>Ga0181532_10000167_pt1 | contig 65637 bp, 65 predicted proteins | sample PEATcosm2014_Bin_33_FD_119768 | JGI IMG/M metagenome (GOLD analysis project Ga0181532, IMG submission 119768) | Peatland microbial communities from MTU Mesocosm Facility, Houghton, MI, USA - PEATcosm2014_Bin11_30_metaG | ecosystem: Environmental > Terrestrial > Soil > Wetlands > Peat | place... | reverse complement strand
TCGCAGGCCCGAAAATAAATCCGCGGGACACCAGCGGATGCAGCCAGAACCCTTCCCGAATCACAAAATCACTAAGACTGGAGAGAATCTAAGTCGCGGAGTCCATTTTTCCGCAGCCTGCTAAGGATACTGCATCAGTGTAAAAATACAATGGCACGAAAGTAACCACTATGAGTTACTAAAGTGCTATGCGAAAATCTCGTTCATCTTCGCCCGAGTCGCCTGACTGCGAGACGGCTTCAAATATCGCATGGTGCTTTCCATGTCGGAGTGTCCCAAATACTCCTGCACAGTGCGAAGGTCCAACCCAGAACACAGGCAGCGGGTAGCGAACGTACTGCGGAATTTATGAAGCCAACATGTATCCGGGTCCAATCCTGCCCGCTTTGCGACAGCCTTTAGGCAGTCGAGGAAATCACGTTTCGGCTTGCACCCGGCGGTAGGGAATACAAGATTGCAACCTTTCACCAGTTTCGATCTAGACGGATTCAGAGCCAACAGAGACGTAACCAGTCTCTCGGGGATTGGGATTGTGCGAGCCTTGTAAGCCTTCGGTGCCCAGCTACGATCTGGTTTGTACGAGACCCGTGCGGTGTGATCTGTAAAGTTGATATCACTCCAGTACGTATGCATGACTTCCTGCTCCCTCATGCCCGTCATCAGAAAGAACTCGAACCATAGCCTTTCCTCTGGGTCACAAGCCGCAAACAGTTTGTCTAGTTCTTCCTGTTCGTAAATCTCAGGCTCGGGCAAGGTTGCCTTGGGCCAGTCGGACGGCTTCAACAACCCATCGGGTCCGCTCGTTTTCACACCTTGAGCCTTTAGGAAACTCACGACGATGCCAAACTTGTTGCACACGGTCACGGGGGCTTGGTCCTTTTCTTCACGAAGGAAGTTGGCGAATTTGAGCAGATCACGTTTGTCGATCTCTTCAACAGTCATCTTGTGGCAGGATTCAAGGAAATATTTCAGCGCTGTGCTGTAGCACCCGTGGCTGTTGTGGCGTCCGAAGTTGGCAGACCCCTTGTTCGTGTTGACCCGGAGCCGCACATCTTCGAGATAATGTTCGATGGCATCACGTAAAGGGGTGCCTGAGGGAGTGCCTGTGCCTGCTACGCTCACTGCCACGCCATGATTTACCGCATTGAGTTCCGCTTCCTTGCGTAGCCTTGCAGCACTGGCGTCCGCCGCATCCTTGCCGACTGAAATCCGTACCCGCTTCGTGCCTTCACGCCATTCCAACTGATAGCAACCTTCTGGGTGTCGTTCAGGGACTCCGTTGACCAACACCATATCCGGCTTTACACGCCCGTTCGCAGAAAGAACTACCGGACAATACCGCAACCCCGTGCTGGTTTGGACTCGCTTGGTGAGATTGACTTCCCGGTTCATGTGCCCTCCATCTCGTTCAAATGGTAGCACATGCGGTAGCAGTAGTCGATATCTTATTGAAAACTAAAGTAATGGTGCGGAAGGGGGGATTTGAACCCCCACGCCTTTCGGCGCCACCCCCTCAAGATGGTGTGTCTGCCAGTTCCACCACTTCCGCTTTAAGATCAACATTTTTGCAGACTGTTTGAGGGCGACCGAAGTCTGCTGCATGGCACAAGCCGGAATCCCCGATGGTCGCAGCTCAACGCTGCACCCGGCATCGTGCTTCCTAAGTCTTTATACACGGTCAAACGAGGCGGTTCAAGTTCGCCGGTGCTTGGCCCCGGGCGGTCCGGCGGTATATGCGGGTTTGACTGGAAAGGTTGACTGAAACGAAATGGGAAACCCGTTTGCTATGACCCGAGAGTCAGTAGCGACCTCCTTAGCCGCAGATGCCGTTGCGTAAGATGGAGGTAGAGCATTTCATCCGGGTTGGTTTTGGCGCGGATGATTCGGACGAGGTCCTCTTTTTCTTGTCTTCTCCACTCGCGTAATCGCGGCACTGCGGCCAGGACGAGCGCAAAATTCTCGAAGGCTGCCTTCTCCAGCGGTGTCCACGAAGACGTGCTGACGTCGAGTATTCGCTCGAGCGCGCGCCTCGAATGCTCGCGAATGCGGCCGGCATCACCGCCAAACTCGCGCGCCATCCGCCGGTTGACGCGCAATCCGATGTTGCGCGTTGAAAATCGATCCCACGTTCCCACCTCGCTGCCCGGCAACTCGTAGAACACGTGCCCCGACGCCAGCCGCTTCAGCGTGCGGGAGGGTGTCCGGTACTGGGGATCGGCAGCGATTCTTACTTCTTCTCGTTGCACCAATCTTTGGAGATCCGCGCTTCCCGGCCTGAAGCCCAGCTTTCGGTAGAACCAGAACGCGCCCGATTCGATCGCTTCCTGGTTTTCATGGCCCAGTTGATACGGATACACCGAGATGCATGTCGTTCCCATGAGGTGACACAGGCAGCGCAGTACTTGCGCGTAGATCCATCCCGCTTCGCCGCCGCGGAAAGTGTAGAAGGTGTTGAAACCGACCTCCATCCACTCGCAGAGGCCGATGGCTTCGACATAGTTAACTGGCACTCCGTTCTTCAGCGTCAAACCTGCGACATAGGCGCGCAGCGGCAGACGGCGATCGGGCGGCAGGTTCCAGAGATGGATGGAAACGCCGCGGGCTGCTTCGTGCGTTCCAAGACCGGCCCGCACCACTGACGCCGGATCGCCCAGCGTTGTGCCGTAAAGTTCGCGGTAGCGCACGAGCATGACCTCGCGGATCATATCCATGATTTCGTCGCCCTGCTTGCGCGAAAGCCTGGTCAGTTGCGGTGGACGCGTTGCCAACTCGCCGGCCAGCGACACCTGGCTGCGGCTGATGAGCGGTTCGCGGTGGTAGAAAACGCTCGGAACGGGCTTCCAGTTTCGCGTGCGCGTTAAGTCGGAGTTCCCGAGATTCCAACGCAGGGGGACGTGCAGAGATTCGTAGAGTTCAGCTTTTTGATTGGGCGGGAGCGGTAGATCGGCGAAACGCTGCAAGAGCCATGCAGGATCGGAGCTCTTTTTGCCCGCAGCGGCCTCGAGCCAGCGGCGCCAAGGTGTGTCGGCCTCTACATATGCGTCGTCCTCGAGCAAGGGCATGAAGCGTGGGCCGGTGGTGCCTAGCTCGCGCCCTGGGGCGTAGCTTTCCCAGGCGATTTCGACTTTGCCGGGCATGCGCTTGATTAGCCAGCCGGCTACGTCGAAGCTCAGTGTGTCTTCCATCTCGGTGCCGGCAATGCCGGAGACTTCGATGGGCTCGAAGTCGTCCATGTCGGCCCCGGCTTTGCGCAGAGCTTCGACCTTCTTACGTAAACTGTTCAGAATTCGCTCGGTGACGCGCACCACGGCTGGGACTTGCGGAAAGGCCCGCAGGAAAAGCAGCGCCTCGTGGAAACGGATGAGCGACGCCGGATCAGGGAAGCGCACAGCGTTAAGCCTGCTCAGCAGCTTCACGACGCTTGCGGCTTCGTGGCGGCCGAAGCGATAACGGCTGGCTTCGAGTTGGGTGAGTTGGCGATTGAGAGCGTTCGCTGGCATGAAAGATTCCCAATAAAGGGTACCTCATAGCTTGCCTGAGGAGGCGTTATAGAGATGACTCCGTGGGCTGGGCTGGGGCGGACGACACAAAGGTTGTGCCGGCGGCATCGCCGCCCAAGGGCAAAAGCCCGCATTTTAATTGGTCCTAATCGGCACGGCTGAATCCGTGCCCTGCCCAAGACCGTTTGTGGGACGAATTCTACTCGGCAGACACTGCCGCCCACTCATTCGCAAAGAACGCGAATGGGTGGGGCACCCGCCCATGCTATAATCTCACGTCGCCTGAACGTTTTACGTCGAGGCTGATCCTGTGATTTCCTCCGCGGGCGGAATCCGCAGTTCCCTGAATCAGAGCAATTCGAGTACTCTAGAGATGAGGTTGAGCTATGTCCGGCCATTCGAAATGGGCAACCATCAAACACAAGAAGGGCGCGCTCGACGCCAAGCGCGGCAAGATCTTTACCCGTCTCATCAAGGAAATTGCGATGGCGGCGAAGTCGGGGGGCGATCCCGACATGAACCCGCGGTTGCGCACGGCCATCCTGGCGGCGAAGTCCGAGAACATGCCGGCCGACAACATCAAGCGCGCCATCCAGCGCGGCACCGGCGAACTGCCGGGCGCGAACTACGAAGAATTTGTGCTTGAGGGCTACGGCCCAGGCGGCGTTGCTTTACTGGCGGAGATTTCGACGGATAACCGCAATCGTACGGTCAGCGAAATCCGGCATGTATTCGGGAAAAACAACGGCAACATGGCGGAAGCGGGCGCGGTCTCGTGGATGTTCCACAAGAAGGGCGACATCATCGTTTCCAAGTCGGCGGCCAAGGAAGACGACCTGATGAACATCATCCTCGAAGCGGGCGGTGAAGACTTGAAGGATGATGGTGAGAGCTGGGAAATCCTGACTGAGCCTTCCGCTTACGAGGGCGTGCTGGAGGCGGTGAAGAAGGCCGGCATTACGCCCATCTCCTCGAACGTGGGCATGATTCCACAGACCTACATCAAGCTCGAAGGGCAGCAGGCGGCACAGATGATCCGCCTGATGGAAGCGCTCGAAGATTGCGACGATGTACAAAACGTGCACGCCAACTTCGATATCGACCAAAAGCTTCTGGAAGAAGTTGCGGGCTGAGAAGTCGGGTGGTCGGGCCATCGGGTGATCGGGTCATCTGAGTTGCAAGAAGTGCTCCGTCTTTGAATTTCTATCGCCCGGATCGCCCGATCCTGCTCCCGATCGAGCGTCGACGGTTCCTGTGAAGTTTTCAACACGACTGAGGAAAAGTTTGTGGAAAACCAGGACCTTACTCTTGTAACCTTCTGCTAAGCAATAACTTCAGCATTCTGCACTGCATCGGGTGCTTGCTGTATTGATTCTCGCTAAGCATTGATCTCGGTGAAGATACGTCTCGACAAGTTGCTCGTGGATCGTGGCTTGACGACGTCGCGCGAGCGCGCCCAGGCCCTCATCCTCGCGGGAAAAGTTCTCGTCAACGAGCAGAAGATCGAGAAGGCGGGCGCATTGGTTGACTCCGGCTCATCGTCGGTTTTGCGCCTGCTGGGCGAAGATCTCCGCTACGTCAGCCGCGGCGGGCTCAAGTTGGAGAAGGCTCTCGAGCATTGGCGAATCGATCTCGATGGCAAGGTCTGTCTTGACGTCGGCGCTTCCACAGGGGGCTTCAGCGACTGCATGTTGCAGCACGGCGCTGCCAAGGTGATTGCCGTCGATACCGGCTATGGGCAGATGGATTTCGGCTTGCGCAGTGACCCACGCATACGGCTTTTGGAGAAAACCAACGCCCGCTATCTCGAACCCTCCGACATTGGCCAGGGGGTGGATTTCATTGCCATGGATGTTTCCTTCATTTCCGCTACCCTGGTGCTTCCGGCGGTAATTCGCGCCGCTTTTTGCGCCGACTTGCCTCGCAGGCGGAGACCGAGTTCGACTGCGCCCGCAGCGTCGGAGTTCGTTCGCCAGATTGTGGTACTGGTGAAACCGCAGTTCGAAGCGGGCAGAGAACTGGTGGGTAAAGGCGGAATTGTGCGCGACGAATCGGCACAGCGAGCGGCCGTGGCCAGGGTCGAAGCGGCGCTTTTAGACCTCGGATGCGCGCGCGCCGAATGGATCGAATCTCCCATCCTCGGTGGTGGCGGCGAGGGCAACCGCGAATTCCTGCTTCACGCGGAGTTTTTGGCGCCTGGCATCCAGTGATTCTGTACAATCGGAAGTCTGTCAGAAGAGACGCCGGAGCATAAATCCAGGGAGAAGCCCCGAGACATGTCCAAGTCTTCCCAAAGTCCGAAGCGCGGGAAAACCGTTGCCATCATTTCGAAGCCGGGCCGTCCCGAGCTGCGCGAAGCGCTGCCGACGCTCGAAAAATGGTTACAGCAGCACAATTACACGGTGGTGGTGGACCAGGAAAGCGCAGCTTATTTCTCGGCCACTGATGTGATGCCGCGATGCGACTTGGCGAAGCGGTCGCCGAATCTGGCTCTGGTGCTTGGCGGCGACGGGACCCTGCTTTCGGCGGCGCGCGCGGTTGCGAAGACCGGAACGCTGATCCTCGGCGTCAACCTGGGTACGCTTGGATTCATGACTGAGCTTGCACTGGGTGATCTGTATCCCGCTCTGGAAGCGATTGGGAAAGAGCACTACATCGTGGACAGCCGGTCCATGCTGAGTGGCTCGCTGATCAGACGCGGCAAGACCCTTGCCACACACGCCGCCTTGAACGAGGTGGTGGTGAGCAAGAGCGCCATCGCGCGCTTGAATCACTTCGAGCTTTTCGTGGACGCGGAATTCGTCTCCAGTTACAGAGCCGATGCTCTGATCATCGCCACGCCAACCGGATCTACCGCTTATTCTCTTGGAGCGGGAGGGCCGATTCTCCACCCGGATGTGGATGCATTCCTCGTTACGCCGGTTTCGCCCCACGGATTGACGCACCGTCCGGTGGTGGTGCGCGATACGGTCGAGATTGAAATCCGCGTCAAGACGGGAAAGGAGGAAGCGTACCTGAGTTTCGATGGGCAGGTCGGCATGCCAGCGCGAGTCGGCGATATCGTGCGCTGCGTCAAGGCGGAACATCCTACACGGCTGTTACGTTTTCAGAAGACATTTTTCGGAGTGCTCGCCACGAAGCTCAAGTGGGGAGAACGGTAACGGCGCGTTGTTGGCGGTGACGAACTTTCTGGGGTCGCTGTAGCTGCGGTCTGTAAGTGCTGGCGCCTTGGGATCATTTCCGCGCGATCGACAACGTCAAAATTCCCTGGATCTTAGTCCAATCGTCGGTTTCGGCGTTGAGCTCGGCTTCCCTTCGTTGGCCGGAATAGCGCGGATCGAGCAACCAGAGTTTATGGATTACAAATTCTCGCTCTCCCATGTCGTAAGCGCGGCCTTCATCGTAGGTAGCTCCATACAACACGTAGATGTGTGATTTCCACTTGAGGAGCATGGGCTGCTGGTCCATCAGCGTTTTGACGATGAGGTTGGGGACAATCGAGCTTTTCGGGAAATACTCCGCGCGGACCATGATGGACAGGCCGTCGCCCAAGACATGCCTTCCCTGCAACTTGGCACTCAGTTCCTTCAAGGACGCCGGAGCCGAGAGCACGGCGTCTTCAAGGCCAGAGTCTTTTCCGCAGCATACGTCCCTGTCGGGGAGGATGGTCTCCAGCGCCGTTGCGAGTACCGCCGATGCTTCTGCCGACGACGCCGTCAACAAAGGCAGATTGGCGACGTAGACTTCTTGATTGTGGAGAAACCATGTACCGGGCGATGCGTCCTGAGCAAAGGCCGATACTGTGGCTATGCAAACCAGCGCCAAACACGTGCAGAGGGCCTTCGCGGTCAAGTAAGGGCGCTTGATCCTAGATAAGAGGAATTCTTTCAAGGCCGCCTCCACGCGAAAACACCTACTCCTATACTGGACCGGACACCGGCAGAAAAACAGTTACTAAAGTCAAAACTCTGTCTTCAATTGGTCCTGCAAGGTCTCGCGCCGCCGGATCACTTTCGCCTTCGCGCCATCCACCAACACTTCGGCGGGACGGCCGCGCGTGTTGTAATTCGATCCCAGCACCGAGCCGTAGGCGCCTACGTCGAGAATGGCCAGCAGATCGCCTTCGCTGACCAGGGGAAGTTTTCTGTCACGTGCGAAAAAGTCGCCCGTCTCGCAGATGGGGCCGACCACGTCGGTGATCTCGGTTGCGCGTGATTTGCGGGTCAGCGGAACAATCTCGTGATAGGCACCGTACAGCGAAGGACGCAGCAGATCGTTCATGGCCGCATCGACAATTAGAAAGCGCTTGTGGTCATTCGTTTTGCGATAGAGGACGCGTGTCAGCAACACGCCCGCCGGTCCCACGATAGAACGTCCCGGTTCGAGCAGCAGATGCAACTTCAAGCCGCGCAAGGAACGCAGCACTGCTTTCGCGTATGCCGCAATCTGTTTCTCAAAGTTCTCCTGCTCTCCCTCGTACGAAATGCCCAAGCCGCCGCCAGCGTCGATATAGCGAATGTCGTGACCTTGCCCGCGCAGTGTGCGCACCAGACCGGCCACGCGCTCGAGCGCCTCTCGAAATGTGCTGACATCGGTGATCTGCGACCCGATGTGGACACTCACTCCGGCCACTGTCATGTAAGGTTGCTTTGCGGCTTGCGCGTAGAGCGTCCGCGCCTCGGGAATCGGTACGCCGAATTTGTGCTGATGCAGTCCGGTTGAAATATAGGGGTGAGTTTTCGTCGAGACATCGGGATTGACCCGCACTGCGACCGCCGCTCGTTTTTTCAATCGGGTCGCGGTTGCCGACAGCAAGGTTAATTCCGAAGCGCTTTCGATATTGAAGAGCAATATTCCCGAGCGGAGGGCGAGTTCCAGCTCCTCCGCGCTCTTACCCACGCCGGAAAACACAACCTTGCTGGCAACTCGGCCGGTGGACTTCCGGCTTACGCGCAGAACTCGTTGCAGTTCTCCGCCAGAAACCACGTCGAAGCCGGCCCCTTCGCCGGCCACCAGGCGCAAAATCGCGAGCGTCGAATTGGCTTTGACCGAATAACACAGCGTGTGAGGAATGGAATGAAAAGCGCGATCGAAGGCTTTCACGCGCGCGCGGATCATCGCCGCGGAATAAACATAAAGCGGAGTTCGGTGGCGCGCGGCGAGGCTTTCGAGGGCCACGCCCTCGCAGTAAAGCTCGTCGCAGGAGAGATTCGTGGCGCGCGCTCGCGAAGTCGCGCCACGATAGGCAAACGCGGGTGGGCGTAATGCTTGCGATGCGCGTACGTGCTTCACTTGCGTTTATCCGGGCCGGATTTCACTTTGATGGCGACCACCGTCTGATCGTCGAAGGCGTCCACACCGGCGGCGTGCTCAGTAACGGCCTTGAAGATCTCGTTTACCACGCAGTCCGCCGATTTAGTCGCGCAGCCGGCGACGATCGCTTGCACACGCTCCGGCCCAAACGATTGACCGTGCCGGTTGCGTGCGTCGAGAATGCCGTCGCTGTAGAACACGAAGAGATCGCCCGGCTTGGCCTTGAAGTCGAATTCGTCGTAATCGGTTTCGTCGAACAGTCCGAGCGGCAGCCCCGTCGCCTCGATAAACTCGACTTTCTCGTCATGACAATAGATTGGCCGCGGCAAGCCTGAATTCGCCACCAGCAGCGTGCGCCGCTCGTCGTCCCACACGGCGTAGATGATCGACACAAACTGCGCCGCAATCCGGCGTTCCGCCAGGGACAGATTCACCGCGGAAAGCATTTCCGCCGGGCCCGGCTCAACCGGCGCGTGGGAACGCAGAATGCCGCTGACCAGCGCGGCATAAATCGCAGCCGGCGCGCCTTTGCCGCTCACGTCTCCAATCGCGATTCCCAGGCGCGACAATGAATACGGGAGGAAATCGTAGAGATCGCCGCCAATGGCGCGGGCCGGAACAAACTTCGCCTCGACTTCGAGATGCTGCATCTTGGGACTCGAATTCGGCAGCAAGCGAAACTGCAGTTCGCGCGCCAGCGCCAGATCTCGCTCCAGCCGCTGCTCTTGCCGGGCAATCTGTTCGTACAAGCGCGCGTTTCCAATGGCGATCGCAAGCTGCGCCGCGAGCGTGGTCAGTGTGCGCTTGTGATCCTCGGTGAAATAGCCGCGGCGAGTGTGCTCGAGATCGAGGACCCCGATCACTTTCTCCTGGTAGATCAGCGGAACCGCAAGTTCCGAGCGCGTCTCCGGATTCACCGCGATGTAGCGGGAACTCTTGGCGACGTCTGGCACCAGGACCGCTTCCTTGGCTTGCGCGGCGTAGCCCACCACTCCGCGGCCCATCGGGATGTCATGCTTCAGATGCAATCTTTCTTCGAAGCGCTGCGAGAAGCGGTGTTGCAGTTTCTGTCCCGTCTCATCCACCAAGAGAATGCTGAAGATCTGGTACTCGATCAAACGGTTGAGCAGTTCGGCGATGCGTTTGAGCAGTTGATCCAGGTTCAGAATCGACGTAAGCTCGCGCGCAATCTCGTTCAGCAGCAGGAGTGTGCGAGCCTGACGAGTTGTGCGCGTGTGCAGTCGCGCGTTCTCGATGCCCACCGCCATGCGCGACGCGATCAGCGTCAGCAAGCGTTTGTGCTCTTCGGTGAAGTAACCCTTCTCACGCGCCTCAATGTCGATTACGCCAATCACCCGATTCTTGACGATCAGCGGGATGGCAAGCTCGGAGTGAACATTGGGCACGCCCTCAAGGTAGAAAGCTTCCTTCGTTGCATCGGCGACGAGCACAGCCTGGCGAGTCTCCGCGGCGCGCCCCGTAACGCCCTGACCGACTTTTACGCGCAGGCGGTCGGCGACTTCCGGCGGATACCCTACATGGAAGCGGAGGTACAGTTCCTGCCGCTGCTCGTTGAGCAACAGAATCGCGAAAATTTCGTAGTCAATGACCTTGCGTACCAGTTCCGCTACCCGCCGCAGCGTGGTTTCCAGGTCGAGCGTGGTGTTGACCACGTCGGCCACTTCCAGCAGGAGGGGCTCCACCTCGGAAGCGCGCCCCGTTTGCGCGGCGATCGTTTTCACAGGTTTCATTCTAGCAGCCGATCGGAACGGCCCTTCAACGGTCTCCATTTGTAACTTGCGATTTGTAATTGGTAATTGAAAATCGAAAGCGTTGGCCCTTAAAATTACAAATTACCAATTACAAATTCTCCAGCACGCATATATCCGGGAGATTGCGGTAGCGTTCGGCATAGTCCAGGCCGTAGCCGACCACGTAGGCATCGGGAATGGTGAAGCCGATGTATTGCGCCTGGATCGGCTGCTTGCGGCGTGATGGCTTGTCCAGCAAGGCGGCAATGCGCATCGATCTTGGTTGGTGCGCCTGCAACAGCTTGGTAATGTAGTTCAATGTGAGGCCGGTGTCGAGGATGTCTTCGACCAGAATTACGTTTCGGTCCGCCAGTGACTGATCCAGGTCTTTGGTCAAACGGACTTCGCCCAACGAATCCCACGCAGCGTGGCCCGCCGGATCTTCTTTGGCAGTGGGGCGGTTGCCGTAGCTCGAAACCCCGATGAAGTCGAAGGTGGAGTCGAGCGGAACCTGACGCGCAAGATCGCTCAAAAAAACGGCCGCCCCTTTGAGAACGCCCACGAAGATAATCGATTGGCCGCGGAAATCGCGGGTAATCTCTTCTCCCATTTGGGCAACTCGCTGGGCAATGGTTTCGCGTGACAGCAATACTTTGAGTCCGGGCATTTGAGCACCATCTTATACACGAGTTCAGGCGCAACCGAAAGCTAGAGAGACCACGGGCTGCTTCCGAGCTGCTTTCGGCTGACGGACGAGACGCTCGTCCCCACACGCCCATCCCGACACAGCAAGTCCGGATTCGCTATAGAATGCTAATTCACACTTTACCTTCGGAGCGATTGTGAACCTTCAAGGAATTCAACTTACATGGCTTGGCCACTCCACCTTCCGCGTCCAGACACCGGAAGGGAAGACCCTCTACATCGATCCGTGGATTGCCGGTAATCCCAAGTGCCCGGAGAGCGAGAAGAACGTCAAGAAAGCCGACGCGCTGATCTGCACCCACGGGCATGGCGATCACATTGGTGATGCGGTCGACGTGGGCAAGAAGCTCAATCCGATCGCCGTCGGCATCTTCGAGCTCTGCCTGTGGCTGCAGAAAAAAGGCGTCAAACAAATCGCCCCCATGAACAAGGGCGGAACCCAAACTGTCGCCGGAGTAAAGATCACCATGGTGCACGCGGTGCATTCCTGCGGGATTCAGGATGGCGACCAGATCATCTACGGCGGCGAAGCCTGCGGCTACGTGCTCGAGTTCTCGAACGGAGTCAAGCTTTACCACGCGGGCGATACCAACGTCTTCAGCGATATGGCCATCATCCGCGACCTCTACGCGCCCAAGATTGCCATGCTGCCGATCGGCGACCTTTTCACCATGTCGCCGCGCGAGGCTGCCTATGCCTGTAAACTGCTGCAACCGGAAACTGTCATTCCCATGCACTTCGGTACGTTTCCGCAGCTGACGGGAACACCCGCCGAGTTGCAGAAACTAGTGCCGGAAGTGGAAGTGTTGGAAATGAAACCGGGGAAGACAATTTCATAAGGTCATAATCGCGACACTTTTTCACTGCAAGGAGCAACATGACTGATCAAGCGGCAAAACGGGACTGGCGTATGGGCGGAATTACGGTTCCTGAAGTCGAAGAGTACCTGTACGCCATGCTGCCGTCGCGTGACGAAGTCCTCGCCGAGATGGAAGTTGACGCCGGCAAGAACGATGTGCCCATTGTCGGCCCAGCCGTCGCTCGCGTGCTTTATCAACTTGCAGTTATCAGCGGCGCGAAGAAGGTCTTCGAAATGGGCTCGGCCATCGGCTATTCCACGATCTGGTGGGCGCGCGCGGTGGGCGAGGGCGGACGCGTCGTCTACACCGACGGTGACCGCAAGTGCTCGGAAAAAGCGCGCCGCTATTTCGATCGTGCGGGCGTCAGCCAGCGCATCACGGTGCGCGTCGGCGACGCGCTCGAAATTCTTTCCGAGGAGAAGGAAGCCTACGACATCATCTTCAACGACGTCGATAAGATCGACTACCCGCGCGCCTTTCGTTTAGCGCTTCCGCACATGAAAAGAGGCGGCCTTTTTATTACGGATAACGTTCTCTGGAAAGGCAAGCTCCGCCGGCCCAACCCTGACGCGCAAACCAAAGCCATCCTCGAATTCAATAAACTAATCTATGAGTCGCAGGATCTGTTTACCACCATCTTGCCCATTCGCGATGGAGTTTCGGTTTGCGTGAAGATGTAGGCGGGCCGCGTTCGTTCGCCAGGCGACTTGGGCTGGTTCGGGTAGTCGGCCCTCAGCGGCTAAAGCCGCATATTTGGCGGGCTCTAGCGGCACGGCTGAAGCCGTGCCCTTTCAAGGCTCTCCGTGAACCGACTAAATCAGAGTTCCCCTAACGTAGGGTGCTAGAATGATCGGTTTCCGATACTAGACGATGAAGGCCCTGACACCTTTGCCTGTCCAACAGATTCCCGAAACTCTGCCACGTACCCAGGCCCACGCGCGGCCCGACTCCTGGAGCGATGTTTTGGTCGTGGGCGCCGGCCCTACGGGCATGGCGTGCGCCATCGAGGCGCAGAACGCGGGTTTTAAGGCCACCATCATCGACAAGGGATGCCTGGTCAATTCCATCTATCACTATCCGACCAACATGGTGTTCTTTACCACGCCGGAGTTGCTCGAGATCGGCGATATTCCTTTCACCACAGCGCTGGCTAAGCCCACGCGGCTGGAAGCGCTCGAATATTACCGGCGTGTCGCCGAGCACTTTCACTTGCACATCCGTCTGTACGAATGGGTAAAGACTATTACGGGTGAGGACGGTGACTTTCGCGTCACCACCACCGACCGGCACAGCGCCATTCACGACTACCGCGCGCGCAAGATCGTGGTCGCCACCGGCTACTACGATCTCGCCAACGAAATCGATGTGCCCGGTGAAGACCTGGACAAGGTTTTCCATTACTACCGGGAACCGCATCCTTATTTCGACACCGACGTAGTTGTGGTCGGCGGCAAGAATTCGGCGGCGGAGGCGGCTCTGGATTTGTGGCGGCATGGGGCGCGCGTCACGCTTGTCCATCGCGGTGCGCAGATGCACCAGCACGTCAAATACTGGGTCCGCCCCGACATTGAAAACCGCATCAAAGCTGGCGAAATTGCGGCGCACTTCAACAGCACGCTGCACGAAATCGGCGGCGACTATGTGGTGGTGCGAACTCCGTCGGGCCCGCTTCACCTGAAGAATGATTTTGTATTCGCGCTCACGGGATATCATCCCGACTACGATTTCCTGCGCAGCGTGGGCATCGAGCTTTCCTCCGAACAGATGCGTCCGGTCTGCGACCCGGAGAATCTGGAATCGAATGTTCCGGGGATCTATGTGGCCGGAGTGATTGTCGCGGGCTCGCGGACGAATGAAATCTTTATTGAGAATGGCCGTTTCCACGGCAAACTGATCGCCGCCCATATCAGCGAGAAGCTCGGCCGCGGCAACCCGAATATTCCTCTTGACTCGACTTAACGGAACCTGACGCCGATCACCACGTCGAAGAATGGGTCTTCCTCAATCATGGCAAAGGGAGCAGGGAAGTGTTCACGCTGGCGCGGGTGAAGTAGGGCTGTCGGGATTCCCGGCGGTTAACTTGGAAGGTATTAACCCGTGTTTACCACTACCCCCCCTCCCCCCTGCTACTGGAATCATGGGGTTAGGTGGTGTCGAGCCGCCAAAATCTAGAGCGCAAATGACTTATTTTCAAAATATTCCGGAATAAGGACTTAGCTCGAATTTTCGCTTAATTCTAACTAAAATTCAGAGTCTTGGAGGTGGGCTGACGTCCGCTCATTGCCTCAATATGATTATCAAAGAGTTACTTGCCCCGATGGGGCTGGAGCAGATTCGAGTGCGGCCCTGGGACGAGCATAGCTCGACCCTGCTACAGGTCACGAGCCGTTCTCGCGCTGATTGGGTCGGTTGTCTGTGATGGCGATCACTGGATAATTGTGATGAAAAAAATGCCCTGAAGAATGTGGCGGTGCGCACACCCACACGTTCGCAAACAACGCTAATGTGTGGGGCACCCGGCAGAAACTGACCAGCGGGGTTCCCCGCGTCTACACACGAGGAACTCGGAGACAGAACTCTTGGCCTTGGAATAATCCCCACATGCTTCATGATTGAGGATACGAGAGGACTCGCGTCTGCTTAGGTGCTGTCAGCACCCGCCCCTTGCAAAGAACGCAAGGAGCGGGCCACCCCCATCCTCCCACCCCATCCTCCCACCCCCATCCTCCTACCCCGATCTGAAAATAAGGCCTTTACGCAGCGATAAATCGCTGCGCCACCCAAAGTCACGTGCGGAATCGTGGTTTATACTGACTCCATGTCGGGGACTGGGGACAAGACGTTTTATCTGGAAACTTTTGGCTGCCAGATGAATGCGCACGACTCTGAAAAGGTCGTGGGGACGCTTTTGTCGCAGGGGTACCGGCAGGTTCCTACGGTGGAAGAGGCGGGGCTGGTGCTTTATAACACCTGCTCGATTCGCGATAAGGCGGAGCAGAAGGTCTTTAACCGGCTGGCGGATTATAAGAAGTATCGGGCGCAGGGGAAACAGTTTGGCGTGCTGGGGTGCGTGGCGCAGCAGGAGGGGGAGAAGATTTTTGAGCGCGCTCCTTATGTTTCGCTGGTGTGCGGGTCGGCTTCTTACCGGAATCTTCCGTCAATGCTGGTGCAGCTCGAGACTGGATCGTCGCGGGTTACCGGGCTTGACGATCGGATGACCGACGCGTGCTTTGAGACCGAGTTCACGGCGCGCACTAATCCGCATCGCGGCTACATTACGATTATCGAAGGTTGCGACAAGTTCTGCGCCTACTGCGTGGTGCCTTATACGCGCGGCAAGGAGCGCAGCCGGACTTCCTCCTCTGTGCTTAACGAGGCGCGGCAACTGGTGGACTTGGGCTATACGGAGATTCAACTGCTCGGGCAGAACGTTAACTCTTATCGCGATCCATCTGGAAATAAGACGTTTGCCGAGCTGCTGGCGGCGGTTGCTTCGGTGGCTGGAATTCGGCGGGTGCGGTTTACTACTTCGCATCCTCGCGATTTTGGACGCGATATTGTCGATGTGATCGACTCCGTGCCTGCGCTTTGCGATCATGTGCATTTGCCTGTGCAGAGCGGATCTACCCGCGTGCTGGATGCCATGCAACGGCTCTACACCCGGGACGAGTACCTGGAACGCATTGGCTGGATTCAGGCGGCTCGGCGCGATATATCTGTTACTAGCGATCTCATTGTTGGATTTCCGGGCGAGACGGAACGGGAGTTTGAGGAGACGCTGTCGTTGATGGATATGGTTGGATATGACAGCGTTTTTACTTTTAAGTACTCTCCGCGGCCGAACACTCCGGCTTTGCGGCTGGAGGATGCGATCTCGGATGGGGAGAAGGCCCGGCGGCTGGCGGTGCTGAATGACTTGCAGAAGCAGATTGGGGCGCGGCGCAATCAGCGGCATGTTGGGGACGTGCTCGAGGTGATGGTGGAAGGGAAGAACCCGCGCGGGCAGTGGATGGGGCGGACTTCGCAGATTAAGGTGATGAATTTTACGGTTCCTGCCGGGGTTGAGCTTAAATCGGGGAGCTACGTTGGGGTGCGCGTTACTGGGAGCTTTCCGAACAGCTTGGTGGGAGAGATGGCCGGCTAATCGCAGCGCTAGATACCGTGGAGGAACGGGATTTTTCGGCCGTCCTGCCGGAAGGGGCGCCCGGCGCTCCATTTGCTGGATTTGAGGTTCTTATGGAAGTGGAAATGAAAATTCGCGGGCTGATGATGGATCCGGTTTCGAACATGCCGATTGTGCTGCTCAAGGACGTGGGCAGCGACGTGGTGCTCCCGATCTGGGTGGGGGTGTACGAGGCCAACGCCATTGCGCTTGAAATTGAAAAAGTCAACACGCCGCGACCGATGACCCACGACTTGATCAAGAACGTTCTCACCGGACTGGACGCGCTGGTGCACAAAGTGGTGGTCACGGAACTGAAAAACGATACCTTCTACGCCGTGATCTGGTTGGAAAGGGAAGGACACGTGATCAGCATCGACTCCCGTCCGTCAGACGCGCTGGCGCTGGCGCTGCGCGTGGATTGCCCCATCTTCGTGGAGGACGAGGTTCTGAAGAACTCCAAGCAGGCCTCCAATCCTGTTCCTGCGGTTTCGAGCGAGGAGCTGCGCAAGTGGCTGGAAGACCTTGGCGATGATGACCTGGGCAAGTACAAGATGTAGGAAGACGGCTCTCAGCTCTCAGATGTCAGCTCTCAGTAAAGGCCGCGCCTTCGGGCCTTTCAAATTACTAATTACAAATTACCAAATTACCAATTCCCCTCATGCCTGATTCCGCCGAACAGCTCCAGCGTCTTTATCTTGCGGGATTCGAACTTCAGACTTTTGAACGCTATCCCAAGTGCATTGGCGTGATACGCGAGAACTGCGTCGCGTTGCTTGTTCCGGGGGTGGACGGCTTGCAAATCCTTGGCACTCCGGGCTGGCGCATGGGCGAAGTGATGGGCGTGCTCACTGAAAGGGAGGGCCGCAAAGTCTTTCAGGCGAAGACGGAAATCGTGGGGGCCACGCCGGAGCGGATTGAGGCATTGCGGAAATTCGGCGAGGAGCTTAAGGAACTGCTGCACAAGGACTCGGGGCGGCCAGAGCCCTAGTTTACTGAGTTAACATAATACCTGTTATCGGACATTGCTGGTATGACGGCCACTTCATACCCCCTCAAGGACGTACACGGCCCAAGGAGCGATCTCTACCTCACTCACCCAGCTGTACGGCTCATCTCCCCGCGCCAGCGGCTCGTACTTCCCCAGCAGCCGCAGGCGGGCTTCTTCGAAGACTTCTCGGTATGACTCCTCGGTCCACAGGATGTCCTCGACCGGGCGCGGATCGGCGTGGTCGGTCACGATGATGCGAACTTTGTCGCCCGACTTCGCCAGTTGGTTCTCGGCAAAATCTTTCGTCGAAAACGATGCCCACTCGTCGGTGTAGATTTCGGGTCTGGAGACGATCAGCACCAGCTTTCCTTCATGGTTTAGGAGGCGGCCCAGGTCCTGCAGGATGCGCAGCTTGGTTTGGCGACCCGCGATGTTGTCGAAAGTGAAGGCGGCGAGAACGAGATCATAGGCCCCGGATTGAAACCCGCTCAGGTCGTCGCCGGGAACGTCGTTGCTTTCGTCGTGGCTCTGAACGTCGCCGCTCTGAATCAGGCGGTAGTCGCCGGAGGGGTCCAGTTCGCGCGCTTTGCGGATCATATCCTCGGCTATATCAACTCCGGTCACCTCGAAGCCGAGTTGGCGCAGGAAACGCGTGGAGCGCCCTGCGCCGCAACCGAAGTCCAGACTTTTGCGGCCGCTGACATGCTCGCCGAGGATGGCCGGGATGTCGCGATATGCCAGGTGGTAGGTGTTCTTGAACTCCAATGAGGCGTAGGCTTGGGCGCGGATGTCATCTTCATAGCAGTTGGCGAAGGTCACGAACTTCCTTTCCGGTGGGGACTTCACCGGTCATTCTCCGGCGAGAGTATACTGCGCTGCGCACGCTTCGTCTGTGACTTCGTGGGGAGCTGGCGTCGTCGTTTAGGTGGACGGGCGAGGAGGCCCGTCTCTCCACAATATGACTCATTACGCGGAAAACACGATCTTCGGGTGAAAAAGGGTTCCGGCGATTCTGGTTGCGATTGCTATTAGGTCGCGCTGGCCGTGGAAGACTTTTACCTGGGGAGCGCGCGACATTTCCGGCAGATTTACGGCGCGACCACTGCGGATTAAGGCGACGCTTTCTTCACTGGCGGTGACGCTTGGCAACTGCGGCAATAACTTTCTGGGATGGACAAGCATTGTGAGCGCAAACGACTCAGCGCTTCCCTGCTGCATTGCGGCTTCTAATGCCTGGAGGGAGTGGGCGTCTTCGATGGTGAATTCGGCGACGGCGGTGCGTTGCAGGCTGGCCAGATGTGCTCCGCAGCCGAGCTTCCGGCCCATTTCGTGGGCCACCGACCTTATGTATGTGCCCGAGGCCACGCGGGCGCGGAAGCTGGCTTGGTCGGTGGTGGTGCCTAGAATCTCGAATTCCTTGATTTCCACTTGCACCGGCTTAAGCACAACCACCTGTTTTTTACGGGCTAGTTTGTAGGCGGGGATTCCGGCAATTTTCTTGGCGGAAAAGGGCGGGGGCGTCTGCTCGATGGCGCCATGAAACCGGGTAGCGATGGCGCGGACTTCAGCGCAATTTATCTGCACGTCCTGCGGCGGCGTTGTGGGCTCGCCATCGGCGTCGTAGGTGTCGGTGGCGAAGCCGAAGCGAATCACGCCTTCGTACGTCTTCTCGGAATGGGCGTAGAACTGCGCCAGGCGGGTGAGGTTGCCTAGGACTACCGGCAGGACTCCGGTGGCTGAGGGATCGAGAGTTCCTAGATGACCGACCGCGCGCTGCCCGAGAATTCGGCGCACGCGATTGACCACGTCGTGCGAGGTGAGGCCGGGCGGTTTATCGATGACTACGACGCCGTTCATGAGGATTTGTAATCTGGTAATTTGTAATTGGTAATTTGAGCTCCAATCGTTGCCGTATTCGCGATCTTGCTTCCAGATTACCCATTACAAATTACAAATTGCCAATTAAATGATTCCTCTTCGCGACGATCAGCCCATTTTCTCGACACCGTTCGTCAATTATTTCTTGATCGTGCTGAACTTGGTGGTCTTTCTTTGGGAGCTTTCGGTCGGGATGCAGAGCCATCGGGCGCTGAATTCATTTATGGTTGAGTTTGGCGTGGTTCCTCACCACGCGCTGGCTGTGCTGACCGGGCACTCCTACGCCCCAGTGGCCACGGCTATTTTGCCGTTGTTTACTTCGATGTTTCTGCACGCTTCATTCTTACACGTGGCTGGGAACATGCTTTTTCTGTGGATCTTCGGCGACAACATCGAAGACTACCTTGGACACTTCACATATCTGGTGTTTTACCTGGTAGTTGGAGTGGCGGCGGGCGTCACGCACATTCTGCTGAACCAAGGCTCGCGCGTACCTAGTGTGGGCGCGAGCGGGGCGATTGCCGGGGTGATGGGCGCGTACTTTATCCTGTATCCGCGGGCGCGTGTGCTGATCTGGTTTCCGCCTATATTTTTCTTTCACGTTCCGGCCTGGCTGATGCTTGGCTATTGGTTCGTGGGAAATTTCCTGAGCGGCACTGCTACTGCCATCGCCGAAACCAGCCAGACTTCGGGCGGGATTGCTTTCTGGGCGCATGTGGGAGGCTTCGTCGCGGGTGTGGTCATGATTAACGTATTTCGGGAACGGCCGCAACGGTATCGGTATGGGACTTGGTGAGAAGCTCTCAGCTGTCAGCTCTCAGGAAACGCCATGACCATCAATACCTACGGCTGAAAGCCGATCTCGGCCGGTTTGCGGATTTAATCAGCGGCGCGGTTCGGGCGCGGGACCTGGAGGCAGGACCTCCTGCTCCCCTACATTCACCTTGTGGCGGGTGACGAACCATACGGCTGCGGTCCAGGTGGGAAAAAGATCTGCGGCAGGAATTAGTTTCGCTGCCGCCGTCGGCAAGAAGGCCCAGTGCCATCCGAGCAGACGAATCATCACGAAGGCGACGATGAGGTCGAGCACTGAGTCGGCGGGAGACACGGCTCCCTCGGCAAAGAGTGGAAACGCCACTATCTGAAGGGCGTCGGCGGCGATGGCCACGGCCCACGCTATACGATGCTCCGGTTTCAGCGATCGGAAGTACTCGAGGAATGACATGTCCTTGCTCGGTCGTTGGTGGTTAGTCGTTAGTCGTCTGTCGTTAGCGAACAACAAACCAGGCCGTCCGCCTTTTAGATGCTCATTCAAGCACCCGGGTCGCTATCGCGGTCCTCCCAAAACAATCCGGTAGAGGCGGGGCCCGGCCCGCGGCTTACTATACGGCGGGAGACGCGGCAAGCCGCGTTTCTGCGGGAACTTCTTTGTTACAGCGTTCCGCTTGAGGGCATCACCACGATTTTTTCTGCGGTTGTGTTTTCGGGCAAGAGCAGGGCGTCGACTACCGTGCGGGCTACGGTTTCGGCGGACATCATTTTGCGCCTGGGGGCTTTTGGCCAGAGCGCGTCCCAGATCGCCGTATCGGTTGCTCCGGGCATGAGGGCAATGACGCGAATGCCCTTCGGCCTCAACTCTTCGCGCAAAGTGTTGGTAAATCCCAGGGCGCCGTGCTTCGACGCGTTGTAGGCTGCCGAGCCGGGGAATATACGCTCGGCGGCGATGGAGAGATTGTTTACGATCGTGCTGCCGCGCTTCATCACGGCTAAGGCCGCTTGCGTCATGAGGAACAGGCCGTTGAGGTTGGTGTCAACCACCTCAATCCAGGTGGGGTAGGGTAACTCGGCGACGGTGCGATTGGGATGTCCAACGCCGGCATTGTTGATGAGGATATCGAGGGGCTGGCGCAATCCGCGGACGAGCGCGAAGAGGTAGTCGACCGAGTCGGGGCTGCGGATGTCGCAGCAGTGCGCCAGTACCGGAACATTTAGTCTTTCCGGCAATCTCGCCGACTGGAGCCTGTCCAGTTCAATACGCGCTTTGGCCAAGGCGCGCTGGTCCCGGCCGGTGATAATCAGATTGCATCCTTCACACGCCAGCGCGCGGGCGATGGCGAGACCGATGCCGCGGTTGGCGCCGGTGATGAGGGCGAGGTGGCCGGCGAGTATCGGTTTGCGCGGCGTGGAATTACGTTTTGACATGTTGTGTTTCTCAGCTTATTCCATCGTCCGCTGGACTACGATCACGAAGTCCCGCGTATTCAGGAATAGCTGCCGAGCTCTGCGCTCGGCCTGGACGGGCGGGGACGCCCGTCGCTCCATGAGCACGGCTCCACATCACACCCCATTGGTGCGCTGGCGGATCAGCGAGAGGAATTCGGTTCGCGTTTCCTCTTCGCTGCGGAAGCTGCCGAGCATGGACGAAGTTACCGCGGACGAGTGCTGTTTCTCTACGCCCCGCATCATCATGCACAGATGCCGGGCCTCGATGACAACGCCAACGCCTTGCGGATCGATGGCGTTCTGGATCGCCTCTGCAATTTGCGTGGTCAAGCGTTCCTGGATCTGCAGGCGGCGCGAGAAGGCGTCGATGAGGCGCGGTATTTTGCTCAGGCCGATCACTTTTCCGTTTGGAATATAGGCCACATGCACCTTGCCGAAGAAGGGCAGCAGGTGGTGCTCGCACAGGCTGAACATTTCGATGTCTTTCACGATCACCATCTCGTCGTAACCGACGGTGAACAGCGCCTTGCGCAAAAGCGCTTCGGGATCGTCCTTGTAGCCTTTGACGAGAAATCGCATGGCTTTCTCGACACGCGCTGGGGTGTGCGAAAGGCCTTCGCGATCGGGATCTTCGCCGAGGCGGACAAGCATTTCGCGCACCAGTTCTTCGTAGGTGGCGCTGGTCAGGGTGGTTGGTTGTGTCGTGGACTTCATAGGATTTGTGATTTGTAATTTGCAATTGGAAAACACAATTACAAATTGCCGATTACAACTTTTATCTTTCTCCCGAATATTCGAACGAGTTCATCACGGTCTCTTCAATTCGTACCTTTTCTAGATGAGCCTTGCGGAAGCCGCGCTTCACATTTTCGTAGATTGCGATGCAGAGGTTTTCCGTGGTCGGAACCTCCTTTATGAATTCTGCGAGCAGGTTCAGATTCTGGTGGTCGTAACGATCGAGGATATGGGTGCGCACGAAGCCATCGAGATCGACCAAGTTGCATACCATACCGGTCTGGTCATCGACCGGTCCACTGACGGTGATTTCGACCGTGTAGTTATGTCCATGTCCGTAAGGGTTATTGCACTTGCCGTAGATTACGCGGTTTTCTTCCGCTGACATCTCGTCGCTGTGCAAGCGGTGCGACGCCGAAAACATGTAGCGGCGGGTCAGGTGCGCCTTCATGCTTCTCGCTTCATGCTTCACCATAGAAATCGACGAACAGGTCGGGGGTTTCGTATAAGCGCACGCGATGCAACTGCGCCGCATTGAGCTTTGGCGCCAGGCGCTGCCAGATTATGATGGCGAGGTTCTCGGTTGTTGGGATCATCGTCGGAACCGCGGTGAGGAACTCGGGGACTTCCTTGTTCAGGAAGCGATGGTCGAGCGCGTCGAGCACTTCCCTGCTCATGACGTCTTTCAATTGCTTCAGGTCGACGACGAATCCCGACTTGGGATCGACCGCGCCCTTCACCGTGACTTCGAGGGTGTAGTTATGCCCGTGTCCGTTGGGATTATTACACTTGCCGAAGATGCGCTGGTTCTCATCCGGAGTGAAGTCCGGATTGTGATAGAAGTGCGATGCGGAAAATTCCGCCTTGCGCGTGAGATAGACCATAGAAATCAGTTCCCGGTTCTCAGTTCTCAGTTCTCAGTTTTTGGTTCTCAATGCTCGCAATCGTTCTTGCGGCTGGCAGGGCTGCAGGCCTGCTTTCACCTGGTGCGTCGACACTGTAGGTACGGCCCTTCCATGATACTTGGCCTTTCGCGTGGGCCTTCTTCGAGCGCAGGAGCAGATACGCGAACATTGGCAGACCTGCCGCAATTGCTAGCAGATTATTCGCCGTCGTGAAATGGGCGGCGCGAATTTGCCGGTACACCAACAACCAAAGAGCGGCGGCGGCAATCCACACGAAGTGGTGGCTGAGTGCTCCAGAGGCGGCGATTGCTATCGCGAACCATGCCGCGAACCACAAGACAACACTCTGTAGCGCGAGCCGGCCGGGATTCGGGAACAACAGCGCCAGATTCTTGGTCCATCCTTCGCTAAGTTGCGCCCAGTTGCGGTACATGCGGGTGCGCACGGCGTCTGCGCCATAACGGAAGTACACGCGCTGGCCGGCGTTGCGGAACAGCCGGGCCAGCGCCACGTCCTCAAGAATTTCCGTGGCCACGGCGGCGTGGCCGCCTAGGGCGTCGTAGGCGTCGCGGCGGACGAGGATATACTGCCCGTTCGCTGCCGCGACTCCAGAACCTTGTCTCGAACTCTGTCCCGAACTTTGTTTCGAACGTCCAGAATTCTGATCGCGTACCTTCCGGGGCGGGTAGTGGGCCGCGAGTTCCGCGAAGATTACTGGCATCACGGCTCTTTCGGCGAAGGTGACAACTACCTGCTCGGGCGAGTACGAAAGCAGATCGGCCCGCTCATTCTGCGCTTCTTCTAAAGCGCGCGCCAGCGATCCCGGCAGATGCACCGTGTCCGCGTCGGTGAACAGCAACCACGGCGCACAAGCGGCTTTGACCCCGGCAACGATCGCGTTGTTTTTCCCGGTCCAGCTCTTCCCTGCGCAGTCTTGGGGCGGCGATGCAGGGAGAATCACCCGCACTCCGGCAAAACCTTGCGCGATCTGACGCATGCGGTCGGCGGAGCCGTCGTCGACCACGATGATCTCGAACGGGGCGCCGGTTTGGGCGGTTAGCGACTGCAGACAGGCGCCCAGGCTGGCTTCTTCGTTCCGGGCGGGAACGATTATCGAGACCTTGGGGATTGAGACCTGGGGGATCGAAACCTCCGGGGTCGGCAACTTGAGCGGCGGCGTTGGAAGTGAAGTACCCAAATGAACTATCCCTCTGAACTATCTCTCTGAACTATCCCTCAGTTTTTCGTTATTATAGCGATGTGAGACGAACGCTTCTTCCTACGCTTATAGGCGCCCTTGTAATCATTGGATTGCTGGCTGCCCTGATTGGATGTTACAGCGGGAACCATCCTGCGCGCATCGGATCGAATGCCCCGGACTTCACTTTGCAGGATTCCGACCACAAAGTCACGCTCAGCCAGTTTCGCGGGCAGGTAGTGGTGCTGAATTTCTGGGCGACGTGGTGTCCGCCGTGCGTCGAAGAGACTCCATCGCTGGTGCGGATGCAGTCGCGTCTTAAAGACAAAGGTGTAGTGGTGCTGGCCGTTAGTATTGACGCCGACGATGCGGCGTACCACAAGTTCCTCAAGGAATACAGCGTCAACATGGTGACGGTGCGGGATGAGGCGCAGAAAGCGGCTACGCTCTACGGCACGTTTGGCTGGCCGGAAAGCTACGTGATCGATCGCAACGGAGTCATCCGGCGCAAATTTATCGGACCCGTGGACTGGACCAATCCTGAGGTCACGGATTATCTGAGCAAGCTGTGAGGAGAGCTCTCAGCTGTCAGCTCTCAGCTCTCAGCAGAATCTCACAACTATGGAGCCTCGCCCGCACTCGCGGTCACCCAAGAGGCAACTGACTGCTGGTGATCGCCGTGGAAACTCTCCTGATGGCTGATGGCTGAGAGCTACAGACTCACCTTCCGCAGCCTTAGCGCGTTTGTGATTACCGACACTGAACTGAAGCTCATGGCGGCGGCGGCCAGAATCGGGCTTAGCAGCAGTCCGAAGACCGGGTAGAGCACGCCGGCTGCAATCGGCACTCCTATCGAATTGTAAAGAAACGCGAAGAACAGGTTCTGGCGGATGTTGCGCATGGTTGCCTGGCTCAGCTTGCGGGCTCGCAGAATTCCTTCAAGGTCTCCTTTAAGCAGGGTGATGCCTCCGCTTTCCATGGCGATGTCGGTGCCTGTCCCCATGGCGATTCCTACTTGCGCTTGCGCCAGGGCGGGGGCGTCGTTGATGCCGTCGCCGGCCATGGCCACCACTCGGCCTTCTTTCTGGAAACCTCTGACAATTTCGGCTTTTTGCGCCGGCAGAACCTCGGCTTTGAAGTCCTCCATTCCGAGCGTCCGCGCAATCTCCTGGGCCGTCGCCTGGTTGTCGCCGGTTAGCATCACCAGGCGGATTCCCTGGGCTTTTAGTTCACGCAACGCTGTCGCCGTAGACGGCTTCAGCGGGTCGGCAACCGCGATATTGCCGGTATATTTGCCGTCGACTGCTAGATGGATCACGGTGGAACCGACGGGTTTAAGGGCCGATACGGCGGTCCGGTTCTCGAAGGCTCCTATGGCACGCATCAGCGCGTGGTTTCCTACCGCAATGCTCTTCCCTTCCACCGTCCCGCGCACGCCTTGCCCTGGCACGGATTGAAAATTGGAGGGCTTGCTCAAATTTAGCTTCAGTTCGCTCGCCTTGGCGACAATTGCCGCGCCTAGCGGATGCTCGCTGGCACGCTCCAGACTCGCCGCCAGCCTCAGGAGCTCGTTTTCTGAGATGCCTGGGGGATTTCCGGCGGTCGACATCGCCACCACTTTCGGCCTTCCCTCGGTCAGCGTCCCGGTCTTATCGAAAACGATGGTGTCCACCTTTTCGAGCGTCTCGAGCGCCTCGGCATTCTTGATGAGCACGCCTGCGTGCGCGCCGCGTCCGGTGCCTACCATGATCGCCATGGGCGTTGCCAGGCCGAGTGCACACGGACACGCGATGATCAGCACGGCCACGGCGTTCACTATGGCATGGGCGAAGCGCGGTTCCGGGCCGAAGCTTACCCACACTATGAACGTCACTACCGCAATCGCAATCACCGCCGGAACAAACCAGCCGGCTATCTTATCGGCCAGCCGTTGGATGGGGGCGCGCGTGCGCTGCGCCTGGCTCACCATCTGCACGATTTGCGCCAGCATGGTCTCGCTGCCTACGCGCTCGGCTCGCATCACTAGAGATCCGTTGCCGTTCACGGTTGCTCCGATCACGCGCGAGGCCACCGTCTTCTCCACGGGAACGGATTCGCCCGTGATCATGGACTCATCCACTAGGCTCGAGCCCTCGAGCACAACGCCATCGACGGGGATTTTTTCTCCCGGCCGCACGCGCAGACGATCTCCCGGCTTTACTCGTTCGAGCGGGATATCACGCTCGTCGTCCCTGCCGTCGGCGCTCGTCGTCATCACGCGCGCCATCTTCGGGCTTAGATCGAGCAACGCTCGGATCGCGCTGGACGTCTGGCTGCGGGCGCGCAGTTCCAGCACCTGCCCCAGCAACACGAGGGTGATGATCGCCGCTGCCGCTTCGAAGTAAACATCCGGGCGATTGCCCATGCTGCGGAAGGACGCCGGAAAGATCTGCGGGAATAGGGTTGCGACCACGCTGAACAGGTACGCGACGCCCGTGCCCATGGCGATCAGGGTGAACATGTTGGTGCTGCGGTTTACCAGCGACGCCCATCCGCGCTGGAAGAACGGCCAACCGCACCACAGCACCACGGGCGTCGCGAGCAGGAGCTCAAGCCATGGCAGTACCGAGCCCCACGGAGTTACTCCTACTTTACGGCCTCCCCACTCGATGAAGATACCGCCCATGAGCGCATGCGGCAACAACATGCTCCCCATCGCGATCGCGAGCAGGGGCGCGGTTAGCACCAGGCTGATCCAAAAGCGGCGCGTCATGTCGCTTAGTTCGGGATTCGCTTCTTTGACCGTCACCGTGCGCGGCTCCAGTGCCATGCCGCAGATCGGGCAACTCCCTGGCTCCGCTCTTACGATTTCTGGATGCATTGGACAGGTGTATTCGGTCTTGGCCAGGGGGAGCGCCGGCGACTCGGGATCGAGCGCCATTCCACACTTGGGACACGGTCCCGGCCCAATTTGCCGCACCTCGGGGCACATCGGACAAACGTAGGCTCGCGGATCTTTTGCGGACCCGGCTGGCGACAGGGGATTGGGAGCCGCGGCTGGCTTGTTCAGCGTTGGCACGACCAACGGTGGCCCACCTAGAGAGACCAGTCCCGATTTCATCGTCATTGGTCTGGACGGCGTTGACAGAATTTTTTCGGGATTTGCCTGGAACTTCGCCTGGCAACCGGCACAGCAAAAGAAATACTCTTTGCCATTGTGCGAAGTCTTGAATCGAGCGGTTGCGGGATTTACATCCATCCCGCAGACGGGGTCCTTTGCTTGCGCCTTGGCGGAGGACGATGCGACGTTCGGGATGTCCCCGGGGTTCAGGTGTTCCATGGCTTGGCTGCCAGAAGTCTATAGCGAATCCAGATTTGCCGTGACAGCGTTGCCGTGACTGCGGACAACTGCCGAGCTGCTCCAGACCCAGATCGCGCTTGGCGGAATCCGGCGCTTATTAGATACTCATATTAGATTCACCAGAGTAATCCTCGAATCTTATTCCTTGGAGAAATGAAAATGACGTACCTGGAAGTCACCTACCGCTACCAGACTCCGCCCGGAGAAGCTGAGTTGCGAGCCATTGACAGTGTCCGCGAGGTCTACGGAATACAGCGCATCCAGTTCAACGAGAAAGAACGGACGGTGCGCGTGCTGTTCGACGCCTCACGATTGAAGGGCGACGCGGTCGTTAAGTTGCTGCGCGAGGCCGGCATCGACGTGCCGGAGCAGATGGTTCTTGCCTGAGAGCCTTAGCGGGGGTGGGAAGGGGGCAAACTGCACTCCGCCCGCTTCCCGGCATTAGGGGAGAATCCCGTGGAGGGAAGCCGGCGAACCGGGCGGAATGCACCTTAGTGTCAAACGGAGTATTGCAAAGGGGCATTCGGAAAGACCTCTGGCCGAAGTATTTTCCCAAATGCCCCGTTGCGCGCCACTTCGTCTAGCACCAGGAGGAGCATGTCGGATGCCATTTCTAACATCTTGTCAACATGCATCTATAGAACGCCGGGGCGGGTAGGTTTTGCGCGTGGGGGGAAACTTTTACTCAAAATTACAAATATCGGCAATATATCGCTGCCATTCGAGTCGAACTCGGCCTACGCTGGCAGGTGTCATACGACGACCGATTTGGGCAAAGTGCCCAGGGTTTCCGCACACTTTGATCGCTTATGCGTGATCGCTTACGCGCGCATGACTGGGGTGGCGCCTCCGTGGTCGAAGAAGCGAAGATCGGAGCATGATGGGGAGCGTGATTGGCTTGGGCGAAGCGATTCTGTTTCCGCTATAATTCAGAGACGCAATCTCGCCACGATGCGCCCGTAGCTCAATTGGATAGAGTGCTTGGCTACGAACCAAGAGGTTGGGAGTTCGATTCTCTCCGGGCGCACCATCTTTTCTCTGTACCTCGCTATTCCCCGGATTTTTGGCAGGTCTGAAGGCTCTAATACGAACGGGCCTTGCACGGGTTGCTAGCCCTGCTTGAGCTTCAGCTTGCTCTTATTTTCTTCAATGAAAGCCTTAAGATCGGGGACGACGTCGAGCAGCCTCGTCCATTGTTCGTAGTAGAGTGTCACCGGAAAGCGGCCCAGTCCGTACACGCTGACGCCGCCCTTCTCGCTCACGCGGAACTCTATGGCGCCGCTTCTCTTTTTCGTTTCCGCCTGCTTTTCCAGGTCGGCAAGGCGAGCTTTCAATTCTTCGTAAGTTGGCTCTGTCATGAATGCACCTCGACTGATCTTTTGTATCATAGGGGTTCGCCCTGCTGCGACAGCTTCCCTTTAGGTGAAAAATTCTGCACAATCGTGCTTGCGGGCTGACCGTCCCATGCTATCTCTTGCGGCAGCAACCTGTTGCGGCCCTTTGCCGGGTCCGGGAATGGAAGCGCGAATGCTAAAATGACTACGGCAACAGATTCCGCGTGGAGAAACTAAAGAATGGCGAATGTGGCGAAGAAGAAAAATGCACTGATTGAGAGCGTGCCAGCCCTGGTCCTGCTGGGACTGCTCGCTGGCGCAGTCGGAGGCTTGGGAGTCGGCCTGGTCCAGTTGAGGGCCATGTCGCAAGCCGCGAGCAGCGCCTCTGGCAGGTAAACGCCGCCTGCCGAATAGATATCCCATTCTAAGCAGCGCCTTTAGATCCCCGACCGCGGAACCCCATCCGCGCCACTTTCATGCGGCGCACGCACAACTAAAAACTTCCATCGCTAAATTGTTAGAAAGATGGAGCGGGAGACGGGGATCGAACCCGTGACATCCAGCTTGGGAAGCTGGCGTTCTACCGCTGAACTACTCCCGCTCAACTTCGTTAGACTACCATTGCGTTGTATCCAAGACAACGGTCACCGTCCCTGTGTTTGCCTTTCTCCCGCACTCTTCGTAACATTCCCGCTCGGGACTTGCGTTCGAACTCATCTGGCGGCTCGGCCGGCGCCAGGCGTCATTGATCTCGCGGTCAGTGATTTCAAGAGCAGTGATTCCAAGATGGACTTCGAACTCGACGAGATCACGATTGACGATGTGCAAAAGGCCTTCCTGTCCGGTCAGTATTCCTCGCGCTCTTTGGCCGATACGACGGCGGGTTCGCTGGCGCTCGTCGGAGCGCGCCCTGCGAACGACGCTTTCGTCGCCGCGCAGTTGCGGTTGGCTGCACTTGGGGACGCGTTATCGCTGCGGAGTCGGGCTTGGATCTCGTAGCGAATCGGGCGCCGATTGCGCTGACGACGGACGGATTCCCTTGGCTTCTACGATCGACCATCGCCAATCTTCATCGGGGCCGGGGGTGATTCCGATATTTTCGTGGAACGCGGTTGTGCTGAAGGGCTTGGCCGCGGCCTTGAGGTGATAGAGAAGGGTTACGTCGGAACGCCGCTCGACGGCGATGGGCGCGTTTTGGGCGGCGGGAATCACCCGCGCACGCGCGGTCATTTGAGCGTTCTCTCCCAACTTGCGTTCGAGCGTCAGGCCGATGGTGATTTCGCGAATATCCCAATCGGTTCCGTTGAATACTTCGAGCTGCAGATTTTCATCCTGAATCGAAGCAGGGCCGTCGAGCTTGAGCACTTCGGTGAGCGGCAAGTCTTCGATCAGAACGGGTCTGACCAGCAGCGAGCTGGCCCGGGCGTTGAATGACAAACTACAGGTTACGTCGGGTGACGATATTTTCAGGGCATTGCTGGAAGGGTCGATGGAGAATACTGTCTTGTCTTGTTTGACCGGCCTGGCTTTCTTGGCGTCCTCCATGACCTGGACCAGATTGTCATTATCGATGACAGTGCGCGCGGCATCAGGCCGTTGTTGAGGCTGCTGCTGCGTTTTGTTCTTGCGCAGGTTGCGCGCGAGATCACCGAGCGAGGGAGCCTCGTCTTGCGCCGACGCGGCCAACGGGAGCAGCGCCGCCAACAACGGCACGAAGACCATCAGACAGAGCGCAACCCGTCGCAAGCTGGGGAGTCTGGATCGCATGATTTCGGCCGCTGAAGGCGCATGCGCGCTCAGCGCGACCACCTATGGAGAGTTTAGGCGAGATGAAACGGAAAAGAAGTTACCGAAGGGACACGGTAGTGCTAGCACTTCCGGGGATGGGAAAAAGGATGGGAATGGGGCTCGAACGCGCTCAGATCGAAGCGACGCGCAACGGGGCGCGTCCATGCCCCTTTCACCACTCGTTGCTTACAGCAGGCCAGAGGTACGGAGACGGGCGACCGGATCGGTTACCTGCATTGGTTGACGCTTAAAAACCCAGCGCGCCACCGCAATCCCCAATGCCGCATAACACAGATGCCAGAGTTTCATGCAATCGCTCCCCACGCCGGACCCTTTCCGGGGAAGGTCCCGTGGTGAATTCACCCTAACTCTGCTCTATCGGCAGGTCCAGCCCACTAACGTGCCATTCATTTGTACAAAAGTAATCGTGGGTGATGATCGCGGTAACGCGGCGGTTTGGAAACGGCGTTTTACTGCGTGGAGTTTTCGATCCAACCGCCGCCGACTACGATGTCGCCATCGTAGAAAACCGCGGCCTGGCCCGGAGTGATGGCGCGTTGCGGCTCATCAAAGGTAACTCGAACTTCGTCCGCCGCGGCGGATTCACCGGCAGGTTCAATGATGGCCGGTGCGGGTTGATGCTTGTGGCGGATCTTCACTGCAACCCGCATGGGCTGGCGCAGTTCGGCCGTTGAAATCAGGTTCACCCGGCGCGCGCGGAGGGTGCGCGAGTAAAGCTCCTCGTCCTTGCCGACCACCACTTGCCGCGTGTCGTTCTTGATTTGAATCACATACAGCGGCGAGCCGGTGGCGACGCCGAGTCCCTTGCGCTGTCCGACGGTGAAGTTGTGAACGCCGGCGTGCTCGCCGATCACCTTGCCGTCGGTGGTGACCATCTCGCCGGCAATCATTTTGTTGTATGTCCCTGCCGGCTGCTCTCCTTGTTCGGCGAGATAGGCTTCGAGGAAGCGCTTGTAGTCACCGCCGGGGACGAAGCAGATTTCCTGCGAGTCGGGCTTTTCGGCAATCACCAGGTTGTGCTTGCGGGCGAGTTCGCGCACTTCCGGCTTGGTCATACCGCCGAGCGGGAACAGAGTGCGGCTCAATTGTTCCTGCGTGAGGCCGAAGAGGAAATAAGTCTGGTCTTTGGATTTGTCGGCTGGGCGCTTCAGCAGCCAGCGGTCGAGTTGCTCGTCAAAGACGACCTGGGCATAGTGGCCGGTGGCAATGTGATCGGCTCCAATCTGCTGTGCCACAATCAGAAGCTGATCAAACTTCAAGTGGTTGTTGCATAGGCTGCAAGGGATCGGCGTGCGCCCGGCAAGATACTCCTCGACGAACGGTCGAACCACATCGCGCTCAAAGCGTTCTTCGTGATTGACCACGTAGTAGGGGATGCCGAGGGTCTCGGCCACACGGCGAGCATCGTAGACGTCGTCGATCGAACAGCAGCGCCCCTGCACGGATTCCGGCATGCCTTCGTGTCCGGCGAGACGGCGCTGGTTCCAGAGTTGCATGGTCAGGCCGATGACGTTGCGGCCTTCGAAGCGCAGCATGGCCGCTACGGTTGAGGAGTCAACTCCTCCCGACATGGCGACGGCGATGGTTTCGGAAGTTAGCACTTGGCAATTAGCATTTAGCTCTTCATGATTCCGATTCGGCTAAACGCTAAGTGCTAACGGCTAACCGCGCTTTTCGGCCACACCGGCGATAACTCCCGCAGACGTGCGACCGTTTCCGGGATCAGGCCCAGTGCGAAGTCTATATCTTCGACCGCGTTTTGCTTACCGAGACTGAAGCGAATGCTCGCCTTCGCGCGGTCGCGACGCAGTCCCATCGCGGTCAGTACGTGCGACGGTTCGATCGCTCCGGAAGAACAAGCAGCGCCGGTTGAGACTGCCAGTCCCTTCAAGTCCAGCGCGATCAGAAGCGCCTCGCCTTCGATGCCATCGAAATAAATGTTGGTCGTATTTGGCAGGCGGGGCGCGCCTTCTCCGTTTAGGCCTGTGGCTTCGATCTTGAGCAGTTCCCTTTCCAGGCTGTCACGCACTGCGGCCATCGTTTGATGGTCCATCCGAAGATCGTCGCCGCGTTCGAAGCCAGCGCTGGCCAACTCGGCCGCCTTGCCTAACCCTACGATGCCGGGAACATTCTCCGTCCCGGCACGGCGCGAGCGTTCGTGGCTACCGCCATAGAGCATAGGCTCAAGCTGTGTTCCTTTGCGGACGTATAGCGCGCCTACACCCTGTGGCCCGTGAAACTTGTGGCCAGAGATGGTCAGCAGGTCGCATCCGATTTGGTTGACATCGATCGGGACCTTGCCCGCGGCTTGCACGGCATCGGTGTGGAAGTAAACGTCGGCTTCGGCAGCAATCTTTCCAATTTCAGCGACGGGTTCGACGACTCCGGTCTCGTTGTTGGCGAACATGATGGTGATCAACTTCGTATTCGAGCGGAGCGCGCGCTTTACATCCGCCGGATCGACCAGACCACGACCATCGACAGGAAGATAGGTTACTTCGCATCCTTTGGCTGCCAGATGCTTGCAGGCGTTGAGTACGGCGTGATGTTCGATAGTGGAGGTGATGACGTGGTCGCCCGGCCGCACCACTCCAAAAACTGCAAGATTGTTGCCTTCCGTACCGCCGCTGGTAAATACGACCTCAGAGGCGCGGCAGCCAAGCAGTGCGGCTACGGATTCGCGCGCGCGCTCAACCGAGGCCCGCGTCTCCTGCCCATGATGATGGATTGAGGACGCGTTGCCGAAATGCTCGCCAAAGTAAGGCCGCATGCAATCCATCACTTCGGGGAGCACCGGAGTAGTCGCGTTGTTGTCGAGATAGACCCTTCGCATCATGCTGATTTCCATTGTACCGATGTCGTAAGCACGTTCGGCGGAAGAATCAGGCTCCTGGCCCGACGGGCGTGGCCATGCGCTTGGCCTGGAAGTGCGCGCGGGGTACAATTCTTACTCTGCCCTTTGCCGCTAGAGGACGTGTGACCTTCAGCAGAATTCCCACAAATTTACGGAGAAATTAATGAAGACAAGACTGCTCATTTTCGGCCTCATGCTTGCTCTCGCGACATCCCTGGCGCTCGCTGACGAAGGTACGTGGCTATACAACAATTTCCCCAAAGAACGGGTCGAGAAGCAATACCGCTTTCTGCCGACTCAGGAATGGCTAGACCATCCCCGGTTGTCGTCGGTACGTTTTAACAATGGAGGCTCAGGGTCGTTCGTGTCGGCCGATGGCCTGGCATTTACCAATCATCACGTCGGCGCCGACTGCATCGAGAAACTTGGCACCTCCGGCGCCGACTACATGAAGACCAGTTTTTACGCCAGGACCCAGGCCGACGAGGCCAAGTGCCCCGATCTAGAACTAAACGTGCTGGTCGGCATCGAGGATGTTACCGCGAAGATGAAAGCGGCTGCGCCGGCAACCGTGTTGGCCGCCGCTGCCGGCCATGCTCAGCGCTCCGAGATGAGCGCCATCGAAAAAGACTGCGCGACTTCGACCGGTCTGCGCTGCGACGTGGTCATGCTCTACTCGGGCGAGGTTTACAACCTCTACAAATACAAAAAGTACACCGATGTGCGCCTGGTGTTTGCGCCGGAATATGACGCGGCATTTTTCGGCGGTGATCCTGACAACTTCACCTATCCGCGCTATGACCTTGATATCACTTTCTTCCGTGTTTACGAGAACGACAAGCCGGTCCATCTCGACAACTATTTGCGGTGGTCGAAGGTGGGAGTCAAAGATGGCGATCTGATCTTCGTTTCCGGCCACCCAGGGCACACAGATCGCCTGGATACCATGGCGCAATTGCAGTTTCTGAAGGACGTGGATTATCCATCACGTCTCCGCACCTACAAGCAGCGGATCGGAATGCTGCAGAAGTTCAGCGCGGAGTCGGCAGAGAACGCGCGCATCGCGCAGAGAGACATCTTCGGGTTGCAGAATTCACAGAAAGCCATCACCGGCCAGCTTGAAGGGCTGCAGGATAAGGCCGTGATGGAGCGGAAGAACATGGCGGAGCAAGAGCGGGAAAAGGCTTTCATCGATAAGCATCCGGGCGAGCCCAACCCATGGCAAGAGATTTCCAAGGCGATGAAGGTGAACCGCGAAATTTATGACCCGCTTACCTATGTCGAGCGCATGCGTGGGTTCTCCTCGCACCTGACGACATACGCCCGGACTCTGGTTCGCCTCGCCGAGGAAAAGCCGAAACCGAACGGCGATCGGCTCCGCGAGTATCGTGATTCTGCCCTGGCCTCGCTGGAGCAGCAACTGTTCAGCACTGCTCCCATCTACAAAAATCTTGAGAGCGCAAATTTGGCGGTCGCATTGGCCCAGATGCAGGAAGCGTTGGGACCCGAGGATGCGGCCGTGAAATTAGCGCTGAGCGGCAAGTCGCCCGAAGAGGCTGCCAAGGCGCTGATCGCCGGTACCTGGCTGGAGGATGTGGCCGTCCGCAAGCAACTTTATGAGGGCGGCAAGGCAGCCGTGGATGCGAGTACGGATCCACTGATCGTTCTGATGCGTAAGGTGGATCCCGAGGCACGGGCGGTACGCAGGCGCTTCGACGACGCGGTGGATGCGGTGGTGCGGCGCGACGGCGCGACCATTGCTCGGGCGCGATTTGCGCAGACGGGTTTCACCCAGCCTCCGGACGCGACTTTCACTCTGCGCCTCAGTTACGGCACGGTGAAGGGATATGAAGAGAATGGGAAAAAGATCCCTTACTTCACCACTTTCGGCGGCGCTTTCCAACATGCCGAGGAGCACGGGAACAAGCCTCCGTACAATCTGCCCGACGGTTGGGTGAAGATGAAGTCGAAACTCAATCTGGAAACGCCGCTGAATTATGTTTCCACCGCGGACATTATCGGCGGTAATTCTGGCAGCCCGACCGTGAACCGGGCGGGCGAAGCGGTCGGAATTATTTTTGACGGAAATATCCAGTCGCTGGTTTTAGACTTCTACTACACCGATCGCGAGGCCCGTGCCGTACATGTGGATTCGCGCGGCATCATCGAAGCGCTGCGGAAGATCTACGGCGCCGACGCTCTGGCCAACGAACTGACGGGTACGAAAGCGGCAGCCAAGGCGGCAGGGGAATAGAAACTTGGCGTTGTGTGGTGACCGGGGCTCTGCCCCGTCTTGGCGGGCGAAGCCCCGCCACCACACGAGCTATCCGCGTGCTATTCCGGCCAGATTGAGGCTGCCGTCTTGCTCAAAATCTGCTCTCGCATCTCTTCGCTCAGAGACAGAGCCTTGAATTCCTCAAGATTCCGCCCGACATCGGGAACGCCCGGGCCTGGCCAGTCGGTGCCAAACAGTGTTTTATGGGCGATCTCGGCGAGCCGCGGAAAATATGTCAGCAGCGTTTTCGGTGGAATGCCGCTGATGTCGAAGTAAACGTTCGCGTGGCGGCGGATGAGAAAGAACGCGGTGTGCATCCAGAGCGGGCGGCCGCCGTGTGCCAGCACGATTTTGAGCTTGGGGAAATCGACGGCAACATCATCAAGGTAGATGGGGTCGCCATACTTATTGCGCGCGTCGGCAAAAATCGATGTCCCGGTGTGGAACATGACGGGGATCCCATTGGCCTCGGCCGCCCGGTAGATGATTTCCAGTTCCTTCACACCGTTCAGATAATCGTTGGGAAACAATAGTTGATGCGGCGGGTGGATCTTGATCATACGTAGGCCGAGGCGCAAGATGTGCTCGACATCCGCCATGATGTTGGTGGTGTGCCGCGGATGCAGGCCGCCACAGGAGATCAGGCGCTTGGGATCGTACTTCGTGTAGTCGGCGACGAACTGATTGACCTCGGGTGTAAAGCCAATCACTTCCGGCGCTACGTAGTTGATCAGTGCGGCGCGGTCAACGCCGCAACGGTCGAGATATTTCAGGAAGGCCTTGGGCGAGCGGCAATATTCTGCGATCTCGTCGAAATTGCCGCGCTTGCGCTTCATCAGTTCAAGGGCCTGCGGCTTGAACAGTTCGAGCGGTTCGATGTGAATGTGGCAGTCGGTGATCATGAGCAGTGGGCGGTGGACAGTGGCCGGTGGCCAGTTTCGCCACCTGCCGCTGGCGCTGTGCAGGTTTTGGTTTTGCCAAAAGCCAATAGCCAATAGCGAAAAGCTCTTCTCAGTACAACGGCACTTTTGGATCCACTGTCCGCGCCCAGCCGTCGATCCCGCCGCGCAGCGATTGAACTTTTTCGTATCCCTGCTGGCGAAGCCAGTTGGTGACGGTCAACGAGCGCACGCCGTGATGGCACAGGACCACGATGTAATCGTCGGGGTCGAGTTCCTGGTGAGCGCGCATCGGGATATCGGCCATGGGAATGTGTTTTGCCCCTTCGATGTGGGAGGCTTCGTATTCCCAAGCCTCGCGGACATCGAGCAGGGTAAATGCTTCGCCGCGCTTTTGCAGCGACTGGACTTGCCCGGGAGAGATTTCGAAGTCCATTGTTAAGGTCTCAGGAAAACCTTGTCCATCCACAGATCAATGATGTTGCGCTTCATTCCCACTTACCTCCGGCGCGCGTCCCAACGTAGTCAGACTCACCAGCGCGGCCAGCGCCCAGAGAGCACCGGTTCCAATGCGAGCGGTACGCACATCGGCGGACGGAATGTTGCGCCAGAGAGTCAACCCACAACCGGCTACAAAATTGATAAGAAGCAGTCCAAAAAAAACGCGCTCGCGCAGGCAGCGCGTGTCGAGCGCGAGGGCAGCCAGTAACAAGATCCACACGATATAGGTCGCGGCGGTCCAGAAGTCGTGCGGCCATTCATACTCGTGGCGACTCACGTGGCTAAACGAAATCCACGCGAAGTAGGCACAGCCGAGGAACCCCGCCGCGCCCCACAATGATGTGCGGCACATGAGGTGGCCGGAACTGTAGGGCCGCTCCGCCCCGGTCGTTGTACTACGCTTCCCGTTCTCTATTTGCCTGTCCATTGCGGTGATCGTTTTATCGTCGTTTTCTCAGGGAAGGCAATGATACCCTTGCGCGTGTCTGCGGTCGAGACCCAGTTCGCCAGTTCAGGCGCGCGAGAGTGGCCGCCCCAAGCAAGCTAAAGGTTGATCGCCGACTTGCGCGGCTCGGCAATGGTGGACAGCGGATCGCGCGCGCCCGTTTTCTCCTTGATCCACTTCTTTTCGTTGCGGATGATGTCGAGCAGCAGCTCTTTATCCTTCGCGCTGGGGAGATTCTCCTCACAATGCTGCTGGTAGCTGCGGTCGTCGAGCGGCTCGCCAGTTTCGCAGTGGTGCTTCTCGACGGCCCATCGTCCGATGTTGCGGTTGAAGTGGATGTCGGGCGTGTAGAGCTTTTTCTCGCCTGGCTTCAGGGACGTGTTCAGGCGCTCAACCAATCCGGCAACTTCCTGACGATAGAGGTGGCGGCTGTAGTCGTTCAGGTCGTCGAGGTCGGCGGCCTTATCGTTTTGCAGTTCGTCGTAGCGGCCTTTGATTCCCCACACGTACGCCCAGTGCGCCGAGGAAGAATGATCCGTGCCGAAAAGATCGAACGAACTCGATATCCACTTGTTGAGGTATTTCTGTAGGAGCCATCGCGGAACGACGCCCGCTTCGACCACGCGGCGCAGACCGTCGTTGCCGGTACCCATGTGGAAAGCTTCCTCGCGCAGCATGTAAGAGGTCGAGCGTCCGAGCGGCGCGAAGGACGAATACTTCAGCATCTGCAGCTGGAATTTTCCGTCGCGGTCTACAAAATCGGTGTAGGTGAAGAAGTCCAGCCAGTTGTCGATGTCGACGTTGAAAGTGCCCAGCAAGCGCTTGTTTTCGAACGCCCGGCGCTCCAGCATTTTCTGGGCTTCCACCTTGCCGGACGAACCGAAGAAGGCGATGAGCAGGGCGCACATCTGCCAGCCGTGCCGCATCTCTTCGATCATGACGCGAGTGAGGGCGCGGCGATCGTATTCCGTGGGCGCGGTCTCAAACAGGTTGCGCTGCTGCTCGACGCTCGCAAATTCGGTGTCGCCCTGGTAGACGATCATATTCATGAGCGCGTCGCGCATCTGCTGCGTGGGGACCTGGCGCAGGTTCTCCCACTTGTTGCGACCTTTGTAGGAACCGAACTGGATCTCTCCTGTCTCGATTGCACCGTAGAGCGTATCGAAATGGAAGGCCTCTACGTCGCCTTTGTTGACGCCAACTTCCTTGCGCCACTCGTTGAAGAGGCCGACCCAGTCACTGAAGTTTCCGATTTTCGCTACTTTGCCTGGCATAAGACCTCAGGGGCTAAAGCCCGTGTCTTTATCGGCCTCGGGCGGCACGGCTGGAGCCATGCCCTTCCCTAAGACCTAATTGAACCAGAGTTGTTCAGCCGTCTGAGACGGGGCAAGCCCCGTCTCTACGCGACCGAAATTACTTCGCCGTAAAAACGGCTGGACGCTTCTCCACGTAGGCGGCCAGACCTTCTTTGGCGTCGTCGCTTTGAAACAGAATCTGCTGATTTTCCCGCTCTACCGCCAACGCCGATTCCATCGGGATTTCCCACCCGGTCTGCACTGCCCGTTTGATGCGGCCCACCGCTTTTGCGGCCTTGTTCGGCGGCGTGAACTGTCGCGCATACTCCATGATGTTCTCCATGAAGCCTTCACGCTCGAAAATGTCGTTCACAATGCCGAACTCCTGGGCTTCTTCGAAGGAGAAGGTATTGCCGGTGATCATCAGTTCGATGGCTTTGCTTTTCCCCACCAGGCGCGACAGCCGCTGCGTTCCGCCGGTGCCGGGGAGCACGCCGAGGTTGACTTCGGGCAGGCCGATCTTGCCCGCGTCTTTGCGCGCGATGCGGAGGTCGGCTGCCATGGCGATCTCCAGCCCCCCGCCTACACAATGCCCATTGAGTGCGGCGATCACGAGTTTCGGCGTGTGCTCCAGGCGGAGCAGCGTTTCATTCGCGTGCAGGCAGAAGTAATACTTAAACGTGGGATCGACCGAGGCCAGCATCTTGATGTTCGCGCCCGCCGAGAAAAACTTGTCGCCTACGCCCGTGAGCACGATCACGTGCACGTCGTTATCCATGCGCGCCTTGAGGATAGCCTCGTCCAGTTGGCGATTCATTTCGTAGGTGTAGGTGTTCGCCGGGGGATCGTTCATCTCGATCACGGCCACTCCGGCGTCGGTGCGATAGTTGATGAGATGTTTGGTGGTTTCGCCGGTGGCCGGCTGCATGGTTGTCGCCATAAAACGCTCCTTATTGGTTCGCGTTAGCTCTTTCTGCGCGGCTTGCCGCCGTGCACAATTCCGTTGAGAACAATGTTGCCCATCTGTTCCGCAAGTGCTTCGGCGTTGCCGTCGACGCGCGCGTTGTACCAGGTATAGATCCAGTTGATCATGCCGAACAGGCTCAGCGCCGCAGTGCGTGCGTTGAAATCGAGGCCGCGGCTGTGCCGGAAGTCCTCCATCAGCCCGAGGCAGATGCGGTAGTACTCGCGCTTGATGCCGGCGATCTCCGAGCCCGAGCCGTTCTTCAAAGATTCGTCTTCATGCGAAAGCACCTTCAGCCCCTGCTGGTTGCTCACGAAGTATTCGAGGTGATTCAAAATGAAGATGCGGATGCGCTGTTCGGGATCGGTGACTTCCTCAAGCCGCCCTTTGAGCTTTTCGAGAATGGTGGTGAAGGTGTGCTTCTGAATCAGGAAGAGCAGGCGCTCTTTCGATTCGAAGTAGTAGTAAAGTCCCGCCAGCGACATGCCAGTTGCGCGAGAAAGATCGCGCATGGAAGCGCCTTCGTATCCCTTGAGGCAGAAGACCTCCGTGGCGTGGTCGAGGATTTGCCCGAGGCGGCGGTCGAAACGGGTCACGGGCGTACGGCTGGCCGTCGGGCTGGGAATTCTGCGCTGACGGCGGGAGGGGCGGGTTGCGGGCAGAGTGGGCATACGTTCGAACGTTCGTTCCAATTATAGGTACTTGTGACGTAGATCACAAGTGGATGTGAGTTGCCAGTTCCTGCTCAAATCCTCAGCTCTTGATGCCCGCCATCAACTTCTCGATCTCGGCTTTCTGCTCGCCAGAGAGCGGCAGGAATGGCAGGCGCGACGGGCCTCCGTAATAGCCGTTCAGGTCCATGGCGTACTTCACGCCGGGGACGCCGAGTTCTCCGACTACGCGCTGGGCAGCGAGTTTTATACGTTCCTGCTTTTCGCGGGCGAGCGCATTGTCTCCGTCTTTGAGCGCGGCGTAGATTTCGTAACACGCGGTGGGCGCGGGGCACGCTAAAGCTAGAATGGCACCGACCGCGCCCAGCCCCAGCGACGGTTCAAGCTGGTGAGCGGCGCCGACCATGACCTGGAAGCCGACTTCTTTCTGCCGCGTCTTCATTTTTCCTACGACGGTCACGGCAGAGGATGACGGTTTCGTAGTGCTGTCTGCGGGGACGGGTGAGGACGCCCGTCTCTCCATCGCTTCGGCAGAGCCCGCTAGCGAGGCTACACTCACCAGTTCCCTGCTCTGCTTTTCGCTTTCAGCAGTTGCGGCCTTGATCATCCGCGGAGTCACGGCGTCAAACGTTTCGGTGACGGTGGCCTGTCTTTTTACGTGGCGCGTGCCCTCGACCATCGTTTTCACTTTGTCCAGGTTGCCGCTCGATTCCTTGATGGAGGAGATGTTGGGATGGCTGGCGAGTTCGATCACCACCTCCGCGGGGATGTCGTATCCGGTGGCCTGCGGGAAGTTGTAGATGATGATCGGGAGCGCGGATCGGTCAGCGACCGTGCGATAAAAAGCGAGCAGGTTCGCGGGCAGCATCTGCTTCTTGTAGTAGTGCGGAGTGCGCACCATGGCGGCGTCATAGCCGAGTTGGGCGGCGTATTCGGTGAGACGCAAGGTTTCGTGTGCGGACTCGATGCCCGTGCCTGCGATCATGACTTTGTTGGGCGCAGCGGCGGCGAGAGCTGCCTTCAGCACGTCGCGGCGCTCTTGATCAGAAAGCAAAATCGCTTCGCCAGTCGAACCGAGCATTACGATGCCGGCGACTGGCGTGCGCGAGTAGCGCTCTACGTTCGCTTCGAGCTTTTTGTAATAGACCTCGCCATCGGGATAGAAGGGCGTCGTGATGGGGGGAAAGATTCCGGATAGAAGCATAGGTACTCCAGTCGTTCGTCGCTAGTTCTTGGCAAGTACCGCTGCCTTCAAATTATCGGCTCTCGCCCTGAACTTTGTCATCCCGAGTATGACAATTTGGTGATGAGCATCAGCAGGAGAAGAGATCCGTCAACGATGACAATTGTGGATCCAATCCAAATCAGAGCGATCATCCGCACTTTTTCCAAAGGCGGAGGGGTAATTCCGATCGTGCTGTGCAAATAGCCGAGCATCGCGCTGACGAGTTGCTCCGGCACCGCTCGGCTCCAAATTCCCAGACCGAGAAGTGCCATCAGGACATGGAACACAACGATGCTGATCATTCGTTTTACCTACTGCTCGCCGACAACCCAAGCGTCGCGTCTCTAGCCTATCCACGAGGACGACCGGTCGTCGTTTATCGTTTGCTGATCACTCGCAGGCGGGCCAGTTTTTCCAGTGGAGTCGACGGCGTGGCGATGCTGATGTTTGGAGGTGCTCCGTCTTACTTTGCCGTCTTACTCGCAGCCTTATTTCGCGCCCACCCGCTCCGCGTGCAGCGCCTGCAGAGCTTGCACGCGCACTTCTCCGCGCTGCAGGGCGGAGATGCCTTCGGCGGCGGCTCGGGCGGCGGAGAGCGTAGTAATGGTGGTGATGCGTCCGGTGACTGCGGCGCGGCGGATCGCCTTCTCGTCGAAGTAGGGGTCGGGACCGTGCGGCGTGTTGACGATCAACTGGATGCGATCGGCTTTGATCAAATCCACCGCATTCGGGCGGCCTTCCTTTACCTTGTAGACGCGTTCTACCGCCAAGCCAGCTTCTTCCAGGATGTCAGCCGTACCGTGCGTGGCCACCAGTTTGAAACCCATGTCGACGAAGCGACGTGCGACCTCGACCACGTGCGGCTTGTCATGGTCGGTGACGCTGATGAAAACCGTGCCTTGCGCCGGCAGCTTCTGGCCAGCGGCAATTTGGGCCTTGGCGAAGGCTTCACCGAAATTGTCGGCCACGCCCATGACTTCTCCGGTAGAGCGCATTTCGGGGCCTAGAACCGTGTCGACGCCGGGAAATTTCGACCAGGGAAAGACCGGCGATTTCACGTAGAAGCAGCGGCCCGTATCCAGATCGGTGCCGCGCTCGATATTTTCGGGGAGGAACTCGCGCAGCTTGCGGCCGGTCATGAGGCGTGCGGCAATCTTGGCCATGGGCACGCCCGTAGCTTTGGAAACGAAGGGCACGGTGCGTGAGGCGCGCGGGTTCACTTCGAGGACGTAGACCTTTGCCTCATGATGGCCGTTGCCCTTCGGGCCGTGGCCGCGCGGAATCGCGAACTGCACGTTCATCAAGCCGATCACTTTGAGGGCGCGCGCCAGTCTAAACGTGTATTCACGCATGCGAATGAGCAGCGGCTCTGGGATGTCGACCGCGGGCAGCACGCAGGAAGAGTCGCCGGAGTGGATACCGGCTTCCTCGATGTGCTGCATGATGCCGCCGATTACGACGTCCTCGCCGTCGGAGAGCGCGTCCACGTCGACTTCAATCGCGTCTTCCAGAAATTTATCGATGAGGATGGGGCGGTCTTGCGAATACTCGACGGCCTGCTTCATATACTGCTGAATCGTGTCTTCGTCGTAGGCAATAACCATGGCTCGGCCGCCGAGGACATACGAAGGACGCACCAGCACCGGGAATCCAATCTTCTTCGCCGCCTCGACCGCCTCTTCGACCGAGGCAACCATGGCTCCGGGAGCTTGCGGTATGTCGAGTTCCTCCAGCAGCTTTCCGAAACGCTTGCGGTCTTCCGCCAGATCGATGGATTCGGGCGTGGTGCCGATGATGTTGACGCCGGCAGCTTTGAGCGGCAACGAGAGATTCAGCGGCGTCTGGCCGCCGAACTGCACGATCACCCCGACCGGCGCGCCTGCCGACGCTTCGTGCTCGCAGACGGCGAAGACATCTTCGAGCGTGAGCGGCTCGAAGTACAGGCGGTCGCTGGTGTCGTAATCGGTCGAGACCGTCTCCGGATTGCAGTTGATCATGATGGTTTCGTAGCCGTCCTCGCGCAGCGCATAGGCGGCATGGCAGCAGCAGTAATCGAATTCAATTCCCTGCCCGATACGGTTGGGGCCGGAACCGAGAATGACGACTTTTTTCTTCGCTGTGGGAGCGGCCTCGTCTTCTTCTTCGTAGGTGGAGTAGAGATAAGGTGTGTAGCTTTCGAACTCCGCCGCGCAGGTATCGACCCGCTTATAGACCGGCTTAAGGCCGTGCTTCTTGCGGAAGTGGCGAACTTTTTCCTGGCCGCCTTTGCCATCCAGACGCCAGGTGCCGGCGAGGCGCCCGTCGGAGAATCCCATGCGCTTGGCTTCGCGCAGCACGTCGGTCGGGGCCGATTCCATCGGATGCTTTTCCAGCTCCAGCTGCATGTCGTTAATCTCTTTGAGCTGATAGAGGAACCAGGGATCGATCGAGGTCATCTTCGCGATTTGCTTGATCGGGTGCCCCTGGCGGATTGCGTACTGCACGTAGGCCAGGCGCTCGGGATGCGGCGTGACCAGGCGCTGGGTGAGGATCTTAGGCTCGATTTTCTGCGAGCCCACGCGCTTACCGGTATCGAGGGCGCGGATTCCCTTCTGCAAGGCTTCCTTGAAGGTGCGGCCGATGGCCATCACTTCGCCGACGGATTTCATTTGCGGGCCGAGCGATTCGTCGGCGCCGGGAAATTTTTCGAACTGCCACTTCGGAATCTTGACGACTACGTAATCGAGCGTGGGCTCGAAGCAGGCTGGAGTCTTGCGCGTGATGTCGTTCGGAATCTCGTCGAGCGTATAGCCGATAGCCAGCTTGGCGGCAATTTTCGCGATGGGGAAACCGGTCGCCTTCGATGCCAGCGCGGACGACCGCGAGACGCGCGGGTTCATCTCGATGACCACCATGCGCCCGGTCGAGGGATTGACGGCGAACTGGATATTTGATCCACCGGTCTCGACGCCGATCTCGCGAATCACGGCAATCGCCGCATCGCGCATCACCTGGTACTCGCGGTCGGTGAGCGTCTGCGCCGGGGCGACGGTGATGGAGTCGCCGGTATGAACGCCCATGGGGTCGAAGTTTTCGATGGAGCAGATGATGATGACGTTGTCTTTGGTGTCGCGCATCACCTCTAGTTCGTACTCCTTCCAGCCGAGAACGGATTCTTCGATCAAGCACTCATGCACGGGCGAAAGGTCGAGGCCGCGGGCGAGCACTTCCAGCAGCTCTTCGCGGTTGTAGGCGATGCCTCCGCCGGTGCCGCCGAGCGTGAACGACGGGCGAATGATGACCGGGAAACCGATCTTGCCGGCGAACTCGATGCCGTCTTTCAGGTTGTTGACGAGCGCCGATTTGGGGACGTCGAGGCCGATGCGCTGCATGGCGTCTTTGAAAAACAGACGGTCTTCGGCCTTTTTGATGGCGCTGATCTGGGCGCCAATCAAATGCACGTTGTACTTTTCGAGCACGCCGCCGTCGGCAAGTTCGATGGCGAGGTTGAGCGCGGTCTGCCCGCCAACCGTGGGCAGAAGGGCAAAGCCCGCGCTGGGCGACAGCTCGCGCTCGACGCGAATAATCTCTTCGAGATATTCGCGGGTTAGCGGCTCGATGTATGTGCGGTCGGCTGACTCGGGATCGGTCATGATGGTGGCCGGGTTCGAGTTCGCCAGCACGACTTCAAAGCCCTCCGACTTGAGCGCCTTGCAAGCCTGCGTGCCGGAGTAGTCGAATTCTGCCGACTGGCCGATGACGATCGGGCCGGAGCCGAGAATTAGGATTTTCGAGATGTCAGTTCGTTTTGGCATTTAAAACCAGTCGTCAGTGGCCAGTTGTCAGTGACGGCGCGCCTAAAGGCGCGCCCTTCAAAGCTTCCAGGCGTATCGCCTTCAAAGCCCACTTCTTCAAAAACTATCTCTTGCACTCCTCCATCATCTTCACAAAATCCTTGAACAAGTAGTGCGAGTCGTGCGGCCCCGGCGCCGCTTCCGGGTGGTACTGCACTGTGAACAACGGCAGATTCCGGTGGCGCATGCCCTCTAGAGTCGAATCGTTTAGATCCATGTGCGTCAACTCAACTTCGCTTTGCGGGAGCGAATCGGGGTCTACGGCGAAGTTATGGTTGTGCGCGGTGATTTCGATCTTGCCGCTGGCCAACTGCTTTACCGGATGATTCCCGCCATGGTGGCCGAATTTCAGCTTGAAGGTCTTGCCTCCGAGCGCTATACCGGTGAGTTGGTGGCCCAGGCAGATTCCGAAGATCGGCTGCCTTCCCATCAGGCGCCGGATGTTGTCGACCGCATAGGTGCAGGGCTCGGGATCGCCCGGGCCGTTCGACAGGAACACTCCGTCGGGCTTCAGCGCCAGCACATCCTCGGCTGTAGTCTGCGCCGGGACTACCGTCACCTTACAGCCTTCTCCGCGCAGCTTGCGCAGGATGTTCTGCTTGATGCCGAAGTCGTAGGCGACCACGTGGAAGCGCGCCGGCTCGTCTTTTACTCCGACAATTTCGTCGGGCAAGTGCGAGCGCTCGCCTGTCTCCCACACGTAAGTGTGGTTGGTGGAGACGACCTTGGCTAGATCCTGGCCGTCCATCTTTGGGATGGCGCACGCCTTGGCGACCAGTTTGTCAGTATCGTTCTCGAGTGTCGAGATCACGCCGCGCATCACGCCGTGGTCGCGCAGATGGCGGACCAGGGCGCGCGTGTCAATTTCGGCGAGCACCGGGATCTTGAACTGCTCCATGAACTCGTCCGTCACCTGCTGCGAGCGCCAGTTGGAACTGACTTTCGAAAACTCGCGCACGATCAGGCCCTCGATGTACGGGCGCACGGCCTCGCTGTCTTCGGGGTTCGTGCCGTAATTTCCAATTTCGGGGTTGGTCAGGACGACAATCTGCCCGGCGTAGGAGGGGTCGGTGAAAATTTCCTGGTAGCCGGTAATGGAAGTATTAAAAACGACTTCGCCGGAGCATTCGCCTTTAGCGCCGTAGCCTTTGCCTCGGAAGACTCTGCCGTCTTCGAGGGCAAGGATCGCTTGCATTTCAACTCCTGGGAGTGGATTTTATCGATTCTAGCAGGGATGTCTGTGGATCGAAAGAAAGTTTTGGACGCCGAATAGTACGCTATTTCGATCTCAAAGCCAGTCTCCGAATTCCTGCCGCGCACGCGAGCCAGAGAAGTGCGTTTGAAATCAGAGCAAGTGGGACGAACAGATAGATTGTCTGAATGTGAATCGTCCACTTCCAGCACGCTTGGATGATGGCCATTGCCACAAGATTTCCCGGCAACAATGAAACGAGACTGACGAGCCACGACCATCGGACAAAGGCAGACTCTGATTCGACGGTGCCATAGGTCGCAGTGATGCAGCCGAGGCTGTTTAGGACCAATAATACCAGCCAAGCTCGCCTACTCATCTCCCGTCCTCGATCCGCATGACCGAAGAACGCAGGGGGTCCTTCGACTCCGCGGTAGCTTCACTTCGTGAAGCTACCGCTACGCTCAGGATGACAACCTTTTTGACGTCAGCAAAGTGCCCTACCGCAGCCTGCCCAGCTTCTCCATCGGCCAATACCCGAAGACGGCTTTGCCGTAGATGTAGCGCTCATTCACGGTGCCGAAGTCACGGCTGTCGTTTGACATGGTGCGGTGATCGCCGAGGACGAAGAAGCTATTCGGCGGAACCTTAACTTCGCCATAAGAACGGGCATCCGCGTACTCGCTGGGAACGTAGTCTTCATCGAGCGCCTCGCCGTTCACGTAGACCTGGCCGTTCTCGATGCGGACGCGGTCGCCGGCAACGCCGATGACGCGCTTGATGTAGCTTTTCGACGTGTCGCGCGGGTAGCGGAAGACGACAATGTCGCCGCGCTGGATGGGCTCCCAGCGGTAGACGAACTTGTTGACGAAAATGCGCTCCTGGTCTTCGAGGCCGGGCATCATGCTGGTGCCTTCCACCTTCACCGGCTGATAAAGAAATATAATGATGAAAGCGGAGATGACGAGCGAGACCAGCAGATCGCGCGCCCAGACCGCCACCACGGGCAGCGGGTGCGCACCGGATTCTCTTGTGGCCGCCGTGGGCGGCGGCTGAGGGCTCCCCACTTCAGGCATCGTGATCATATTCTAGAGGAGGAGGAAGAATTTGTAATTGGGAATTTGTGATCTGTAATTTGAAAACCAAAACGCCCTGCCCACTTGCGTCTCGGCATTGATTCGATCTTCAGATTAGAAATCACAAATTACAAATTAGAAATTGTTGCAACTGGGCCGTCTTCCCCGTACAAACTAAAGTAGCGCCATGGTCGACTACTCAATTTTTCCCAAGATCAATGCGACGCTCAACGGATGCAGCGCGGTGCTGCTGGTCATCGGGCGTGTGCTTATCGCGCGCGGCAAGAGGGCGGCGCATCGGGCGGTGATGTTGACCGCATTCGGTACTTCTTCGCTCTTCCTCGTGTCTTACGTTTACTACCACTGGCCACATCACGGCGGCATCGTGTATTTTCGCGGTACAGGATGGGCGCGAATTCTCTATCTCGCGATCCTGATCTCGCACACGATTCTGGCTATCGTTATTGTGCCCCTGGTGCTGATTACCCTTGCCCGTGGGCTGCGTGGGCAGTTTGACCGGCATCGGGCTATCGCGCGCTGGACGTTTCCACTCTGGCTCTACGTCTCGGTGACGGGCGTGATCGTTTACCTCATGCTGTTTCAGATATTTGTGTAGAGAGGTGTTGGCCCCGTAGTGTCCTGACTCGGACGGAGACGCGGCGAGCCGCGTCTCTACACTTGAGGTAAATCGGCTTTCCCCGAACACCGCCCGATTCATCACAAATTCTTGGTACGGGCGACACTGCCAAGGGGTCGGCCGATTCTGCTATAGTGAGCGTCTCGAAGGTCAGCGTTCTCGAAGGAGCCCGCACTCATGAAAAGCGTCAACAAAGTCATCCTGATTGGAAACCTTGGCAAGGATCCCGAGATCAAGTACACGCCGCAGGGCAAGCCGGTGGCGAAATTTTCCCTGGCCACCAACGAGCGCTACAAGGATAAAGACGGCAACTGGCAGGACCGCACCGAGTGGCACAACATCGTGCTCTGGGATCGGCTGGCCGAGATCGCCGGAGAGTATCTGAAGAAGGGCGGCAAAGTTTATATCGAAGGCCGCATCCGGACCGACTCCTGGGACGACAAGCAAACTGGCCAGAAGAAATACATGACTCAGATCGTGGGCAACGACATCGTCCTGTTGAGCGGACGCGGCGAAGGCGGCGGTGCCGAGCACGCTAGCAGCACGCGCGGAGTCTCGGCGTCCGCAGGCGGCAACAACTTCGACCAGAGCGTGCCCGAACCGGAGCACGCCCCAGCCGGCAGTTCTCCGATTACGGATGAAGACATTCCGTTCTAGGTTGAAAGCCTAGCTAGCGTGAGGACAGCTTGTGTGAGGACGGGCGCCCTCGCCCCGTGCGCAGCTTTGGCCTCACCTCTAAGGCAACCTCGGTTATGCGAGCTTCCCGCCGACGATCAACTCATGAAAAGTAAGTTGTTGTAAGCTTGTCGCTCGATGGCGAATCGCGGACCAATCCTCATTTTGCCCTTATTTTTCGTAGCTCTGGCCTTTCCTGGTCTGTCCGCGCAGACAACGCAAGTGGACGGAGTGGTCCGCGATGCGAGCGGCGCCGTGATTGCGAAGGCAACGGTCAACCTGCGAAGCGATCCCTTTCGCGCGACCACTGAAACGGATCACGATGGCCGGTTCTTGTTTTCCCATGTAGTGGGCACAACCGGAACGGTTGAAGTGAGCGCCGAGGGATTCACCGTCCTACGCCAATCCTGGAGGGTGGAAGCGAACGAGACTAACCCCGGAATCACCAACCCGGAAATCGCCCACCTGGAAATCGTCTTGCAACCTTCATCCGCAAACGAGCAAGTCACAGTCTTAGCGGCCCGCACCGAGGTTCGCCTCTCGGAGACTCCGGGCAGCACGGTTCTGCTTTCCACTCCCGATATTGCCGCCACTCCTGCCCTGCGGGTCGACGACGTGCTCCGCCAGGTTCCGGGCTTTTCGCTTTATCGGCGCTCCGACAGCCGCTTCGCAGTTGCCTCCAACCAAGGCGTCTCGCTGCGCGGACTGGGCGGCACGGCTGCCAGCCGCGCGGTGGTTCTTGAAGACGGCTTGCCTTTGGTCGATGCCTTCGGCGGCTGGGTTTACTGGGATCGCATTCCGCGAGAGGCGCTTTCGACGGTGGAGGTATTCCGCGGCGGCGCTTCGAATCTGTACGGCAGCGACGCGCTCGGCGGAGTCGTGCAGTTCGTCACGCGCCAGCCGCAGGCTCCGGCGCTCAACCTCGAGACCTCCTACGGCAACGAGCGCACTCCCGATCTTTCCTTCTGGACGGGAACGCGGGCGGGCCCGTGGGACGTTTCGCTCGCGTCGGAAATGTTCCGCACCGATGGCTTCGTGGTCGTACCCAGTTATCTTCGTGGCAGCATCGATATACCTGCCAATTCTGAAGACGCGACGGTCGATCTGAACCTTGGGCACAAGCTCGGCGACCAGGGAAGAATCTTCGGGCGCGGCAATTTCTTCACCGAGTTCCGGCACAATGGCACGCCCCTCCAAACCAACGATACGATTTCTGGCGAAGGCGCTTTCGGCCTTGACCGGCAATTTGGCAGCAATGATTGGCTGAGCCTCCGCGCCTACGGCCTGGTGCAAGGTTACGATGAGGTGTTCTCCGCGGTCGCTGCCGATCGCGACAGCGAATCGCTGACCGATATTCAACATGTCCCGGAACAGGTCGGCGGTGGCGGTGCGCAGTGGACGCACCTGCTCGGCAAGAGCCAGACGCTGATCGCCGGCATGGATCTCATGGAAGTCATGGGCGCGAGCGATGATCAATTCTATTCGTCGGGCACGCACACCCATAACACTGCTGCCGGAGGGCGGCAGCTCAATCTGGGGTGGTTCGGCGAAGATATTCTGCGCTTGCGCCAAAAGTGGACCATCATTCTGGCGGGGCGGTTTGACGACTGGAGCAATTTCGACGACAGCTCAATCTGCACCCCGGTTTCCGGCACGTGCAAGTCGCCCAGCACGCTTTTTCCGGCCCGCAATGCAACGGCTTTTGACCCGCGCCTGTCGGTGCTGCGAGCGCTGAACAGTCATGTTTCGCTCACCGCTTCCATATACCGCGCGTTTCGCGCGCCCACTCTGAATGAGCTTTACCGCCCGTTCCGAGTGGGCGACATCCAGACCAACAACAATCCTTACCTCAACGCCGAGCGTATGACCGGCGCAGAAGCTGGAGTCAACGTCACGGGATGCGACCGCAAGCTCGACTTGCGCGGAACTTTTTTCTGGAGCGACATCGTTGACCCCGTCCAGAACGTCACCATTAGCCAGACTTCATCGTTGATTACCCGGGAAAAAGAAAACCTTGGCCGCATACGTTCGCGCGGCATCGAGATCGACGGGGTGGTGCACGTCAAGCGCGACATTCAGATTTCCGCGGGCTACGAATTCACCGCCGCCACGGTCGTGAGTTATCCTTCGCCTCCTTCAGTTTCGCTGGTGGGCCTGGAGGTGGCGCAAGTGCCGCGCAATGTCTTCACCTGGGAAGCTCGCTACTGGAATCCTTCGCGGCTTCTGTTCAGCCTGCAGGGGCGCTTCGTGGGCCAGCAATTCGATGACGACCAGAACCAGTTTCCTCTGGATCGCTTCTACACCATGGACCTTGAAGTTGGCCGCGCCCTTACACGGCACCTCGAAGCATTTGCCGCTGCCGAGAATCTGCTCGACCAGCGTTACCAGGTAGCGCGCACACCCATCGTCAATATTGGCCCGCCCATCCTCTACCGCGTGGGACTTCGTCTGAACTTTCCCGCGGAACGTTAGAACCTGGCCAGCATCTAAGACAGCACTAGGAGGCCTATGCTTGCAGACCGAAAATGCGTGCCCTGCCGCGGCGGTATACCGTCGCTGAAGGGAAACAAACTTACGGAAATTCATCGGCAGTTGGAGGACCCGGGACGGTGGAACATCGTTGAGGAGCATCATCTCGTGCGCACCTACAAGTTCCCCGACTTCGGGTCGGCACTCGCCTTTGTGAATCGAGTTGGCGAACTGGCCGAGGAGCAGGGCCATCATCCCGACATTTTGCTGGGATGGGGCAAGGTCGAAATCACAATCTGGACGCACGCGGTGGACGGGCTGACCGAGTCGGATTTCATCCTGGCAGCGAAGATTGACCGGCTCGTCTGAACCGGGTGATCGACAATCCCCACAGCGCCGCGGGAATCAGCATCAAAACGCCCGCGACGCTGGCTACGTTCCGCGCAGCGAAACCCCAGTCCACAAAGCGTCCGGCAAGATACGCCCCCGCAGCGATGGTGAACATGCAGAGGCCGAGGTCGGCGGCGAACACGCGTCCGCGAAACTTGTCGTCGCTTTGCAGATGCAACAGCGTAGTCGAGAACACCCACACGATCGAACCTCCGGAGTGCGCCAGCATTACGCACAGACAGGCCTGCCAGAGATGCCCCGACACACCCAGCAGCGTGTATCCGGCGGCCGCTGCGAGGTATCCCCAAAAGATTGCGACTTCCAGGCGATGTTTCCAGTGCCCTGCCCAGGGAGCGGTGAAGAGCGGCCCGAGCAGCGCGCCTAGTCCGCGGGCGCCGAGCAGCAGGCTCATCCCGAGAAACGCGCCGCGTTCGGGCGCCATGCCGTGCCAGCGGACAGCGAACTCATTTTGTCCCATCACCGTGAAGAGCACCCAGCCCGGTCCGATGATCAGGATTCCGAACTTCACAAAGATCGTCGAACGCAAACGAACATGCGCCCGCACGTAGCGGATCCCGGCGAGGATCGGCGAAAAATCCACCAACTCTCGCGCCTCGAACCGGCGGCCGCCTTCGGCATGGGGCTCGGCGAAACGCATCCCCCAAATCAACGACGCTGAAACTACAAACGACAGTGCATTCAGCAGGAAGACTGCATCGCGGCCAAGCAGTGCCGCGACCACGCCTCCCAGCGTCGCGCCTACCATGAGATTGACGCTCCAGGTGGAGGAGGAGAGCGTGTTCGCCAGCACCACGTCTTCCCGCTCCACAATATTCGGGATCACGGCGTTGCGCGCCGGTTCGAAAAATGCGGCCAGCAAGGTTTCCGCCGTCAGCAGCGGATAGACCAGCCATACCATTGCTTTCGAGCGAATCAGCAGCATGCAGAGGACGATCAAGGTGCGTCCGATATCCGAGGCGATCATTACGCGCTTGCGCCTTAGCCGATCGTTCACCACGCCCGCGGTCGGTCCGATGAAAGTTTGCGGAAGGACTTGCAGCACCAGCGCCAGCGCCACCGATCCGGCGCGTCCGGTGAGTTGCAGCAGCAGGTTGTAGATGGCCAGCGTGTAAAACCAGTCGCCAAGTTCGCTGACTACCTGTGCGCTCCACAAGCGGCGAAAATTCCGGTTGCCGCGCAGCAGGCGCGCGTACGACGCGAACGACACGCGGCTAACTTCTATTTCGGGAGCAGGTTCCATGCGGACCTGCGATTAGAATTTCACAGCTTTGCCACCAATTCCAGAAAGTATTGGTGAATGCGCGGATCGTCGCTCAACTCCGGGTGGAACGTCGCCGCGAGCGTCTTGCCCTTGCGCACCATCACCGGGGCTTCGTCCTTACCTTCGGTCGCGATCACTTCGACGCCTTCGCCGACGCGTTCGATCTTTGGAGCGCGGATGAAGACCATTTCGATGGGACTGTCAAGAAATCGGCCTTCGCGGATGGAGCTGTCGATCTGGCGCCCGTAAGCATTGCGACGCACGGTGATATCGAGCGCGCCCAGGCCGGCCTGCTTCGGATTTTTCACTTCCGCGGCCAGCAGGATGCATCCCGCACATGTGCCAAACGTCGGCTTCGCGAGCACAAAATCTTTCAGCTTCGCGAATCCGTCTTCGCCGAGCAGCTTGAGAAAGGTGCCTGACTCGCCTCCGGGAATGATGAGGCCGTCGAGGTCATGCAGTTGCTCCGGCTTTTTGACCAGGACAACTTCGGCGCCGAGTTCTTCGAGACGGCGGCGATGCGCGTCGAAATCGCCCTGGAGTGCGAGGACTCCGATTTTCATGGTTGTTCGGTCGTTCGTCGTTGGTCAAGCTCGGTCGTTGGTCGTTCGTCGTTGGTCGTTGGCCAAAACGATGTGAGCTGATTTTATACGACTAACCGTGGCGACTCTGGTTTGCAGGGGATGCAAGGCATCGCGCGAGCGACCGGTTCGGCGTTGGAGGGGATTCGGGCTTGGGGTCGGAAGGCTCTTGTTTACTGTTGGGTTATTAACCCGTGTTTACCACTACCCCCTACCCCCCTGATATTAGAATCAGCGGGTTAGGCTGTGGAAAACTTTCAAAATCTAGAGCGCAAGGGGGTTATATGGAAAATATTCCGGAATAAGGAGTTAGGTCCAAAATCCTCCAAATTCCTCCCTTTCTTCCCGATTTGGGCGGGAATCGGGCGCCTCGGTCGCGCCAACAATAAGTTATCAAAGAGTACCTATGCAGCTCTTGCGAGATGCGTCTTGGCCGTCTCTGGAGACGGAAACACTTCTCGCTGCAACATTCTTTAAAGATTCTCGCATCGAGCCAGTTGGGCCGTATGTGAGCGTCATCACAGGTTGATTGTGATGAATCAGTACAGCCGCATCGCTGAGAACGAGGCCGTCCTCTTTCGCCGTTTACCGGCGCGATCGCGACAGTTTATGAACGGATTCGAACGACCGCACGGTGTGTAGGGCCCGCCCAAGCGGAGCTTGGACGGGCCACCCTCGGGAGTAAGGGGGTGCGGCTTAGGGTGGGCTACCCGCCTAGCGAATGGGTCAACGAACGTCAAAGGCGGCGGACAGGAGTGTCCGCCCTACACAAGCATCGCTACCAGCCGCGTGTCTGCAGGAGGTGGGCTTCATCAAGCGTAGACACGGCCAGCCCCTTCATCGCTCCCGACAGATTCTCGCTGACTTCGAGTAACACTTTAGGGTCCTTGAAGTGCGTTGCCGCCTGCACTATTGCTTTTGCGCGCTTTTCGGCTTCGGCGGGGTCGGCGAATTCGGTCGAGTTCTTCATGAAGATGCCTGAGCCTACGAAGACCGCTTCGGCTCCGAGTTGCATCACTAGCGAGGCGTCGGCTGGAGTCGCGATTCCTCCGGCGGAGAAATTGGGGACGGGGAGCTTGCCGTCTCGCGCCACCATTTTCACCAGTTCGTAGGGCGCTCCGTGCTCTTTGGCTTTGGCGTAGAGTTCTTCTTCGCCCAGGACGGTTAGGATTTTCATCTCCAGCACGATCTGGCGAATGTGGCGGACGGCGTGGACTACGTCTCCGGTGCCGGCTTCGCCCTTGGTGCGAATCATGGCTGCGCCTTCGGCTATGCGGCGCAAGGCCTCGCCCAGGTTGCGGGCTCCGCAGACGAAGGGGACCGTGAAGGCCTGCTTATCCACGTGATGCTGTTCGTCGGCGGGGGTTAGCACTTCGGACTCGTCTATGTAATCTACGCCCAGCTCCTGCAGGATCTGCGCTTCGGCGAAATGGCCTATGCGGCACTTTGCCATGACGGGAATATCTACCACGGCCATGATTTCGCGAATCTTTTTCGGCGAGGCCATGCGCGCTACTCCGCCTTCGGCTCGGATCTGGGCCGGGACGCGCTCCAGGGCCATCACGGCTACGGCTCCGGCTCGCTCGGCGATTTCGGCTTGCTTGGCGTCGGTTACGTCCATGATCACTCCGCCCTTTAGCATTTCGGCTAGGCCGGTCTTTAAGCGAAGGCTGGTGTTGTGTCCGTTGTTCTGCGACATGGGTCTACCCTCTTCCTGGCTTCATTCCAATTTTACAGCCGGTTTGCGATTCGCGGTATGCGGATCGTGATATCGCTCAACGGGGACGGGCGAAGACGCCGGTCGCTCCGCCTTTTAACTAGCGGTCTACAAATCTTGCGAACATTTTGTGCGGATCGATCGCTATGAACAAGCCTTGACTGCGGGCCAGCACTTCTCCTTTTTCGTTCAGGATCTCGGCCATGTTGATGTGCTTCCGGCCCTCGACCTTCACCTCGCGCGATTCCACGCGCAGCGGCTGTTGCAGCGGGACGGGCTTCAGGTAGTTCACGGTCATCTCGGAAGTCACGGCCACTACGTGACGCAGTTTGTTGACCTTGCCCATTGCCTCATCGAGGATGGTGGCGATAATGCCGCCGTGGGCGTGTCCCGGGGGTCCGGTGTAGCGCTTGCCCAGGCGGAAGCGGCAGACGAAACAGTCGCGGTCTTCGTCGTAGGTGAAGCGCAGGCGCATGCTGTCGGGGTTGTCTTTGCCGCAGGCGAAGCAGTAGTTCTTCTGCATTTTTATGTAGCGCGTGTCGTGTCCAGCCTGGTGTCGTCGAGCGTCGTGCTTCTTTGCAGCCATCGGAAGATTCTATCGTGAACCGGGGCTGGGATTGTGTATCATGTCGGGCGAATTATCGAGCGCTCAGGAGGTGGCCGTGTCTCCCGCAAAAGAAATACTCAGCCCTTACGCCGTTCATCCTGGCGTGGCCATGGTGCAAAAGTGGATCGAGGAGCTGCCGGGGAAGACCGGGCGGTCGCTTGAGGGATGGATCGCTCTTACGAAAACGTCCGGTCCTCCGACGGAGAAAGAACGCCGCGAGTGGTTGAAGCGAGAACATAAGCTGGGCGCGAATTCCGCGGCACGGATCGCGGAGCGGCTCGAAGGTAAAGGCACGGAGGAGGACTCGCCGGAGGCTTACCTGAAAACCGCCTCGGCATGGGTGGAGGCGCAGTACTCCGGGCCGCGTGGGGGCGTTGCGTCCGCTGTATGAGCAGTTGCTGACGCTTGGATTTTCTCTCGGCAAGGACGTGAAGGCTTGCCCGTGTAAGACCATGGTGCCGTTCTATCGCAATCACGTGTTCGCACAGATCAAGCCGTCGACGAATACTCGGATCGATCTCGGATTCGCGCTCGGAAACATGAAAACGCCGAATCGGCTGATCGATACCGGCGGGTACGAGAGGAAAGACCGCATTACACGGAGGATTGAGATTAGGTCAAAAGCCGATATTGACGACGAGGTGACGCGCTGGCTGAGGAAGGCTTATGAGATGGATGAATAGGCACGCCTGTCGTTCTCCTTTATGAGCGATGGTCATTTCAGTATGACCATGTATGTTACAATGTGTCCATGAAGAAAATTGCGGCGGGAGAGTTCAAGGCACGGTGCCTGGCACTGATGGAAGATGTGCGGTCGACGCGGGAGCCGATTGTAATCACCAAGCGGGGGAAGCCGGTGGCTAAACTGGTGCCGGCGGAGAGCAAGAAAGACGGTTGGATCGGCAGGCTGAATGGCAAGATGCGTATCGTGGGTGACATTGAATCCCCCGTCGTACCGCTCGAAGACTGGGAAGCGCTACGGTGATTCTGCTCGACACTCACGTAGTGGCTTGGGCGGCGGATGACGAAAAGCGACTCTCGCGCGACGCCGCCTCGGCAATTCGGAGGGCACGCCGTGGCGAGGGACTTGCAGTCTCGGGGATAACACTGTGGGAACTTGCTCAGTTAGTGGCCTGTGGCAGGGTGCAGGTCTTTGGTTCGGTCGAAACCTCCGTGAGAGCGTTGATAGAGGACATGACAGTGCTGCCGATCACGCCTGAAATCGCAGCATTGGCAACCCAGTTCCCCGACGACTATCCCCGAGATCCGGCGGACCGACTGATTGGCGCAACGGCACGGGCAGAGGGGATGACGCTGGTCACGCGCGATGAGCGCATACGGCGGAGTCCGCTGATTCGGACGGTGTGGTGACGGTATCAGAGGAATATACGGATCGGCCTTTCCGCGGCCTTTATTGCAGTCGCTCAATCTCTTGCATTTCGAATCCTCAATAGAGCGCGCCAGAAAGGCCCGGACGGGCCAGAGGCCCGTCATCACACCAGCACTTCCTAGTCGTAGTACTCCAGCCCCAAATGCGTAATCAGCTCTTCACCCCTCAGGTGGCGCAACGTATTCTTCAGCTTCATCAGCTGGATGAACAGATCGTGCTCGGGATAGAGGCCCGGCGCGGTCATCGGGGACTTGAAGTAGAAGCTTAGCCATTCCTGAATGCCCAGACGGCGCAGCTCCGGCGTGCGCTGCGCTAGATCCAGGAAGAGCACCAGGTCGAGTACGATGGGCGCGGCTAGAATCGAATCGCGGCACAGGAAATCCACTTTGATCTGCATGGGATAGCCTAGCCATCCGAAGATGTCGATGTTGTCCCAGCCTTCTTTGTTGTCGCCACGCGGCGGGTAATAGTTGATGCGAACTTTGTGGAAGATATTGCCGTAGAGCTCGGGATACAAGGCCGGCTGCAGAATGTGCTCCAGCGCGCCTAGCTTCGACTCTTCCTTCGTCTTGAACGACCCGGGGTCGTCTAGCACTTCGCCGTCGCGGTTGCCCAGGATGTTGGTCGAATACCATCCGCTCAGCCCTAGCAGACGCGCCTTGAAAGCGGGCGCGAGGACCGTCTTCATCAACGTCTGGCCTGTCTTGTAATCCTTGCCACAGATGGGAACTTCGCGCTCATGCGCGAGTTCGAGCATTGCCGGTATGTCCACCGTCAGGTTGGGCGCACCGTTGGCGAAGGGCACGCCCTCCATGAGCGAAGCGTAGGCATACACCATCGAGGGTGCGATGTTTTCGTCGTTCTCTTTCATCCCTTTTTCGAGCGCCTTCAGGCTTTGGTGCGCGGCACTCTGCTCAATGAAGGTCTCGGTCGAAGCGCACCAGATGGTGATCAGCCGACTGGCTCCGCTTGACTTCTTAAAGTCGCGGATGTCCTGGCGAAGCTGCTCGGCCAGGTCCAGCTTGTTCTTCCCTTTCTTCACGTTCGGCCCGTCAAGTTTTTTGACGTAGTTGTGATCGAACACGGCCTTCAGCGGGTGGATGGCACTGAGCCGCCCTTTCACTTTGTCGAGGAGGTCGCGCTCCAGCACGCCGGCGTTGCGGGCAGCCGCGTACATGTTGTCTTCGAAAATGTCCCAGCCGGTGAAGACCAGATCATTGAGCCCGGCGAGAGGAACGAATTCCTTGATCTTCGGCGAGCGGCCATCGGTACGCTTGCCCAGACGGACGGTTCCCATCTGCGTGAGCGAGCCGATGGGGTGGGCGATTCCCTTGCGCACCGCTTCCACGCCCGCTACAAACGTCGTCGCGACTGCGCCCATGCCCGGGATCATCACGCCTAGCTTGCCAGTGGCGGGCTCGATCGCGCCGTCGTGCCCGGCGCTTTTGTGTGCTTCGCTTGGGGACCCGATGGACTTAACCTCGACGCTCGCCACCTTCTTCGCTGCTACTTTTACTGCGCTCTTCACTGCTGCTGGGGGGAACTTTTTCACCTTCGCCATATTTTGGCTGCTTCCTTGTAGGAACCGAGGGATGTATGCAAACTGATTATGTTCTCTCAGCCGGTGATCTTTTTGCAAACGCGCTCGCCTGAACCCCCGGGAAAACCACTTTAACGGCATGTGCAACGCATTGGGCGGAGGGCGCCGGTGAGTTTCAGGGAAAAATCTCGCCCGCCGGTGTGACCTTGATGGAATGAATTCCGGCAGCAAAGCCGTCGAGGAGGAGGTTGTGGTGCTCAATAATCTGCGAGGCGGTAAGAACCGGGTTATCGCGTGTGAGATGCGCGTCGGCTACCAGCGTCACATCGTAGCCCAGCGTAACCGAACGGCGGCAAGTGGTATCGATGCAGTATTCGGTCATGCCACCGGCAATGACGAGATGGCTGATCATGCGGGTCTGAAGTTCTTCCGCGAGTCTTGTTTCGAAGAAAGAGTCTGACGCCTTCTTTCTGATGACGGGCTCTCCACTGAGCGGGGGAACCGAAGGATGAATCGCCCACGCCGCAGTCTCGGCTTCGATGGGATGTCCCTTGGGACCGTCGTGCTGGATGAAGAAGACGGGCATTCCAGAGGAGCGCGCCTTGCTCAGCAGAACCGCGATATTCGACAAAACACGATCCTGCAGTTCCAGCGGCATCAGCCTCACCAGACCGACCTGAACATCGATTATCACTAGTGCGGATTTCAGTAGCGCGGATTTCACTCAGCCCTCTCCCTCTCCACCCACAACTGCCAAAAGCGCGTGAAGGCTCCCGGCGAAGGCGGCTTCCGTGCTGACCGCCCTGGCACCTACTTCCCGTCCAGATCTATGTTTTTGATCGGCAAGTCCCAATGGCCAATGAGGATTTCAAACCGGCGCTGTTCTTCCTTGGCATACGTGGTCTGGTCGGGCCAAAGCTGCTTCTTCAGCGCGTCTTCGTCGAAGGGCTCATTCGCGGCCGTCGAGTTCTTGAATACGATGGTCACGCGATAGTCCCAGCGCCCGTCTTCGGTCGTGTGATAACGCGGCTGGTCCATCCAGACTTTCAGGATGCGGCCCATTTCCACTTGCTTCTTCAGGAGCGGGTAGTGGTTCTTCTTGAACAGTTGCAGGAACTCGTCCGCATATCCCCATTTGGCCTTGTAATAGTATTCGACCACGAAGGGCTTTCCGGTTTCCGGCGGCGGCTGCGCCGGGAGAGATACTGGGAGTAGTGTCAGAAACAACAGAAGAAATCTCAATTTCATCGCTAATCTCCGTGGGGAGTGATTGTCGCATAGGGTGGGAAAAGGTTCAAAAGGGAGAGGTATCGCGGCTCCAGCTTCGGGCTAACGCCCTGCGATGCTAAGATTGAGTGTGCCCGCCGCTTGCCTCCGCCTCATCGCCATCGACATAGACGGCACCCTGCTCAATCCGGAATTCAAGATTTCCGAGACCGATCTTGCAACGCTCCGGCGCGCGCATGGCCAAGGCATCGAGATCATCCTGGTCACCGGACGCCGCCACACCTTTGCCCTGCCCATCGCTCAACAGCTGGGATTTGATCTCTGGTTGATCAGCTCGAATGGCGCCATCACCCGATCGCTGGGAGGCGAAACCTTTCACCGCGACCTGCTCCCGGAACCGACCTGCCGCGAACTGGTCCGCGTGATGCGGGAATTTCGTGGTCAGACAGTTCTGACTTTTGACAGCAATGATCTTCATGGCAATGATGATGCTTCGGGCAGCATCGTGCTCGAACGTCTGGACGCGCTGGAAGGCAGCATCCAGCGCTGGCTGGAGAAAAACAGGCAGTACATCCAGTTCGTGGTTCCGATCGAGGATGCGCTCACCTGCGATCCTGTGCAGGCCATGTTCTGCGGCCCGATCGCGCACATGCAACGGGCATTGCGAGTCCTCGGAAGCTGCGGCCTGCCCATCACAGTTTTGCGCACCGAGTACCCCGGCCGTGATCTCTCGATTGTCGATGTGCTCAACGCCGGGTGTTCCAAGGGACACGCGCTGGAGCGCTGGGCCAACTACCGGCGCATTACCCGCGAACAGGTCATGGCCATCGGTGATAACTATAACGACATTGAAATGCTTGTCTTTGCCGGCCACCCGTTTATCATGGGGAATGCATCCGAGGAGCTGCGTGCCCGGGGCTGGACGCTTACCTGCTCGAATGCCGAAAGCGGCGTAGCCGCCGCCATCGAGCACGCGCTCTACGGAAAAGCGCTTGACCCGGTGGTCGTGGAACAGATTCGCACACCACCTGCGATCGTGACCAGCTTGTGATGATTGGACGAGGATGATTTGCAGAGGATGATTTGCAGAGGATGATTCACAGAAGACGATTCGCGATTCGGGCTTGGAAAATTGCGCCGATGGGCGCCGCGCTTTTCTTTGATTTGGCCGTCGCCGTCGCTCTGCTCGCTCGTCCCGCTACTGCCGCCGAGTTGGCTATCCTCCGCAACGGCTTCACCATCCGCCACGAGCATCGCCTGGTGATGGGAGCAACGACTCGCCTCTATCTCGCTGCCGACGATTCCAACTTCACCGACGTGCCTACGGAGGAGATCACCGGCTACGAAAAAGATCTCTCCATACCGGTGCCACCGCCAGCGAGTTCGCACGCCTCCGTCCCCGCTTCGTCGGTGTCTGCGAAATCAGAGTTTGCGAGATCTGGATCCGTTAAATCCGGGCCTGCGCCCCCACTGAATGAAGTGGTGAACGTCGCCAGCGCCGCCTATCATCTTGATCCGGACCTGGTAAACAGCGTCATTCATGCCGAAAGCGGATTCAACGCGCATGCCGTTTCCCCCAAAGGCGCCCGCGGGCTCATGCAGTTGATGCCCGGTACCGCCAGCCAACTGGGCGTGAACGACTCCTTCGATCCGCAAGCCAATGTCACGGGCGGAAGCCGCTATCTGCGTGAACTTCTGGAACGCTACGATTTCGATCTGGTCAAAGCATTGGCCGCTTATAACGCGGGTCCCGAGCGGGTCGAGCAGTATCGGGGAGTGCCGCCATTTCGCGAAACCCGCGCCTACGTGGCCCGCATCGTGCACGAATACAACACCAAGAAGACTGCCCAGGAAAAAGCGGCGAAACAAAAAGCGGCCTCCGCTCGGGCGGCGAGCAAGGCTCCTAGCAAGGCTCCGAGCCACGCCCAAGGCACTGCGAAACCCACCGGCGGGACTGTCGCCGCCGGATCTCCGCGTTGATTTTCCCAAGGCGCACCATCCCAGCGCACACATCCCAACGTTGACCCTGCTTCCTCTCTCATTTACCTTCATTCCGGGGGCTTGCTCGCTGCAACTCAGTCACTCCTCTGCTTCGCGCCAAATAGTTAGCACCGCACCAGAGAGAATCAGCAAGGCGGAATGAATAGAACTGAATGAATAAAAAACGATACGCAGCCTATGCCGTCGTCTTTCTGGTTCTGGCCGCGCTGGTTTATCTGCAGTTTCGCACCTGGCGGGACTTCGAGTGGGCTCGGCTGTTTCAGTACGGGCTGAACTGGCGCCATATTTTTCACGGGGTAGCGCTCATCTACTTCGCCTATTGGCTGCGGGCGGTTCGGTGGAAAATTTTTCTTCGACCGGTACGCAAGCACGCCTCCCTGCTGGGATTGCTTCCACCCACTTTGATCGGGTTCACCGGACTCGCCTTGCTCGGCCGACCGGGGGAGTTGATTCGTCCCTATTTGATAGCCCGCCGAGAGAACCTCCCATTCGCCTCGCAAGTTGCCGTCTGGACCGTGGAGCGAATTTTTGATGTCGGCGGTTTTACCGTCCTGTTGGTGGCGGGCATTTTTCTGCCCTCGAAGCTGCGCGCCTTTACCGAAGCCGCGCCGCCGGAAGTCAGGGAGTGGATTCATCTCACGGGATACGCTCTGATGGCGCTCGTACTCGGTCTGCTTTCCGCAGCCGTGGTAATGGCCTACCGGGGGAATCGGATCGCGCAGTGGGTCGAAGGCCGCTTTTCCCATCTCGCCGAGAACCTGGGCCATCGCATCGCGCAAAAAATTCGCGAGTTTACCGTGGGGCTTAATACCATTCACGGCCCGTTCGCATTCCTCCAGGTGTCAGCCGTGTCGGTGGCGATGTGGTGGGTTATTGCCTTGTCTTACAAGGAAGTAACGCACGCTTATGGCGCACCTATGGCTGCCTTGAGCACTACCAAGGTTCTGCTGCTCATGGGTTCCAGCATGATCGGCTCCATGGTGCAGTTGCCCGGCGTGGGCGGCGGGTCGCAGCTGGCCACCATCAGCGCGCTCGACCACGTCTTTCATATTGTCCCCAAGGAACTCGCGGTCAGTTGCGGCATCATGCTGTGGCTGGTGACGTTTGTCGCCGTGGTTCCCGTGGGATTGCTGCTCTCCCATCGCGAACGGTTGTCGCTGCGCAAGCTTTCGGCGGAAACCGCACAGGCCGAGGAAGGCGCGGCGGTTGAGGAAGCAACGTAAATCGCCGATGGGTCAGCTTATTCGAATTTGGCATTCTGATCAGATACGCAACTTTTTCCAAGGCTGGTTCGTATCAACAGACACGAGGTGATCATGGAGACTCCCGCTCTGTCTCAACCCACTTCGGGCCGCTATGCTCGAGTTGCCAGTCCCATCCACACGATTTTGGTGATCGTCGTGTTGGGTGGTTGGTCGTTACTGGCAAAGATGTCTTCCGACCGACTCAGTGCGTCGTCTAATCCGAACCGCGTGCGTCTTTATTTGACCGCCATTTTCCTAGAGTGGTTCGTCTTCGCTATTGTGGTGGCGGGCGTGCGGTGGAGTGGCGCTTCTGTGCTCCTTGTTGTCGGAGAGCGTTGGCGTTCGGCCCGACAGGTGCTCCGCGATATTGGAATAGCCGCTGCGTTCTGGATTGTCGCGACGGCGTTACTTTGGCTATTTAGCAAGCTCCTGCGTGTCCCCGACATGCCTCACAATATGCAACTGATGCTCCCGCGTGGAGTCGCGGAGGTCGCAACCTGGATAGCGCTCTCCGTGAGCGCCGGTATCTGCGAGGAGACGATCTTTCGAGGTTACCTACAACGTCAGTTTGTGTCCCTGACTAAGAGCGCTCCCGCCGGCATTCTCATTTCTGCCGTGGCGTTCGGCGCGGCGCACGCCTACCAGGGTCCCCGGTTTGTGGTTCTAATCAGCCTGTTCGGAGCGATGTTCGGGATTCTGGCCTATTGGCGCGGAAGCGTTCGCCCTGGAATGATCGCCCATGCGTGGCAGGATTCATTGGGCGGAGTGATTGCTGGTTTAACCAGGCATTAGAGTATCCGCGGTATCAATGACGGGAACTTAGTTGCCGGGATTCGGTCCGCCTGCATCGCCTGCTACAATCGTGTTGATTCCAGAGTGCAACCAAGCGCATGAAATGCCCCTTCTGCGGGTTTGAAAATGACAAAGTCGTGGATTCGCGCGAGAGCAAGGAAGCGGATTCCATACGCCGCCGCCGCGAATGCCTGAAGTGCGAAAAGCGCTTTACCACCTACGAGCGCATCGACGAAATCCCTTATATGGTGGTGAAAAAAGACGGGCGCCGCGAGCGTTTTGACCGTCAAAAAGTGCTCAACGGCCTGATGCGCGCCTGCGAGAAGCGGCCGGTGCCGATCAGCAAGCTGGAACAGATCGTCAATGAAGCCGAGAGCTTCGTCATTGAGTCGGCCGAGCGCGAGCGCAAGACCAGCGAAATCGGCGAGCTGATCATGAACCGCCTGCGCCGCTACGACAAAGTCGCGTATGTCAGGTTCGCCTCCGTCTATCTGGACTTCAAAGACGTGCAGGAATTCATGACGGAACTGAAGGACCTAATCAAGGCGAAGGATAAAGAGAAAGAAGCGTCTGAACCAAAGGGAAAAGTCAAATCGGGTGATCGGGCGATCGAGAACCTGGGTTCCCGCGGGTTTTGATGACCCGATCACCCGTTCACCCAATGACCCGAGCCTTGTCTGACTATCTATGACCCACAAAGTTACCCTCATCCCCGGCGATGGAATCGGCCCCGAAGTCATTCAGGCCACGGTTCGCATGGTTGAAGCGACCGGCGTCAAGTTCGAATGGGAAAGCTTCGCCGCTGGCGCCGAAGCCTTTGAAAAATACCACGATTACATTCCCAAGGAACTCAGCGAATCGATCGAGCGCACCCGCGTCGGACTGAAGGGTCCCGTGACTACGCCGATCGGCGGCGGCTTCTCCAGCATCAATGTCGAACTGCGCAAGCGCTTTGAACTGTTCGCCAACTTTCGGCCCATCCGCAACCTGCCGCATATTCCCACTCGCTATCCGGGCATCGATTTGATCGTGGTGCGCGAAAATACCGAAGGACTTTATTCCGGCATCGAACACGAAGTTGTTCCCGGAGTGGTCGAGAGCATCAAGGTGATCAGCGAAAAGGCTTCCACTCGCATCTCGCGTTTCGCCTT
>Ga0181532_10000166_pt1 | contig 65821 bp, 40 predicted proteins | sample PEATcosm2014_Bin_33_FD_119768 | JGI IMG/M metagenome (GOLD analysis project Ga0181532, IMG submission 119768) | Peatland microbial communities from MTU Mesocosm Facility, Houghton, MI, USA - PEATcosm2014_Bin11_30_metaG | ecosystem: Environmental > Terrestrial > Soil > Wetlands > Peat | place... | reverse complement strand
GGGCTTTGTGGATGTTTCGGCGGCATCCGGGGAAGTCTTCCGCCAAGCGTGGGCTGGCCGTGGCCTCGCGATTGGGGACATCAATAACGATGGCCGCGTGGACGCCGTGGTATCCACCAGCGAAGGCCCGGCTCATGTGCTGCTCAACCAAACCCCCACCTCGAATCATTGGCTGATCTTGAAGTTGACGGGACGCCGGAGTAATCGCGACGCCATCGGTGCGGAAGTCAAAGTTGTCACCGCTCGCGGCATGCAGATGGCCACGGTCACTACGGCCGGCAGTTATCTGTCTTCCAGCGACAAGCGGGTCCACTTCGGTCTGGGACCGGAAACGAGCGCGCAGAAGGTGGAAATTCGCTGGCCCAGCGGGATCCTGCAAACCCTTCGCGACGTCAAGGCTGACCAGATCCTGGAAGTGGATGAGCCGCGGTGACGCGCCGCGGACCACAACGGGTTCACACAGAGGGCACAGAAACCGGCGCACAGAGAGCACGGAGAAAGGCTTGGCTCTTCTCCGTGTCCTCTGTGAGCAGCTCTGTGGTCTCTGTGTGAACCGCTTTTCCGACCTAAGAAGGACTTTCAGTTGGTCTGAATCGTCCCCGTCACCACGACTTCGAAGGCGCTGCCGGGAACTTGCTTTAGCTGATCAAGGTCGTTGTCGTCCCAGCTTGGATCGGGCGCTCCGGTGATAAACCAACTGCTGCCATTATCCGCCACCATCATGCCGTATTTCTTAAGAGCAGTTAAGATAACAAGTGATTGGCCGGTGTAGAAGGAGATGTCGTACGACGCCTTCAGACGCAGGCGCAAGCCCATCGGGGGCAGGGCGGGATTGGTCGACTCGCTCGCATAGTGAGTTGCGGGGTGGATGAAACCGGCTTGGGATTGGTAAACGCTGAACCGCAGTGCGTGTCTGATTTCGCCCGCCGCCACCTCGTCGTAACGCGCCAGTCCGGGAAGGATCGGTAAACCCGCCGCGTCCGCGGACGTCCACCCATCGGTCCGCAGTTTGTCGGAATAGAAATTGAAAATGGCGCCGTTGGCGGCGGTCCAGTTGTTGTCGTTGACGTCCTTTTGGCCTTCCCAGACTTCGTACAGCGTGCAGTTGTTATGAGCGGGATCGGCCTGAAGCGTCAGCACGTGTTGATCGCTGCCGGCCTCGACAGGAGCGTTGGGCGGGAAGGGGTAGCAGCTGCTGGCGGAGGTGACCGTGCAGCCCGACCCCGAGGTCCCAAAATCGCTCTCGGCGGGATACATGTTGAAGGTGACGCTTACCGGCGCCTGACTACCGGGCACCACGATGTAAGGAATTCCCGCCGTGGGATCGCTGCCGAAGTCGGCATGCAGATACTGCTTTTCCTGGTTGATGCTGGCGATGTATTGGTCTGAGTTGGGATCAACGCAGTAGTTCGAGATATCGGCGTTCCAGAGGTTATCCGTGGGAAACACCGGGCAGCCGGAAATCTGCGGGCTGGTGCTGTAATCGGTGGGGCTGCCGGTTGCCGCATTGCTGCAATTCGGCTGGGAAGGAGTCGGCGTCGGATTGGGAGAGGAAGAAGAGCCGGAGCCACAGGAAAGCAGGAAGAGGGTAGCCAGTGCGAGAGTTGTCGCACCTTGGAGTGCGGCGGCTTGACGCCGCCTTGCCGCGGTTACCTGTTTCACCCGAATCGTTTCTTCGAGCATTGGTTAATTCCAAGGCGGCGTCAAGTCCATCAACCGACGGACACTCCATGGTGCCTTCGGCACTCGTTAGAAAAAGACGGCCCGCCACGGGGCGGGCCGTCGAGATCAAGTTCACAAACCAACGATCAGAACGTAATGTGCATACCCATTTGGATCGTACGCGGCCCATTCATGGGACCATAGATCAAGCCAAAGGTACCTCCGTTGGACGGAAGTCCGTCGCCGAGCCCCGTATCCGGGTCGCCGAGCCCCGTGCGATTAAAGACGTTCTGGAAGTCCGCGCGGAGCTGAAGCTTGACCCGTTCGGTAATCTGCGTGTTCTTGATGAGACCGAAGTCCTCCGACTCGTGACCCGGCCCCCGGACATTCGGCAGGAGCGGCGGGGCCGTTCCCAGCCGCAGCGGGAAGCCATTGTTGGGTGATGTGGGTACATCGACGAACGCTGCGGGGTTGAGCAAGGCCGTCCCGTTAGTGACGGCCCCCGCTGCGTTATACGCAAGGAGGGCGTTCAACCCTACGGGCTTGACGGTCTCGGGGACGCCGGAAAGGACGTCCGGCCGGATCGACGGGGTGATGGAAGAGGACAAAGCCGAGCCGATGGCCAGGGGGTCGCCCGAGCCGTAGCGTTGAATGGCCGTGAACTGCCATCCGGAAAAGATCCGGTCAACCCAGCCGGAGGAATTCATCCACCGCTGGCCGTGCCCTAAGGGCAGCGCGTAGATCCAGGTCAATTTCAGGACTTGCGGGTAGTCGAAGGAGACGATGCTTTTCTCCAATTTCCGGTTGTAGAGGTCCTGAATGTACACGTTGTAGTACCGCATGGCGCTGGCGCTGTCCGAGATGTTCTTGGAGAGAGTGTAGGCGCCGATGAACGTCAGGCCGTGCGTCGAGTTCTTGCGTGCCGTGAGCTGCAACGAGTGATAGGTCGAGTTGCCGAGGCCAGGAGAATCGTTCTGCACGCCGCTGTACTGTGGGAAGCGGGTGAGCCCCGTGGCCACCGAATTGTTGTTAATGGCGGCGTTGTCGGTTTCAAAACTGGGATAGGGTAATTTGGTGATGCCGTATTGCGCGAGCGTCGCCGCGGTGGTGGGGTTGCTCAGATCCGCCCCGAAGTCATCCGCCAGAATGTCTCCCAAGCCCATATACTTCGCCGGCGCCTGATTGACTCCTCCCATATCATAGTTGATCAGGCGCGTCCCCTTTGACCCAATGTAATTGGCCTCCAAGAGGACCTCATGCGGGAGTTGGTACTGGAACCCGCCGCTCCAGTTCTGGATATAAGGCATGGCCAGGGAGTTGGCGGGGAAGTAATCCACCCCCTGCCCATTCTGGCTGGCGGGATTCGTGTTCGGCAAGGTGCCTGTAAACGCAGGCATGCCCACCTGGCCGGGCGCCGAACCACTCGCGAAATTGGAGAGGTACATTACCGGATTCACGGCGTTAATCGGGCCAGACTGCCGGTGAACTACCACGGCGGAGTTGAACCCGAAGAACTGCTCTGCTCCCCACCCGCCTTCGGTGGGAGGCTGGTAGCTGATCCCGTACCCGCCGCGGAAGACCATTTTATTGTTGAATTGGTAAGCCACACCAAGGCGCGGCGCGAACTCTTTGAAGTAGTAATTCTGGAAGGAATTGCCGCTGACGCAGGCGGAACAATGACCCAGCCAGACCAGGGCGCCGGGAATCGTCGCGCCACTGGGCAGCGGGTTCGAAGCCGTGGGATCGAATTGGGCCATGCGGTTGAAAGCTTCCGTCCTGGGCGTCGGAATCTCCCAGCGCACTCCGAGGTTGAGGGTGAGCTTGGAGCTCGCCCGCCAGTCATCCTGCGCGAAGAAGGACATCACCCCCTGCCGGTAACCCGGCTCGGTCCTGAAAATACTGTCGCTCGCACTGTGGGCAGCGCCCATGAGGAAGCTGGCGAACGGGTGCCCCGTAGTAGTGGTGAACCCGGGGAGCGAGGTTTCCAGGTTGTTGAAGGCGAAGGCCCCGGATATGTCTCCAGTATCGTAGTCGTTGGAGCGATAGTGGAGGTACGACGCCCCGAACTTCAGGCTGTGCTTGCCGTGCGTGAAGGAGAGTGTGTCCTGGTAGAGGTAACTTTCCTCAGGCTCTCGGCCCGGGCAACTGCTCCCGATTGATGGCAGGAATGGGACGCCATTGGTTTCTCCGAACTTCATGGCGGGGAGGCAATTATTGACGATTCCCGAAATCCCCATCGCGGCCGTAACCCTGCCGTCTGTGGAGTTGTGGTTGCTGTCCGCGAACCGGTTGTAACCCAGCGAGAGGACGTTCACCGTATGGTCGTTGAGCGTCCACGTGTGCATAATGCGCAACTGCGGCCCTCCCACATCCTGCGTGTAGGCCCCAGTGAGGGGTTGGCTGGGCCAGGGCGCCCAACTATCGGAACTGGGCGAATTGTGGTAGCGGTGCCGGATCGCCACGGTAAGAGAAACACTCAGCTTCTGCTTGTCGTTAATCACCTCGTCCTCTTTGGTGGTGTAGGCGTCGCGCCTGAATACGGGGCAGCAGGTGCCGCCATAGTGCGGAGTGTTCAGCGTCAGGGTACCGTACTGTGGAGTCGGGAAGTATTGCAGCAGCGACGAAGTAGCCGTGCTGAACTCTCCCTGCGGGATCTGGTTCAGGACGCCGCCGTCATCGAAGGGGTCGCGGATCGTGGCATCCGCCCCGCTGGCATTGGTCAATCCAGTCACAGGATCAACACCGCCCGCCGGGACGACTCGGGTGGTGGTGGGGTCAAAAATCTCGTTCTTATATACAGTGCGCCCGAGCGCGTCCGTACCCACTGAGCTCCCTAGCCAGGCATTGAAGTTGCCCTTGAGCATCTGGGTGGTCGGCACCGAAGTGAGGCCTCCGAACCCAAACTGGCTGTAGCGATCTCCCTCGTAGTTGAAGAAGAAGAAGCTCTTGTTTTTCCGGATGGGACCGCCAAGGTTGCCGCCAAAGTTGTTTTCCCTATAGGTGCTCTTCGGCGAACCATAGGCGTTGTTGAGCAGGCCGTTGGCATTGAAAATGGGATTGATGTCGTACTCAAACCCGGCTCCGTGGAACGCGTTGGAGCCGGACTTAAGGGAGAAGTTGACAACCCCGCCGCCCGATTCTCCGTACTCGGCGGAGTAGTTGCTCATTTGAACTTTGAACTCCCCGACGGAATCCGCCCCGGGCTGGAACTCACCCATGTTGTCCCAGTCGTACCGGGCGATGCTGGCGCCGTCGATCAGGATGAGATGGCTCGAGTCCTGGCCACCGTTGATCGATTGCCTGCCATTCCAGTCCGGCGTCGTGCCGGGCAGACTCTCCCAGACGAACGCGTCCAATGGCCGCCCACCGTCACTGAGAATGACCGGGAGCGTCTGGAACTCTTGTGGCGTGATGGCCGCGCCCACTTCCGCGGTAGAAGTTGTCAGCAGCGGTGCTTCGCTGGTGACGGTGACCAATTCCGTCGTGCTGCCGATCTTTAAGGTAAGGTCAACGGTGACAACTTGCGCGACGGGCACCACGATATCCTTCGCCACAGAAACCTCGAAGCCTTGTTTGAGGGCTTCCACTTGATATTTCCCTGGTGGAACAGGGACCCGATAGTAGCCGGCGCTGGATGCCTTGGCCGCTGACTTTACGCCGGAGTCCAGGTTGGTAATCGTGATCTCCGCTTCCGGTATGACTCCGCCCGAGGTGTCAAAAATCGTTCCGGTCAACGCGCCCAATTGCCCCTGGGCACAAACCCACGTAGGTACGAGACACAGCGAGAGACACAGGGCTATGATGCATAAGAACCTCTGCATATACAGATGCCTCCTTGGATTTTCTCAGAATTCCCAACCGACGCTTGGAACGTGCAACGGGGCGCCTCATAGAGGTCCCGCGGAAAAAGGCCGAGATTACAAGAGCACTTGCCTTGCCAACTTTCGAATGCCGACTCCGATGTTTCCAAATAGTTCGAATCGTGCTTACGAATCCTTTCGACTTTCAACGCCCCTTAGTAGAAATCCCTCCGCGCGGACGGCGCAAGGCTGTTACGGTTACCGGCGCTGTTAACTGCCCTTCGGCTCGCCCGCTCCTGCCGATAACCCACTGAAAACGTGTCGGTTGAGCTAAGCCGGCGACGGCGGTCAGCGTGTGCAATCTCTCCTTTACGGGGCCCCATTTCCCGGGCTCGAACTTACGATCACGTAAGTACCTGAAATCAAAGCTGCTGCACCGCGCCCGGAGTCGCTTCGCTTCTTGCGAGGCCAGATTGTACAGAGCACAATTAACGTTACAATTTACGGTTATTTGCGGCTTGAGATCGCTGCTGAATGACCGTTGACTGTGCTTGCCGGCATAGATATAATCCCCGGGTCATTCGCGCAGTGCCTGGACGATCCGCTGATGGCGAACAAGTCCGATGGCTTCACATAACCCCCCCGAATCCGATTCCCTAACACTCTATGAGAAGCGGACTGAACTGAAGAGGGTTCTTGAAAGTAGGTACTTCGCCAAGGCTCCGAAGCGAAGGCGTTTCCTGGAGTTTACCAGCGAGCAGGCTCTTCTAGGGGAGGAGGGCAAACTCAATGAATACCTCATTGGCGTCGAAGTGTACCAGAGGGGTGTGGATTTCGACCCTCAACAAGACCCGATAGTGCGCGTACAGGCGCACGAAATTCGCCGGCTCCTCCGGAATTACTACGAAGAAGAAGGCAAAAACAGCTTGGTGCGGGTGGAGCTCCACCCCGGCCAATACGGACCCGTCTTTAGAAGAGTCAAGATTGATTCCGCGGGCCCCGCAGTTTCCTCCCAGCAAGGAACGCCATCGCCGTCCGCTTACGCACGGTTGATCTCAAACTGGCAATATGTCGTCATGGTGTTCCTGGGTTTGGCGTGTACTGCGCTGGTCTTCTTATTCGTCCGCGAGCGTGACTTCGCCCGCCGGCCTGCAGAATCGCGGGCTTTGGCGGTCGCTTTGCCGGAAAGCGAAGAGTGGTTCTGGGGTCCGTTTTTCGAGGGCGGTAGCCAGCCTCTTGTAGTCGTACCCACTCCTCCATTGCTTCGCCTCGGAACAGACGGAGACAGTCCACAGACTCTCAGGGACGGTTATACGATCCCCAAAGAGAAGATGCCGCAGTTTCGCGATACCTTTCACTTCAGCGAGCTGAGGAGTTTCACTTTTGTTCCTACGACGAGCGACTTCACAGGAATAGGGGAGACCGTCGGCCTCGTTGAGCTTTCCCGACTCTTCACGAGCCAAGGGATGAAGATTCGTATGAAAACAAGCCGGCTTACGGACTATAGCGAAATCCAGGGCGGCAATACCATTATTCTGGGGGGTGGAAATGCATGGTCGAACCGGGTGTTCGGCAATCCCGCAGGGTTCCACGTAGGCGAAGGAGTTTTCAAGAACAACGCTCCGAGGTCTGGTGAGGCGGCTGCATATGCTCCCAGATTTGACCCGGTTACGAACCGCCTGACTCAAGACTATGCGCTGATTCTCATGCAACCCAACCATACAAAACAGGAGCGCTTGCTTTTCCTCTACGGGCTTTACACGCAGGGGACCGAAGCCGCAGCCGAGTATGTGACCAATGCCGAACGGCTGGCGGAACTCCGTAAGTACCTCGTTGCTGCTTCTTCCGATAAGAAGACCCCGCCTTCTTTCTTCGAGGCGATCATCTCCGTTCCCGTCGAGAATTACGTTCCCGGGGCCGCCAGCTTAGTGGCCGCGAGAATTACTCCGTACTGACGGAATTCCATGCTCCCACGGCAGGGGCCTCAACGCCGCGACACCAAATCGCCGAACGCCGGCAGCAGCTTGTACTTGTTTTCCCAGGTTGTGTACATGATGCCGACGGCGCCGCTCGTGCGGTCCAAAGACTCCAGCCAGCCTCTTGGGTTTTCGAGATCGTCGGCGTCATAATACGCGGCGGCCAAAGTCGGGTATCCGAGCCTCGAAAAGAACGCCAGGCTGAGGTCGCGCTTTTCGTAATACCAGCAGCCAATCACCAAGTCTTTAGGAATGTACTTCCAGGTGCCGTCGAAACTTCCGTCAATCAGGTAGTATTTCTCCCTCGCGTTGTGGTTGGGGTCGAACATGTCGGACCAGACGTAGACTTCCGCCTTGGGATTTGCCGCCCGAATCATCTTGTACTGCCGGGCCACACAATCTCCCAGGATCTCGGCCATGGAGAGGTGGCGGCGCTTGCAGGCTTCGCAAAATCCGCCGACACGCAATTCATCCATGCTCAGGAAGTACTTCTTGGGAGCAACGTATTTCTCGATCAGCGGAATCTGGTGTTGCCAGACTTCGTACACGGCGGGTTCCGACATATCGATTACGGTCTGATCGCGATAGATCGTGGTGCCGTGGTAATAGTCCACCCGCAAGCGGTCGCCGGTGTGGATTGGGCTGCCCGATAGAAGCTTGATCGCCGGCCCCTCGTGGTTCCAGGCGAAATCAAGATGTGGGTCAGAAATCGACGCGAAATCGCGGCCCTCCGTGTAGACCATGCCCGTCTTGTCGTTGCGAACCACCACCGGAGTCCCGGGACGGCGCAGAAGGTTGGTCAGACCCACTTCCTCGATGGCGACGTCATCCACCCAGACCTTACCCCTCTTGCCATCCGACACGCCGACGCGGAACTCGACGCGATCCGCGTACCAACTGTTGAAACCCCAGACCACCTCGTGCCAGTCGCTGGTTTCGGGCAAGGGGGGTTCCATGTAGGAGAGTTCTCGACCGTCCGGCGCCACAGCAAGGAGATGGATTGCCATGCGCGGCCCCGCTCCTTCCGTCTTCACCCAGGCGCGCAGTCGATAGCAGCGATACGGGTGCACGCGGATCGACTGCGCAACGTAAACCCCGTTTTCCGGATCGCTGATCTCCTCGAAGCGCACTGACGCTTTGCCGGAGTGCGAAACCGTCGTATCGAGCGCGGCTTGAGCCCCGTGTACGGTGAAGCCCGCGGGCATGCCGCCCGCGATTTCCTCAAAGCCGCCGTTAGCGATCTTCACCACGGGGTCTGCCTGGAATGTTGCCTCTTGGTCCTTGGCGACGAACAGGGCTCCGCGCACGGGTTGACCCGCGGCCAGGTTCTTGTTGTGCGACAGCACTCCGCCCCCGTAGCCGACGCTGAAACCGATCGGGATGATCTCGATACCCAGGCGATCGCAAGCCTGCTTCAAGCGAGCCAGGCGCTCGAGGTTCTCAGACGATTTCAAGTCCATGGCGTCGAAGCCCGCCGACAGCAGGATCCCGTTAAGACCATGTTCGCTCGCCGTACGCGCGATGCCTTCAACGCGCTCGAGTTCCGCGTCATTCCCCATGTCTGTGGAGACATAGACCCAGCGGTCGCGATACGCATGGGACTGGCTCAGTAGCGCCGCCGGGTATGCAGCCAGACAGCCGAGTACGACAATAAGTCCTATTTTCATTTGCGCTTTGCCTCTCTCGCCTCGCTCAACCGGCTCTCAGATTCGCCGTCCTTTGTTTTCATACACATTCCCGGTTCGTTCGTTAAGAATCGACCGCCGAGTTGTAGCGCCGACCTTCAGGTCGGCACGCCTCAGGTTGCTGACCTAAATGTCAGCGCTTCGACACACATCGGGCACTGCAAAGCTGCGCTACTTATAGGCCACTGATTGTGACACTATGTCTTCCACCGCCTCAGGATCGCCTATCGCAGGTCCACGCCACACGCTTCCCCCGAAGGTAGTAATGAAAATCCAGTCGGGATTGCGCGGGTCGGGAATCACCCGGTGACCCCATTTGAAATTGTAGCCAGGGATGCGGTGCCAGGTTTCGCCGCGATCGGTGGAGCGCCAAGCAGAAGACTCGAAACCGCAGGCATAGAGAATCCTCGCGTCCCGCGGGTCAACCGTGATGTCGTAGACGTGTTGATCCTGGGAAAGGACATTTCGCCACTCATGACCGCCATCGACCGATAGGAAGATGCCGCCGTCCACCGCGCCGTCAGGCGCGTGGCGGCCCCATGCGGCCAGATAAAGGCGATTCGGGTTCTCGGTATCGATGGCAAGGCCGTTCGGCCCGTTTACGCCTTCGGGCAGGGTGATTCTTTCCCAATGGTCAGCCCCATCGTGCGAGCGGAAGAGCGCGCCATCCTTCTCGTTGCCGTAGCTGCCGTCTTCGCTACGGCGCGCCAATATGACATAAAGAAGTCCATTTTTGTCGCGGATGAGCCGCCAGGCAAAGGGCTCGGATCCCGGCAACCCGTCGTTGCGCGGCCCCCAGGTGCGTCCACCATCCGCGGATTTGAACACGCCCTTGCCGAAGCCGGTCACGTAAAGGACACGGGCATAAGAAGGACTTGTGGGGTCGAGCAGGATGTGGGTGGCTGCCGTGCCGGGCATGCCTTGGCTGGAGGGCGTCCAAGTCTTGCCGCCGTCTTCGCTGAGGCACACTCCGCCGTCGTAGCGTTCCGGAGAAGCGCGGCGCCACATCTTGGGGCGGGGCAGGTCATGGACGTAACTCATCACGCCCCAAACGCGGCCTCGCACCTCGGGATCAAAGGTGATCCAGTAGGTGGTGTTCGTCCAGTGGTCCGGCACGCCGGCGGTCGAACTCGTCCAACTCTCGCCGCCGTCTTCGCTGCGAAACAGGCCAATGTCCGTGTAGGCAATAAACATGCGGCGCGCATCGAAGGGGTCAAAGAAAACGCCGTAATTCGTGGTGACGTCAATTCCGGTGGTGGTGTAAGTTCGCTCGCCCACCCGCGTTGAGTAAACGGCATTCCAGGTGCGCCCGCCGTCGAGCGTGCGCATGGTGCGGCCGAGGTCGGTGCGGTAGCAGATATCGGGATCATTCGGCGCAACTCCCAGGGACTCGCCCGGCTCGCCCCAACCTGTCCCGAAGCGCTCGGAGATCCAGGCATCGTGGACATTGCGGGCAGGGATGTCACCCTCTTTCCAGACCAGTTCCCAAGAGTCTCCGGAGTCCTGTGTCTTGGCCACACCGTGGACCATTCCGCTATCTCTCGAGTGCAGGTCCTCGTACGAAACGTAAGCGACTTCCGCATGATTCAGACTGGTGGCCACGCTTGTCAGGTCAGCCACCCGCGCGAATTGGTCGGCATTTCTCAAGGAGCGTACATCCACGTCTTCCCAGGATTCGCCGCCGTCTTTGGAAATGAAGATGCCGCGCCGCGAATTGGTCCGCCGTTCTCCACTGGTCACCAGGTAAATGATCAATTGCCCGTTCGAGCTAAACCCCGCGGACATCTCAGCAGCTTGCCGCACGCCTTCCGGGGGCGGGCCGGTCCTGAACTGGCCGCCCTTGCGGACGGTGACAGAGTTATCGCCCAGGATGTAAAGGGTACGGTCGGCAGCCGGGGAGTGCGGATCAATGAGAATCCTCCGGCCGCCCTCGCGAAGCTCGCGTTCCGTCAGACGTTGCCACTGCGCGCCCCGGTCGCTCGAGAAGTAGAGCTCGACATCGCTTTTCTCCTGAATCGTCGCATAGAGCTTTCGGGAGTCGTCAGGGTCGATGGCCAGCGCCAGCACGCGCCCCGCCGGTTCCTGGTGAGCAAGGTACTCAGGAGTCGCGTGATCATCCGGCATCATAAGCCTGACGTCCGGGCTGGAAGGGTAAACCAGGCCCCAGGTACGGCCGCGATCCTCGCTCCGCCACAGGGCATCTGCGCCGGCGTAAATGACCTTGGGATCCTGCGGATCGAAAGCGAAGAAGGTCACCGGATTACGCAGATTGAACATCCGCCAGGATTGGCCGCCATTCTCCGAAACATAAGCGCCCGTCATGTCACAGGCCACCAAAACCAGGTTCGGATCGTGGGGACTGACGGCAGGGTGAAATTGCGCGCCCCCGCCACCCGGCCCCAGAATCCGCCACGCGTCGAGCCGCGGCGCGGAATGATTACCGTCGTTTTGCATTTGGGGGGCGGCTAGATAAGTAGCGAAGAAGGCGAAGAGAGCCAAAGAATAAACCGTGAGATGCGCAAGGGGTTTTCTCATACGAACTCCAATAAGAAACACGCGGGGATGCCGGAATTTTCATGACCATCCGAAGACCGCCGTAGCGGCACGCCATATACTACATCATTTGCGAGCCTCAGGAGCGGTCGCAGGGTGTACAATTCCGTGGCCGGGGTGAATCAATGAGCACTGACCGACGACGTTTTCTTCGATCTATTACGAACGCAGGCGCTGCTGTGCTTCTCACGTCCCGGTTCTCCTTACCCCGCGCTGCCGGCGTCACTCGCGTCCCCAAAGGCGCTGAGCCGCACGAAACGTTGAATCTTAAGGCTCACCAAGCCACATTCAGCATTGATTCAGCGGGCGCGTTGAGCGCGATTACTGTGAACGGGCGCAATTATCTTGCGATCGGGCAGCCGGCGCCGGTGCTGAGCGTGCGCGTGGACGGTGAGTTTCACGCGCCGAATCGGGTCGCTTGGGATGCGGCCGGGAACACGTTGACTCTCGGGTTTGAGGGAATCGAGGTGAAAGCGATCCTGGCAGTACGCGTCAGGCCGACGCATGTAACTTTCGAGCTGGCCGAGTTGCGCACGCCGCTACACATCGAATTAGTGCTGTGGGGGCCGTATCCTATTGCGATTGACGATTTGGTTGGCGAGGTGATCGGCGTGGTGCGCGATGCAGACGTCGCCGTGGGTATCCAGGCGCTCAACCCTAAGACCTTGGGAGGATATCCGTCGGAGGAGAGTGACATCGAACCCGACGGCGCGCCGGCCGATGATATCGGACGCTATCCAGGCTTGCCGGGTGAACTGAGGAAGGAGCAGCTCTGGCGCGGCAACACGGCCACGCATACCGCGTACGGCAGTTCGTTACAGGCGTATTGCCGCAACCGGGACCGCACGCGGGTGATCAAGAATTGGGGAAACGAGAAATTTGTTGCGCTGCCCTTCGAGGATGGGGGCGTCGTCGGCAGTAAGATCGCCTTGTTTGCCTGCCCGGCCGCGCAGGCGCTCGCGACTCTGGGTGAAGTCGAAGTGGCGGAAGGTTTGCCGCATCCGATTTTGGACGGAAAATGGGCAAAGACCTCGCCGGGGGCGACGGAGTCGTACCTGATTGTGGACTTTGGTGAGAGCACGATTGATCGCGCCATCGACATGACGCACCGCGCTGGATTGAAGTACCTGTATCACAGCTCGCCCTTCGAGACCTGGGGGCATTTCAAACTCAAGCCCGCCATGTTTCCGCGCGGCTGGGATGGTTTTCGCGATTGCATCGAGAAGGCCCGGCAGGCCGGTATCGGCGTGGGATTTCACACGCTCTCCAATTTCATCACGCCGAACGACCCCTACGTGACGCCCGTGCCAGACCGTCGATTGGCGCGCATCGGCACGAGCGAACTCACCGCGGATATCGACGCAGCGCAAATGGATGTTCCCATTGCCGACCCTGAGTGGTTTCAAAAGAAAACCGATATGAATACGGTCGTCATTGGCGAGGAGTTGGTGGTTTATGAAGGCGTCTCGACCGAATCACCGTGGCGATTGATGAAATGCAGAAGAGGCGCGTGGGGCACGAAGGCCGATGCGCACAAAAAGGGAGAAGGCGTCGGCAAGCTGATGGACCACTCGTACAAGGTCTTTCTAACGGATGCTTCGCTCTCGCAGGAAGTCGCGCGCAACATCGCGGCGTTCTCGAACCACACCGGCGCCGTGCAGCTTTCGCTCGACGGGCTCGAGGGCAACTGGTCAACGGGCATGGGGCAATACGGGCGCACGCTGTTCACCGTGGCCTGGTACAACGCCCTCAAGCCGGAGCGGCGCGGCGGCGTCATTAACGACGCCAGCAATCCAGGCCATTTCAACTGGCACATCGCCACACGCTACAATTGGGGCGAGCCGTGGTACGCCGGCTTCCGCCAAAGCCAGACGCTCTACCGGCTGAAGAACCAGCTTTTTTATACGCGCAATCTGATTCCGCGCATGCTGGGTTGGTTTGCGGTGCGCGCTGAAACGACCCCTGAAGACGCCGAGTGGCTCTGCGCGCGGGCAGCGGGATACGACGCGGGGTTTGCGTTGGCGACGAGCTTCGAGAGCAAGGCAACACAGGCATCCGGCGACTTGGCAGGGATCAGCAAGAACCAGGCGGCGATTCTCGATGTGGTCAAACAGTGGGAGACCGCAAGGCGCGCCGGGGCATTTCCGGAGAGCCTCAAGCCGCAGTTGCAGGATGTGGACCGGGAGTTTCATCTCGTCGCCGTCGGACCGGGCGAGTGGGATCTCGTGCCCGCGAAGCCTGCGGGCACGCCAGTTCGAATCGTCGGAAAAGCAGATCCTTCGCTTCGCTCAGGATGACATGTCATTCTGAGCGAAGCGGAGAATCTGCATTTGTGGCGCTGACGCACTGTGTCCTCTGTGTTTTGAAAGCCTCAACACAGAGAACGCGGAGCCTCTCCGCGGCCTCTGTGTTGAAGCTTTTCCGGCGGCAGAGAACGCAGAGAAACCTGTCTTGCTTCCCGCTCAATCGTGAAATGTCGCGGCGGTTGTTCACCATCAAGGAGGTCAGAAGTATGCATCGACGAAATCTTCTGAAAGCGCTGTCGGTAGGCGGCCTCGGGGCGTGCCTGAAACCTCTCTCGCGACTGGTTGCGGCCGAGGAGGCAGCGCATCAGGTGAAGACGGTTTACGTGCTCTACAAATGCCACCTGGATGTGGGCTTTACCGACACCGAGCAGGGAGTGATTCGGACTTATTTCAACGATTACTTTCCCCGCGCGATAGAGATTGCCGAGAAGTTGCGCCAGTCGGGCGGCGAGGAACGCTACGTGTGGACGGTGGCTGCCTGGCTGCTTTACGAATACTTGGAGCAGGCGACCGCCGAGCAGCGCCGGCGCATGGAAAAGGCGATCGCCGACGGAGATTTTGCCTGGCATGCCATGCCTTTTACGTGGAATTCGGAGATGTTGGACGGTTCTCTGATCTCATCCGCGTTGAGACTGTCTGCTTCTCTCGACCAGCGCTTTGGCCGGAAAACGGTTGCCGGTAAGCTTACCGATGTCCCGTGCCACACCCGCGGCATCGTGATGCCGCTTGCCAATGCCGGCATCCGCTTTCTCGATATCGGCGACAACGCGGGCTGTAAAGCGCCCGAGGTCCCGTTCATGAACGATGCCGCGGCCGCTCTCCCGCAGCCAAGCAAGGATGCGCTGGAGGCGGAACAAGACCCCCACGCGTATCTGTTTAACTGGCGCGATCCAACCGCGTCGAGTGACGTGGCGGCGGAAATCATGGTGCTGTACCACCCCTTTGACTACGGCAGCACGGTGGCGATTCCAGGGACTGACTTTGCGGTGTCCATTCGAGTGAGAGGCGATAACTCCGGTCCGCACACCATCGAGGAAATCAAGGATTCTTACCACCAACTGCATAGCCTTTATCCGGGCGCGCGGATCGTTCCTACGAATCTAAGCGTCATCGCAAACGCCCTGGAGCCGGTTCGTTCGCGATTGCCGGTTGTCACCAAGGAAATGGGAGACACGTGGATCTACGGAGTAGGCAGCGATCCGGGCAAGGTGGCGCGCTACCGCGAGTTGTGCCGGCTCCGGGGAGAATGGTTGTCGGACGGCACACTCAAGCCGGGCGACGCTACCGACCTGGCCATGACCCGAAAGCTTATCCTGGCGCCCGAGCACAACTGGGGGCTCAGCATCGGCCAGTACCTGGAACATCCGGAAGTATATTCGCCCAAGGAACTCGCGAGCGCCCGGGCGACACTTCCCGCTTTCAAAAAAGTGGACGCCGAATGGGCGGCAAAACGCGCGGACATGGACCGGGCCGTGGAGGTACTGCCTCCCGCCCTGCAGGACGAGGCAAAGAAGCGCCTCGCCGCAATCGTGCCCAAGCCGCCTCATACGGAAGGCTTGGCTCCCCTTGCCGCTGGGACAGAAATCCAGGGAACGCATTTCGTTCTCGCGTTGGATGCCGCGACGGGGGCAATCCGAGGGCTTCAGGACCGTAAGACAGGGCGCGAGTGGGCCTCCGCACAGCATCTTCTTGCCAGCTTCCGGTATCAGACCTTCACCAGCGCGGATTTTGCGCGCTTCAACAAAGCCTACAACACCAGGCCGATGGGCTACGATTTCAGCAAGCCCGGACTGGCGAAATACCCCGTCCAAAGCCGCACGTGGCAGCCCGGCCTGAAAGAAGCGTGGGTTGGGGAAAATGCGGCTGGCCACCGGATTGTGTTGGATTTGCGCATGCCCCAAGTCGAACCCGCACTGGCCGGCTTAGTTAGCTGGCCCGAGAGATTAACGATGGAGATTCGGCTGCCCGAAGCCGAGCCGGTCGTGGAGATCACTTTTCAGTGTTTCAACAAGCGGGCCAACCGCCTCTCGGAGGCGATGTGGCTGTCGTTCTCGCCCATCACCCCTGAGGAAGATGGATGGCGGCTCGAAAAGGTGAATCGTCCGGTTTCGCCGCATGACGTCATTGCGGACGGCGGCCTGCATCTTCACGCCGTTACGCGAGACGTCACCTATCGCGATGCGAAGGGTTCCTTCACGCTTGAAACGCTCGACGCCCCGCTGGTCTCGCCGGGCCAGCGCGGTCTGTTGGTGTTCGATAATCATCTCCCGGAGATGCGGGAAGGCGTTCACGTCAACCTCCATAACAACCTCTGGGGCACGGCGTTCCCTCAGTGGTACGGAGATGACATGCGGTTTCGGTTTGTTATTAGAACGTGAGCGCGGCGGGCTGGCGCAGACCCCTGTAGTTTGGGGTCTGCGATGTCCCGAAGGGACTCGGCTGTGAAGCGGGCATACTCGCGCGCAGCTTGCCCTCCTTCATGGCGATTCGAATGGGCCCTCAGGTCTCGCACGTCGCTTCGCGAAATCGCAGACCCCAAAGTGCAGGGGTCTGCGCCAGCCGGACGATGATGTTGACACAAGGGGGGGCAGGCATATGGTTTTCGCCAGAGATAAAGTTGAAATCGGAAAATCCGGTCTGAAGGATCCCAAGGTTATGAACCTCCTTCACAATGGTTTTTTGTCGGGATGCCTTACAATTCTCTTTGTTTTGGACTTCGGGGCCATTGCCGCCGCCCAAACGGCACAACAATTGGTGCAGTCTCTTCCCGGACAGGTGCTGATACTGCGCGGTTACGGGCACAATACCGAGGCTCGAATAAGCAAAGGCAATCCAGACAATCAAAAAAGGGGGTGCGACGCTGCCGTCGAGGTCCGTAAGGCGCATTTTAAGGAAGGCATCATAGAGGTGTGGCTGGAGGACATTGGTTCGCCTAGTATTCCGGATAAATCTCACCATGCTTGCACCGCACCTGACCTTCAAACCAAACTCAGGATTTCCGGCTTCCATGAAAATGACCCCTCCAGCGCACTGGAGGAAATTCTTAGCAAAATTCTCCAAACGCCCGAGGGCTATTTGTTAGCTGAAGGAGTTGCTTTTAATTTCCCAGCTGAGTCATCTGTTGTTCCGGAAGTTGATTTGATAACGGGCGTTGAGAAACTCCCGGGGGTAACACCACCCCACCCTTTACTTATCGTCAATGCCGAATACAACGAACGTGCACGCCGAGAGAAGGTCCAAGGAATCGTCGTCGTCCAGTGTGATATAGGGACAGACGGACGGCCGCATAACGACCAAATCTTGAGCAGTGTTGACAAATCATTAGACCAAGCGACGTTGCGAGCAATTTCACTTTACCGCTTTGAACCCGCCCAAAAGGACGGCCACGCTGTCGCTGCGCGCATAAAGATCGAGATGTCGTTTCGGCTCTTCTAGAGCAAACAGGAGAATTGAGCTGTGTGAAGCGTGGCGAAAAAGATTAAGCTCTTCAACCCCAAGTCGCGGGCTGGCGCAGACCCCTAAGTTCTGGGGTCTGCGCCAGCCGGCTTCTGGGGTACGGCCTTCCCGCAATCGTATGAGATGATATGCGGTTTCGGTTTGTGATTCGGGTGTGAGCGTGTATATTTAGAATTTGGACCCTAAATGAACGAAGGAATACCTCGCAAACGAATTGCCTGCCTTCTGTTGCTCATAGCTTCAGGGTACATGATGGTTGGCTGTGGCCGCCGGGAAAGCGAAGCGGCACGCCACAAGGTGATTGTGCTGGGAATTGACGGCATGGACCCGCAACTCCTGCATCGCTACGAGCAGGACGGGCGCATGCCTAATTTCGAGCGGCTCGAGCAGCGAGGCAGTTTCCGCGAGCTGCGCACCAGCATCCCGCCGCAGAGCCCGGTGGCGTGGTCGAACGTGATTACCGGCATGAACCCGGGCGGGCACGGGGTCTATGATTTTATCGAGCGCGATCCCAACACCATGCTCCCCGAATTCTCGATGGCGCGTGTGGAAGCTCCCGCGCACACGCTCTCCCTGGGCAGTTGGGTAATTCCCCTTTCGGCTGGGAAGGCCCTCTTGTTGAGGCGGGGCAGGGCTTTCTGGCAAATCCTGGATGAGCACGGGATTCCCGCCACCGTCATTCACATTCCCGCGAACTTCCCTCCCGCCGAATCCCGGTCCCGAACCCTGGCGGGCATGGGCACGCCGGACATGCAGGGTACCTACGGGATATTCTCGTTCTATACCGACGACCCGATGGATGGAGAGGGCGATCGCAGTGGAGGCGTTATTTACCCCGTGCAAGTGCAGGACCACCAGGTCTCCGCGAAATTGTATGGGCCGCCGAATACGGTTCGAAAAGGGTCGCCGCAGGTTCCCATCGACTTCACCGTCTGGATCGATCCTACCCAGCCGGTTGCGAAGATTGCCATTCAGGATCGGGAGATTGTGCTGCGCGAGGGCGAATGGAGCGATTGGGTCCAGATAAAGTTTACCCTGATTCCCGGCCTCGAGAGCGCCACCGGGATTTGCCGGATGTACATGAAGCAGGTCAGCCCATATTTCAAACTGTATATCTCGCCGGTCAACATTGATCCCTCTCAACCGGCGTTGCCGCTTTCCACGCCCGCCAGCTACTCGAAGGAACTCTGGAAACAAGTCGGCTTCTATTACACCCAGGGCATCGCTGAGGACACCAAGGCTCTCTCCGACCGGGTTCTCACCGATGGCGAATACCTGGAACAGGCGCGCATCGTGTTGGCGGAGCAGTTGAGGTTTTTCGACGTCGAACTGGCCAAGCTTCACGGCGGAATGCTCTTCGCTTATTTCTCCAGCCTGGACCAGAACGCGCATATGTTCTGGCGGGCGTTTGATAAGAACAGCCCGGCCTACGATCCGGACGTCAGCGCGAAGTATGCGGATACGCTCGAATGGTTCTACCAGCAGATGGACCAGATGCTGGGGAAGGCGCTGGCCAAGGCGGACGGCGACACCACCGTCATCGTCATGTCCGATCACGGTTTCGCTCCCTACGATCGTTCCTTCAACTTAAACACCTGGCTGCTGGACAACGGCTATATTGCGCTTAAGCCCGGGCAGAGAAGCAAGCCGGGCGACCTCTTCACGGATGTCGACTGGACGCACACGCGCGCTTACGGCCTGGGGCTCAACGGCCTGTTTCTCAATTTGCGTGGCCGAGAGCACTGGGGGATCGTAGCGCCGGGGGCGGAGGCGGAAGCGCTACAGAATGAAATTCGCGACAAGCTGCTCGCCGTGCGCGATGCTGTTACAGGCTTGGCGCCCATCACGCGCGTTGACAGGGCCCAAGACGTCTATTCGGGCGAGAGCGTTCGCGACGCTCCGGACTTGGTGGTAGGATACAATCGCGGCTATCGGGCGGGCTGGGCGACAGATTTAGGGGAATTCACTACCGAAGTTCTGGAACCGAACACCGAACCCTGGAGCGGGGATCATTGCATCGACTACACGCTTGTTCCGGGAGTGCTGTTGAGCAATAAGAAAATTGTCAGGCAAGCGCCTGCCCTGACGGATATTGCTCCTACGGTGCTCGCTGAGTACGGCATTGCCAAGCCCGCGAACATGGTGGGGCAATCGGTGTTCAAATAGCGAGTCAAAGGCGAAAAAGGAGCAAGCCGATGCTGGGTAATCGAATTAAACTGGATGATGACCTGTTCGAGAAAATAAAGAAGTGCTCTGAGATGGCCGGTTACTCTTCCCCGGATGAGTTCGTTGTCCACGTTCTCGAGAAGGAGGTCACCGCCATCTTGGGAACGGGCGAAGATGCGGATGACGAAGAAGCCGTGAGGAAACGCCTGAAGGGACTCGGCTATATTGAATGATTGACTGGCCGAGCGCTGCTCGGCCCTACAGGCGGAATTACTTGGAGGTGCTTCGCTGAGGCTGATTGACGGCGCATTCGATCTGATCTTTTGGCCGTTCCGCAATTCCGGTCCTATGTACGGGCTGACGGTGGTTTCCTTCCTGACCGGCCTGGCCGCCGTGCTGGTTTTCGCGTATGTTTCGAACCAGGAGAGCTTGCGGCGCATCAAGAATCGCATCCAGGCACACCTGCTTGAACTTCGCCTGTTTCCGGACCAGCTCGGCGTTGTCTTGAAGGCTTATGGGCGGGTGCTCCGTTGGACTCTCTCATACCTCATGTATAACTTGAAGCCACTGGCTATCCTCATGCTGCCTTTAGTTATTATTATGATCCAACTCGACCTGCGCTTGGGCTCCTGGCCTTTACAACCGCATGAATCGTTTATCCTGACCGCCAAACTTGCTGAAGCAGACGCGCTGGACTCGGGTTCGCTGCAGCTCCCGAAGGGATTGACGTTGACTGCTCCTCCCGTAAACATTCCCGCGCTCAAGGAAGTGGACTGGCGAATACGCGCGGATGACTACGGTGTATTCACTCCCAGTGTGGTTGTGGGGGGCAAGTCGTTCGCAAAGCAGGTGGTTGTGTCAAAGGAAATAACCCCTTTTGCTTCAGAGCGAGGGCGGGCAGGTATAATGGAATGGTTTACAAATCCGATTGAGCCGCCGCTTCCCAGGAGTGGGCCACTGCGATCGCTGGAAATAAACTATGCTGCGCGCTCCCTGGACTTGGGCTACTTCACCACCAATTGGATGGTAGTTTTTCTGGTTGTTTCGCTGGTGTCTGGATTCATCCTCAAAATGGTGTTGGGTATAGAGATTTGAACGATCCCAGGCAAATTACCGGTGACAGGACCCCTTACAGGCCGCGCGACGGCTGGGGAAAGCGGCGTGGCGCGACGTCGCTGCTATTGGTGGTCCTGGCGATTCTTCTGCTGACTCCGGCTGTCTTGCAGGCCTACGTTGGGCCCGGGGCCGGCTTTGCTTTTCTTTCTTCGTTCCTGACCCTCTTTTTGGCTTTCATCTACTCGCTGTTCGCTTTTGTTACCTGGCCGGTTCGCCGGGTCTTTCGCTTGCTGCGCGGCAGGAGAGCCTATCGTCACGCGCTGGTGAAGCGCGTGGCGATTGTCGGCTTTGACGGCATGGACCCTAACCTGGCCGAGCGTTATATGCGGGAAGGGAAGATGCCGAATTTTGCCAAGCTTCGCGACGAGGGGACGTTCCGCCGCTTAGCGACAACTTGCCCGCCTGATTCGCCTGTCGCCTGGTCCACGTTCATGACCGGAGTTAACCCCGGCAAACACAATATCTATGATTTTATGGGACGCGACCTTGGCAATTATCTGCCTTATCTTTCTTCCGCCCAGATCCGTGATGCAAAGAAGACCTTGAAGATCGGTAAGTACACGATCCCGCTAGGAAAGCCGCGGGTGAAACTGCTCCGCAAGGGCATTCCGTTCTGGCACTTTTTGGGGAAGGCGGGAGTCTTCTGCTCCGTGCTGCGAGTTCCGATAACGTTTCCGCCGGAGAAGTTTGAAGGCGTGCTGCTGTCGGGCATGTGCGTGCCGGACCTGCAAGGAAGTCAGGGGACTTTTTCCTTCTACGCGAGCGGGGGCGTCGCCGGCGGTGACAAGCCGGAGGGAGGTGCGCGCTTCGCGCTTGAGCGTGATGGGCAGCGTTTCCGTTCGTACATTCCTGGGCCTGCAAACCCCTTGCGGCCCGAAGCCGGTCTGCCTCTGCGTGTCGAGTTCAACATCGAGCCGCTCGCGGAAGATGACAAGGCTGAAATTGAGATTGACGGCCGCCGCTTCCAGCTTCGCAGAGGCGAGTACTCGGAGTGGGAAGAGCTGAAATTCAAGGCCGGGCTGGGAATCAAAGTTCACGGGGTCTGCCGGTTTTTCCTGAAGGCTCTGACGCCGCACGTCGAACTCTACGTCAGTCCGGTGAATATCGATCCCGGCCGCCCGGCTCTGCCCATTTCCCACCCCCTCATCTATTCGGTCTACCTGGCGAAGCTGCTGGGGCCATACGCCACGCTGGGTCTCGCCGAGGATACCTGGGCGCTGAGCGAGGGAGTGTTAGACGATGAGGCCTTTCTCAAGCAGTGTTATCTCATTCACGGCGAGCGCGAGCGGATGTTCTTCGACGCGCTCGAAAAAACGCCGCGCGGCTTGTGCGCCTGTGTGTTTGACGCCACGGACCGCATCCAGCACATGTTCTGGCGCTACCTTGATCCGAACCACCCTGCCGTGAGTTCTGAACCTGATCGTCGCCGCTTCGGAGGGACGATCGAGGATCTGTACCGGCGCATGGACGATCTGGTCGGGCGGATTCTCCAGCGGTTGGGCGATGAGGGTGTTCTGATGGTGGTCTCGGACCATGGGTTCAATTCTTTCGCGCGGGGAGTGAATGTTAATAGCTGGCTGTGGCGCAACGGATACCTTGGACTGAAAGACGGGGCGGGGAAAAGCGGCGAGTGGTTCGAGAATGTGGATTGGGAACGTACGCGAGCCTATGCACTGGGTCTTAACGGACTCTACATCAACCAGCGCGGGCGGGAGCATGGCGGGATCGTGTCGCCCGGAGAAGAGACGCGATCTCTGAAACGTGAACTCCAGGAGAAACTTCAGGCGTTCACTGATCCGGGCACCGGCCACGCGCCCATCGCACACGTCAGCGACAGGGACATCGTCTACAAAGGGCCATTCCGGGAAAATGCCCCGGACCTGATCATGGGTTATGCCAAGGGCTATCGGGTGGGTTGGGATTCGGCAAAGGGCAAGGTTACAGAGGCCGTGTTGGAAGACAATTGCAAGGCCTGGAGCGGCGATCACTGCATCGATCCTCTCCTGGTGCCCGGAGTGCTCTTCTCGAACCGAAAACTGGGTTGTGAAGATCCGGCGATCATGGACGTCGCCCCTAGCGTACTCTCCTGGTTTGGGCTCCCGGCTCCGCCTCAGATGGACGGTAAAGCGTGGAAGCTGTCCTGAAAATGTGTAGGGGTAGAGCTTGCCCTACCCCGGATGGTGCGAGATCCATGCAGGCAGGGGACGGCAAGCCGTCCCCCTACGATCGTCGGTTGACGAACATGAGCGACTGCTATGAAAATCTGCGTACTGGGACTTGATTGTGCGGCGCCTGAGATCGTCTTCGGTGACGAGCGCCTCAAGAATATCCGGCGGCTGATGCAGAGAGGTCTGTGGGGCCGTTTGGAGAGCGTCATTCCTCCTATCACCGTACCGGCATGGATGTGCATGTGTACCAGCCAGGACCCGGGATCACTGGGCGTCTACGGCTTTCGCAACCGCAGGGATAACTCCTATGCGGGCCTCGGAAGGACAGACTCGCGATCCATTCGCGCGCTGGCCATCTGGGATTACCTGGCGCTGGAGGGGAAGAAATCCATCGTATACGCAGTTCCGCCGAATTATCCGCCGCGCAAGCTTAACGGAATCAGTATCGGCTGCTTTCTGACTCCCGACGCGCAGAAGAACGAATTCACCTATCCTGCCGACATCAAAACCAAGATCACGGAATTAGTGGGCAATTACTCTGCGGATGTGGAAGGATTTCGGACCGATGACAAAGAGTGGCTGAAGCGGCAGATTTTTGAGCTCAGCCGAAAGCACTGGAAAGTGGTGCACTGGCTGCTCGCCAATCAGGAATGGGACTACTTTCACTATGTTGACATCGGGCTGGACCGGGTGCACCACGGCTTCTGGAGTTTTTCCGACAAGCTTCATCGGCATTACCAGGCCGGCAATCCCTACGAAAGTGTAATTCCGGAGTACTACCAATGGCTCGACGAACAGATCGGGATCGCTCTCGAGTCGCTGCCCTCCGACACCATTGTGCTGGTGGTTTCCGACCACGGTGCGCAGCGCCTGGACGGCGGCTTCGTCGTGAATGAGTGGTTAGTGAAGGAAGGTCTGCTCGTGCTCGACGAGCTTCCCACGCAAGTGACGGAGTTTGCGAAGCTCAAGGTGAATTGGGCGAAGACGCGAGTCTGGAGCGAGGGAGGCTACTACGCCCGCGTATTCTTCAACGTGCAGGGACGGGAGCCTCAAGGTATCATCCCGCCGGGCGATTACGAGTCCTTCCGGGACGAGATCAAGTCGCGTTTCGAGGCCTTGACGGATGACGAGGGGCGTCCGCTCAACTCGCTCGTGTTCAAGCCCCAGGAGATCTATCGCAACGTCCGCAACGTGGCCCCCGATCTGATCGTCCACTTTGGCCGGCTGTTTTGGAGGTCGATAGGGAGCGTGGGGCACGGCCGGTTGCACGTTCAGGAGAACGATACGGGGCCTGACGCGTGCAATCACGCGCAGTTCGGGATGTTTGTGCTGGCGGCGCCGAACTGCCCGCTGCACGGCGAATACAGCGGCGCGCGTCTGCTGGATATCGCGCCAACCCTGCTCGACCTCGCCGGCCACCCGATCCCCAAAACGATGCAGGGAAGGTCGTGGGTCCAACGTGGGTAGACAGCTACTCGCTCGCCCAAAGCGGAGTAGCACAGACACTCTTGCCTGTGCTGCCAAGGGTGGTTTTCTTCGCGGCGCGCGAAGAATCTGCATTTGGTCGGGCGTTACGGCGCTGTGCTACTACATTCCCGTCAGGCCACCTATTAATTCGCGAATCTGTTGCCGTAATGCCGATCCCCCGGCGATGAGTCCCGAGAGGCGAGGCGAGGGATTGTTGAAGGTGGGCGCGGACCCGTCCAAGCACTCCACAAACCCACCTCCTGCCTTGACCAGTGCGACTCCGGCCGCAACATCCCATTCGGACTTGGGGGTCAACGTCCAGGTGGCGTCGGCGAGACCGACTGCGACCAGCGCGAGCTTGTAAGCCACCGATCCCGTGGGGCGGATTGCTATGGGCGTATTACGAAAAGGTTCCCACTCGCCCCTCTTCGCCTCGCTACGGCTGGCCAAGACGACTGCCCCCTCAAGCTTGGTCAGGGCGCTGGCATGGGTCCGCTTGCCGTTGTAGGTTAACCCGCCGGCTACCGAACCAAGAAACACCTCGCCGGTCGAGGGATTCGCAATACCGCCGGCAACTGCTTTGCCACCTTCTACCAGTGCAACCGAAACGCACCATTCCGGAATTCCCGCTACGAACTCGAGCGTTCCGTCCAGCGGGTCGACTACCCAGACACGCTGTCTCTCCAAACGGGCAAGGTCGTCGGTGCTCTCTTCGGAGAGCCATCCTTCTCCTTCACCGAGTAGCACCTCTCGCAAGACCCGATCTGCGGTTCGGTCAGCCTCGGTGATCGGGCCGCGGCCCAGTGGTTTTTGATCGGCCTTCACCGCTCCCGGGACGAAAGAAGAAATGGCGGCTACAGCTTGTTGCAACGCTTCGTGAATACGTTCCAGGTCGTCCATAGGAGTGTGTCGTAAAGCGGAACCCGTCTCTTGATCTGCGGCTCCTCCGGATGCCCCCGGACACGCCGCGCAGGAGTAGCAAGTCTAATCACGGCGATGAGTGATAGTCAACCGTCGGCGATGTTAGTTCGCCGGCGGTTTGTCGGTGTCTTTCGTTTCTGGTTTCGCTTCTTCCTTGTCGTCAGGGGGCTTGGAGGGATGGAGTTTGCGTATCTCTTTGGCTCCCTTGTCGGGATCCTCAGGCGTAACCTTGATCCCAGTTGCAGCGACTCCGGCGGTCCATTTGAAGTAATAGGTCTTGCCCGCCTCCGCCTCAAATCGGGCCCGCTCGTGTTCTTTCTGCCTGGCTTGATTGGCGGCCGCCATGGCAGACATAACGACGCTTCCGTAGTACTCCTTGGGGAATCCGGAAATCACAACCGTACCCGGCGGCACTTCCGTGAATTCGTATTCGCTGTTGAGAAGCTTGCCAAGATGAGTGCCGTTGACAAAAATCTCGTCGTGCGAGGACGAGCCGGTAAATCTGTACGTGCGATAGATACACACGATGGCTTTGCCGCTGGATGGCGCGGGCAGTACGGCCTCATCTTTGTCCTTTGCGAAGGAGATGGGTCCGGTGAAAAGAAAGGTCAGCGCACTGAATGCGAAAACTCCCATTCTAAGTCTATTCATTGCCTGCCTCCTATAAGATTGTGTTTCAAGGAATGTCATAAACCAATTTCTTGGTCGCGTGATTGCACAAGTCGCTGCTCTTGGATGCAAGTCGAAAGGGCCCTGCCGCCGCAGCGGCAAGGCCCCAAGTTGATCCCTAGCTTTAGTCGTCAGTTCCTCCGTTGACTACCAGGATGGTCGGATAAGCACTGCTCGGCCCGTCCACCTCGATGAGCTGGGAATCGGAAATGATCACGCCCATGACGGCCCCGGGATAGAGCGAGGAGCTGAAGGTACCGTCGGCATTGACCGTCAGCGTGGCGCTCAGGGGTAGGCCTCCGAGTTGGAGCGCGATGAGTGACGTGCTGTCGCCAGTGCCCGTCAGGCTGCCGCTGCCGGTAATTGTGGCCTCCCCGGTCAGCGTCTCGTTGACACCCTGGTTGACCACCTCTTGCGTGCCGATGTAATAAGTGCCTGGGGTGATCGAAGTTGCCGACTGCGGTACGAGCTCTCCGAGTAAGACCCCCGGGTCGTTCGTCGAGAGCATGACACCCGTGTTATTCCCGGTCAGGTAGAAGACTGGAGGAAAGCTCCAGCTTGTGCCACTAAAGTACACTCCGCAATCGGCGCCACTGGTCGCAACCCTGCCAAACGTGTCGATTGTGTAGTCGCAAGTTGCCGCGCTCGGACTGGGCGATGTCCAACCCCCCTCGACATCGTGGTACTCGTTGGCGGACATAGAGCCGGAACCGGTAACGGAGACCACGGCAAACTCAACATTTTCCAGCCCCGTTGCATAGTAGACGAGCTTCTGGCCGTTGGTTAAGGTGAAGGAGTTGGCCTGCACTTGGCCGGTACCCGATGCCACGAATGTATCGGTAGCCAAAGGGTCCGCCGTGACCGAGATGAGGAATGTGCTGGACACCAGGTAGTGCGCCCCGTGCGAAGTCACGCCATTCAGCGTGATCGTCGAGGTGACACGGCCGGTCGTCGGATCGAGGTTGGAATAACCTCCCGTGACACCTGTATAACTAAAGTGATGTCCCTCCACGTTCAGGTCATATTCCCCGTTCGTGAACTGCCCCCCTGTGCCCGAGCCCGCGCCCACGCCCCCCGCCCAGTATTGATGTGTCACGTCGTATATCCCGCTCTCCTGGAGAACGTAAGTGCCGCTGGGAAGGGAGCTGGGAACCGATTGCAGGAAAATCTGCCCCGACGCGATATACGGAGTCGAGCCAGACTCCCACTCCTGCACACTGCCTGCCGCCGCCACGCCCGAGGTCGGAGCAAGAGCGAAGCGGGTGGTGTAAGTGTAAAAAGGAGTCGCGATGGTGGCGCAACCGCGATTGTCCGAGCCCACTGAGTACGAGCTGCTGCCGGCCGTGATGCTGCCCGAGTTGGCGCCCGGTGAGACGCCGTTGGAATCCACCATGCCGGCGGTGATGTGCCCTGCACCGTCCGCTGTGAATGATCCGATGGTGGCCTGGAAGCCCGAAGAGTTAAAGCCAACAAGCCTGAAAGCATACTGGCCCTTGAGGACCTTCTCGTTCCCCGAACCGCAGCCTGTTGAAGGAGCAATGATGGTGATGCTCAACGGTACAGTTTTGATCTGGGCTGGCGAGCTTGAATCTGTGACGGTGAGCGAAAAGTTCGCGGTGCCGGCTGCCGTGGGGGTCCCGGAAAGTTGCCAACTCGTCCCGGAACCGCTCAGTGTCAACCACCCAGGAAGCGTTGATCCGCTGGCCACAGTCCAGGTGTAGGGCGACGTACCCCCAGACGCTTGGAGCGGCGCGCTGTAAGCCGCGCCCACCGTAGCGTTGGGCAAGCTCGTTGTGGAGATGCTGAGACCTACGTTATTGATGACCAGCGTGAACTGCTGATGGATGCTTTGCGGCGGGCTACTCGAGTCCGTCGCCGTGACGGTGAAAGTGGTGCTGCCGTAGGCTGTGGGCGTGCCTGAAATTACACCCACGCCGTTGGCGTTGCCTGACAGCGTCAATCCTGCAGGCAAGGTTCCCGCCGTTACGGTCCAGGTAATCGGGAGTGTGCCACCGCTGGTCTGAATGTCTTGGCTGTAGGCGGTCGCCACGGTGCCGGCGGGGAGTGACGTGGTGGTGATGCTCAGCGCGGGATTGATCACGATGCTCAGCGCCTGATTCTTGGTCTGAGGCGGAGTGCTGGAATCGCTGGCAGAAACTGTAAAACTCGATGTGCCCGCCGCAGTCGGCGTTCCGGAAATCATCCCTGAAGCGCTCAGGTTCAGACCGGTTGGCAAACTGCCTTGGCTGACACTCCAGGTGATAGTTCCTGTGCCGCCGACGCTCTTGAGCGTGGCGCTGTAAGCGGAATTCACCGTGCCGTTGGGCAAGGAGGTGGTGGAGATCGTCAAGCCCGTGTAAACCGCGATACTAAGTGCTTGCTGCACGGACTGTTGGGGAGTGCCTGAATCTTTGGCCTGGACGGTGAAACTGGTAGTTCCGGCCGTGGTGGGCGTGCCGGAAATCGCACCGGAATTGCTCATCGCCAATCCCGCCGGCAGACTGCCGGAGGATATGGTCCACGTGATGGTTCCCACGCCGCCGCTGGATTGCAGGCTGGCGGTATATGCTGCGCTGACCATGCCGGACGGCAGGGTCGTGGTGGTAATGACCAGTTTGGGATTAATGGAGATGGTCAATGCCTGCTTTGCAGTCTGGGGTGGGGTGCTGGAATCTGTGGCGGTGACGGTGAAGTTCGTCGTGCCTGCGGACGACGGGGTGCCGGAGATGTCGCCCGAACCGCTCAGAGTCAACCCTCCTGGCAGGTTTCCGGTGGTCACGCTCCAACTGATGGAACCTGTGCCGCCCGAAGCGGCCAGCGAGGCGCTGTAAGCCGTGCCCGCAATCCCGTCGGCGAGCGATGTCGTGGTGATGGTCAGCGCAATGGGATTGATCGTAGCACTCAACTTTTGTGTCGCCGAGAGTGGCCCCCCTTGGGCTCCCGAGGAATCGGTGACCTTTATCGTGAAGGTGGTGGTAGCCGCCGCGGTGGGCGTGCCGGAAATCGTTCCCGAGCCGCTCAAGGAGAGGCCCGCAGGCAATGCCGAGCCGGAGAGCAGGCTCCAGGTTAGCGTGCCCGCGCCGCCGCTGGCCTGCAAGGTGGCACTGTAGGCTGTGCCGACGGTACCGCTGGCGAGCGAGGTGGTGGTAATGCTGGGCGCCGGGGTAACGACCACTGTCGAGGTCACGGACTTTGTTGTGTCCTTGGTGGAAGTTGCCATGACCGTTACAGTCATATTCGCGGAGACGGTTGTGGGTGCATTAAAGGTGGCCGCGGTCGCGGTTTTGTTCGAGAAGGTCCCGCAAGCGGTCCCGCTGCACGATGTTCCAGACATGCTCCAGGTTACGCCGCTGCCACTGGTGTCGTTGGTTACCGTGGCGGTGAAATTCAAGCTCTGCCCCTGATCGATGGTTGTCTGAGCGGACGGCGAAAGGGAGACGGAGATCACGGATGCGGGCGGGTTGTTTCCACCGCAAGCGCAATAGAGGAATATGGCGGATAAGATCAAAACAAGCTTTTTCATGATTAGGTCACTCTCCCACTCTCGATTTCACTCAGACTGCGTAAACCAGAGGAAAAATGACTCAAAGTTTTTTCGGCGAATCGGTAGCGCGGACCGCCGGTTTTGAGGTCCGCGGGTTTTCCACCGGCTTACGCACGAGCCGCGGACCGCAAAACCGGCGGTCCGCGCTACCCACCACCGCCAAATTGCCCGCATGGCTCTCGAGAAGTACTACCGAGTGCTGGTACTAACGAGGGATGTAACTGCTTGGAGAACGTGGTATCCTGTCCCGGAAATAGCGCGCAGATGGAGGCGGATTTGGATCCTGCGAAGGGAGAAATCACTCTACTCCTGGGAAAGTGGAAGGGCGGCGATCTGTCTGCCTTTGAGGAGTTAATGCCCCTTGTCTACCCCCACCTGCGGGAGGTGGCCGCAGCCTATATTCGTCGCGAACGGAATCCGGACGTCCTTCAGGCCACGGCTTTGGTCCACGAGCTTTACCTCCGGCTGTTGAAACAGAAGAAGACTGAGTGGGGCGATCGGCAGCATTTCTACACCTTCGCCGCGAAGGTAATGCGGATGATCCTAATCGACCATGCGCGCGAGATCCAAGCCCAGATGCGAGGCGGCACTTTTGATCGCATCCCTCTCAGCGACGACCTGACGTGGGTTAATATCGGCAGCGCGGAATTGCTGGACTTGAATCACGCCCTCGACGAACTGAACGTGCTCGACGCTTACAAGGTGCAACTCGTCGAGTTGCGCTATTTTCTTGGTTGTACGGCTGAGGAGACAGCATCCTTGTTGCAGGTCTCGAAGGCGACGGTAGACCGCGACTTAAGGTTCACCAAAAGCTGGTTGTACCGGCGCATCCACCCCGGCATGGTCGAGAACGCAGCCTGATGAACCCAACCCCGGAACGCTTTCTACAGATTGAAGCGATCTTCCACGAGGTTCTCGACGCTCCTGTTGCTGCGCAAGCGGAATTAATTGATTCCCGATGCCACGGGGACAGCGAGCTCGCGGCCGAGGTGCGTTCGCTGCTTCGGGCCTGCCAGGCTCAAGAGCATTTGAGTGCATTCCAGCAGCCGCAACCGGAAGGCGGCCGGGACGATCAGCGCGGTCGCAAGAGGCTCGGGCCTTACGAGTTGGACCGCTTGCTCGGACGCGGGGGCATGGGCGCCGTCTACCTGGCGCATCGGGCCGATGGCCAGTTCGAGCAGCAGGTCGCCATCAAACTCATCGACCTTCCCCTGGCAACGGACCTGTTTCGGGAGAGGTTCCGGCAGGAACGGCAGATTCTGGCTGAACTCCAGCATCCCTATATCGCCCGGCTGCTCGATGGCGGCGTCACTACGCAGGGCGATTTGTACCTGGCGATGGAGTACGTGGATGGGGTTCCCATTCATCGCTTCTGCGAAGAGCAGCGCCTTTCGACGACCCGGCGGATTGCCCTATTCATTCGGGTTTGCGAAGCCGTCCAGTTTGCTCATCAGCATTTCGTCGTCCACCGCGACTTGAAGCCGGATAACATCCTGGTGGCGGCAGACGGCACACCCCGCTTGCTGGACTTCGGAACCGCCAAGCTCCTTTCTCCCTCTCCATTAGGGCCCAACAGCAAACTCACTCGCGAAGGATACCAATCGTTTACGCCGCAGTACGCGAGCCCGGAACAGGTGCTCGGCAGTCCTATCACGACTGCTTCGGACACTTACTCGCTCGGCGTTCTTCTGTATCTGCTGCTGACCGGAACCATGCCCTATGAACTTAAAGAGCTGACGACCGCCGAGATGCTGCGCGTGATTTGCCAGGAGCCTCCTCGCAAACCGGCTCGGGAAGAGGCCTTGAAGGGGCGGCTCGACGCGGATCTCGAGGCGATCCTCCTGAAGGCGCTGCGCAAGGAGCCACAGGAGCGCTATCTCAGCACTGAGCAGCTCGCATCTGATCTTCGCGCCTATCTCGAGGGCCTGCCGGTCGCGGCGCGGCGCGGCACGCTGCGGTATCGAGCCGCGAAGTTCATCCGCCGCCGGCGGTTCAGCGTGGCGGCAGCGGCTCTGCTGGCTGCCTCTCTGGTGGCCGGCGTCGTTGGCGTGCTGTGGCAGGCTCGAGTGGCCAATTCGGAGCGGCGCAAAGCTGAGGCGCGCTCCGCAGACCTGCGCCAGTTGAGCAACAGCCTGCTCTCCGAGTTGGATGAAGCTATTAAGGAACTTCCGGGGTCGACCGGGGTACAGAAATTACTCGTCACACGCGTACTCGAACACCTGGACCGCATGGCGAATGATGCGAGGGGAGACCGCCAAACCCAACTGGATCTTGTCGACGCCTACACGCGATTGGGTAATATTCAAGGCAATGCCTACGATCAGAACTTGGGCGATCCTGCGGGCGCGCTGGTCAGTCTCAGTAAGGCTCTGGCCATTGCGCAGCCGCTCGTGGCCTCCAATTCGCTCGATCGCGAAGCCATTCGGGCGCTGGCGTTGGTCCATCAATCGCGCAGTGAGATTCTTTGGCAGACCGACAGAACCCCGGAAGCAATTCCCGTCATGCGGGAAGCCGTGAAGAATTTCGACGCGCTGATTCGAGACCCGCGTGCCCCCGCCGCGCTGGTCTGCGACGTTGCTTCGGCCTATGGCACCCTTGGCGACGAATTAGGGCAGAGCGGTACCGCCAGCCTTGCGGATTCCGCCGGCGCGATTTCCGCCTACCGGCAGTCTGTGGCGTTGGACCACCGCGTCCTCAGCATCGACCCCAATTTCATACGCGCCAAAAGGGGTCTCGCCATCAACGGACTCAAAATCGGCAGTGTGGAAATGGAGACCGATCCGGCGGAAGCCCTGAAGGAGTTTCAGCTTGCTTTGCAGCGTATCGAAACTATGCCCAGGGCCGACCAGGACAGCCTTTCCGGCGTGCGAATTCGCCACATGCTGCTTCGCAAGGAGGCAAACGCTCTGGAGCGATTGGGCGAGTTTGCGCAGGCTGTTCCTCTCTTCGAGCAGGCCCTTGTGCTCGTCGCGCGCAATGCTGCCCAGGACCCGAAGGATAGCCGGGCCCTTTTCGACTTAGTAACCGTGCTGGACGATGAAGCGAAGTGTTATGAAGATGCAGCCGATCCGGTCTTGGCTTCGAACTCTGGCGATCGGCGCGCGAATCTGCTCCTCGCTGAGCAGAAGCTGGTCGAGGCGGCGGATGATATGGAGCGTTTGCTGAAACAAGATCCGGCAAATGATGTCTGGATCGCGTTTCACGCTAGTGCGGAGGTGCGAATCTCCGCAATCCAAAGCAGCCTGCACACTGCTGGAGCTTGGGAGGAATCAGCGAGAAAAGCGCTCGTTGTCTTGAGGGATGTGGCTGCGAAGCCGCAGGCATCCCCCATGGTGCTCGATCAGGCGGCAAATGCCTTTTTAACCGTCCAACCTGAAGCCCTTCGGGATCCACGGCTGGCCGTCTCCTGCGCCGAGCGCGAGGCGGCCAGGAGTCGCGCAAAGATTCCTGCTAGACTGCTGACCCTCGCTCACGCCTACCGTGCCTCCGGCCAGATGGAAAGAAGCCGCGCAGCCGCAAGGGAAGGGCTGGCGCTGCTATCTCCGCCGCAACCCGGAAGTGTGAAACCGAACATCCGCAAGCTGCTTGAAAAAGCGAGCGAGTAACCCATGTCTGGCGTGCAGCCATCCGGGCCGGCCCTGCCCACCGAGACGAGGCGCCCTGGTGCGAAGATTCAACCCGAATTCCGAAGTTGGATTTGGCGCTCTCAGGCCAACTCGCTGAATCTCAACTACCTGTCTTGATAGCCCTGAGAACGGACCGGGTGTTTGAATTCTTCCGCAGTAACCCCTCACCCGTCCCGCACCGGCTGATGACTACGCCGGCTTCGGGACACCCTCTCCCCAAGGGAGAGGGCCGTCAACGATGATTGATTTCAGCCCTCTCCCGTGGGGAGAGGGTGGCGAGAGTAGCGAGCCGGGTGAGGGGTTTCTTCCCACAGAGCCTCGCAACTTCGGAATTCGGGTTCAAGTGTCCCAACGGAGGGGCAGCCTCTGTTGCCCTCCTGCGTCTCCCCCTGCACGATCAAGGGCGCTATGGCTCAGGTCGAGCGTTTGCACGGCGGGCTCCGGTTCTTCCTCGAACACAATCGGATTGCCCTCTCTCTGGAAACGGCGGTTGCACACCCTCAGCCACCCCAGTCCCGCGAGGAGAATCGCCAGGGAAACCGCAAGTGCTGCGGGATGCCTCAGAATCCAGTCTTCCAGGCGCGCCAGCGAGTAGGCGTAACTCGAAAACATCAGCCAGCATCCAAACCAGACGACGAAGTTCCCGGACTTGCTGGCGAGGTACGAGCACGTAAACGGGACTTTCCGAAAGCGGAGCAGCAGGACTTCGATGAGGATCAGGGTCAGGACGCAATCCAGCAGACAAGCGGCGGCTGCCTCGCCAAAGCTCAGGTGCAGAGCGTAAATCGGAAAAGCCAGCGTCAAGATTGGAAGCGTCCCCAAGACAATCATGGCCTTGCGGACGCCAGAGAAAAGTGCGGGGTTGGTTTGCCTCTCGGTCAGTCGGAAAATCCAATTCGCGGGAACCTCCGCCGGTATTTCAAAAATCAGCCGAGTTCCGGACAGCACGAAAAAGGAGATGATGAGTGGGATAGACAGGAAGATTGCGGCGTGGCCTGACGCGGTCGCCACAGCGTTGCGCGATAGAAGTGCGGCAGCGCTTTCCAGCGCCAGCGCTACGCCCACGCCCGTGTAGGAGGCAAAGAGGAGCCGGTGGCGGCGGTCGCCGAGTATGGTCTTGAATACAAAGCTGAACGTGACGCGCTCCAATGCCTCCCGCAGAAAGACGCGCTGTGCGACCCGCCGCAAGACCCCTGCCGCATGCCAGGGTTCGCGGGGTGCTAGCTCGCCGGCCTCCAGCGAACGCCTCAAGTGCCTGCGGTAGCTCGCCAGGTAAGTTGCAATTGAAATCAGCAGCACCGCAGCAACGCCCAGCACTGCTTTCCGCGCCAGCGGGAGGTAGGCGGGGTCGGGATAATGAAGCATCGCCCGGTAAAGTCCCAGGAACCACAAGGGAGGGAGCCAGCGGGCGAGCGTGCCATGGGAGTGAAGCAGCACGGAAAGATCGCCGATGACTTTTGGCAGGAGCAGGGCAAACATCAGCACGGAGGCGATTAACCCGCCCTGGAGGTAAGCGGACGCTTTCCCGAACCAGCGATAGCTCAGCACCGAAAGCAGCACCCCTTCGAGTGCGACGAAAAAGAGAAAGCTGAAAGCGCTCGCCGCTGCCATGGTCAGCCCATGAACCAGGGACCACCGGCAAATGCCACCGAAAGTGACATGCGTTCCCCCGGACGCAGCCAACGGAAACCCGAGCGTACCTGGGGCGCCGACAGCCGCAGCAAACATGAAAAGGAACAAGATCAGAGCCGAAGCTTTAGCAAGAAAGATGCTCCCGGCCCGGATGGGCAGCGGTACGAGTGTAAGAAAGTCCAGTCGGTCAGGAAAGAAGGAATCCCACTCGAGGACAGCCAGTAGTCCGATCACCAACATGGACAGGCACACATAGATGAACTCATCCCGCATCGAGGTAGGGTCAAAGAGGGCGGGAGCGAGTTCCGCCATTTGTGAATAGGACGTATACAGAAAGAAGAAATAGATGAAACCAGGCGCTGCCAGGAGGACGACGAAGTGTGCAACACCGAGCGTCGATTCTCCCTTTTGCGAAACGAACTCGTTGTCGAAGAATCGTCCGAAGAAGTGCCTGGTCAACTCGACCAGGTGCGTCTCGTCGTCGCGGACCAGCCGGCGAAGGGCGTCGAATCGGGGCATGGCAGTCCTAATAGGCAAGCTTCATGGCTTCGACCATCTGCTGCGCTGTGGCTTCCGAATCACCCTGTGGGACGAGCTGGGAAAAGATGCCCTCCAGGGTGGGGACTTGAGTCAGGTCCCGTAAGCGCTCGACGGAGTCGGAAGCGACAACCCGCCCTTTGTGCAGGATGATCACGCGCGTAGCGACCCGCTCCACAACTTCCAGCAGATGCGAACTGTAAAGGATGGTTTTCCCCTGGCGCGCCAGGAGTCTTAGCAGGTCACGGAAAATCTGCGCCGCGCCGACGTCCAAACCGGAGAGCGGTTCATCGAAAATTACCACCTCGGGATCATGGAGCAGCGCGGCGGATATCAGGATCTTCTGCCTCATCCCGCGGGAGTAGGAAGAACTGAGAGCATGGCGGTGCCGGTGCATCGAAAAGAGACGCAGCATGCTATCGACCTTCTCCTCCAGTACGCCTTCAGGAATGGAGCGTAGGCGACCCACAAGGTGAAGGTAATCCGATCCCGAGAGGTAGGGATACAGGTAGGGCTCCTCGGGGACGTATCCGAGGCGGCGTTTGAAGTCCAGGAACTGGGTGCGAACGTCACGGCCGTTGTAGAGGACGCTTCCGTGAGTGGGCTCGAGCAATCCCACGATCATCTTCATGGTGGTGGTTTTGCCGGACCCGTTGGGGCCCAGGTAGGCGGTGACTTCGCCGGGCGACACCGAAAACGTGATGGCATCAACCGCCGGCAGCCGTGTGTAGCACTTCGTCAGGCCTCGTACTTCCAGCATGGGCGCGGCCCCTGACTGAGATCTCTCCCGCCAAGTGTACAACGTTTGATGTGCGTGCATGCTATCAAGTTGCACGGCAACTCACGGTTTGAGGGTGCGGGGCGAAGCAACACGCAGCGGCAAACCCGCAAATGCAGATTCTTCGCTTCGCTCAGAATGACAGACAAGGGCGCCGATGCTGTCGTGCTGAGCGCAGCGAAGCATCTGCTTTCTCACGCGCCGCGAAGAAACTCACCCTGAGCAGTACAATCGCTCTGACGCGCCTCCCGCGCCTGCCTAATGCTGCGATTTCTCTGCGTCGTACTTCTTTCTTTGTTCTTCCTGCGCGGCTTGGGAGGGTACGCCCAGGCTGCGGCGCAGAGCGTCGGGGACCAGGCCGCGGTCATAGGGGTCCTGAGTCGTCGGCTCATGGGGCTTGAAGTTGAACTGTGTGCCGTAAATCTGCGGTTGGTGAATGGAATTCAGATACCGGTCGAGCGTCGCGGCTTCGATCCACAAAGCACCGCCTTGCCCTCGTGCTACAGCGACCATAGCTAGCGTGTGGGCTAAGAGGTAGTCCTCCGGCGCGTCGCCGTGCTGGAATACAAACGCAGCTCTCTCGAAGTCTTCCCCCGTATGAAGTTCTCCGTCTGAGAGGAGTTTGCGGGTTTCCTCTCGGCGGGCCTTGTCGGCTTTCTCAACCACCCCCCAATCGATCTTCCCCACGCCAGGCTGCCGGTCTTTCTGGTCCGCCTCAAAAATCCGCTGCATCTCCGGATTCGAAGCGTCGGAGTCATCCAGGAAATAACTACGCGTGCTGTCCCAATCGGTCGAGATGACCAAGGGGCCCTTTTCCCTGGTCACTGGCCAAGGCTCGAAGCCGGCTATGTCGATTTGCAGGCTTCCACGCCCTTGCTTATCGGCACAAAGCTGGAAGTCATCCTTATCGTTGTTGCTGGCGGGGTTTTGTGTTGTGAAGGCGACGCAATTTGCCTTGGTGCTGCTGTGGACGATCGGGTAACGAACGGCCGGCCCCTTAATGCCGGAAAAGAACGCACCATTGGCGACTGAATAGTGCTTGGGGCGGGCCATCGTGCCGGTGAAATGGCCATCGCTCCCCAGAATTGGCGATAGAGTCACGACGATGAAAATGCGATTTCCAAGTCTTAGGGCCCAACTGCCGGCAAACCCGGGCGTTTGCTGCGCGGGGCTACTAACGGTAAACATGACGCTGAGGAAAAGCAACAAACTTGACACGCAAGCAGAATGTTGGTGGCTCATACCGTGATTATACAGTTGAAAGTCGAAAGTCGAGGAGTCTGCTCCCCGTTGACTTCCTGCCGCGCAGACCGGATAATCCCTTTGATTCAATCAATACAATCGGGATCGCGAGGGGGTGCCGGATGTCTCCAGTATCTGAGCCATGCACGGGGAACGCGTACCGGAAGTTAATGTACAGGACTATGGTCTTTCTGGCGGCGTTGGTAATCGCCCGCTTTGTATTAGAGGTGACTGGCACACCTCAAGCGATGGCCCGCTACGTCTCGGCCACTGTCGGCGTGGTGTTCGCCGGCATATACCTTGCGGCGATCGGACCGCTGAAGCGAAGGCCCTTTGGTTACTCTCAGCTTGTGCTGCCTGCCTTGGTTCTGTCCGCGTGGACTGAGGGGTGGGTGATTCTCGCGACCATCGTATCCACCGTATTCCGCCTCGAGCGGAGCCACTTTGCGGTGCGCGAGGCTAACGGGAACTGGGGCCACTTGGGCAACCAAGTCGCCGGACACCTGATCGCAATCGTTGCTCTGTTCGTTGTGCTTCTCTTGCTCATGTCTTTTGTTCACCTTTTGTGGCGCTGGCCGGTGGCCGTCGGGCCCGGGGTGGTAATAGGGGCGCTGGTCGTCATTCGGTTTTGGCTCGAGGCGATGGGCGTGCCGGGATCGAATACCGCTGCCTGGAGTTCCACAGTCGCGGTTTTGATCGCCGGCTTCTATCTTGGAGGCGTGGGACCGCTCCTGGGATTGCGCGGCGGCCGGCAGCTTTTAGCTCCGGCGCTGGTGCTCGGTTGGACGTGGAGAGTCTGGGTCTACATCGCCACGCTGATGAGCGCTATTCCTACGCCGTTCAGGACTCACTTCTTCGATCGGTCGCATGGCAACGTGCCCGCCCGGCTTGCGCAAGCACTGGCCGGCACGGCGGTGGAAGGTTTCATAGCGGGACTGATTCTGTGGGGAATCGCAGTCTGGATTGCTTCTGCCACGCGGCGCGAGGGAGCGGCGTAGCAAGGCAGAAGGCAGAAGGCAGAAGGCAGAAGGCAGAAGGCAGAAGGCGGATCTCTCCTCGTTGACGCTTTTATCACTTCGAGTTTTTTTGAGCAACGGGCGACCGTGTCATCCTGAGCGGAGCGAAGGATCTGCAGTTGTTTATAAGTCGTCGCATTCCAAGACGAACTGCAGATCCTTCGCTTCGCTCAGGATGACAGGCAGTACCTATTGCCGACTGCCCATCTGCCTACTGCCCACTGCCCGCCGCGTGTTAGAATGCACTTCTATGCCTCTGAGCCTCTTCGGATCCAGTGATAAGGAGAAAAAGCCGGGCTTTTTCGAGCGACTGAAACAGGCCGTTGCTTCCACCAAGTCCCAACTGGTGGAACGGATCGAGAAAATCGTTGAAGGGAAACAGACCGTCGACCAGTCGGTCCTCGACGACCTCGAAACCACGCTCATTACGGCGGACCTGGGAGTAAAGACGACGGGCGAGATTCTCGACCGCCTTAAGGAGCAGGTGAGCTACCAGAAACTTACCGAACCGCGGCAGCTTCGCGCCGCCGTCGAGCAGGAGATTCTCAAGATACTCGAGAACTCCGCGCTCGGCCGGCAAGCGGGCGCCCCCGTGGCGAAGCAGCCCCCGGCCGGAATGCCTGCCGTGATCTTCGTGGTGGGCGTCAACGGGGTGGGGAAGACCACCAGCATTGCCAAGCTGGCGAACCTCCAACTCCAACAAGGCCGCAAGCCACTGCTCTGCGCGGCGGACACGTTTCGCGCCGCAGCCACCGAACAGCTCGAAGTGTGGGCGGGCCGGTTGAACGTGGATATTGTCAAGCAGAAGTCCGGCGCCGATCCCGCCGCGGTGCTGTTCGACGCCCTGAGCGCCGCCCGTATCCGCCACTACGACATGGTGATCGTGGACACAGCAGGCCGCCTTCACACGAAGGACAACTTGATGGCGGAGCTTCAAAAGATGTGCCGCATCGCGGCGCGCGAAATCCCCAATGCTCCGCACGAGGTTCTGCTGGTCATGGATGCAACCACGGGGCAGAACGGCCTCTCGCAGGCTCGCCAGTTCATCGATCACGGCGGCGCCACCGGAATTATCCTGACCAAGCTTGACGGCACTGCCAAGGGCGGGGTGGTCATTGCTATCGCGAGCGAGCTTGGATTGCCTATCCAGTACGTGGGTGTCGGTGAAAAGGTGGATGACCTTCTTCCCTTTGCCCCGCGCGATTTCGTGAATTCACTTTTCGAATCGTGACGGAACATGGGCAAGGCGCTCCACCCGGCTGCCGGGCTATTTTCCATTTTGAACAGACGGACATGAACATCACCACTGTGATTTTCGATTTCGGCTATGTGTTGAGCCTTCCCCCCCGGGTGTCAGATTATCGGAACCTGGCAAGACTGGCGGGGATCGATGGTAACGCATTCGAGGAGATCTATTGGAGCCAGCGCGCCGACTATGACCGGGGAACCATCGATGGCCCTGCTTATTGGCATCGCGTTGCAGAAGTGGCGGGTGTGGAAATCACGCCTGCCCAAAGCGGCAGCCTCATTGCCGCCGACATTGAAATCTGGATGCGCGCCAACCCCGTTATGATGGAGTGGGTCCGCGCGCTGAAGAATCACGGCCTGAAGATTGCCGTCCTCTCCAACATGCCTATTGAAATCTCCACCCACATGCGTCGGTACGCTCCCTGGTTCAGAGATTTCGACTACGTGTGCTTCTCCGCGGAAGTGCAACTCGCCAAGCCGGAAGCCGCCATTTTCCATGCCTGCCTGAAAGTGGTGGGCTCGAAGCCGGAAGAGTGCCTTTTCATCGACGATCGCGCTGATAACGTGGAGGCGGCGCAGGCCATTGGCATGTGTGTGGTGAGGTTTGTTTCCGTCGAGGAGTTGGCCGTTGACATTAGGCCTTACAATCTTCCCGCGCCAGTGGGTGCCCAAGGCACCAAGATTACTCCCTGACTCTTGGGCTCGCATCGGGGCGAACTCAAAGTGCCTGACGACTTTGACGCTCCACTTCCCGATGAGATGCAAGCTTTGTTCGAAGGGAAGAAGCCCAAACGCGACAAGCCGTTGGGAAAAGGTCAGAAGCGGCCTCCCAAAGTATAGAACGTAGTCACAGTCCTACTCGGCATTAGCGGCATCATCGAACTTGGCTATATAGAGATAGATGATGATCCCGCAGATAACCATAAGGGCGAGCAACCACTCTAATTCCATCCTGTCGACGTTCTTGAGCCAGTCGGCAGGCAGCATCGGCCCATGCGCGTCCGAATCGTGAATCTCCAAGTAGATGCGGGCGGAGAAGTAGCAACTGACGAGAAGGGCAAGCAGTCCCGTCAATTCCTGCACCAAGGGAAGGACGCGCTGCTGCTGAGCGGGCGAATAGCGGCTGAGGCGCCACGAACCGAAGTGAATGGTCTGAGGGGCAATGTAAGGGACGCCGAGAAGCAACGCGGCAAGAAAGATCTGCAAGAACCAACTGATGTGCACCCCTAAGCTCAGCACATGACTGACCGGTACAGTCGCGCCGCTATGGGTCGTGATGTGCGCGGTCAGCAAAGGCAGGCCTGTCTTGATCTCGAAGTAGGAGTAAACGGCCAGTGCCGCTGTCAGCACCGCCAGCACAAGTCGTGACATTGGAAATTCGGAATGTGTCATCCTGAGCGGAGCGAAGGATCTCTGCAGTTGTTCCGAAGTCGCTAAATCGCGGGAAACTGCGGAGATCCTTCGCGGAGTTCATCCTGAGCAAACTACGGGGATTCTTCGCTTCGCTCACAATGACAAGCGAAGGATTCAGGATGACAGGCGCCTGACTCTTCCACTCTTTCTTAGCCGCGCGTCGGTGTGCCTCTAGCGCAGCGGCTCGCCCACCTCGCGCAGCCAGTCGGGGCGCTTCAGGACCTCGCGCGGCCTGGAACCGTCCGGGGCGCTGACGATGCCGTCCTTCTGCATCATGTCGATGAGCCGCGCGGCGCGCCCGTAGCCGAGGCGCAGGCGGCGTTGGAGAAGGGAAGTGGAGGCCTTTCCGGATTCCACCACGATGCGCACAGCGTCGTCGTAAACGGCGTCGAGTTCCGCTTCCTCTTCCTCGTCATCGACTTCAACGCTCTCGTCGCCGTCCCGGTCCTTCACGGGTTTCAGGAACTCCTCGTTGTACTGAGGCTGCGACTGGGACTTCCAGAAATCAACGACCTTGCTGATCTCCTGCTCAGTCACCAGCGGCCCGTGCAGTCGCTGCAGGCGGGCGCTGGCGGGGGGTAGGAAGAGCATATCGCCGCGGCCCAGCAATGCTTCCGCGCCGTTGGCATCGAGAATGGTTCGGGAGTCCACCTTGGAGGCCACACGGAATGAGATACGCGCCGGCAGGTTGGCTTTGATCAGTCCCGTGATGACGTCCACGGAGGGGCGTTGCGTAGCAAGGATCAAATGGATGCCCACGGCGCGAGCCATTTGAGCCAGGCGCGTGATGGATTCTTCCACTCCCTGGGGCTCCACCATCATGAGGTCAGCCAACTCATCGATGATGATCACGATGTAGGGCAACGGCCGCTCGGGTTTGCCGTCGTTGTCAAACAAGTTCATCGTCGAATCCGGAGAGAAGATGTCGTTGTACTGTTCGATGTTGCGCACTCCGTGCGCGGCCAGCTTCTTCAGGCGTTCTTCCATCTCGAAGGTGGCGCGGCGCAATACGTTGGCGGCCTGCTTGGGCTCGGTGACGATCGGCGTCATCAGGTGCGGCGTCCCCTGGTAAAGCCCCAATTCCAGCCGCTTGGGATCGATCATGATGAGCTTGACTTCATCAGGATTCGCCTTATACAAAATGGAAACGATCATGGCGTTGAGCGCCACGCTCTTGCCCGACCCTGTCGAACCCGCGAGCAGCAGGTGCGGCATCTGAGCGAGGTCGGCGATTTTGATCTTTCCGGTGATGACCTTGCCCAGGCAGAGGCTCAGCTTGGAAGGCGATGTCAGAAACTCCGCAGACTCGATCCCTTCGCGCAGATGGATGATCTCGCGGTGCAGGTTGGGCACCTCGATGCCCACCGTGGATTTGCCGGGGAGACGGTCGATCAGAATGGACTCGGCCTTCATCGCCAGGCAGAGGTCGTCCACCAGGTTGGTGATCCGGCTGTACTTGATTCCAGCCTCCGGCTTGAACTCGTAGGTAGTGACGACCGGCCCGGGATGAATTTGGGTGATGCTTCCGGTGACCCCAAACTCGCCGAACTTCGCCGTGAGGCGCGCGGCGCGGTCTTTGAGTTCGTCTTCGTCGATGCCTTCCGAATCGTCAGGCGGACGCAAGAGAGCGGGGCTGGGGTACTTGTAAGCGGGCGTTTCGCGGCCCACGATCTTGGGCGACGCAGCAGTCCCCGCTTCCGCCTTGCGCGGCCGAGCCGAGCGGTCGGCCGTCGTCACCGGGATGTCGACGTCGAGATCAACTGCTTCGTTGTGAACGACGGGTTCAACCGCGGTCTCCTCGGCCTCCGCTGCTTCCTGCGGAGGAGTTGTGGGCTCAGGTGGAGTAATGAGGTGAGCGGTCGGGCTCGGCACCGGCTTCTGCGAGACGATGCTCAGCTTGCGGCGTGACCGCATCTCTTCAGCGCGACGGCGGCGCCTCGCTTCGGCAGCCTCTGCCCGAGCTTCCTGCCACTTCTGCCATCGCGCCACGATAGGCCGTGCGATTGCCTGCCATCGCGCCTTCAGGAAAGCCGCTGCCCAGGAGAACGAAAAGCGTGTGACCAGAAAGAGCGACGAGAGGAATACGGTGGCGGCAACAATCGCCGCCCCAAGGTGATTGAAGGTATGCACCAGCCCACCCGCCGCCAGATAACCCAGCATGCCGCTGCCGTGGATCAGCCCTCGAACCGCCGGGGTGTAAGGGAAAAGCTCCAGCAAGGCGCTCATGGAGGTGACCAGCAATGCCGCACCCAGCGCTTTGGTCTTGGGCGTTGCAAAAGGCCGCACCAGCAGCAGGCGCGAGCCGACCACCAGCAGGAGCACGGGAATCAGGTAAGCCACCCAGCCGAGTCCCTGGAAGAGCAGGTCCGCAATGTTGGCGCCGACCGGCCCGACCCAATTCTGGGTCGCGGCCCCAGCACCGGTAGTGGTATTGAGAGAAGGATCCTCCGGCAGGTAAGATGCCAGGCTTAGCAGGATGAGCAACCCGGCAACCGCAACCAGAAAGCCCAGCAACTCCGAGCGGCGGCGGGAGTCGAGGAGCGGTTGCTTCTGATTCTTCCCGCCCGCCTCTTTCGATTTGGACGGTGCGGCAGCGGATGAGTCGCCCATGCTTTACCTTCCCGTAGCGGCGCTCCTGGATCGCCGGCCGCTGTCATTCTGAGCGGAGCGAAGAATCCCCGTAGCTCGAGGGTGGATCAACTGCTGAGATTCTTCGCTTCGCTCAGAATGACAGACTCGCCGACATCTGGCCCTGAGTGCGGGCGGTCAGAGTCTGCCACTACACCGGCTTTCAGGCGCGAAAGATTGATCGCTGGCGCAACCCTCGCTCCCTCGCCTAGCCGTGAAACGATCCCCATCCGACGGCCAATAGTATCACGCCCAGAGCCAGCCGGTAAATAACGAAAGCTTTGAAGGTGCGCCGCTCAAGATAGCGGATCAGCACGGCGATGACCAGGTAACCGACCAAGCCCGAGACGAGGATTCCGCAAAGAAACGGGAGGCGCATGTCAGGGGGCAAGCCCTCATGGCGGATCTCCATGCCTTTCTTCAAGGCCGCTCCGGCGATGAGGGGCGTCGAGAGGAGGAACGAGAAGCGCGCCGCAGTCTCTCGCTTCATCTTCCGGAAGAGTCCGGCGGTCATGGTAACACCGGAACGGGAGACGCCGGGGATGACTGCGAAGGCTTGTGCCACTCCGACCAGAAATGAATCGAGAAACCCCACCTGGCCGAGGTCGCGCTCGCGCCTTCCCAACCAGTCTGCCACACCCATGAGCAGGCCCACGACAATCAGCGCCACGCCGACGACCATCGGCGACCGTAACTGCTCCTCCGCGGCGCGCTCGAACCGCCAGCCGGCCAGTGCCCCCGGGATCGTGGCCACCGCCATGTACCAGAGTAGCCGGGGATTCTGCCGCAGGTCCTCGCTGGCGGAACGGCTTGCCGCGCCGGCGCCCTGCGGCGCTGAGCCATCGCTCAAACCAAACCCCAGGAGTAACATCTCCACCCAATACCGCCAGAAATAAGCAAGCACCGCAATCAGCGTGCCGGCGTGCAGAGCTACATCGAAGGTCAATCCGGGGTCTTTCCATTTAAGCAACCACGGCACGAGCCACAGATGCGCCGTACTGGAAACGGGAAGAAATTCTGTCAAGCCTTGCACAATGGCTAGTACGATAGCTTGGTACAGGGGCATGTAGGTGTTTGCTCCAGCGTTGTCATAAATCTACTATTATTTACATAGGTAATGCTATATTTAAAATGCAGCGTTCTCCAACGCAGAACTGGGTTCCTTGCATATCCGCCGCTTTTGGCGAGCCGGATCGGAAGGGCCGCAGACTTCGAAAAGCGAGAAGTCTGCGTTACCCGTGCAAATCAGAAATCACAAATCACCAATCGCAAATTACAAACGCCTAATCCAAAATCCAAAATCGTCAAACTTCCAGGATCACCGGCAAAATCATCGGACGCTTGCCGGTTTCTTCGTTGAAGTGCTTGCGGAGGCCGGTGCGGATTTTTTCCTTGATCACGCCCCAATCACCGACTTCTTCGAGATTGGATCTTTCGATAGTCTTCAAGATGACTTGGCGGGCGCTTTCCACCAGATCCGGGGCTTCCTCGAGCGGCACAAATCCGCGCGAGACGATTTCCGGCTGGATTTCGAGCTGGCCGGTGTGTTCGTTGATGGCCAAGATGGGAATGACAATTCCGTCGGCGGAGATGTGTTTCCGCTCTTTGAGGATGATCTCCTCGACCTCATCGAACGTGCCCACGTCGATGCACACGCGGCCCACCGGTACGCGGCCCGCCCGCCGGGCGCCTTGCTCGTCGAACTCGAGGACGTTGCCGCTTTCGATCAAGAAGCCCTCTCCGGAAACCGCCGCGAGCTCTTTGGCCAGTTCCAGGTGACGGTAGAGTTGCCGGTACTCGCCGTGAATGGGAATGAAGTATTTGGGGCGCACCAGATTGAGCATCAATTTCAACTCTTCCGCGCTGCCGTGCCCGGAGACGTGGATGGGCGGCTGGCTGCCATCCTGATAATAGACGCGGGCCCCGCGGCGATAGAAGTGGTCGATCATGCGGAATATCGGTTTTTCGTTGCCGGGAATGACACGCGCCGAGATCACCACCTCGTCGCCCGGCTCGACACTCACCCAGCGGTGGTTGTCCACGGCGACGCGCGAAAGGGCGGCCATGGGCTCACCCTGGCTGCCGGTGAGGACCAACGCCACCTTGTTGCGGGGCATCTTCTTGATGTCCTGAGGCGGGATGAGCAGGCCGTCCGGGATCCGCAGCTTGCCCAGACGCATCGCGATCTCGGAATTCTGAAACATGCTGCGCCCTACGAAGCAAAGGCGACGGCCGTGTTCGAGGGCGAGCTCGGCGACAATCTGCAAACGGTGCAGGGAAGTGGCGAAGCAGCTGATCAGGACGCGGCCAGGCGCCTCCGAAATGATGTTTGACAACCGCCCGCGCACCGCACGTTCCGAGGGCGTCAGGCCCGGTCGTTCGATGTTGGTTGAATCGGAAAACAGCGCCAACACGCCCCGGCGTCCGTAGGCAGCCAAGGTATGCAGATCGCTCACCCGCTGGTCGGGCGGGGTGGGGTCGAACTTGAAATCCCCGGAGTGGATGACCGTGCCCAATGGCGTGGTCAGGGCGAGCGCTCCGGATTCGATGGTGCTGTGGGTAAGGTGGATGAATTCCACCTGGAAGGCGCCGACTTGAAAGGGCTTGCTGGGTTGCATCTCGACCAGACGTGTGTTCTCTGCCAGGCCGTGCTCCTCGAGTTTGGCGCGAGCCAACGCCAGCGTGAAGGGCGAGCCATAAACAGGTGCGTCCACTTCGTCGAGCAAATAGGGGAGCCCGCCGATGTGGTCCTCGTGCGCGTGCGTCAAGATTATGGCGCGCAGGCGTTCCCGGTTCTGCCGAACATAAGTAAAATCCGGCACCACAATGTCGACGCCCAATAATTCAGCGTCGGGAAACATGATTCCGCAATCGACCACGATCATGTCCCCGTCGTACTCGTAGACCATCATATTCATCCCGAACTCGCCCATACCGCCGAGGGGGATGGCCTTCAACTTACCATTAAGTGATGGAATCTTAGACCTCCTAAATCGCTTTCATGCTAGCACATCTCGGCGTCGATACTGCAGTCCAGAAGTCGGGAAGTTGAGGAGTTAAGAAGCCAACCGGCGTTTCTTGGGCGGCGGCCGAGACTTTGAGTCGAATCGGCCGCTCGACTCCTCGAATCTCCGACTTCTCAACTTCCCCGACCTCATTCTTTGTTTTCATAGACATTCCCGGTTCGTTCGCTGATTTCTGCTATCGGGTAGTTGAGAAGTTGAGGAGTTGAGGCGCCAACCGGCGTTTCTCGGACCGTGACTGGGACTTTGTGTCGACTCTTGCCTTCCGCCGCTTAACTCTTCAACTCCTCGACTCCTTAACCTCTCGACTTTCTTGACCTCATCCTTTGTTTTCATAGACATTCTCGCTTTGTTCGGCCGATATTGCAGTCCAGAAGTCGAGAAGTTGAGGAGTTGAGGCGCCACTGGCGTTTCTCGGACCGTGACTAGGACTTTGTGTCAGCTTTTGCCTTCTGCCGCTCAACCCTTCAACTCCTCGACTTTCTTCCCGTTCTGCCACACTCGATGCCGGCAGGCTGCGCCGCCCCACCGGCTGCCAACGTACAACCATAGCCTATTTTTGTTCTGTTGTCAAGAGGACAAAAAGACTGAGCTAGCGGGCGGCATCGCTCTGGCCGCGTAATTAGGGGTCGACGCGGTTATACACATCGAAGGTATTATACGCGTCATCACCCGTACAAGGCTTGATTTCTAACGCATTTCCGGCCGACAATGTCCGTCACGACACTGAGCTTGGAGCTGCATCTCTGAGGTCGAACCAAAATAATGACAGCAGAACATCCGGACGATCGCTGGGTAGGCGAAGGCGAATTCCTGCTTTACGCCGAGGAGCAAATCAAGAAGGTGCAGGAAACCATCGGCACCTTGAATTGGGTTAATAGCGCGGCCTGGGGTACGGTGGTGCGCACGGTTCACAATTTGCGCGGCAGCGCGGGGATGACTGGCCACAGCGACGTCGCTGCGATTCTGGATGAACTGGAAAAGAAGTTCAGCCAAGCCGACAAATATACCGAGACACAATTAAGCGAGGAGGTGAACGCATCACTGCAGAGGGCAGTTGAAGCTCTCCGCTCCCCTCGTCCGGCGCCGCAACCGCCCGCCGCACAGACCCCGGATGCCGCCTCGAACGAAGCCTCCCAAACGCTGCTGACGCCGTCGGCTTTGAAGCGATTAAAGCCCCTCACTATTCTGGTTGTGGATGATGACCCGATCGTCCGGCAGCTTTTGCGGAGTGTGTTCGAGAAATTGGGCATGAAAGTGGTCACCCTGGACCGGGGAGTCGACCTGAGGCCGGATTTCCTGGCAAAGCAAAAGATTGACGCCGTGATACTGGACCTCCACCTGCCGGACGAAGACGGCTACGCGATCTGCAAACGCCTCAAAGCGGACGCCTCCAGTTGCCACGTCCCTATAGTTTTTATCAGTGTTACAGGTGAGTTGGAGTCACGGTTCTACGGCTGGCAAGTGGGCGCCGAGGATTTCATTGTCAAGCCGGTGGACCCGCTCGACCTGCTGCTGCGGGTGGAGTTTCTGGTGGATCGCAACAGCGCAAAGCTGAAGCAGCAAAGGCAGGTGGGAATATCCTACGACTCCTTTCTCAAAGAAGTGGATAAGAGGGTCAATCCGGCCATTTCGGGGCAGGGAGCATTCGTGGTGGCCTTGCTGAGCTTGAAGGGCGCGGGTGCTGACGAGAGGCAGCGAGCGGCAGGTTCGATGTTCCTACTCGACCAACTCCATCGCGGAGATGTCTTTTGCTCGCCCGGCGCGGGATATTTGATCGTGTTACAGCCCAACAAGTCGCTCGCTTCCGCACAGCGTGGGTTCGAGATGCTGGCGGGCCGTCTGATGAGCGATTTCCGCGTGGAATGCCGCGTGGGTCTGGCGGAGTGTCCCACGCACGGCTCGACGGGCCCTGATCTTATGGCGGCTGCCAAGGCCCAGTTGGACCAAGCGGTTCAGAGGGGCACCCGAACGAGTGCAGCGGGTGTGGGCTCAGGAGAGATTGAAGACCTGCGGCCGCTGAAGATCGTGATTGTAGACGATAACGTAGAGTTCTTGAACTACCTGGAGAACCACCTTGCGGAACTGGGATTCAAAGCAACACTCGAATCGACCAGTGAGCGGGCGCTGGAGTGCATTCGGCGGAACAGTCCGGACTTGGTAATGTTAGACGTGCTCATGCCCGACCCGGACGGGCTCAAGATCCTCGCCGCACTCAAGGCCGACCCTAAACTCGCCGACATTCCGGTGATGATGGTGTCCGCAAAGGACGACGAAGAGCACTTGATCCGGGCCATTGACTTGGGGGCTGCTGATTATCTCATCAAGCCATTCCGCCTGCCTGAATTGAAGGCGCGAGTACGCAAGGCGCTGCGCGACCGGGCCGCGGCGCAATAGAAGTACTCCACTCCTCGGTTACGGAGGGGTGGGGGTGGCGGGCAGTTTCGTCGGCGCACGGCAACCACTCAGTTTGAAATTGTAGCGGCGAGTTTACCTCGCCAGTTGGCGGCGTAAAGCCGCCGCTACGGCAAACTCAGACACTACCCGCGGGGAGCGGTTTCCTTCAGCAGCCTGCTGACTTTCTCGAGAAGCTCGGTGGGCGTAAGCTTGGTTTTGATCACATATTCTTTGGCGCCGAGTTCGAGCCCTTTACGAATGTCGGCATCCTGGCCCAGGCCGGAGAGAATGAGGACTGCGACCTGGCTGAGCGACGCGTGGGCCTTGAGGCGCTGGAGAAACTCGAAACCGTTCATCTGAGGCAGGTAAAGGTCCAGGATGATCAGGTGGGGCACGCTATCTTTGAGCGCTTCCCAAGCGGCTTCTCCCGAGTCGACGTCCGTCACCTCGTAGCCCTCGGCGGCCAACCGCAATTTGAAGATGCGGCGCAAGAAGTCCTCATCCTCAACGAGTAGAATCCGGTAACCGGCCTTGCGCAAACTTGGGTCCTCCATGATGTAACGACCTCTCAGTGCCTGCGAGGAAATCGCCCCTAAAGTGGTAATTTCACGTAAAAGGTGCTCCCTTGGCTTGGGACGCTGCGCACGCAGATTGTTCCGCCGTGCTTCTCGACGATTCCTTTGGCGAAATAGAGCCCCAAGCCTGAGCCTCGCTCGCGCTTGCTCATGGGGTTCTCGACCCGGGAGAATTTTCTGAACAGCTTGTCGAGGGATTCTTCCGGTATGCCTACCCCCGTGTCCGTGACGGAAAAGACCAAGCTCTGGCCTTCCTGTTGCGCGCTTAACTTTACCACGCCGTTTTCAGGAGTGTACTTGAGGGCATTGTCCACGAGGTTCCGCAACACTTCCGTAATCAGGGCCTTATCGGCATGGACGGGCGGGCACAAAGACCCTTCCTCGATCATCAGCAAAGAAACCTGTAACCTCTTGGCTTTCGACTCCAAAGCGCTCACCACTTCTGCCAGAAGTTCACGGGGCTGTATTTCAACCTGGTTCAGCGTCAGCGTGCCCTGGTCGAGGCGCGCCACATCGAGAAGGTCGTTGACCAAGGTCGCCATCTGGCCCACGCAGTTTTCCATTTCTTTGACTAATTCGCTTTGCTGCGAACTAAGTGCGCCCGCGATGCCCTCCGCCAGGGTTGACGTATACCACCGCAGCCCCGCCAGGGGCGTCCGCAGTTGGTGCGAGGCGATAGAAATGAACTCGTCTTTCATCCGGTCGAGCGCGCGCTGCTCGCTGGTGTCGCGGAAGATTATGATGCAGCCCCGCACCCGGTCGTCTTGGAGCACGGGCGCGGCCAGGATTGATACCGGCATTCTGCTTCCCCCCGGCCGAACCAACATGGCTTCTCCGCCCACCTGCAGTCCCTGACCGGTCTGCACAACTTGCTTGACGAAATATTCCGGCGTCTGACCTTCAAAGTGCAGGACCTCGGCAAAAGGTTTGGAGATAGCATCGCGGGCCCCGGTCCCCGTCCATTCTTGCGCGCGCCGGTTCAACAGAATCAGGCGGCCTTCGCTATCCACCGCAAAGACTCCCTCGCCGATGCTGTGGAGCAACGCCTCGTCCATCTTCTTGGCCGCCAGGAGGAGTTCCTGGTCGGAGCGCTGCTGAGCGAGCAGACGGCGAAGTTGGCGTAGTCTGAGCTGCCGTTGAATCAGATAGGCGTCAAACAAAAGCGAGAGGACCAGAAAGCCATAGAAGCCCTTTCGCCACACATCCTGAAGAATCTCCGTAGGCCGCTGCCAGAAAACTACCGGAACCATCAAGATGGCCAAGCCCAAAGTGAGAATGAGCACCATTCCCAAGGTGAGAAAGAACAGCTCGAGGCTCTGCTTCTCAACTTGGCCGATTTCGATCGAGGTTCGAGGCAGTTCGAAAGCGCTGGCTGGGCTCTTGCCCGGAGCACGGTCAGGCGCTGCTTTCTGCGTGGGCCTCTCAGTTAATGTCGCCATGATCGTTCACGACGCAGAGGCGGCCGTTGTTGCCGCCCTGGGCCACCGATGGTTCGCCTCCAAAACGCCCTGCGAAGAGTCAGTTTCATGCACCGCCTGGCGCCAAAGGTGAGGACAGATCGAAACCGGATATACTGGCACGGGGTGTGACAATCGACAAGAGTTATATGCTAAGCTGGAAACAACTCTGAAGGTGGCGTTTCATGAGCGAAGTTGAGCAACTCGAGCGAAGAATCGAGAACCTGCCACGTCAGGAGTTCGCCGAGTTGCGGGCCTGGTTTTTGGAGTTCGAGTCTCGCGCCTGGGACCATCAGATCGAGATGGATGCCAAGGCTGGCAAGCTCGATGGCCTGCTCAGGGAAGCCCTTGCCGACTGCAAGGCTTCAAAGGCTACTCCCTCCCTCTGAGTATGGCTGACATGATTCTTGGATTTCGGCGACTGTGCAATACGGCGACCACGAGCAAGGGATGCTCGTCTGGGGCGTACGCAATCAGATAATCACGTACATTCAGAAAACGTAAAGGCCGAGAGGTCAGATCGGGCCGCTGGTGGCCCTGGTGAGGAAAAGTCACGAGCCTCTGGATGGCGCTCTGGATTTCTTCGCGCACGCGCCGGGCTGCAAGCGCGTTTCGTTCCGCGAGGAAGTCCCAAATGTTTTGGATATCTTGGGTCGCTTCTGGGTGAAGCTCAAAGCCGCGTTGGGTGCTCATCGAGGCGAGCGCTTCAGCAATTCGTCCTCGCGCCGGCGGAGGCCTTCAAAAAACACGTCGCCGTCAATCGGCTTGACGTTACCGCTTTTGATCTCGTCGTATCGGCGATCGAGCGTTTCGCGAACATCGGCCAAATCAGCAAGATAGCCGGCCATAGCGTCCTGCACCAACTCCTCCGCGGCCCTCCCGGTCTTGCTGGACATTTCGTTCAGCTTGGCTTCCAGTTCCGGCGAAAGGTTAACTTCCATACCCAAAGTCTAGGCTTCCCCTAAGTTTGTGTCAACTCTTGCGCTTCCTTCGAGGTACCCGGTCTCATACTACCGCTTACATTCCGCATTTGGAGATCAACGATCTGAAGTCAGGCAGTAAAGTTGCTAGACCTGTTCCGGAATGGTAAACGGTGCACGGTAGCCACGGTCTTCGCCGCGCAACAGGCGGTTGGCCTCCTCGTCCCCCTTCACTTGTTCACTCTCGGGATCGAAATTCAGTGTTCGTCCCAGGCGGTAAGACACGTTGGCAAGATGAACCAGCGTGGCGGAGAGATGTCCCTCCTCGATCGGCGCCAGGACGTCTTCCTTCTTGCGGCTGCGGACGCACTGGATGAAGTTGGCCCAACGGTCTTCGCCGCGCGTGGCGCTGGGGCCGGGTTCCTGTTCTTCACCAAGCCAGGTGCGATAAGACTCGTAGCCGGTCATGGCCATATACCCCTTCGAGCCATAGAAGAGATTGCCGCACATGGCCTTGATCTGATTGAACGAAGGGCCGGCCGCGGCCGCGGCCCCCGCAGTCTTCGGCAGTGCGGCCGCACCTGCTCCGAACCCCGGCAAGCCGATCTCGGCTTCAGTGTTGGTAATCCAGTGGCGAACCTCGAACTCCAGCAGGCGCTTCTTGCCGTCCGGCATATGGAATTCGAAGGCGCAGTTTAAGGTGTTGGGGGTTTCCTGATCGTCGTCGAACATGAAATGGCCGCCGAGTGCGGAGACTTTGTTGGGAAGCTTCACGCCCAGACCCCAGCGCGCCAAATCGACCTCGTGAACGCCTTGATTGCCCAGATCCCCATTTCCAGTGTCCCAGTTCCAATGCCAATTGTAGTGAAAGCGGTTGCGCGTGAAGGGTTTCAGGGGGGCCGGACCGGTCCACAAATCGTAGTGGACGCCCGCAGGAACGGGCTCGATCGGAGCTTTGCCGATGGTTCCGCGCCACTTAAAGCAAAGGCCGCGCGCCAGGTAGACCTCTCCGATTACGCCTTCGCCGAGCTTCCGCACGCCCTCGCGGTAACCTTCTGCGGACCGTCCTTGCGTACCGTGCATCACAATCCGGTCGTATTTGTGGGCGGCCTGGATAAGCTGGTGACCTTCCCACCAGGTATGTGAACAGGGCTTTTCGACGTAGACGTCCTTGCCCGCCTGGCATCCCCAAATGCCCATCAGCGAATGCCAGTGGTTGGGAGCGGCAATGGATACCGCATCGAGCGATTTGTCTTCGAGCAGCTTGCGATAATCGATGTAGACCTTGGGCTTGGGCAAGTTCCGCTTCTCGATGTCGGCCAGGCGTTGGGCGATGACGTTTTCATCCACGTCGCAGATCGCGGCGACCTCTGTGTTGGCTACGGTTGAGAATCCCTCGACGTGGACGAAGCCTTGGCCTCGGACGCCAACCACGCCAATCCGCACGCGGTCGTTGGCCCCTCTCACTTTCTCAGGGTGCGTCGAGAAGCTGACGCCGCTCAAAGCGGCGAGACCTGCCCCGTTCGTCATAGTCGCCTCCAAGAAGTCGCGCCGAGTAAGGTTTGACATAGCACGCTCTGCAATAGTAAAAGTTCGAAAGCTTCTTTATCTCCGTGCCCTCTGTGGCCAGGAAAAGAATAAACACAAAGGTCGCAGAGTCCCTCTGTGATCTCTGTGTTGAGGATTTGAAGGCACCGAGTACACGGAGCAGCCTGCTAACGGACGGGCATGTGCAGCAGAAGTGAGCCCTTTCCGCTACGTCGACGGCAAGGATAATATATACTCTTTCGGAACTTTGGAAGTGCGGAGTTAGCCGAATAAGAAAACGCGCCAATACTAAATTCTATGTCCCTCGATTTGTCCACCGAAATCGCAGTACGCTGGCATGATTACGACCCGAAACTCGTGCCTCTTCTTCAGGAAGGCGGGATTACGACAGTCCTGCTGGAGAATCCAGCCCAGGCTTTTGAGGATGCCTGCCGGAAGGCCGGCTTAAAGGTCGGGGCCCTGGCTGACATCCAATTCCTTCCGCTCGATTCCGCCGGTCACTCCGCGGCGAATGCCAGAGTGGCTCTCACCAATGGTATATGGCCGGGAGTGAGTCGCGGCCCAAAAACGAACGAAGATGAGTTCACGGCGGGCGCAAGCGCATTGCCCTGGGTGGATGCGAATGGTTACTTCTACGGGATGCTGCGCGCGCTCTATCCGGACCGGCCTGCACTGCTGGGGTATCTTCCGGACGAAAAGGCCGGGGTGAAGCCGGAGTCCCTATTACCATACGACTCGCTGGAGTTAGGTCTGATTGAAGCGTGGGTGAATGGAGGGAATTACCTGCTTTCGCTCGAGCCACGCTATCACGCCCGATTGCTACGTGGTGAGGCGAAGGCGGCAAAGGCCTGGCGCCGGCTGGGCCGCACGGCGCGCTGGTTAGTCGAGCACGGCCGACTGTTCGGCCAACCCACCTTTCCGGCCATCACCGTATTGGTTGAGGCGAATGACGGGTTGGCCGAAATCACCAATCTGCTCTATCGGCAGAATGCCTCGCCGTCGCTGGTACCCGCAGCGGATCCCCCCAAGCCGGACCCTTCGCGCCTGCTGGCGCTGGTGGCAGTGGGCATTCAAGCGCCGGGGACAGATATCCGGCGGCGCATCCTGAGCCACGCGGAAGCGGGAAGCGCAGTGATTGTCGACGCACCGGGTGACAATGCCTGGTGGCGAAGTCCTCAACTGAAGCTGGTGAGGCGACAGGAAGATCGCGAACTCTATTCGCTGGGACGGGGCCAAGTGGTTGCGTACCAGGAAGCCATTTCGGACCCCTATAACTTCGCCTTTGATGTGATCGATGTCGTGACCCAGAAGCGGCGTGCGGCGCGGCTTTGGAACGCGCCAACCGCAATTGCCTTGGCCACTTCTTCGCCGCCGGGAGCGAACCGTGGACGGGCGTTGCTGCATCTGATTAACTACGGCTCTCGACTTGAGGGTGAAGTGTTGGTTGCCGTGCAGGGTTCATATTCGCGGGCCGCGTTGCTGCGGCCTGAGGGTCTGGCGCAGTCGCTGCGCACAGCCAGGCGGGAGACGGCCACGGAAGTTACGCTCCCGGATTTGGAACGGCTGGCCGTTGTGGTTTTGGATTGAATCGATGTAGGGGGACGGCTTGCCGTCCCCTGGCGTTTGTCGCGTTGTTCGACAAGGGTAGGGCAAGCCCTACCCCTACAGTGGGGCGATTGAACTCGCCGCCACGAGGAGTGCAGATGATTACTCGTCGAGATTTTCTACGGACCGGCGCGTTGGCTGCCGCCGGCGCTATTCCTGGCGTCAGGCTGGCCTCCGCGTTCGCTCTCCCCCCAGCTTACTTCGGGCTGCACCCTTTCATTGAGAGTAATCCTAAAGCGGTTTTTATCCGACGCACGCACGTCGCCCACAAGACTGACCAAAACACCAAGCGTCAAGAGGGCTTGGCGCTGGCGCGGGAGATCTTTGTGCCCATGGACCGCCCGGGCATCCCGCTGACCCACCGCATCATTCTGAAACCGAATTTCACCAGCGTGCACGACCCCAATCGGCCCGACGAAGAAAACTGGGGCACGGGTACGGACGCGCAGTTCTACGAAGGAATGGTGACGGGTCTGAAGGAGATCGGGCTCAGCAAGTTTCACTTTATCGAGGCCAACGGCTATCCCAGCTGGAACGTTCGGGGTTTTGTGGACATCAACCAACGCCTCGGAGTGGAAATGAATGAGCCCGAGCGCCACGTCCGGCAGTTTCGGGAGAGTTGGGAGATGAACTGGAGCAAGGTGCCTGACGCGGTGGTCTACACTCGCATTCCTCACTACGCCCCGGTGAACGAACCGGACACCTGGCTTCTCAATATGGCGAAGTGGAAGGCTCACGGAATGTGCATGAGCCTGTCTGTCAAAAACGAGCAAGGATTGGTCGTGCTGCCTTACGTTCGCTTCTGTTCGGGATGGAGCATGGTGACCGGTGTGCCCGATTTCATGAAGCCGGACGTTCATCCCAACGCGGAGCGCGTGGTGAAGCAATTCTTCGATCGCCATGTCAGCCTGAGTTACGACCGTTACCACAGCCCACACCAATTGAGCCCCATGCACGAGGAGATCTGGGCACACAAGACCTGCGACCACATGAGCGTCATGAATACGGGCTTGGCCATGATCGAAGGTATCACCGGCCGGGACGGCGACGGCTTCGGCGAAGGACAGGACTATCTTACAAATCTTGTGATGTTCGGCAAGGACAAGTTCCGCTTGGACATGATCGGCATGTACCTGGGTGGGCACGAACCCGGAGACATCCATCTGTTCCGCATCGCCAAAGAACGCGGGCTGACGAACACCTTCAATCCGTGGGAAATCCCCGTTTATGAATGGGAGAACGGGGCAGCCACTCCCCGCAAGTTGAGTGATTTTGCGCGCACGCCTTTGAAGACCTATTACCTTCAGATGCCGGGTGAACCGGTCTTCCACCTCGTTAACGAGCCCTTCGATTACGGCCGAATCAAAGTGTAACGCCACCCTCGTGGTCGTCTTGGGCGGCCACAAGAGGCGCCCCTACTCGTCGCGAATGGTCGTCATTCCCGCGAAAGCGGGAATCAATTCAGTTCTGGTTTCCTGCCCCATGACTTGAGCCGCAGAGCTTGCAATAGGTCGGCGGCTCGGTGTTGTCGATGCGGTGCTTCACGGGTTTCAGCGTGCGAAGGTAGGCGAAGATGCCCTTCAGGTCTTCATCAGAAAGATTCCGAAAATCCCACCAGGGCATGATTTGATTAATCTTCCGCGCCTTCACGTAGCCGGTGTGAATCATTTCCAGGAAAAGAGACTCGTCATAATAGGAGATGCCCGAGGCATCCGGGGTGATATTAGCGCTCGCCACTCGGCCCCACGGACCTTCGAAGATGGCGCCCCCGGCGAACTCCAGGCCGCGAATCGGCTGGCCCTTTGCCAGCGGTGTATGGCAATCCGTGCATCCCGCGATGGTCACCAGGTAATTGCCGCGTTTGACGGGCGTCGAGACGTCCGGTTGGGGTACAGGCCCGGTGACGGGTTCCGGCGCGCTTCGCATGAGGTAATTCACGGGGAAGATGATCTCAGTCTTTGGCAACGCTTTTCGAATTGGCGGGATGGAGCGCAGATAGACGATAACCGAGGCCAGGTCTTCGTCAGATATATAACGGAAGTCGTTATAGGCCATGAAAGGAAATATGGCGTGGCCGTCGTGGCCAATTCCCTCACGGATAGCCCGTGCCAGCATGTCATCCGTCCAACGGCCGGCGCCGGTTTCCGGGTCCGGGGTGATATTGGGCGGTGCGACGTGGCCGGGAAGTCCTGCCATAGGGAAATCGCTGTAGCCGGCGCCCCGCGTGGCTTCGATCAAGGGCGCGTCATGTCTTGTCCACTCGTGTTCGCCGTGGCACTCAAAGCATCCGAGGAGGTTGTTGGACAAGTACTGGCCTCGAGCCAGGCGTTGCGGCGTGCTTTCGAAGGTGCGATTGGTTAGGGGACGAGCGCGGGGGCCGATGAAAGGCCTCCAGCCGATGGTCAGGCTGATGGCGACAGACAGCACCACAACAAGACCCGCGACTACGTATGCAACAACCTTTAGAAGCTTCGTCATAGTCACCCCTTGTACTCAGTGTAGTTGCTGAACGCGCGATTCGATCGGTGCTGTTTTGCGGTTGGGGGAGCGGCCACTCTCTTGGGAAGGATTCGGCGTGATTCTACGCTCCTGCATGATCCCCTCACGTGGAATAAAGTTGTTCGAGAATTTCGATTTGACCGGGCCCAATCCCGGTATCAATAGGATATCCACTACTCTCTTTGAAATGCAAGCAATTACTAGATTTGGATGAGGTCAAGCTGATCGGATAAGCAGTCGCCATGCCCGTCGGCTGGCGGGAACCAGAAACCATGAAATGACAGTCTATTGTCGCAGCGGCGGAGAGTGCGCGGGTGGTGGCGACATAGTCTTTACGTGTCGCCACCACGTTGGGTTTTCACCGGCAAGACGGTTGCGCTACTTAGGGTCGGTCTGCGTTCCTTCCAGTTCGTCGGCCAGCGGCGATGCGTCGTACATCTGGCGCAGCACCTGGATGATGGCGCCGCTGTGCACGGCGACGGCGCGGTTGTTCACCTCGTAGTAGACGAAGTCACCCACTAAGCTCTCGATATTTCCATCGAAAATCAGGCCTACGAGTTCGCCCGCTTTGTTGATGACGGGCGAGCCTGAGTTCCCGCCGATGATGTCGCAGGTGTTGACGAAGTCCACCGGCCCGGAGAGGTCGAGGCGGTTACGGCGCTCCATGTAACGCGCCGGCAGATTGAAGGGGAACTTGAGACCAAAGCTGTAGGCCCGGTCGTAAAGGCCATAGAAGGTGGTTATGGGAGGGGCTTCGGTCCCGTTCATCGGGTAACCCTTCACCGCGCCATATCCAAGCCGGAGGGTAAAAGTCGCGTCGGGATAGAGCGACTTGCCATACACGGCGAAGCGAGCCTGGCCGATTTTCTCTCCTGCCGGAGTTTCCACGCTTTCCACGTTGTCCTCAAACGACTTGATCCTTTGTCGATCAAAGGGGTCCACCTTGCGCGCGAGCACAATCATGGGGTCAGTCGAAGCCTGGACGGCCGCCTCGCCTCCCTCGACCAGCTTCTTCCGGAACGCGGGGTCCGCCAGCTTCGTTCCATCGACGGCCTCAGTTACGACTTCGGTCGGCGTGCTCGATCCCAGCACCGCCTTCACGAAGGGATCGTCAGCACCCAAGCCTTCTTGGGCGAGTTGCAGCCCCGCCGTTAGCATCGCCTTTTCAAACCCCGGGTAAACCGGGGCCGGGGAAAAGAGTCGAAAGCGCAACGATTCGAGCTGAGAATCGTGATATCCCTCGAGCCTTTCTCCGTCGGGCTTTTTCACTTCCGCCACGTATTGGACGAGAGCTAAAGCGACACCCTCCAGGCGAGACCCCCGGAGGCCGTAGAACCGGACCATCTTGGCCATTTCGCGATGCTTCACCTCGGCCCGGGCGATGGCGTCCCAGGCCCCGCCATAAGCCTTTTGCCACTCGGGGTTGCTGGCAACCTTGGCGCGAAAGCTGGTTTCATCGTTCTGCATTTTGGCGATCAGTTCTTTGTCCGCTAATCCTTTGGCGCGGCCGTCATAAGCCTTCAGCGAATTCGCGATGCCGAAGATCGTGTTCACTGCCTGGCGGGCCTGCTCGGACCCCTGGGCGGAATACTGCTTGGCCGCGTCTTGCAGGCGCCCCAAGGCCTTAACCACCAGCGGCAGATCGTAGTCCTTTTCCGTTTCGATCTGGGCCATGGTTTCGTCCCGAGAGGTGGAGCCCGGATTCCCCGAAACAAAGACCAGTTCGCCGTCGCCCGCGCCCTTCGCATTCCACTTCAGATAATCGTGATTCTCCACCGGTTTGCCGTTTTCGTAGACACGGAACAGGGCGAAGTCGATGTCGTAGCGCGGATACGTGAAGTTGTCGGGATCGCCTCCGAAGAAGGCGGTCTGCTGCTCGGGAGCGAAAACCAGGCGCATGTCTGTATATTTCTTGTACTGGTAGAGCCAGTATTCGCCGCCTTGATATAGGGAAATCACGTCGGAGCGCAAGCCGGTCTTCTCTGAGCTCTCCTTCTCGATACCGGCGATTTCGGCTTTGCGAGCCTTTAGCGCGGCGTCGTCACTCACCCCCGGTTTGACGGCGCCACGAACCCGCGCGGTGACGTCCTCCATATTGACCAGGACGTTGACCTCCAGGTCGGGACACTTCAATTCTTCCGCCTCGGTGCGCGCATAGAACCCGTCCTTGACGTAGTCCTTGGAGGGGGAGGAGACCTTCTGCAATTGGCCGAGCGCCACGTGATGGTTCGTCAGAACCAGCCCGTGGGGGCTCACGAAAGAGCCGGAGCCGCCGTCATTGAACCGGGCACTGGCAAGGCGCACGTGGTCAAGCCACGCGCGAGTGGGCTCAAAGCCGTAGCGCTCCTTGAGCTGTTTCAGCGGCGGATTGTCGAACGTCCACATGCCCTCGTCCGCCAGGGAAACAGAGATGCTGAGTAGGGCCCATACGGAAAGAGCCAGTAGGATCCAGACCCGTCCGTGCCTGAGGCTTTTAATCATTTGTTCCTCTCTTCAAGAGTTAAGCGTGGTGCAAGCCAGGAGTCCTGTGCTGGAATCCCGATACGAGGAAAGTTTACACCCGCGAGCCAGTGAAGGGAACAGGGAATAGGGGATAGGAGATAGGAATCAGGGGTCCAATAGTGCTCTTCTCACAGCTTGGCGATCCTAAGGCAGGCGGTAGCCTTCCAGTTCAGCGCCATCCCGCAACAGAACCGCATAGGTGACGCCGCGGCTCGTGTCCAGCACGCCGGAAAACAGCACCCGGCGCTCGCCGAACAGCGTGCTGCGCGGCACCTTTAAATCCATGATCTGCTTTCCGTCTTCGAGGTGGAAAACCCTGAATGCACGGTACCGGCCGAACACCACAACGTGGCCCTCGTCGCAATCGAACAGCTCATATTGCAGATTCGCGGACAAGTCCTGAAAGCCGCAACCCCAAGGCGACTGGGGTGGGACACGCTGCGAGTAGTCCGCGATGTATCCCAGCCGTCCCAAGACGGTGAAGTTTTTACGCACATCGTCTAACGAGGAGAAACCCAATGGAGCGAGTTTGGGCCCACACTCCTTTTCGGCAGCCTGCTCCTGATTTTGATGCCGCTCAACCTCCTCCCGATTTTCCTCCTCCCTCCGTTTGAAATCTTCAGGCGTCGAAGGGGTTTGGGTGGAGAAGGGCCTGATGACAGTCGTATAACGACACACCATTTCGGGCTCCAGGCCGGGAAGAGTTAAGGATTCCACCGCATACTGGCGGGTATAGACCACTTTGCCGCCGATCGTTGCGCTGCTCATCTCCTGAAGGCCGCTCACCAGCAAGGCGCCCTTGGGGGTGAAACCCATGTCGCCTGCTGCCAGCAGAGGATCGGTGATCGCGACGCGACGGAGAAGCTTGAGCCCGTGAAGATCGATAATGTTCAGGACAGTCCGCGGCAGCTTGGCAGGTTCATCGCTATGGTATTTCCATAAATCTGCGTCCTGGCTCAAGCGGACCACGAGATAATTCCCGCCAGGGTCCATCAAAAGCTGATCGTTCCGATCATATCGATCTGCCTGAAGTGACCAACCGAGTGATTCATTGTTCGGCCCCACGTCAACATCCAGCTTGTCCTCACGCGGTTGCGAAGTGTCCCAATCTGCGATGCGCAGCAGATTCCAGATTTGCCGGGGCTGTTCGCCCCACTTGCTGACCATCAGTAAGGCGCCATCGGGCATTGTATGCAGTGTCGAGAACTGACCATCATTCTGCGGTTTGTGCAACCTGTACGTGAAGGCCGTGGCGTACCGCTGCCCGTGGCACCCGGTCAACGAGAACACGCACAGCATGAAAAGAGTCAGTCGCTTGAGCATTGCGGTATCGCCTGGTCTAGTCCGGAATTCCCTACAACTTCCTGTCTGCCTTCAGCATACCGTTAGCTACCCACGAGACGCAATGGACGGGGTTCGACTCCGGGTTCCCGTTGCGACCGCCTGAGGACACGAATGCGCAGGCACGGCGGGAACCCGGGAGGGCAAACAAAAGGGCTGCCTTTGCAGTTGGATTGCGAGGGCGTGTAGGGGCGGTTCGAGAACCGCCCCTTCTCCCGGTTAGAAGAACACCTTCAGCCCGAACTTAATCACTCGGTTTCCGCCGCTGAACAGAGACGGGGTGGCGAAGCCCACGCCCTCCGAGGTATCCCCGGCGTCTTCAATCAGGGGATCGACGGAGGCAAAGTTGGGGTGATTGAACACGTTCTGGAACGCGGTCCAATACTGAATCCTGACTCGCTCGGTGACGTTGGTCTCTTTGCTGATCTGGAAGTTACTCTGGTTGATGATCGCATCCCGGAGCGAGTTTCGCGCGGCGGTTCCCCAGGGCTCGCCAATCACGGAATCCGCATATCCGCCGTTGACCAGGAAACGCGCTTGATTGGCGGCCACGGTCTGCACGGTCCCACTGGCGTTGAAGGAGTTCCAGCTGTAAAGCTGGCTGGGGGCACCGTTACAGACGGACGCAACACCACTCCAGCTGCAGAGGTCGCCGCCGTAAATCGCGACTTGATTAACCGGCGCTGAGGGTGATAGCACGAAGGGGCGGGCTGTCTCGTAAGTGCCGACGTTTGCCAGGTCGAACGCGGTGTCATAGGCGCTTCCACCCGTCGCGTAATTCAGTACGTACTGGATGGGTGTGTACGCCTGGCCGCTCGAAATGATGTATGTTCCCGAGAGCGACCAACCTCCGAGCACGCGCCCGAGCAATCCGTGCTGTCCCCGGAAGAACGGGACCATCTCGACGAAACTGAGCGTCCATTGTTCCGGGACGTCCAATCCGGACAAGGCATGCTCGGAGTGCAGAGTGTTGAAGGGGTCCTGCGCCGCCCATGAAGTGTTGGATCCACCGAAGGTTGAAAAAATCTCGCTGGCATTATCAGTTGTCTTGCTCCAGGTGAAGGAAGTTCGCAATGTCAGCTGATTCCACAGACCGTTGGTGCGCAATTCGTTCTGCCAGCCGTTGTAATCTGAAACTGCGGTATTGCCTACCTCATAAAGAATCCCCTCGCTGCAATTCTCTCGACCGATCGCATTACTGACCACGGCGTTGGCCTCGGGGCAAGGCGTGACGCCGGAAGGGACCTGACTCGGGAAGGCAGCGGCGAGACCGGCGACGTAGGGGTTGGCGTTCAGAGCCTGGTAGAGGTTCGATCCGTGGTTACCCACATAACGCGACTCGAACACCGCATGGCCGCCGATTTGGCGCTGAACCCCAAACGACCAGCCTTGTACACGATCGGGCCGGAAATTACTCGGAACAGAGTCCTCATCGAAACTGCGCGGATCCAAATTCCCCGTCGTCAGGTAGCTTGCCAACTGGCTCCTCACCACGGAACCCAGGGGGTTGGCGGGAATGGGGTTGGCGACGGCAGTAGCTCCGGTGAGGTTCTGGGCCAGAACCTGCGGTGCCGACGTCGCCACGTTGAGGTAGATATTGTAGTAAGCAGGATCGTAGGTCAGCCGGTAGCCGCCGCGGATTACCGTCTTACCGCCATGCGGCGCATAGGCGAACCCGGCACTGGGACCGAAGTTTGTCGTGGGCGCACCAAGATGCGGGGAGACCCGGACGGAAAGCGGGAGCGAGGGATCGAAGAACGGGGTCGAACTGGTTTCATTGGCCAGGTCCAGCTTGTTGAACAAGTTGGCAGGCTGGCCAAAATAGGCGTAAGAAAGGCCCAGATTCAAAGTCAGGTTTTTTGTGGCTTTGATGTCGTCGCCGACGTAGAAGAAATTGTCGTGCTCGCGGAAATCCAGGTTGGGGTTTCCTTGAGTGATGCCGATCGAGCTGGGGATGTCCTGAAAGTAGTCGGCCATTGTTTGGAAGGTGTAGGTTCCGTTGTAGTTGGGAAGCCAGATATTGGGCGAGCGTTGATAGGTTATGTTGGTGCCCGCCTTCACGGTGTGTCTACCGCGCGTCCAGGAGAGATTGTCCTGGAACTGATAGCTGTTGGTGATGCGGCCGTCCGGAAGGATGCTCGAGTATCCGAAACCAGCATACCCCGGGGGCACACTGACACTGGCCAAAGCGTCTGCCAACTCGTTTTCAGTCGGAATGGTATTCCCAATGGAGTTCCCACCGAACTGGAGGACCAGTCGATAGAAGTTGACGCGAGCTTCGTTGACCAGAGTCGGCGACAAGGTCCGCGTCCAATCCAAGCCGGATTGAATGGTGACGCCGGGGACATTGACGGGGTAGCCGGCCCAGCCAGGACCGTCATTTGTATTGATGTAAGTGAGGGACTGGCGGATGTAGCGCGCGTACACACGATCCTTAGTTCCCTGGAAATCCACCCGGCCCAGCAAATCGTATTCGTGAACGGGAGTGGGCAGGGTGCGCTCGACGCCTGCAAACTGAACCGAGCCCAGTGGGCTACCATTTGCGCAAGTAACGCCCGAAATGGTCTGTGTAGTGAGTGAGCTCGCTTGGGGTGTGGGATTGCCGGCGCTGATCGCGTAGGGCCCGTACTTATTCAATGCCAGCAGCGTCGGGCTGTTGGGAAGGCAGGCGTCGAGGGTCTGAAGACCGAGGGGTGTCGGCTCGAGGTCTCCGGTTGTATCCACCGAGGTTGAAGGAATGATCTCGTTGTCAAAACCCGCAAAGACGAAGATTTTGTCTTTTTTGATAGGCCCGCCCATGCTGATCCCGCTGTATTCGTCATTGTAACTGGGGACACGAGTGAGCCCTTCAAAGGCAATCTGCGTGTTCGTAAGGGTTGCCGTCTTCCAGCTATTTTCGGTGCCGAAAGCGTCCCCATGCCAATTGTTGGTACCCGACTTGGTTATAACGTTGACCACTGAGCCGGAGTTGCGGCTGTATTCCACTCCAAAGTTGCTGGTCGTCAACTGGTACTCTTGCACCCAGTCCGTGTTTCCCATGAACGTGGACGGTCCGCCAATGGAGTTGTCGTTGTTGTTCGCGCCATCGATTTGCTCGTCATTGTTTCGTCCCCGCAGCCCATTCGAGCTGAATCCCACACCATTGGTGTTGGTAAAGGTGCCATCGCGGGTGTCGTTAACCCCAGGGAGCAGGACGGCGAGGTTATCCAAGCCTTCATTCTGGCCAATCGTGGGAAGCAGGGCAAGCATTGTACTGGAGATAGTGTTGGTAATCTGAGACTGCGTGGCCTCGACCATGGCAGGCTGGCCCGAAACTTCGACCGTGGTTGTGACCTGGCCGAGTTCCAAGGTCAGGGTTCCCGCCTTCGTGGTGGCTGCAGAATTGACCTGCACGCCCTGCACGGAGAGCTTGTGGAAGCCTTGCTTATTGACCGTGAGTTGGTAAGTCCCTACGGCAAGCAGCGGGATTCGGAAGGCGCCCGTGATGTCGGAGACGGTATGGCCTGTAGAACTGGTTGCGGGGTCGAGCGCATCGACCTGTGCCCCTGGTACCGCCGCGCCCGAGGTATCTACGACTGAACCTTCAATCGCGCCTTTGACGACCTGGGCCGAGACGCGGGAAGGCAGAATTCCTAGGCACAATATAAGCCCTAGGAAAAAGAGAAGAGAATAGACGCCCGAATTACGGGTGGTCATGGCTTTCCTCCAGGACTATTTTGTTTTTTTCCCTGAATTTTCGCGCCCTGCTGTCCAAGAGGGCTGTTGATAGAAATCCAAGAGGCGTTTTGGAGACTACCCGTCACCTCCGGACAAACCAGGCCGCCAACGATTAGATGCTGGTGACGGACGGTAAGTCGCCTGAAGATGTAGACTTTTTGTCGTGACCGCCTCGGGACGCTGGAATGCCCCGGATTTCCCCTTTGTTTTCAATACCCTGAGTTTCTGCAGTCTCTCGAAGGTTTGAGATTTGAGAGCCGCTAGGAACTGGAAAGCACTCGTTTGTAGAGGGCTTCGTAAAGGGGAATGATCTTCTGGCTGCAGAAAGTCGTGGAGGCGCGCTGGCGCGCCGCGATGCCCATCTGCTCGCGCCGGTGCGGGTCGGTAACGATTTCGAGGGCGCGCGCGGCCATGACTTTGGTGTCGTGACCGGGCACCAGAAAGCCTTCCACGCCATTCCTGATGACTTCCGGCAAGCCCCCTACATCCGAACAGACGGCAGGGACACCGCAGGCCATAGCCTCGAGCGCTGCGAGGCCGAAGGACTCGATTTCGCTCGGCAACAGGAGCACGTCGGCGCAATTGAGAAATTCCTGCACCTGATTCTGTTTGCCCAGGAATAATACGT
>Ga0181532_10000164_pt1 | contig 66295 bp, 63 predicted proteins | sample PEATcosm2014_Bin_33_FD_119768 | JGI IMG/M metagenome (GOLD analysis project Ga0181532, IMG submission 119768) | Peatland microbial communities from MTU Mesocosm Facility, Houghton, MI, USA - PEATcosm2014_Bin11_30_metaG | ecosystem: Environmental > Terrestrial > Soil > Wetlands > Peat | place... | reverse complement strand
TTCAAATCCACCCCCCGCAACCAAATTCCTCATAGCTGTCGTGCGTTGAGCGTACCTTGCGTTTCTTGTGAGCCGGGGCGAGGCTATTTCTCCTGCAGCGACTCCAGGTACCGATTCAGGTTTGCAATCCGCAACTGCACTTGCTCCTCGTGGCCCTGGCTCATCTTCCAGAACACTGGGCCCCAAACTGGCATTTGCTGGTCCCCGTGTGCCATCAGATTCGCTTGCCCGCGAAGCACGCTGGTTACAAGACCGGAGGGATACTTTCCTCCGTTGCGCTTGGCTAGCATGGTCAGGTCGGCGGGCGGCTGTTTGAGAGCGCTGGCGGCCGGACCGTCGCCCTTGCCGTTCTTGCCGTGACAAGACGCGCAGTAACTCATAAACATTTCCTTGCCCGAGGAAGGCGACGTCATCGCGGCAGCCTCGTGCTTAACGACGGAATTTGTCTCCTGCGCCAAGGAAATCATTGCGCAAGCGACCGCCATTGCGACCACGCAAATCGAATTGCGAACTCTCATGACTTCCTCCTGTAAAACTCGTGCTGCGACGTTCTGCTTCCGCGACCATGGTTGCTTAAAGCAGCCGGAACCCGGGTCAGCCGTCGGCAGGCAGGGCGGCCTATTTCGGGCCGACCCATTTCGCCTCAAAACGAGAACCTCAAGGAGAACTGCAGCTGTCGTGCGTTGAGCATCGTCCGCGGCAAGCCGAAGTTCGAATTCGGCAAGGTCGGGATGAACAGATCTGTACCGATTGGAGTGGGGGCCACACTTCCGCCAGGAACTGGGATACCGCCGTTCGGGCAAGCTGTGGACGCCGATTGCGCCTGGATTGCGTGACTAACAGCATCCCGGTAGTGGCGCGGAATGCTCGGAGTCGCGCCGCAAAATACAGGCGAGCCGTACACTGAAGTCACCTCATCCACGTTCGGACGGTTGAGGACGTTGAAGGCATCAAAGGCCAGCTCCATCTGGGTTCGTTCGGAGAGATGGACGACCCGCGCAATCCGCAGATCCCAATCATAATCTGGATCGCCGATGTATGTATTCCTTGGGATCATGGTTTGGCAGTTTTGCACCACAGGGCAGTTGCTGTAGACTGGAGCGCCTCCGACACGGTCGGTTGCGCCGCCCGCCACGTCATTCAGGGTATTGTTGCCATAGAAAAGCGTGAAGGGCCGACCGGATTGCAAGGTGACGATGCTGCTGAACTGAAGATTCCGCCACGGGCCATTGTTGGGGGCAAAAGCAGTGAGATTCATCACGAAGCGGTGGCGAGCGTCCTGGTTGGAGTTCGAGCGCTCCGAGTTGTAGTCGAACTGGTTCGGCGGGAGATTGATGAAGGTGGTGAAGTTGCCGTTGTCAATGGCGTGCGAGTAGGTGTAATTCGCCGTCAGATTGAAATTCTTCCTGCGTTCGATCACCGTCACTGTTCCGCCGTGGTAAACGGCGTTGGCCACGCCATTGTTGTAATCATCCAGTCCGTTGCTCAGAGTCTGCAACCCCGAGCCCAGGGCGCCGCCAAAAAAGGGGCCCAAACCGGCCAGCGCGCCGGTGCCGAGCGTGGGGGTGCCAGTACACGGGGAGAGAGTGCCATTCGCGTTGAGTATTCCCGGTGTCCATTCCGGCAACGGGTCGGTTGGAGGCGCCGATTTGGTGGTGCCGGCCGGACAGGGTATGTTGATGTTATTTCCGCGAACCAGTTTGTGTGCCCCAACGAACATGTAACTCAAATTGATCGCCAAGCCTCCGCGGAGTTGGCGGTCGACCTCAAAGCTAGCCTGCTCAGCATAGGGAGTCCGGGCTTTGTGGTCCATTCCTCCCTCGCCCACGCCGCAAGCGCCGGTCGTGAAACAAGTGCCCGCCATTGAAATTCCAGCAGGGAAGTCCGCACTGTAGGATCCCGTCTGAATAACGCTTGCCGCTAAACCCGACGCGTTTTGGGTCCCAGGGTATCCAAACAGCTGGTAGCCCTGGCTCGCCTGTCCCAGATTGGACATGATGTTGGGGAATTCCTGCGGCATAATTCCGGCGCCGGAGCAAATGGCAGCGATGCTTGCAGTGGGGTGATTGCCGCAGGTATAGCCGGCAACGATCTTCTGCGAGTTCGGCACAAAGAAGAACGTCAAGTTTTGACGGTCAAAGAAGATCCCGAAGCCGCCCCGAAACACGGTCTTGGAATCGGGGGAATAGGCAATCCCGATGCGCGGCTGGAATCCGTTATAGTCGGGATTTACGTACTGTCCCAACCCCGATTCGACATCCCATCGCAAGCCGAAATTAACCGTTAAATTAGAGGATATACGCCACTGATCCTGCGCAAAACCGCCCCAGTATCCGTGATCAATGAGGCGGTTGTAACGGTCGATGAACGCGGGCGGATAGGCGTTCGCCCAAGTCGAATTGGGGAAGCCACCTCCGTTGAGCGGATTGGCCGACGTAACCGTCGGCGAACAAGCGGGGTTGGGGAGAGGCGCGGAGCAAACATTGGGATTGGTGGGCAGGGGTACGCCGAGATAAGTAAAGACCACGCCATTATCTCCGGGAACCGCACAACCGGCGGCAGAGGCAGCGAGCCCCGTTCCCGCAGTCGGATAGGCTCCGCTTCCTGGCAGTCCGTTGAAATATTCCGCGAAATTCGCGAGGCAGGTGATGCCCGGCACGAGCATCCGAACGGGGGTAAAACCAGGATAAGTTTCCATGCTCGACAAATAATTGCCGTCGAATCCGAACTTCATAATGTGATTGCCCTTGACCCATGAGACGGACTCGGAAAACTGTCCGCGCGTCTCATACAGACGGTCGTTGGTCCCGAAGTTATGGCCTAATTCGAGATCGTTCAGAATGCTGAAGTCCGGTTGGCCAGTGGCGCCGTAGAACTCATAATGGCGCCGGGCGTACTGCGCGAGCACGGTGTTGACCACGTTGGACGACAGCACCGAGTTCACCGTGGCGACCACCGCCTGGTCTCGCACAAACAGATTGCGACCGCCGCTGGGAACGCCGACGCCGCCACCATCGAGGGTGTTGCCAACCAGTTCGTTGAGCGCGCGGATGTCTTCGATGTTGTAGCGAATGGCTAGACGATTGTTCCTGGTGAGTTGATGGTCGACGCGCGCGAAGCCGAAGTCGTCATTTCCAGTTTTGAGGAACCCATTGAGGAATCCGAAGGCTTGGGGTTGCGTAATGTTGGCGGGATTGCCCGCGAAACCGGGGAAGCAGGACGCGAGCGCGCCAGTGCAGCCTTCCGGAGCAAGTCCCATGAGCGCCTTGGCCTGGTCGATGAGCTGGATATTGTTGACGAGATCGGGTGGATAGACCGGCGATTGGGCGCTTCGTTTGCCTTCGTAGTTCAGGAAGAAGAAAGTCCTGTCCTTGACGATGGGGCCGCCCAGCGTAGCGCCAAACTGATTCTGCCGCAATTCGTGCGGCAGCGGAGCGGGCTGAAGGAGTGAGCGCGCATCGGTAGCGCTGTTCTGGAAATACTCGTAGAGCGACCCGTGCAGACTGTTGGTGCCAGACTTGGTCACGATGTTGACGATGCCGCCAACTGCCCGCCCGTACTCGGCGCCAAAGCTGTTGTTCACGACGCGGAATTCCTGCACCGAGTCCTGTGGAGGTGTAGCGCGCTGAATGCCGCTGGCAGCATTGACGAAGTCGGCGCCGTCCACCGTAATTTCATTGCTGAAGGAGCGCATGCCGCCGAAGGAGATCTGCGTGACCTCAAACTCGGTGAACGTGGTTCCGAGGCTGGTGCGGCTGGTGGCCACGCCCGGGGTGAGAAGAGCAAAGTCAGTAAACACGCGGCTGCTGGTGGGGAGCGATTGGACCTGCTGGGTTTCCACGACCTGGCTGATCTCGCTCCTGGTCGGTTCGATGGTGGGCGCTTCGGTCGTCACCACGACGGTCTCGCCCTTGGCGGCGACTTGCAGGGCTACATTGATGGTGGCCAGCTGACCAACCCTCAGCGCAAGTCCCGTCTGCGTGTAGTTGGCGAATCCGGGGGCGGATGCTCGCAGCGCATAAGTACCGGGCAGCATATTCGCGATGACGTAGAAGCCGCTGGTGTTCGACGTTGCCTTGTACTCCGTGTCCGTCGCCGTGTTGCGCGCGGTGATGGAAGCACCCACGACAACGCTCCCGCTCGGGTCTGTGACCGTTCCGTTCAATTGGGCGTTTTCAATTCCCTGGGCGAATGCTCGATGGGTGGAGGAGAGAACGGCGAAAGCAAGCAGGACCCACAGAACTGTCGAAAGGCATTTCATCAGCGCCTCCTAAGGCGAAGACGTACGACGCGTGAAAGGGCGTAGCCCCGATATCTTGTGACTCTTTTGTGAGATCCCCACCCAACTGCCGCAAAGGTGTTTACCACCTAAATTGTTTGATTGTCAACTCAAAAAATGTATACGTTTTCCGCGATAAAGGGCACATTTTTGTAACCGCCACGTAAGAATGTATGCATCGCGTCCATAGGAACCACGACCCGATCGGTGACGCATTCCGTTGGTCAGCATGATGTTAACGAGGAGTGTCGAGAGATCCGCCGGCAGGATTTGTAGATCGTCCTTTAAGACGTCGAGGTCAGTGTGAGCAGGTCCGTCAGATGTTGCAACACCCGGCGCGGGCTCCGGCTCAACGGCTGCTTCGTCCAGTCTCGAGCATCGGTGATACCGGTCGTAACTCCAAAACCGACCGCACCTCCGCGGCGAGCCATAATCATTTCCACCAGCGGATCATCGCCAACGACACCAACCCTGCGCATGTGCACCCCGAGTTTGCGAGCCACCAGCCGCAAAGCATGGAGCGACGGTTTGCCGGTGAGTACCATGGGCGCACGAGTGATCTTGCGCACAGCTGCGGTAATAGCATGCGAATGCCCCAATGTCTTGCCGCTCGCGGTGGCGAAGAAAGGCACATCCGATGCGACATAGAGCTCGGCCCCATTCCAAATTGCCTTCACCGCCGTCTCGATATCCTTCATCCCGCAGTCCGGATGCCAGCCGATGTAGACCGCCTGTGCTTGCTCGGCTCCTTTTTGCCCCGTGGATAGGGTTTCAATTCCAGCCTCTCTCAGTGCATGTCCCACGCCGGAAGTGCCCAACACGAGGGCGCGCTTAATTCCACGGCGCGGCATCAGGTCCGCCGCCACAGTCGAGGGAGTAAGTAGAGCATCGTCAGGAATGGGCAAACCGAGAGCGCGCAGCTTCGGCGCCTGCTCGGCGGCCGCGTAGGCGGTGCCATTGGTAAGCACAACAAACGGCATTCCTCGCGCCTTCAGCTTCGTCAAGACTTCTACCGCGCCGGGCAGCAATTGGTAGCCGCTGAGAGAACGGTTGCTCAGGAGGAGCGTGCCGTCAAGGTCGAACATGAAGCCCTCGACCGGACCGAGCGCTTCGCGCCTCCGGTGACGAGATGCTTTCATGCTGTCACATCTCCTGTGGCACTGGCGCTTAACTCAAGACTGAAACCCGGCTTCCTCACCGAGATATATGCGATGTCGCGGCGGGCAGTGAGTTGGCGGATCAGATTCTTAACGGGAACTATCTCGGGATCGTAGGTACGTGGCGCGGCGCCGAAAGGTTTCATCGCGTCAACCTGGTTCGCCGGCATGGTGGCTCGAAGCAGAAACTCCTCGTCGCTGAGTTCCGGTCCAATGCGCCGGCGCAGTTCGGGCAGCGGCGGCATACCTGGGTCTTGCTGAAGTTCTCGGGCTCGGGGCAGTGAGTCAATGCGGTCCATCACCGCCGGCGCGATGGGAATGTTGGGCCGGCCAAATTTTCCGAACGCGTAGCGGATCACTTCGTCGGGAATCACGGCATAGCGCTCTTTGTCCTTGCGCGTCACGTTCATCACGGCCTGGGCTAGTAACATCTGCGAGAAGGGAGTCATCACGATGGGCCAACCGAGTTCTTCGCGCACCCGGCCGATTTCATCGATCACAGCATTCTCCAAGTGTGACAACCTGCTTTCGGCGAGATGACGCCGCATCGTGCCGATCATGCCGCCCGGCAGTTGATGGCGAAGATAGTCGGCGTCGAAAGCCTGGGGCTGCCCCACCGGCAAGCCTTCCGCTTCCGCAAGGCGAGTGAAGTACCGGCCAACTTCGGCGAGAGCTTCATCGTCGATGTCAACGTGATGGCCGAGAGCGCGCAGATTGGATACCACTCGTTCAGACGGCGGATTGGAAATTCCGTCGGAAGCTGCACCCGAGGCGCAGTGCAATGCACTGACTCCCCACGGCGGCGCATCCATGTAGACCAACTCCCCGAGACCGATCGTGCAATGAGAATGCAGCTCCAGCGGCTTGTCGCCGATTACCTCCGTGATCGCAGGGATCAGCGTCCGGGCGCGGAGTGGAGTGAGAAGACCTCCCGGATCTTTGATGTAGAGAGCGTTCACGTCGCGACTGGCGGCCAGCTTGCGAGCGCAACTGACGTAGTGCGCGTCATCGTGTATGGGGCTCAGTGTGAAGACGAGCGCGGCCACAACATATTCGCCGCCGGCCGCCTTTACCATACGCGCGCACGCGACATTCGAATCAGCATCGTTCATCGGATCGGCGAGCGCAAAACGCCGAATGCCGTTCTTCACAACAGTCCTGAAGGCCAATGCCATGAACTCAGGGCTCGCCGTCTCCCACGAGATAAAGCGAAACCCGGTGGAGAGAAACTGCAGCGGCGTCTTCGGCATCGCCTCCGCCATCAGGCGGATTCGCTCCCAGGGATTCTCCTGCTTGTAGCGGACGGCAACGCCCATGTGGGTGGAAGTCGTGAAGTCGATGGCTTTGAAGCCCACGCGATCCAACGCGGGGGCGATGCTTAGAGTCTTTGCGGTGTCGACACCGAGCGCGGCCCAGAGGCTCTGATTCCCATCGCGCAACGAGGTCTCAACCAGTTGAATATTCGCCATGCTCACGACCTTGCCATCAACTCGGGACGCACGCGCAGCAGAATCTCGCCATACTCGACTGCGGCTCCGTTCTCAGCCAATATCTCGACCACTTCGCCCTTCACGCCCGCCTGCACCGTGTTCATCAGCTTCATTGCCTCGATGATGGCGATCACCGTATCCTCTTCGACATGCGAACCTACTTCTACGAAGGGCGGTTCGCCGGGCTTGGGCGCGCGGTAAAAGAATCCCAGCAGCGGGGAAGGAACTTCGCACAGGCCCGGTTCTGACGGCGGCTTGTGTTTTTTCGCCAGCCGCGGCGGCACGGTCGCAGACGGTAGCGTCGTCTGCGTGGGCACCCACGCACGGTCCGGACCTGGTTGCGCGGATTTGGCCGAGCTGCGCTGCAGGCGCAGCTTCATGCCGTCGATCTCAAGCGACAAGGTGTCAAAGCTCGACTCTTCGAGCAAGCGCATGATCTCGGCCACATCCTTGGCCGTCAGAGTCATCGACGGCCTCCAAAGATGTTCATTACATGCGTATGTGGATTCTGCGCGGGTCTGGCGACCGGCGTTGCGTCTTTAGCGGACCAAACCGTCTCGGGGCGGCTCTGCAGCAAAAGGATCCTTCCATCCCGGTCAATGGCCCATTCAATATCCTGCGGGCGCCCGTAATGGCGCTCGATCTTACGGCCGATGTCTCTGAGCGCCGCTACTTCGTCGTCGCTAAGGCTCGGCATACGGCGCATCTCCTCTGGCGTTTTAACCTCATCAACGCCACCATCGGCCGCCGGCAAATGTTGGACGTGCTTGTCGGAAATGGCGCGGATTGAAATCTCGCCGGTGATCTTTGCAATGACGAATCGGTCTGGCGTCACCTCGCCACTGACCACAGCCGAGCCCAGCCCCCAAGCCGCTTCGATTGTAATCACCGACCGGTCGCCGGTTAGCGGGCTGCGCGTGAACATCACTCCAGCGGTGCGCGCGTCGACCATGTGTTGCACGACGACAGCCATCGCCACTCCCCCTTCCCGCATTCTATGTTTGCGGCGATAGGCGATGGAGGGAACAGAGTAGAGACTTGCCCAGCATGAGCGCACATATTTCACTGTTGCCTGTGCACCCATGACCCACAGACAAGTGTCCTGCAGGCCGGCGAAGCTGGCGTCCTCCGCATCCTCAGTTGTCGCGGAGGAACGCACCGCCAGCGGCAAGCCCAGCCGCTCGCCGCAAAGCGCGGCATGCGCCTCGACGATTTCCGATTGCAAGTCCTGCGGCAAGGCCGCACTTTCGAACTGCGCGCGCACTCGTTCGGAAAGTGAGGTGATCTCTTCGAGTTCACCCTCGCGCAGAGACTCGACGCGCGGACGGATGGGCTCTTCCACTTCGAGCGCGGCAAGAAAACGTTCGAAGCCGCCGGTGCGCACCACGAACCCGGGGGGTACGGCGATTCCAGCACGCGTGAGTTCGCCCAAAGACCCGCCTTTGCCGCCGACCGCGGAGCGATGCTTCAGTGTGATATCGGCGAACCAGCTGACGTTTTCCGATGACCGCATGGCAACCCTACGAACCTAGAACTGGAAACTGGAAAAGACTGAAAGCTGACGGCCTACTCGAGAATCGTTACTACGCCCCGCCCTCCATCCACGCGGATGCGCTGACCCTCTTTGATTTTTTGCGTAGCCCTGCCCGTCCCAACCACCGCAGGCAGGCCGAATTCCCGCGCAACGATTGCTGCGTGGCTCATCGAGCCTCCGATATCCGAGACAGCTGCTGCGATCTTCTGGAAGATCGGCGCCCAGGTGGGATTGGTGACTTGACAAACCAGTATGTCACCCTGGCGCAAGCGACCGATCTCGTCGACTGACTTTACGACTCTGGCCACGCCCTCGGCTACGCCGCTGGAAGCGGCAAATCCCTTGATCTCGTTCGAATCCGGCTGGTCACCTGCCGTCAGCCACGCGTCCAGACTCTCGCGGGTAATCCCCCACAGCATGACGATGGCCGGGTCATCGATGACCTCGGGAACCGGCCCGAGCGCTGGCGCAGTATCGTGCTTTGTCCATGCCGCAATCGCCGCCTTTCGTTCCTCGACGAGGGCGGGCCAGCGTGATGGGCCACGCGGGGGCGAGCCGCTCGACCACGACGTCATCAGGTCGACGATCGCCGCTTCCAGTTCGAAGTGAGTGAGATGGAAGACGTCCTCGGTATCCGGGAAGAAGCCATACGTGGAGAGCAGCGCGCCGAACTCTCTGATCTTGTTGAAGAACAGGTTCGTATACCAGTGTTCGCAATAAAACTTGTGTCCCTCGACGTAAGGGAAAACGCGATGCGTCAGTCCGATCATCTGATCGTAGGCGGCGCGCTCCTCGTCTGAATTCAGAAGATCGCTATAATCCTCGATCAGCTGCTTGCGCTCCGCCATCAGTTTCTCGATCGGCCTTTCGATCCGGCGGCCTGCCTTTATATTGGCAATATATCCCGGCAGCGCGGCGAACGGCATCGACAGATCGTCGTTCCATGACCTGTGATAGTGATAAAACCCGTCGCCGACGTTGATGTTGAACCAGGGGTCGCGCGAGACCGCGAGTTCTTTCAGCCAGGCCTTGCCTGGATCACCGAGTTGCTCCAGAGACTTGATGATGTCGTTTGGGGAGCAGCCGTCCCGTATCTTGTCATCGACCCCGAGTTCGACGGCGCGCTTCGCAAGGCGTCTGAGTTCGTCGTCCGGGCGGAAGATTTCAGCCTGCATACCCGCCACCATGCGGGCCACCGTCTGGTCGCTGATCTCGGGAAATGCTTTCTTGCAGAAGTCGAAGAAGGTCAGATAGGCGCCATAGCCGAGCAGGAGAAATTCGAAATGGTACTGCCACATCCGGTAGTAGCCTTCCAGCGTTTTCTGATACGTGTCGAGCAGGTAATGGTTTGACGCGACTCCACGGCCTGCATGGACATGCTCCAGAGGCTCGAACTCCGGGATTTCAACCTTCTGCAGCTTCTGCGCATCGCGGATCAGCGCCATCATCTTTTCTTTCCATTGCGCGGACAGTCGCTCCCAGTTGTCGTAGTAGTAAAAGGCGCGCCGCTTGAACTCCTTCGTGCGGCGGGCGATCTCGGCTGGGTCCGTCACCGCATTTCCGCCGATGTAGATGCGACCGTTGATGATGCGATAGTCGATACCCAGCGTTGTCGGCAGGCAATGCACGCGCGTGTTTGCCGCGCCCAAGGCACAATACGCGGCCTCCGCAGTGATCGTGTCGAAGAGGCACATCGGCGCTGGGAAATGCATGGAGTTGTAGAACCAGAAGCGCTCGTCGTCTTCCTGCGTGAATTGCATGTAATAGGGATAAGCAGCTTGGGTTCGTTCGGTTCCCGCGATTACTTCAATCGAGCTTGGAAGCGGAAAGCGCTTGGGTTTGACCATTGTGCTCATGTACGTCCCCCCACGGGCCGTCTCAATCTACACCTTTTAGGCCTAGGTATAGCCGCTATCTTATTGCGTCAGCACAATCGATGCGCAGAACCCGATCATCCGTTTCCCCAAAAAGGATATCGAGCAGTTCAGGGCGGTTCCGCTGCAACCCACGACTGTTCACTGTACCTTTCTCCGTCAATTCTCCGGTCGCGCCGGAAGGTGGGACCTCAACCAATATTGCTGCGACAATCCGGTTGGAACTGCCGGTTCCAGTAGCGGCCAGCTCCTTCAATCGTTCGTGCAAAATCGTCCGCAAGACCTTGTTTGAGGCCGTCTGTGCCGGTGTTGCATTGCGATGCAGACCGGCGACCTCGGCGCATACCTCCCAGTCGGGAAAAATGAGCATACGCACATCCTCGCGGTCGGCGCCCACGATCACAACTTCGCTGGCCAGCGGTCGCAGTACATCGAGCGCGGTCAACCGCAGCTTGCCGGCGCTCACGCGTGTGCCCGAAGTCAGCTTGAAGTCTTCACTGATCCGGCCATCAAAGCGCAAACCCGCCCTCGGCCGTTCCGGATCGATGAAGCTGAGCAGATCACCAGAGCGGAGGAAGCCATCTTCATCGAAGGCCGATGCCGTGGCCGCTCGATCCCGCCAATAACCGGGAGTTACATTCGGGCCCCGATAGCAAGCCTCAAAGCTGTCGCCATGCGGCACCAGCTTAAGGTCCATTCCAGCCACCGGGATCCCGACTACTCCCGGCCCGGTCGCGTACAGGTTGCCAAACAGAGCGATGGGGCTTGTCTCGGTCATGCCGAGGCCGCTGACTATCAAAATTTTTTGACCGACAGCTTGCACTGTCAGTTGTTCGAGAGCGTTCCAGGTTGACGGCTGCATCGATGCCGCCGCATACCACAGGAATTTGATGCGCCGGAAGAAGTTCTCGCGAAATATCTGATCGGCTTCAAGGTGGGGGATCAACAGTTCAAAGCCCTTCGGCACATTGAAGTAAATCGTCGGCGATATCCGGCGCAATAACTTCAAACTCTCGCCGAACAGCGCGGGAGTTGGTTTTCCCGGATCGATGTACAGGGTGCCCCCGTTGTGCAGCACAATACTGAAATTGCTGTTGCCACCAGCCGTGTGATTCCACGGAGCCCAATCCACCATCACCGGCGGCTCATCGGCCAGGATCGGGGCCACTTGCCGCTTCATCTGTGCGTTGGCGCAAAGCATGCCGTGCGTGTTGATCACTGCCTTCGGCACTCCGGTCGAACCGGAGGTAAACAAGTACTTCAAGACTGTATCTCTGTCAACTCGCGCCGCCGCTGCCATTACGGCATCCCGCCGGCTGCGGTCGCCATGGAGCGATGCAAAACCGATCATGTTTGATGACGGTGGGACATTGCGGAACGCGACAACGGGAATAGTAGTCCCGAGCGTCCTTTGAATCGCGTCTCGATAGAGTTCGCCGTCGTCCACCACCACCATGCCAGGGGTCAACAGACGAAAGCTGTGCGACAGCTTGAGATAGTCGGTGGTTTGAAGCGCATAGGCCGGTGCGATCGGAGCGAATGGAATTCCGACATACGCCGCAGCCAGAATCATCAGCGCATAGTCGATGCAGTTGGCGGCAAGTATGGTGATCGGTCGCTCAGGGCCGAGGTCATAACTGAGCAGACCCTCGGCCAGAGCCAGTGCCGCCTCGCGAGCTTCGCGGTAACGAATGGTCCGCTCTCCGTTTTTCGTCTGCTCGACGATGAAGGCACGATTGGGAGCCTCCAGGCCCCAGCGGTCCAGCCAATCGCCGACCCGGTGGTCGTAATCCGCCAGCGGTTCGACTGATCGCATGAGGTAATTTCCATTGCCTTGGCGGGTGAGTTCGACGTCAGGAGAGAAGAAACGCACTGGCCGCAAAGGCGCATTCACGAGGGTTACCGGTCGTTGGGTATACTCAATGAGGAAGCCTAACCGATGTAATTCCGCGCCGCAAGCGCTGTGCTAGACTCAGGGATGGATTCGGAAGAAAAGCCTTTCTTACGCAGAAATCAGCGATGCAAACGATGAAACGCCACCCCAGTTCGTCATCAAAAGCCAAAACTAAAGGCGGCGAATTATCGAACGATGTTTATGACCAGCCGGGCCACTTGATTCGCCGTGCTCAACAAATCGCCGTATCGATGTTCTACTCAACTTTGGGTTACGAACTTACCCCCGTCCAATACGGAGTGTTACGAATCCTTCAGGATTACCCCGGAATTGACCAGGTCACGCTGGCTCGGCTCTGCGCTCTCGACACCTCAACCGCGGCGAATTTGGCAGTACGTCTGGAGCAGAGCGGTTTCCTGAAGCGCACGGTGCCGACCGGGAGCAAGCGTTTTCGCCTGCTTCGGCTCACCCCACAAGGTGCCGCCCTCTTGAAGAAGCTTCTTCCAGCGGGGCGCTTGTTGAGCCGGCGCTTGCTACAGGCCCTCGACAAAAAGGAACAGAAAATCTTTCTCCATCTGCTCAAGAAATTCGTGCATTTAAACAACGAAGAAAGCCGCGCTCCGCTCGACCGGGCATTCACTGAGACGCGAAACAACAATGGAAACTCAAGCGCCTCCCGCCTGAATCATGCTCCCAGTTGAGTCTCTGAATCGCCTCCGAACTTGTTTTTCACTTCGTCCGGAATCGAACGCGCCTCGAATTTGTCGGCGTCGCCATTTGGGTGCACGACCCAGACCCGCGTCTCGAAGCACTCAATCGCCATCCCCTCGTCTTTCATCAACCGGTGGCGGACGACAAAGCTGCTCTTCCCCCACTTTGATACCGCCGATTCCACGACGACGTCATCCCCAAAGCGCGACGGCATCATGAAGCGTGCCTTCATATCTACGACGGGAATGCCGGCGATCCCGTACGTCTTCAACATATCGCGTTTGAAAAGGCCGGCGCGTTCAAACAGTGCCCGCGTGCACGCGTCAAAGAACTCGAAATAGCGCGGGAAATAGACGATCCCGGCTGGATCACAATCGCCCCATTCGATTCGTATGGTTTGTCGATTCGTGAGCATAGAGTCAAAGAACCCGACTTCAAAAAGACGACGTCGAAGAAAAAGTTGACGTGGAAAGCCGACGTCGAAGGACGATCACTCAACCGTCGCTTCCAACCGCGGGCTTGAAGACATTCGCCTCCCTTTGGCGGTCCCATTGTTCGAAGCTAGAGTTTACCGCTGCTAAGCGTTCAATGAGCCCTGCCAGCCGCCAATAATGGCCGAGATTTTCGTGATAGTAACGGATGCGCTTGGCGACATGACCAAGTCCCAGTGTGTCGGCATAAAACATAGGCCCTCCCAGGTGGCGCGGGAACCCATAGCCGCTTGTCCAGACCACGTCGATGTCTGACGCGCGTGACGCGATCCCTTCCTCGAGAACCATCGCTCCCACATTGATCAGCGCTAGTAGGCAGCGCTCAACAATTTCGTCGTCTCCGATCTTGCGCCGGACGATACGTGTACCTCTTTGCGAGGCGAGCGTCTCAATCAGGGCTGTCACTTCCGGATCGGGTATTGCATCGCGGCTGCCACTCTCGTATCGGTAGAAGCCACGGCCAGTCTTCTGGCCAAGCCTTCCGAGTTCGGTCAGGCGGTCGGCGATCACGAAGTAGGGATCGGGACGGCTCTCACGCTTGTAAAGCTGAATTCGCGCCTTCGTTCCGACATCATTCCCGCCCAAATCGCTGACGCGCTGCGGTCCCATCGCAAACCCGAATTGCTCCAGGGCCGCATCCACCTGCATCGGCGAGGCGCCTTCCAAAAGCAGTTGCTCGGCCTCACGAAAATATCCATCGAGCATCATCCGATTGCCAATGAAACCAAACGCGTCACCCGACACAACTGGAACTCTCTTCAGCAGTTTTGCCACCTGGAGTGCGGTTGCAAGTGCCTCGGCCGAAGTGTCCGTGCCGCGCACGATCTCAAGCAACCTCGTAACGTTCGCCGGAGCGAAAAAATGCAGCCCTACCACGCGGCTCGGATGCATGGTCGCGCGCCCCAGTTCCGTCACCGATAGAGTAGACGTGTTCGATGCGATCAGTCGTGCGGAAGGAAGAATCGAGTCGAGCCTGGACAGGACCTCTTTTTTCAAGTCCATGTCCTCGAACACCGCTTCGATCACGATATCCGCATCAGCCGCGTCCGCAATCTCAACGCCAGCGGAGATTCTTGCAATCCGCTCAGCTGCGATTTCCTGGGCAATCCGGCCACGCTTGACGCTCGATGCATAAGCAGAACCAATGATTTCCTGGCTTCGCGCAAGCGCAGCCCCCGTATTGTCGATCAGCGTCACATTCCGGCCGGCGTCTGCGAACGCGATCGCGATCGCGCTCCCCATCGTTCCCGCCCCGATGATAGCGACCCGCTTGATCTCTGCCTCTTTCCCCCGGGCAGGCAGACCGGCCACCTTCCCGGATTCGCGTTCGACAAGGAAAATATGGCGAAGGGCGTGGCTTTCACGCGAAGCCAGTGATTTCCGGGCGAGCTCAGCCTCGACAGCAATGCCCTCCACAAACGGCAATGCCGCCGCCTTGATCGCGTCAACCACGAGAGTCTGGGTCGTTCGCCCTTTTAGCGTGCGGGCATGCGTGCGGAAAGCCTCCGCAAGATCGGATTCGCTGAGGCCGGCTGCGACGGAAAGATTGCGGGTCGGCCGTGGGCCGAGTCCACTTTGCGCCAATCGCTCACAAAAATGTAAAGCGCCCTCGCGCAGATCGCCTTCCACCACTTCATCGACCAAGCCCTTGGACTTCGCCTCATCCGCCGAAATGGGCGTGCCTGACAGGATCATTTCCAACGCCGCGGGGGCGCCGATCAACCGCGGCAGTCGCTGCGTCCCGCCCGCGCCCGGGATGATCCCAAGCGTGATCTCTGGCAGTCCCAGCTTTGCGCTTCTGTGCGCGAGCCGATAGTGACAGGCCATCGCCAGTTCGAGTCCACCACCGAGTGCTAATCCATGGATCGCCGCGACCACCGGCACGGGGGCTCCCTCGACCGCGGCCTGCACCTTCTGCAGTGAGGGCTCTGCGAGTCCAGTCTCGAACTCCTTCAGGTCAGCACCCGCGCTGAACAGGTTACCGGCCGAAAGGATGACCAGGGCTTTGATTTGAGTACGCTTTGAATCTTCCGCAATCGCGTCGATGAGCCCGGCTCTCACGTCACGGTTGAGGGCGTTGACGGGAGGGTTGTCCAGGCGGATCAAGCCGACAACGCCTGCTTGATCGAGCGCAACGACTTTTGAGGAAGCGCTCACCGCGTCTCCATTCCGGAGCAATGAGAGTATGCATCGGCCGCGGGTCTTGTCAATTTAGCCATCCTTTAGGTTTCCTGTGCAATTGCGAACTCAGGCTTTGCTTCAAAACGGTCCCACGCCGGGAATCGGTTCGAGGATATTGCAAAGTTCGGGATGTTCCGTATACTGAACGACGCGTCGCTCGACTATCCAACAGGGAGGCAAAAAAATGAAGGAGAAAAGTTTACAGGATTTGCTACAGACCGTTGGGAATCCGGTAACCATGTTGCGCAATTCGCGGATCGGAGCCTACGTTTATCCGGTCGTCCCTACTGAATATTCAAATTGGCGCGACGAACAAGTTGCCTGGCGTGAGACTGCCGTTCTCTTCGACCAGTCTCACCACATGGTCAACCTGTATGTAGAAGGTCTCGATGCCCTCAAAATGCTCTCCTATCTGGGCACCAATAGCTTTGCCAAGTTCCCGGTCAATCGAGCCAAGCAGTTCTCCCCTTGCTCCTATGACGGCTATGTGATCGGCGACGGAATTCTTTTCCACCTCGAGGAAAACAAGCTGGTGTTCGTTGGCCGCGTGCCGGTTGCCGACTGGCTTCAATTCCACGCCGAGACCGGCGGATATGACGTCAAGGTCGACAAAGACGATCGATCGCCATCAAACCCGCGCGGCAAGGCCGTGGTTCGCACTTGTTATCGCTACCAGATTCAAGGTCCGAACGCTCCGCAGATCCTCGAGAAGCTCAACGGCGGCCCGCTGCCGGAGATCAAATTCTTCAACATGGATGTGATCAACATCGCCGGACGAAAGGTACGGGCGCTGCGCCACGGTATGGCCGGCGCTCCCGGTTTGGAAGTTTGGGGACCATACGAGGAGCGCGAAGAAATTCGCGCCGCCATTGTGGCCGCCGGCAAGGACTTTGGCCTTCGTGAAGTAGGCGCCAGAGCATACGCCACCAATACCCTGGAGTCGGGATGGATTCCATCCCCGCTTCCGGCGGTTTACACCGGCGAGAAAATGAAGGCCTACAGACAGTGGCTGCCTGCCACCGGTTATGAGGGTACTGGTTCGCTCGCCGGCAGCTTCGATTCCGATAACATCGAGGACTACTACATGTCGCCTTACGCCTTGGGCTACGGGCCATTCATCAAATTCGACCACGACTTCATTGGAAGGGAAGCGCTTGAGAAGATGCAAGGAAAAGCGCATCGGAAGAAGGTAACGTTTGCCTGGAACGCTGAAGATGTCGTCAAGGTGTTGGCGTCCATGTTCGAGCCGGGAAATATCTACAAATATATCGACCTTCCGCAGTCGAATTATGCATCTGCCTCGTACGACAAGATAATCAGCGGCGGAAAGAACGTCGGCTTCTCCATGTTTAGCGGCTATAGCTACAACGAACGCTCAATGTTGTCGCTGGGCGTGGTGGATCCTGACATCGAAGTCGGCACGGAAGTGAAACTGGTGTGGGGTGAAGCCGGCGGCGGCTCACAGAAAACGACCGTCGAACGTCATAAGCAAATTGAGATTCGAGCCATTGTGAGCCCGGTGCCTTACTCCAAGGTTGTGCGAGAGACCTATGCGAAGGGCTGGCGCACGGTTCAAGTGTGAGCAGCACGCGAGTTGGCAGCCCGATCGATCCAGTCTACGGTTTTGCTAAATCCGCCGAAGACGTAGAAGTGCAGCCCCGCGATGCCGAGCGGCAAAGGACTTCCGGAGAACTCACTCTCCAGCCCAGCCGACACTGCGATATCCCGAATAATCGGCTCTGGACCCTTTTCGACAAGCAATCTCGCGAACGACGGGTTTTCCGTCAACACGTGCAGCGAGTTCCCAATTCCACATCGTACAGCGTAGCGCGCCAGCGTAAGGATCCCCGCAGGACCCGCCAGACCCACCTGCACAGGAACGTCGATACCTTGAACGCGAATGTGCCTGAGCCACGAGACAATCGGCTCAGCTTCAAAGCAGAATTGTGTAACGATGGAGAGTTGCACTCCCGCGCTGCGCGCAAAATTCACCTTTGCCGACAGCGCTCTATCGAGAACAGCGTTGGAGATATGAGGATTCCCCTCCGGGAAGCCGCCCACGGCCATGCGAACAATGCCGATTTTCTGAAAGACGCCCGTCTGCATAACCTGCACGCTCGAGTCGTATGGGCCGGCCGGCTTGGCGCGATCGCCGCCGATGATGAGAATGCGGTCAACTGCTGCCTCACCAGCCAGGCGCGCCGCAAATTGCTCAAGCTGGGCCAGGGTCTCGATATGCCGGGCGCACACGTGTGGGACCGCGACAAGACCAGCGCGCTGGAGCAGGGCCGCAGGACCCACGGCATCCATCGGATCTGCGCCCGGGATCCAGGGAAGGAAAACTTCGGTGCCCGGTTGCAGACGCTCGAGCGCCGCGTCCACCAACTTGGGCTGCCTCGGGTTCACCTCAATCGAATAACCCCTAAGCATCTCGGCAATGCTGAACGCAGCGGTTGCGTCCGTCATGCAACCCTCGGTCTTCAGTGTACTGAACGTAGAACTGTATTCTGACCGCTTCCACGAATTATTGTCAAGACACACGTTCAGAGGTATCGTTGAGCATACTTAACCTCCTCGTGAGGAACCACGAGGCTGAAACCGTCGTCCAAGCTAGGATGCTGCAAGGGTAGGATGCTGCAGAGGTGACCCCATGGAAAACGAACCGGTCATGGATCTGGCTCATCTGGGTCATTTGGAGTTGCTCACGCCGAAACCGCAGGAGAGCCTCCGTTTCTTCGTCGACGTGCTTGGAATGACGGAGAGCGGCCGCGAAGGCGACTCCGTCTACCTGCGTGCATACGACGACTATGAACGCCATTCCTTGAAGCTAACGGCGTCAAAATTGCCAGGCTTGGGTCACGTCGCCTACCGCACCCGCAGCCCGCAAGCGCTGGAGCGGCGCGTCGCCGCAGTCAAAGGATCGGGCTTCGACATCGGCTGGACCAATGGCGACCTCGCGCACGGCCCAGCGTTTCTCTGCCAGGATCCCGACGGACACAAGATCGAGCTCTACTATGAAACCCAGTGGTATCAGGCTCCGCCAGAGTTGCGGCCCGCGCTGAAGAATCAGGCCCAGCGCTTTCCCGCGCGCGGCATCAACGTCCGCCGCCTCGACCATTGGAACGGCTTGGCTGTCGACATCGAAGCCAACCGCAAGTTTTTCGAAAAGTATCTGGGCTTTCGTCTGACGGAACAGATTGTCCTCGACGACGGATCGGAAGCCGCCATGTGGATGACGTGCACGAATAAAAGCTATGACTTCGCCTATACGCGCGACCACACCGGAACGAAGGGGCGATTTCACCACATCACATACGCGGTCAATAGCCGGGAAGAAGTGTTGTTGGCCGCAGATATCTGCCTGGAGAATGCCGTCTACATAGAGACCGGTCCGCACAAGCACGCGATTCAGCAGACTTTCTTTTTGTATGTGTATGAACCCGGTGGGAACCGCGTGGAAGTTTGCAACGCCGGAGCGCGTCTGATCCTCGCGCCCGATTGGAAACCAATTCGCTGGAGCGAGGCCGAACGGCGGAAAGGCCAGGCCTGGGGCCTGAAGACGATCGAATCTTTTCACACTTATGGCACACCCCCGGTAGAGGCGACTAAGAAAGCGTGAGCAAACGATTCCAAGGTGACAATCTTGGCTGAAAAGAAAACCGCATTGGTTGTCAGCGCGCATTCTGCCGATTTTGTCTGGCGGGCAGGAGGGGCGATCGCGCTCTATGCCGAGCGTGGGTGGGAAATCACTGTAGTGTGTCTGTCGTTCGGCGAACGAGGTGAGTCGGCAAAACTCTGGCGCCAACCGGGGATGACAATGGATGCCGTGAAGGCCAACCGAAAACAAGAAGCCAATCGCGCCGCCGAGATCCTCGGAGCCGGGACGATTTTCTTCGACGCGGGCGACTATCCGATGAGAATCGAAGACAAGATTCTCTATGAGTTGGCGGCGCTTTATAGAAAGATTCGCCCTGAATTCGTCCTCACGCACTCACTCGAGGATCCCTACAACTTCGATCATCCGCTCGCGTCTCACATCGCGCAGGAAGCTCGCATCGTCGCCCAAGCCCACGGCCACGACCCAGGCACGCCCGAGATCGGGGCACCGCCGGTTTTTCTCTTCGAGCCCCATCAGCCCGAACAATGCAACTGGAAGCCGCAGGTGCTGCTCGATATCACGCCTGTTTGGCCTAAGAAATACGCGGCGTTCAAGGAGATGAACGCCCAGGAGCACCTCTGGCAATATTATGAGCGCGTGGCCTTGCAGCGCGGGGTGCAGGCCTCCCGCAATTCGAACAAGAACATTAAGTACGCGGAAGCCTATCAGCGCGTCTTTCCACAGGTGACGGAGGAGCTCGCATGAACCAACCCGTCGTGATCCGGCAGGTCGAGCACCCGCCGGCAGACACGGTTGCAGCGCTCGAAAAATACGGCGTTTCAACCGTGCATGAAGCACAGGGACGTTGCGGCTTACTTGCCGCTTATATGCGTCCAATTTATCCGGGTGCTGCTATCGCCGGGCCTGCAGTCACGGTGTCTTTGCCGCCAGGAGATAATCTGATGATCCATGTTGCCGTCGAGGTCTGCCGCGACGGCGACATCATGGTGGTAGCTCCGACCTCGCCTTGCAGCGACGGCTATTTCGGCGAGTTGCTGGCGACTTCGCTGCGCGCGCACGGCGTCAAAGGACTCATCATCGACGCGGGATGTCGCGACGTCCGCTCGCTTACGGAAATGAAGTTTCCCGTCTGGAGCCGCGCCATCAGTTCGCAGGGAACAGTCAAGTCCACGCTCGGGTCAGTGAACGTCGGGGTGGTGTGCGCCGGCGCGTCCATCGAAGCCGGCGACGTCATCGTCGCGGACGATGATGGAGTGGTAGTGGTGAGAGCATCCGCCGCGCAGGAGGTAGTCGTCGCCTGTGAACAAAGGGTTCGCAAAGAACAAGCAACGCGGGAGCGATTAGCGCGCGGGGAACTCGGCCTCGATATCTATGGCTTGCGCGCTAAAGTTGGAGAGCTTGGCCTCAAGTATCTATGAGGCATTTTGCAAGAAGGAGATCGCATGGCTCCGCCATCGCAAACTCGCATTCCCTGCACTCTGATGCGAGGTGGAACTTCCAAGGGCCCTTTTTTCGTAGCCAGTGATCTCCCGAGCGATGTTCAATTGCGCGATCGCGTGTTGCTGGCGGTAATGGGGTCTCCCGATGCTCGCCAGATCGACGGCATCGGCGGCGCAGATCCTCTCACCAGCAAGGTGGCAATCATCTCCCGCTCTTTGCGGCCGGGAATCGATGTCGATTATCTCTTTGCGCAGGTTTCAATCGACCGCCCACTCGTGGATGTAACGCCGAACTGCGGAAATATGCTCGCCGGTGTTGGCCCGTTTGCTATCGAGCGGAGTCTAGTCCCGTCGCGCGATCCGGTTACTCCAATCAAGATCTACATGGTAAACACGGGAAATGTTGCTGTGGCGCACGTGCCCACACCCGATGGCGAGGTTTTATATGAAGGGGAAGCTACGATTGCCGGCGTGCCCGGCACGTCCGCTGCGATTCGTATCGATTTCCTGGACACCGCTGGTTCGGTTTGTGGCGCCCTTTTGCCGACGGGCAATGCCATCGATGATCTCGACGGAATCGAGGCCACGCTCATCGATAATGGCATGCCGGTGGTCGTGCTGCGCGCCGCGGATTTCGGCAAATCCGGGTACGAGGTGCCTGCCGAACTCGACGCCGATAGGGAATTCAAACAGCGCCTGGAACAGATTCGTATTCTGGCAGGCGAGCGCATGGGCTTGGGCGACGTGCGGTTGAAGGTTGTTCCAAAAATGACTTTGGTCGCGCCGCCGCGTCAGGGAGGAGACTTGACCACTCGTACCTTCATCCCGCACAAGTGTCATGCGGCGATCGGCGTGCTGGGAGCGGTAACGGTCGGAACCGCATGTGTGTTGCCTGGCTCGGTCCCTTCCAGGTTTTTCGCCCCGCGCGGAGGCCCCGTGAAACGCCTCTTGGTCGAGCATCCTAGCGGTGAATTCTCCCTGGAAATCGAGGTGGACGAGACGAGCAGCGGGGGCGGCCTCAGAGTGGTTCGTTCGAGCCTGATTCGAACAGCCCGCGCGCTATTTCGAGGTGACGTTCTCGTGCCGGCGAGCATCTGGGGTGGGATCGCGTCGAAGCTTCACGTCACGAATGCGCCGGCGATGAAGCATGGGGTAGCTTTGGAAGACTTCTAGGAGAGGCTTTGTAGGTAGCAAAATAAAAATGCCAATACCCCCCATCCAGCAAATTGCGATCATCGGATTCGGCGAGGTCGGTGGCGTTTTCGGGCATGATTTCGCCAAGCAGGGAATCGAGGTCTCCGTTTTCGACATTCTGTTTGTTTCCAAACGGCACCGGCGGCAAATGCTGTCGAAAGCCAGCGAGTGCGGAGTAAGAGCCGCAGCCAATTTGTACGACTGCGTGCGCGACTCGCAACTTGTGATTTCAGCCGTCACCGTAACCTCTGCGCTGGATGTTGCAAAGGAAGCGGGGGCGATCCTTCGTGCCGGACAGATTTTTCTCGACATCAACTCGGCGTCGCCCAAGACAAAGCGCAAAGCCGCACGCCTCATCGAGCCCGGCACAGCCAAAAGAAGCAAGGCGCATTTCGTCGAAGCAGCCGTAATGGCGGCAGTCCCGGGCGCGCGGCTGAAAGTTCCCATGCTCCTTGGCGGTCCCAAAGCCGCCGAGGCCGCCGAACGGCTTACATCAATTGGGATGAATGCGATTGCTCTCAGCAATCAGATCGGACTCGCCTCGGCGGTGAAAATGTGTCGCAGTGTCATGCTCAAAGGCTTCGAAGCGCTGGCCGTCGAGTGCCTTTTCGCAGCGCGTCAGTACGGCGTTGAAGATGCTGTGCTCGAATCTCTGGCTGCCACCTATCCCAGCTTGGGATGGAAAGATCGTCTGCCGGATTATCTGATCAGCCGGGTTGCCGAACATGGCCGGCGTCGCGCCCAGGAGATGCGCGAAGTTGCGCAGGCGCTGCGCTCCGTCGGTGTCAAGCCGGCGATGGCTATGGCCACGGCCGACCGCCAGGAGCGTTTGGTGTGTGAAATGGCCCAGCGGGACCTTTGCTTCAAGGCCGGCGAGCCGTTTTCCTGGCGTTCGCTCGCCGACGCCATCGCCCGCGGCGGCGGCCATCGCCGGCCCAAGAGATGTCTTTGACTGACCCTGTTCAGGAGGAGAACGAACCCTGCTCAACAAGAATTGTCACGCCTCTGAGTTGCTCTCGCTGTTTTGCTTAGGCGCCCTCTCCGCCACGCTCGGTCGTGACGCTGCGCGCGACAGGTTGATGCTCTCTCTTATGCCATATGCGTGCTCGAACATCAGGGCTGCAACTCGCGTGCCTTCTTTATTTTCAAGCGCCTGCACGATGGCATGATGTTGGCGATGCGCGTAGCGCAGCACGTCATACATGCGCGGAAGGTCCACCCGGTCAAACGCAATAGCATGCGCGGCGGCAAACGGTATTCGATCATTGTGTCGAATCGCTTCGGTCAACACCTTGCTCCCGGCTCCTTCCACGATGAGTGAATGAAATTCCCTGTTCATGTCGCCATATCGTGCTTCGTCCGATTCAACCAGATGTCCCTTGGAAAGAATCTCATCGCCTTCGCGGAGGCACTCGTGAAGCGAGTGTATTAATCGGCGCGGCGGTCCCTGTTCAGCCAGCATGCGCGCCGCGAGGCCTTCGAGCACCCCGCGGACATCAATTCCGTCCATGATCTCCCGCGATGTGAAAGCACGCACAACGAAGCCGCGAGTATCCAGGTGGGTCAACACTCCCTCTTGGGCAAGGATCGGCAACGATTCACGTACGGGGGTTCTGGAGACTCCGAGCTTGTTCGCCAGGTCGACCTCTCTGACCCGCTGACCCGGAGCGAGCTCACCCTGCAGGATCATCTCGCGAATTCTTACGATTACGCGTGAATTCTTGCCGGCCATGACGGTATGCGAGCCAGATCAGGATTCGATAAGCATCCTGAGCCACAGGCGTTGCGATCGAGCGATGGTGTCCGCGAGGAACTACGATCGCGCCCTCACGCCGACACGCCATGCTGGCCCATGATTTCCGGGATGTTACCAACTTCGGTAAACACAAGCAATCGCGCAGGCCCGCACCTCCAGAAGGCCGAGAGCTGGTTACCGTGAAGTGCCTATCTAGCCAAATCGATACTTTGGAATAAAATGGCCGGCAAGATTGCGTCTTGAGCCCGCCATTCCAGACACGATTTTAGGGGGTGAATGTCATGGCATCCATTGCTTCTCCAGTTGAAATCAACCGCGAGGTCGCAGATTTTCTGAAGCATCCCAGGAAAATGTTCATTGGGGGAGCGTGGGTCGAAGCCGCCTCCGGCAAAACATTCGATACCTACAATCCGGCAACGGGAGAAGTGCTGGCCAAGGTCTGCGAGGGCGATCGCGCCGACGTTGACCGGGCTGTGAAAGCTGCGCGGAAAGCTTTCGAAGAAGGCCCCTGGCCTGACATGCTGCCAGCCGAGCGCGCTCGTTTGCTCTGGAAGGTTGCCGACCTCATTGACGAGCATCACGAAGAGCTGGCCGAGTTGGAAACACTCGACAATGGCAAGCCGCTGCTGTTTTCGCGGATCGTCGACGTCCCTACAGCCGCCGCCAACTTCCGCTACATGTCGGGCTGGGCGACGAAGATTGAAGGCAACACCATTCCCATCTCCATGCCCGGCGCCAAATATTTTGCTTACACTCTGCGCGAACCGGTCGGAGTAGCAGGGCAGATTATTCCATGGAACTTCCCCCTCATCATGGCCTCGTTGAAACTGGGACCGGCGTTAGCCGCTGGCTGCACCGCGGTGTTGAAGCCCGCCGAACAAACTCCGCTCACCGCGCTGCGCCTTGGCGAATTGATCCAGGAAGCCGGCTTCCCCGACGGAGTTGTCAACATCGTACCCGGCTACGGCGAAACTGCGGGCGCGGCTCTGGCCGCGCACCCTGACGTTGATAAGATCGCCTTCACCGGCTCAACCGAGGTGGGTCGTCTGATTGTCACTGCGGCGACCGGGAATCTGAAAAAAGTGTCGCTTGAACTCGGCGGCAAAAGTCCAAACATCATCTTTGCCGATGCCGACCTCGACTGCGCCATTCCCGGCAGTGCCAACGCCATTTTCTTCAACCAGGGGCAGATCTGCGCCGCCGGTTCGCGCCTGTTCGTGCACAAAAGCATCTTCGACAAAGTTGTCGGAGGGGTCGCCGAGGCGAGCAAGAAATTCCACATCGGTCCCGGTATCGATCCCGCCACCACGCTTGGCCCTCTCGTTTCGCAAGAGCAACTCGAGCGCGTGTGCAGCTATCTCGATTCCGGCATGAAGGACGGCGCAAAGGCCGCCATTGGCGGCCACAAGATAGCCGGTCCGGGATACTTCGTCGAACCCACGATTCTTGTCGATGTGCGTCCGGAGATGAAAGTAGTGCGCGAAGAAATCTTCGGCCCGGTCGTCACCGCCATTCCGTTTAGCGATCCGAATGAAATTGTGAAGTCGGCCAACGACACGCACTATGGTTTGGCGTCAGCGGTCTGGACTCGCGACGTAAGCACCGCCCACAAGGTGGCCGCCAAGATCCGCGCCGGAACCGTCTGGTTAAATTGTTACAACATCTTCGATGCTGCGCTTCCTTTCGGCGGCTATCGCCAATCTGGCTGGGGACGCGAATGTGGACGTGAAGGAATTGAGTTGTATACCGAAACCAAAGCGGTTTGCGCTCAGCTGTAAGCGCGCTGCTATGATGTGCAAGCTTCGAATTAAAATAGCGCAAATCATCTACACGCCCCACCATGACGACTGCCGTTCTTTCTGCGCAAGGACTTGAACCATGAAAATCGCGGGCTATCGGCCACTGCATCCTGGAACTCAGCCGGATCATCTTCATTTACCCTACGTTTCTTCCATCAAGCGCTCGCCCACCAAACCTCAGATCCGCATTCCCTTCACGCTCTCAGAGGTCACGGGACCGTCGTTCCGCCCCGAGATCGTGCAGCCCAAGGCCTGCGACTTGACGCGGCAGCATTCGGGCGAACCGCTGGGAGAACGAATTATTGTCAGTGGCCGTGTTCTCGACGAAAACGCTCGCCCGCTAGCCAATACCGTGGTTGAAATCTGGCAGGCCAATGCAGCGGGTCGTTACCGGCACGAGGTTGACCGGCATGATGCGCCGCTCGATCCCAATTTCACCGGCTCCGGACAGGCAATCACAAATGAGCGTGGCGAATACCGCTTCGTCACGATTCGCCCAGGTGAGTATCCGTGGCGAAACCACTACAACGCGTGGCGCGCAGCGCACATTCACTTCTCTCTCTTTGGTCCGTCATTCGCCACACGGCTGGTTACTCAGATGTACTTCCCTGGTGATTCTTTGATTCCTTTCGATCCGATTTTCAACTGCACGGCCGATGAAAAAGCTCGCAACCGGCTGATTTCCGTCTTTGACTGGGAAACCTCAATTCCGGAGCACGCCCTGGGTTATCGTTTCGACCTGATTCTGCGCGGGCGCGACGCAACCCCGATGGAGGACTGAATGAGCCTGCAAGCGACCACCTCGCAAACCGTCGGACCATTTTTCAAGATCGGGCTGCACTGGCTCGTTCAGGACAACCTTGCCGAGGAAGGTGTTTCCGGCGAGCGGGTTAGGATCGAAGGCCGCGTTCTCGACGGCGATGGCGTCCCGGTCCCGGATGCTTTTCTGGAGGTTTGGCAAGCCAATGCGCACGGCAAGTACGCGCATCCGGAGGACGGTCAACCGAAGCCGGTTGATCCGAAATTTGCGGGCTACGGACGAATACCGACGAACCGGGAAGGAATCTTTCGCTTTGCCACGATCAAGCCCGGCCCCGTGCCTGGACCTGATGGTAATGAACAGGCGCCACATCTGCTCGTGTCCGTCTTCATGCGCGGTCTCCTCCGGCGACTCGTGACACGGGTTTATTTCCCGGATGAGCCATTAGATGCGGCAGACTACATTCTCAACCTGGTCGAACCTGAGCGGCGTTCAACTCTGATTGCGAAGCGAATTAGCGGTCAGCCTGGAGCGCTCGAATGGAACGTTATTCTGCAAGGATCGAACGAAACGGTATTCTTCGATTTGGGACTGTGAGATAACGGTTGCTTTCTTGCACCGCCTTCTCAGCGACGAATGTCGGCGGGCGCGTCCTTGGAGCAGAGGAGATTCCTATGACCGAAGTGCAGCTGCTAATCGCTGATCGCGATACTGCCGCCTCGAATGCGGCGACGTTCGACCGCGCCAACCCAATTTCCGGCAGCGTGGCTACACGCGCGGCTGCTGCCACGGTGGACGATGCCCGGGCCGCTGCCGCGGCCGCCGCCGCAGCCTTCCCGGACTGGTCTGCGCTGGGTCCGACCGAGCGTCGCAAGAAACTTCTGCGCGCGGCCGACTTGCTCGAGTCGCGCACGCAAGACTTCATCACCGTCATGATGGATGAGATCGGCTCGACCGCCGGCTGGGCTGGCTTCAACGTCTATCTCGCTGCGCAGATGCTGCGCGAAGCTGCGTCCATGACCACGCAAGTTTCCGGCGAAACTATTCCTTCCGATGTTCCGGGCAGCCTAGCCTTCTCAATTCGACAGCCAGTCGGTGTTGTGCTCGGCATCGCTCCGTGGAATGCTCCCGTCATCCTGGGAGTCCGCGCGGTCGCGATGCCGCTGGCCTGTGGCAACACGGTCGTGCTCAAGGCATCCGAGATTTGCCCCGCCACTCATCGCCTCATTGGCACGGTCTTACACGAAGCCGGCTTGGACCACGGTGTGATCAACGTCCTCACTCACGATCCCGCGAGCGCCTCCGCGATTGTCGAAGCGCTCATTGCCGATCCTGCCGTGCGGCGCGTGAACTTCACCGGCTCAACGCGGGTGGGGAAGATGCTGGCAGTGACCGCTGCCAAACATCTCAAGCCGATTCTGCTGGAGCTGGGTGGGAAAGCGCCGATGATCATCCTCGACGATGCCGACCTTGATGCTGCGGTTGATGCCGCCGCTTTCGGCGCCTTCCTGAACCAGGGCCAGATCTGTATGTCGACCGAGCGCATCATCGTCGATGAAAAAATCGCAGATACATTCGCGCAGAAGTTTGTGGCCAAGGTCAAGAATCTGCCTTGCGGCGATCCACGGAAGGGTGAAGTAGTGCTCGGAGCCGTGGTTGGAATGCCCACCGTCAATCGCGTGCATGCGCTCGTACAAGATGCAATCGCTCGCGGCGCGAAAGTTCTGCTCCAAGGCGATGCACAAGGAACGATTATGCCTGCGGTGATCGTGGACCATGTCACGCCCGACATGCAGATCTTTCGCGATGAATCGTTCGGGCCGTCAGTTTCAATCACGCGCTTCAAAACAACAGAAGAGGCGATCCGGCTGGCAAACGATACGGAATACGGCCTCGCCGCCGCCGTCTTCGGACGCGACGTCGCCCGCGCGTTTGAAGTGGCCAAGCGCATCGATTCCGGCATGTGCCACATCAACGGGCCCACCGTCCACGACGAAGCGCAAATGCCATTCGGCGGCGTCAAAGCCAGCGGCTACGGCCGCTTTGGCGGCGAGGCTGCCGTTGAGCAATTCACCGAGCTGCGCTGGATCACAATCCAGACGACACCGCGCCATTATCCCTTTTGATTTCCGGGGCACGACTCGATTGCTGCTTCTACGCGCGCACCGCGCGCTCTCCCACCACCGACCGCACCGCCTGCGCAATCTTCGCTTCATTGGGCAGCAGGAAGTTTTCCATCGGCTCGCTATAGGGAACCGAAGCCTCCAGCGCCGTCACCAGAACCACCGGCGCCCGCAAATGCTCGAATCCCTTTTCCGCCACCTCACCCGCGATCACGATTGCTGCGGACGATTGGCGCGGCGCCTGATCCACCAGCACCAGCCTTCCCGTCTTCTTCACCGATTTCACAATCGTCTCAACATCCAGCGGCGCGAGCGTCCGCGGATCGATGACCTCCGCGCTGATGTCTTCCTGCGCAAGTTGTTCCGCCGCCGCCAGCGCTTTCTTCACCATCCATCCCGTCGCGACAATCGTCACGTCGCTGCCGGCCCGCTTGATGTCCGCCACGCCGAAAGGAACCACAAACTCGCCTTCGGGCACCTCACCCGTGTCGAGGGTAAGCATGTAATGGTGCAGGTACACGACCGGATTGTCATCGCGGATCGCCGCCGTCATTAATCCCTTCGCATCCGCCGGCGTGGAAGGTATCGCAACTTTCAATCCCGGTATGCCCATCATCGTGTGATAGAGGCAATTGGAATGCTGCCCCGCCCAGCCCGCCGAGAATCCGAATCCAGCCTTCAGCACCAGCGGAACCTTCACCTGTCCGCCCGACATGTAGCGCAACCGCGGAGCCTCATTCAATATCTGATCCATTGCCACCAGCATGAACTCGCTCATCCACAGTTCAACGATCGGCCGCAGTCCCGTGATCGCTGCGCCCACCGCAATGCCGATCTCGGCGGTTTCAGAGATCGGCGCAATGCGCACGCGCCCGGGGCCGAACTTCTTCAGCATCGGATCGCGCTCCGTCATCGCCATGTTCTGGCCATAGAAAATTACGTTGCCGTCGCGTTGCATCTCTTCGGCAATCGCCGTCGCCATCGCTTCTCCGTACATCATCTCCCGCGGCATACGATTCTCCTAAGCGTAGACATACCTGGTTGCTTCCTCTGGCGCAGGCAGCGGGCTGGCGAGCGCAAACCGAACCGCTTCATCCATCTCCGCACGCGCGTCGCCCTCAATCCGCTTGAGTTCCGCTTCGGTTGCTACCGAGCTGTGCAGCAGGTGTGCGCGGAAAAGCGCCAGCGGATCCTTCTCCTTCGCCGCCTTGTACTCCTCCTTATTGCCGTAGACGCCGATCGCCTCATGCTCCGGAAACTGCGTCGGTACCGGCGGCACGGTGATGGCATTGCCGTGTGCGCTCAGCCGATAAAATTTCGATTCGATCAATGTCGGTCCCGCTCCTGCCCGCGCTCGCTCCGCCGCTTCTCCAACTACCGTGTGTACCGCCAGCGGGTCCTTCCCATCCACGGTCACCCCGGGAATGCTGAACGCCTCCGCCTTTTTCGACAGCGGATCTCCCGCCAGCGCGTTCGCATCTTCCAGCTTCACATGTGTGTAAGCCTGGTACTCATTGTTTTCCAGAATAAAAACAACCGGAAGCTTCCAGACCGCCGCCATATTCAGCGTTTCAAAAAACGCTCCCTGCTTGCTCGCTCCATCACCGAAAAAGCAATAAACGATTTGACCGGTTTTCTTCACCTGCGCCGTCAATGCCGCGCCCGCTGCGTGCGCAATGCTTTGGCCCACAATCCCCGACGTGCCCGGAAAATGGCGTTCGGGATCGGCCAGGTGCATCGACCCGCCAAATCCCTTGCACAGCCCGTCTTTCCGTCCATAGAGTTCCGCCATCATCCTTCGCGGCGGAGTGCCCAGCACAATCGGCTGTCCATGGCAGCGATACGTGGGCATCACAAAATCCGTGGGATTCCGCGTCGCCAGCGCACCGACGATCGAAGCCTCCGCACCGTCGGCCAGATGCGTGTGCCCGCGCATCGCGCCCGGATGATCGAGAAAAGTGCGCTTCACGTGCTCCTCGAACTCGCGAATTCGCGCCATCTGCGTGTACATCCAGATCAGCCGATCATTTCCAAGCCGACCGCTCACAAGCCGATCCTTCCCGACATTTTCTTGCTTTTCTTTCTTCGGCATCGCATCACTCCTTATCGCATCACTCCTTTGTCGCCGCGGGAATCGGTGGGCGCAGAATCGCCCTCCTGGCCGATATGGCACAACTTCCCCCCGACTGGAACCTGCGTACGCTCTTCGGCAAGAATCTTCAACACTGTTCCCGCAATCGGCGACTCCAGTTCGTAGCTAACCTTCTCTGTTTCCAACTCCACTACCGCCTCACCCGCCTGCACCGAATCCCCCTCCCGCTTCAGCCAGCGCAGCACACTGGCCCTCGTCGTCGGAATGCCGCCCGCCTTCGGAACCTTCAACGTCGTGACGATAACACTACCTCCTCAATGCACCTCGCGCTCCGCCCCGGTCCAATACGGTTTCCGCATCGTTTTGCGATCCAGTTTGCCCGCCGGAGTCTTCGGAATCTCAGCCCAAAATTCCACCGACTTCGGCGATTTGACACTCCCCAGCTTCGCTTTGCAGTGCACAATCACGTCGCTCTCCGTCAGCAACTCGCCCGGCCCGCAGACCACAATGGCTTTCACTGCCTCGCCCCATTTTTCATCCGGCACGCCAATCACAGCGCACTCCCGCACCTGCGGCAGCGCCATGATGCCGGCCTCAACCTCCGTGCAATACACATTGAAGCCGCCGCTGATGATCATGTCCTTCTTGCGGTCCACAATGTACACATATCCATCTTCATCCATGTACCCCACGTCTCCCGTGTGGTGCCAGCCATAGCGCCGGATTTCCGCAGTCGCTTCCGGAAGGTTGAAATAACCGCCGCTTACCAGCGTTCCCCGCGCGACAATCTCTCCGGCTTCGCCCGCCGGCAGAATGCGACCCTCATCATCCATGATGGCAACCCGCACCGCCGCGGTTGGCTGCCCGCAACTGCGCAAGCGTTCCGGGTGATCTCCGCCTGCGGCTGCTGCAACCGTGCGCGCGTCCAGAAACGTCAGAATCATCGGCGCTTCTGTCTGACCATACGACTGGCACATGCACGGCCCAAAAATCTCGACTCCCTTCTTCAACTTGTCGGGAGACACTGGAGACCCAGCCAGCAGAAACACGCGCAAACTCGAGTGGTCGAATTTTCGAACCTCTTTTCCAACTTCCGGATGAGCAAGCAACGAGTAGAACGCCGTGGGAGGAAGAAACATGTGCGTCACGCGGTAACGTTCGATCGCCCACAGAACCTGTCCCGCATCGAAGCCCGGCAGCACAACGTTCGTCCCACCCATGGCGAGGATCGAGAATGCAACCGGTGCTGCCGCGTGTGACAAGGGCGCGGTACAAAGGCACACGGGATTCGGAACGTCCGACTTCCAGTACCGCATGGCCAACTCCGTCATCGTGCCCCAGGCAAGGTTTGTTACCCGCACCCCGCGCGCCGGGCCGGTAGTCCCGCCAGTGGGAACCAGTCCCATGATCTGGTCAAGGTTGCCGTACTCGTCGGCCCAATCACGATCGGAGGCGTCGCCCTGCCGCTCCATAAACGCGAGTAGGGAAGTATCGTCCGATGCCGGTCCATCAATGCAAATGAAGTGTCGGATGCAGGGAACCCGTTTGCGAATCTCGTCAACCTGCTCCTGAAAGTTGCTGCTATAGAACAACCACGTCGTTTCCGAGTAGTTCAGAAACTCCACATTCGCATCGGCGGCGTTGCGAAAATTGATCGGAACCCACGCAGCCCCTGCTCGCACCATCCCTAACATGCAAAATAGAACTGCGGGATGATTCTGCGAGTAAATAGCCCCCCTTTCTTCACGCTGTAGCCCGCTGGCCGACATGGCCCGCGCAATTCGTTCGCTGAAATCGCGCGCTTCGCTATAGGAATAGCTCCGATCGCCGTCCACGATGGCAATGCGGTCCGGATAGAGATTCGCGCTCTTGTCGAAATAATCGATGGCCCGCATGGATTGCTACTTGATGTCGGGAAAACTGCAAGGTTTCACGGCGAAAACGCATCCGAGCAAAAAACCGCTTCAGCTCGACATCCTCGCCTTAGACAACCCGTGGTCTTCCACAACGGCGAGAACTGCTCGCGCGCCGAACGCCTCGGCTGCCGACGCAAATCCCACTTTGCGCGGAGCCTCATGAACCAGGTTGTGCGCAGCGAATGCCTGCAACAGTCCGGTTTGCCGGTAGCAGCACGTGCCAAACACCACGCACTCCACCGCCCCAGTGTTACCCCGCCCCGCGATTACGTCAATCGTTCGGTGCTCACGCGGATTCTCCCGCGGCGGCGTCGCACCCGTGACCGCGCTCGCCATCTCCGCCAGCTTCTTCTCCTGTTCCGCGGACGGCAGCGGCCGAATCTGCTCCTCGAACATTTTCTCCGTCGCCGCCACGCCCTCCATAATTTGACGATCCAGCAATCCGCCGAACGACCGTACATTGGCGACCTGAGGATGATCCTTGTACCACACCGGATGCGGAAACCCGCCCCAGGCTAGAGCCAGCTGCGTTTGAATCGAGCCCGGCACCACCACGTCATAACGCGTCGCCCGCGGCCATGGCTTGTATTGGTTCTGCTCCAGGTAATAGGCGTCGGTCTGGATCACGGCAAAAATCGTTTGCGTTGACCCGAACGTCGGATTGCCTTTGAACATCGTAAGCACTTCCAGCGTGTCGATGCTGTGGTTATTCTCAAGGCAGACGCGAATGGCGGCATCGCTCACGGCCGACATAAACGCAGTCGCTGGAGCCACCAGCAGTCCTCGCTCAGCAAATTTCGGCCCCCAATCCTCCGATACCTTTCGGATCCACGCCTGCTCTCCGCTGATGTCCAGATAGTGGCAGCCGGCCTTCAGCGCGGCTTCGATCACGCGCGGCCCGTGATAAATGAACGGTCCCGCGGTATTGCAAACCACTTTTGCGCCCGTAAACAGCCGCGTCAGATCTTCCACTGAGACCTGCGTTTCCACGCACTCGTAGTCGGCCGTTTCGATGCCAGGCACCTGCTTCATCACGTCCTGCAGCCGGCTCAGGCTGCGGCCGGCAGCGATGAAAGGCACCTTATACTCGCGAAGAAATTCCGCGACCAGACGCCCGGAAAATCCATTGGCGCCATAAACGACTACCGGGCGCTTATTATTCATGATGATCTTGCCTCGCTGGTTTTGCCTGGCACGAGAATCGTTAACCCCGCTCGCGGCATCTTTAGAATGGGGAGGGCTGCTATGGCTTTCCAGACGCCGCGAAATCAGGTATCCTCTCGAAACCGAGAGCCTATTTTAGGCAAAAGTACCTCTTTGGCTAGTAGGCACGTTTCGGTAACCTGCCTGGGTGGGGACTTCAGCGGGCGGACTGCGGGGTCGAACTGCGATGGATCATCAGAATTGCCCGGTGAAGTTGACTGCTTCCATTATTGGCGGCAAATGGAAAGCTCCGCTGTTGTTCCATTTGGAGGGGAAAACACGACGATTCTGTGAGCTGCAACGGCTTATCCCCGGCTTGACCAAGAAAATGCTCACGCAACATCTACGCGAGTTGGAACGTGATGGCATCGTGCACCGCAAAGTCTACGCCGAAGTGCCGCCTCACGTGGAGTACTCGCTTACCCGCCATGGCGACAGCCTGAAGCCGCTCCTCAAGCTGATGTCCGCTTGGGGCAAGCGCCATCGTGCCCGCTACGGTGTTGTCGCTGCTCGAAGCACGAAAGCGGTGACATCCACCGACCGCAACGAGAACTCGACCCCACCCGCTCCGTTGGCCGGGCAAATGCCGCGACTTGCAGCTGCTGCCGAACCGGTCCGCGAGGAGAAACCAGCGGTATGAGTTCTCGCACTAAAGCGCTGCTCTCGTCTTACGACGACGTTTGGCTGCTCGATGGCGTGCGCACACCCTTCATCGAATACAGCACCGCTCTCGGGGTCGTGTCGCCTACCGATCTCGGAATCAGAGCCGCGCGCGAAGTGTTTCACAAGAGCGAAATATCACCCAAAGACGTGGACATCGTGGTCGCGGGCTGCGTGGCGCAGGCCTCATTTGATGCTTATGTGCTTCCGCGCCACATCGCTCTTTATTCCGGAGTTCCAGTCGAAGTTCCGGCCCACCTTGTGCAGCGCGTGTGCGGCACCGGCATCGAGGCGATTTTGCAAGCTGCCGATTCCATCAAGCTCGCCAAAGCCCGACTGGCCTTGGTCGTCGGCGCGGAATCGATGTCCCGCAATCCCATCGCCGCCTACACCCACCGCGGCGGTTTCCGCATGGGAGAAGTCGAATTCAAGGACTTTCTGTGGGAAGCGCTCCTCGATCCCGCCTGCAACCTGACCATGGGTGGCACCGCCGAGAAACTCGCCAAGAAATATGGGATTACTCGCGAAGACGTCGATCAATTCGCCGCCGAAAGTTTTTCCCGCGCCATCGCTGCGCAAAAAAGATGCTTTCTGAGCGGAGAAATTGCGCTCATAGTCAGCGAAGCATTTGACCTGGAGGGCTACGCCTCGCGTGGAATCCGCTTGCCGCGCGGCGTTGAGAAGTTGAGTGAAGATACTCACATTCGCCCCTCTCCGCTCGAGGTTCTCGCCAAACTTCGACCCGCATTCGGCGGCGTGCAAACCGGCGGGAACAGCTCCGGAATCGTCGATGGAGCCGCTGCGGCGCTGGTCGCCTCGGGCACCTACCTGAAAGCGTGCAATAAAGGACCGCTGGCGCGAGTCGTGGCGGGAGCAGTCGTGGGCGTTCCGCCCGAGATCATGGGCATCGCTCCGGTGCCAGCCATTCAACAACTTCTGGAACTCGCTGGCCTCAAGTTGTCGCAGATTGATCGATTCGAGATCAACGAAGCCTTCGGAGCACAGGTCCTTGCTTGCGTGCGCGAGCTTGGCATCGATCGCGCCAAACTCAACGTCAACGGCGGAGCCATCGCCATCGGCCATCCGCTCGCGGCCACCGGCATCAGGCTCGCCGTCACCGTAGCTCGAGAACTGAAACAGTCTCGCACCCGTTATGGCGTAGCCTCAGCCTGCATCGGCGGCGGCCAGGGGATTGCGTTGCTGGTCGAAAATGCCTCCGTGGCGAATTGAGTCTCCTGCCTGATTTATGCTGTCGGTTCGGATGTCTGGGTCTACGCGGTGCGCGTCACCTGCACAGGTTTCCCCCACACCTCCCGTGCCACTTCGGCAACCAGTCGTAGCTTTGCTTCCTGATCTGCGGTCGTCACTAAATTTCCTTCGATCGTCGACGCGAACCCGCACTGCGGACTCAGCGCCAGCCGCTCCAACGGAATATAGATCGCAGCCGCTGCGATCCGTTTGTTCAATTCATCCTTGCTTTCCAACTGCGGCTTCTTGGAACTCACCAGACCGAGCACTACCGAACGATCTTCCGGCACTTGCCGCAGCGGTTCAAAACCGCCGGAACGCGCGTCGTCATACTCAAGCAAAAAGCGGTGAAACTTCGTATTGCGGAACACGCGGGTGATTGGCCCGTAGTCGCCCGATGCATAAAATCTGCTCTGATTATTCCCCCGGCAAAGGTGCAGTCCAAAAATGATTCCAGGATGGTCGCCGATTACGGCATTGTCCATCTCGATCGAGAGGTCCAGCAGTCGGTCCGGATCGTTGCCGCGCTGCCGATAGCCTTCGCGCAAGTCCGGATCGAGCAAGGCAGTATACTGCGGTGAGTCGATCTGGATGTAAGTGCAGCCCAGTCGGATCAGCTCCGCAACCTCATCGCGCAAAATATCGACGAGGTCAGCGAGATACGCGTCGACGCTCGCATAAGCCGCCGCGGATTTCTTGTTGTCGTAATATGCCGCCGCCTGCTGCGCGCTGATGATGGTCGTCTTGGAAGCATGTTTTGTTCGGGCTCGCAGGTACGTGAACTCTTCAGCGCACAGCGGACGCTTCCGCCGGAGTTTGCCCACAACCACGGGCCGGGGCATAACCATCTTTTCGCCTTTTTCATCTTTAAAGGGAATCGCCCATCCCCCGTATTTGTCGAAGCCTTCGACGGCATCAATAAGGTGTCCAAAAAATGCGTAACGTCTCATTTCGCCGTCGGTAATCACCTCCATGCCGGCGCGGATTTGCAGTTCAATGCACTCATTAACGGCGCGATCTTCGATCTCCTTGAAGGCAACGTCAGTTAGCTTTCCAGAGGCGTACAGGTCGCGCGCTTCCTTCAAATAGGTCGGCCGCAACAGACTTCCGACGGTGTCACTGCGATACACAAGCACCTCCATGAGTCGTTATCGAATAAGGTGAACTGATGAATCCGTTTCGCCTCAGCCCACAAGCGCAACCGAGCGGGAATCACTCTAATTCAACCGTGGGCCTCCTTACAAGCCAAAACTCGCCGCCGACGCCCTGTTTGCCGCGTCAGCGAAATTGGTGAGGTCACGGTCTTCAATGCTCATCGTTTTTCGCTCCATCGTTTTTGGCCCCAGGGTTGTTCTCATTCAAAGTCTGGTTCGCCCGGAAGATGACGTAACTCCGAATCGCCGCCGCATCTCCCTGAGAAACCTCCTTGCCGAAGCCCACCATACCCTCGGACTTCAGCAATCCGTCGCGCACAATCGCAAACCATCGATCGCTCTTCAGGAACGCCGAATAACGCAGATCCGGCAGCAAGCCACCGCTGTCCGCAACATCGCCATGGCAGCTGGAACAAAAGCGCTGGAACACTGCTTCGCCGTGCCCAATCTCGGCTGCGCTCGCCGTCGATGGAGGAGGTTGCAACTGCGGCGTTTCCTGCGCCGGTAAGGGCGGCAGCTTCGCCGTTCCTCCGATCGTGAACGCCAGCATGCGGCTGACGTTGCGCACATGTCCTGACTTGAACGCGACCTCGCCTGCAACCAGCGGAAAGACTCCACCCCAGCCTGCGAGCACCGCGACGTACTGTTCTCGTTTGATTGTATAAGTCACCGGTCCTGCCATCACGCCGGTCTGGGCATCTGATGACCAAACCTTCTCTCCCGTGTCTGCGCGATAGGCCTCAAATCGTCCCGCGGCTGTGCCTTCAAAGACCAGATTTCCCGCAGTCGCCAATGTGCCCCCATTCCATGGACCTGGACGCTCCACTGCCCACGCCTGCTTCTGCTGGATCGGGTCCCAAGCCACCAGCTTTCCTTTGACGCTGTCGAGAATAGCCTTCTTGATCTTTGGATCCTGCGGCAGGCCGGCAGCGACCATATCGATTCCGAAATTCAGCGCCTCATTCTTGAACTCGAAATCGTCCGGCGATTTGAAGTTGAATCCGACGTCATTGACCGGAATGTAGGTTAGTCCGGTCAGCGGGCTGTAGGACATCGGTTGCCAACTGTGGGCACCCACTGGTCCGGGAACAATCGGTGGTGCGTCGCCGTGGGGATAGCGCGCCGTTGGGCTTTCAATCGGACGGCCGGTCTTCAGGTCTACTCCTGTCGCCCAATTAACGAACGTGAAGGGCTGGGCGGAAATCAGAGTCCCGATTTCGCGGTCGATGACGTAGAAGAACCCGTCCTTCGGAGCATGCAGAATCACCTTTCGGGTCTTGCCGTCGATCGGAATATCGGCCAGGAGGATTTGCTCGGCTGAATCGTAGTCCCAATCGTCGGCCGGGACCTCCTGATAGTGCCAAACATATTGCCCGGTGTCCGGCTTGAGAGCAACGATCGAGCAGGTGAGAAGATTCTCGCCGCCTTTGGGACTGCGATAGTTCTCGTTCCACGGCCCGCCATTTCCTACTCCGATATACACAAGATCGAGCTCGGGGTCATATACGATCGCGTCCCAGACCGTGCCGCCGCCGCCGATCTTCCACCACTCGCCACTCCACGTTTTGGCTGCCTGCTTAAGGATCGGCTGCTCGAAGGGCTTTGCCGGATCGCCCGGCACGGTGTAAGAGCGCCAGACCAATTTTCCGGTCTGTGCATCATAGGCTGAAACATAGCCGCGCACGCCGAACTCCGCACCGCCGTTGCCGATTAAAACCTTTCCCTTCACAATGCGCGGAGCGCCAGTGATTGTGTAACGCCATTTCGGATCGATCGTCAGCTGCTCCCACACAAGTTTGCCGGAATCTGCGTCAAGCGCAATCAGCCGTCCATCGAGAGTTCCCACGTAAACCTTGCCTTGCCAAATTGCTACTCCGCGATTTACCACGTCGCAGCAGGCGTTCGCCCCCCACTCCTTCGGCACCTTTGGGTCGTAGGACCACAATAGTTCGCCAGTGGCGGCGTTCAGGGCGAACACCTTGCTCCACGCGCTCGTGAAGTACATGATGCCGTCGACGACAAGCGGCGTGGCTTCCTGACCGCGGTTGGTGTCGAGATCGAAGTACCACGCTAAGCCAAGGCGTGCGGCATTGTGATCGTTGATCTGCTTCAGTGGACTGAATCGCTGTTCGCTGTAAGTGCGTCCATAGGTCAACCAGTTTCCCGGCTGATCATCAGCATGAACGATCTGCGTGTCGGTGATCTTTGTGGAAGCCCTGACTTGAGATCTCGCCTGCGGTGCCGGTGAGTGCACACACATCCACCAAATCAGAACAACTGCAACGCCGACCTTAGGCCTTTGCATACCTGTCCTTTGCTATTGCTATTGGCGGCCCTCCAGAGCCGCAATGGCGGTTTGAATGGCCGAAGTCTACCACTGGAAATCATGGAACACTATGCAGGCACCTCGACGATACCGCGAGTTAGCAGCCGCCGCTGAATCAAGCAGGCACTGTGTGGACTGCGGAATTCTTGAGTTCGACGATCAGTATGCTGATTTCGTGCGGCCCAAGATTTTCAACCGTGTGCGGAGGAAGCGGCAGCATCCACTGTGCGCAGGGAACTGTCGGGGGTTCTCCCGCCTCGCGGCTATCGAACAGAACATTGCCACGCTCATCCCGCCGAATGAAGTGGCTCCAGCTTTGCACATACGCGAAACCACCCCAACGGTGGGTGTGCAGAGGGACTATATCGCCCGCCGGGATCGTGGTATGAAGAACGCGCACGCGGTCATCTTCGAGTAAGAGTGCGTGATGCTTGGGCGCGGCCACCAGCGCGTCGAGGGAATCCGGCCATGGCCAGCTTTCTGAAACCGTCGGAACTGTCGAATTGTTCACACTCATCTCTGGGCCATCGCGTTTAGGTCCAGGCTGCGACAGGCCGCATCGCGCGAGTCAAAAGTTGTATTCCTGCTCGGAGCTCGGGGCTCGAAGCTCGCAGCTTTCACTGAAACTGGGCCATCGTTGTCGCGAATGCGCGGGGTACAACCTGTTCCAGCGGTTGCCTCCGCAACTCCTCGGACAGAACCTCGATTCCCCAGGGACCAGCGTAGCCGATTTTCTGCAGACAGCGGATGAAACCCTTCACATCGAACGCTCCATCTCCACACAGGCGGCGATGATTAATCGTGTCTTCGTGAAGACTCCAGGGCGCTTGGAATGTTCCATCGTTTAACTCCACGCTGACTATGTATTCGCGCGGCACGCGAGCCACTTCCTCGTACGGAATTCCGAGCTTTGCAATGTGCCACATGTCGAAGGCGATTCCACCGTTGGGTTGGCCGGCGCCGCGGACCATGGCCAGCGATTCAGACAGCGTCCGAATCATGGCGAAGGGCATGAGTTCAAAACCGATTTTTGTGCCATGGCTGCCCGCCTCCCGGCATAGAGCGGCAAACGACTCCACCAAACGGTCCATCGGACACTTTTCTTGAAAAAAATCTCCGACCTTGACGTGGTAGGCATGAAGGATCTCGGCTGCCTCGAACAACATCCGCTTCCGAATGTCGGATTGTTTCTTCCGCTCTCCATCGAGGAACCAGTCGGTCAGAAATTCCAGTTCCACATGGCGAATGCCGTTATCATCAAGGATCCGCCGCATTTCGTGGAGCGTGTATTTCTTCTGCACGCGCTCGAGATCGGCGTGCCAAATGCCGAATCCGCGGAAACCGGCTCGGGCCGCAGCTTCTACGCGATCCTTAAAATCGTAGGGGCTGTATTCGCGGTCGGTGTGCGGATGTCCGCCGGAGATCGTCCAATACGAAGCCAATAAATCAACTTGAGCTGTCATTTGCTCCCCGAGCGATGCGCCCTGGCACGATTGACCGGTCGCGAAACCCACTTTTGTTCACGAAGCTAACCCAAGTCCATGGCCACGTCAACTGAGAGCCGTTCAGCGACGGACTAAATCCTGAGTGTAGCGAGGCGGTGAGCATAAGTTCTTGACGCTGCTCTCGCGTTATGTAACGCTACGCCCCATTGGTAAACCGGTTCGTCAAGGAAGGAAAGTGCATGGTTGTGCGGTTAATGGAGAGCCTGGCCACGACTCCGAAGATGGCCGCTCTGTTTTCCGATGAATCTGTCCTCGCCGCCATGCTTGCGTTCGAAGCCGGTCTCGCTCGGGCCGAGGCAAGTCTGGGCATCATCCCGTCGACGGCTGGTGCTCCTGTCGAGAACGCCGCGCGCGCGGAGTTGTATGACGCAGGCGAGATCGCAGCCGCCAGTGTGCGCTCAGGAACAGCGACAATACCCCTGGTAAAAGCACTCAGGGAGCGGGTGGGAAGGGTCAGTCCATCGGCTGCGGATTTTGTGCACTGGGGAGCAACGAGCCAGGATGTTGCCGACACAGCGATCGTACTGCTGCTCAAACAAGCGAGAAGTATTCTTCAAGCCGACCTAGAGCGGCTCGAGAGTGCGCTGTATCAACTTTCAGAACAGCACGCACACACGGTGATGTTAAGCCGAACCCTTTTGCAGGCTGCCGTGCCAACTACTTTTGGGCTCAAGGTCGCGGGATGGCTTGGCGCTTTGCGCCGCGATCATGCGCGCATGGACGGCGCCTTCGAGCAAGCGTTGGTCCTGCAATTTGGCGGCGCGGGAGGAACGCTGGCTTCGCTCGGGGATCAGGGGATAGCAGCAGGACGAGCGCTAGCCAAGGAATTATCACTTGCTTATCCCGGCGCTCCCTGGCACACCCACCGTGATCGTTTGGCCGCGCTGATGTGTGCCTTAGGAGTGATGGTCGGCTCCCTTGGGAAGATGGCCCGGGACATCAGTCTGCTGACTCAGAATGAAGTGGCTGAGGTAGCGGAGCCAGCGGCAAAAGGGCGCGGAGGTTCGTCGGCCATGCCGCACAAACAAAACCCCGTCGGCTGCACGCTGGCGCTGGCGGCGGCATATCGTATGCCGGGATTGGTCAGCATGTTCCTTTCTTCCATGGTTCAGGAACATGAAAGAGCCGCTGGTGGCTGGCAGTCGGAGTGGCCGACGATCAGTTCCATCGTGCAAGGGACGGGTTTGGCCCTGGCTTCGATGGCGGAAGTTGCCGAAGGGCTCACGGTGGATGCGGCGCGCATGCGTGCGAATCTGGAGGCAACCCACGGAACGATCTTCACCGAACGCGCGACCATGTTGCTGAGCGGAAAACTTGGCCGGGAGTTAAGTTCTTCACTCATAGAACGTGCTATAGCTGAGAGCGTGGACACGGGCCGAAATTTTGTAGAAGTGCTCGCTGGGATGCGCGAGGTCATGGAAGCGCTGGATGCAGCTACTCTTCGGGATCTTCTATCACCCGAGAGCTACCTGGGTGCGGCTGAGGAATTTCGCCGTAACCTCGCAGGGTCGCAAAAACAGAAAGAAACGCGCTCTGATCACCGAAAAGGACGCGAAACGTAAAATGCCTTTTCTCGACATTGGGAAAAACAAGATCTTCTATCGCCTTGAAGGCAACGCAGGTCCTCTGGTGCTGGTGCTGTCCCATTCGATCGGCACCGATCACGGCATGTGGGAGCCGCAAGTCGGCGACCTGGTTCAGCATTTTCAAGTTCTCCGCTACGATACCCGCGGTCATGGCGCGTCCAATGCACCGGCGGGGGATTACTCCATTGAACAATTGGGAGCGGACGTCCTCGGCTTGACGAATGCATTGGGCATCCGCAAATTTGCATTTTGCGGCCTTTCGCTGGGCGGCGCGGTCGGGCAGTGGCTCGCAGTGAATGCTCCAGATCGCATCGAACGCCTGATCCTGGCAAACACGGCGCCAAAGTTCGGCTCCCGCGAACAATGGGAAACGAGAATTCGCATGGTGAGGGAAGGCGGCATGAGCGCAATCCTCGATCTTGCCATGCAGCGATTTTTCTCCCGCGAAACGATCGAACGTGGTGATCCGCACGCGCAATCCATCAGATCTGTGCTCCTGGGGACAAATCCGACCGGATACGCGGGGTGCTGTGTCGCGCTGCGGGAGTTCGATTCAAGTGCGCTTCTGGAAAAGATTTCCGCACCCACGATGGTGATTGCTGGACGACGGGACATTTCTACTCCGTGGGCGGGCAACGGAGAAGTACTTGCGGAGGGAATTCCCGGCGCGTCAAGCGTGCTACTGGATGCGGCTCATTTGTCCAATCTGGAGCAGCCGCACTCGTTTTCGTCGGCGGTCGCGGAGTTTCTTCTTGCCGATTCCAGCGGTGGCGATCCGCTTAAGAAAGGCTTTGCCATTCGACGCGCCGTGCTAGGCAATGAACACGTAGACCGTGCCGTCGCCAACACAAACGATCTGAACCGCGAGTTTCAAGACTTGATCACCCGCTATGCGTGGGGAACAATTTGGACTCGTCCTGGTCTCGATATCCGCACCCGCAGGCTTCTGGTATTGGCGATCACCGCCGCCCTGGGACGCCACGAAGAATTCCGCTTGCATTTGAAGGCGGGCCTTAAAGCGGGACTGGAACTATCGGATGTGAAAGAGGTCCTTTTGCAGACAGCCATCTATGGCGGCGTTCCAGCAGCGAATACTGCTTTTCAGATCGCACGCGAAGAATCAGAGACAGAGTCAGAGGTGACGAAAAACGCTTGATTCTGTAAAGTCGCTGCTACATTTGGAGCAACGATCGTTTCAGCTCCATTCCATCGGCAGGCCGACATAGTTCTCCGCCAAGGTGGACGCGGCGACGCGCGAGCTGGTTACATAGTCAAGCTCCGCCAGTTGACGACGATGGTCAAAGGGGTTGCCCTCGGGGAAGCGGTGGAGCATCGAGGTCATCCACCACGAGAAGCGCTGCACCTTCCAGACACGACGCAGACAGGTTTGCGAGTAGTGATTGAGGAGGTCGTGGCTGCCCGTTCGATAGAAATGTGTCAGTGCCCGCGCCAGCACTTGTACGTCGGCAACCGCCAGGTTGAGACCTTTGGCGCCAGTTGGTGGAACGATGTGCGCCGAATCTCCGGCGAGAAATAATCTTCCATACTGCATCGGCTCAACTACGAAGCTGCGCATGCCGGTTATTCCTTTTTGCAGAACCGGCCCCTCGGTCAGCTTCCATCCCTCCGAGGCGAGGCGCAGCTGCAGTTCTTGCCAGATTCTCTCATCGCTCCACTGCGCGATATCTTCGTCAGGTTTGCATTGCAGGTAAAGACGTCCGATTTGCGGCGAGCGCATGCTCAGCAAGGCAAAACCATGATCGTGATAACAGTAAACTAGCTCATCTGACGACGGGGGAGCTTCGGCCAATATGCCAAGCCATCCGAACGGGTACTCTCGTTCATATTCGGTGAGCACTCCACGGGGAATGCTGGGACGGCAGATACCGTGGAAGCCATCGCAACCCGCAATGAAATCGCAGACGAGCTCGCAGACATTTCCATCTTTGCGGTAATGGATCTTCGGCTTGGGAGTGTCGAAGTCATGTACGTTGACATCCTCGATCTCGAATACGACCTGGCCGCCGGCGGCGATGCGCGCGTCATTGAGATCCTTGAGAACCTCAGCCTGCGCGTAGATCGTGATTCCTTTCCCTCCAGTCAGTTCGCGGAAGTCGATGCGATGGCCACGGCCTTGGAATCGAAGCTCAATTCCGTAGTGGATGAGGCCTTCTTTCTTCATCCTCGCGCCCACGCCCATATCAATGAGCAAATCCACCGTGCCCTGCTCCAATACTCCGGCCCGGACACGCTCCTCAACATACTGGCGGCTGCGATTTTCGAGGACGACGGATTCGATGCCTTGCAGGTAGAGCAGATGGGACAGCACCAGACCCGCGGGTCCTGCGCCCACGATTCCGACTTGCGTGTGCAACTTCTGCAACGGAGAACCTCCCAAAGGTGACCGAGGAAAAGATGACCGAGGAGCGGACTAGCTACTCCTCACTGCAGTTTCCAATGTGGGCGCCGCTTCATGCGAGGACTCTCCCACCGCGAAGCCGTGTCCCATGCTTGCAGTCTTGCGAAGGGAAAGCGCTACGAGAAAGATAACGGCGCTTCCGGCCGCTGCCAGCCACATGGTTAACGACAGCCCATATTTCTCCGCTAATGCGCCGGCGAGAGGCGGGGCTGCAGTCCCGCCCACGGCCTCGCCGACCAGTGTAACGAGGCCGATTGAGGTTGCACGAAACTGGGCTGGCACGCTTTCAGTCGGCACCAGAACCATGATCAGGCTTGCCATCCCCTGCCCGGTGTTCATGACAAGAACAATCGCGGCCAACAGCAGCGGATACAGAAACAGCCCCCGTACCAGGAAAGTCAGAGGCACCACAGCGGACATGGCCGCCATCAGGAGCAGCACCGGCTTTCGTCCCACGCGGTCGGAGAGGGCGGGCAGCAAGAATCCCAGAAAGAAGCTGCCGAAACCGGTTGCCCCGAGCAAGAATCCAGCCGTCGTTGCCGGCTGATGAACGACCGCGGTGATGTAAAGCGGCGCGAAAACGTTCAACGCAAACAGCCACGTCATAAAACCAATCGCCCCGATGCAGCACAACCAGACATTTCGGTGGCGCAGAACTGAGACGTATTCCACCCACGAAGGCTGCTCGTGTGCGGCGCCGGATTCAGGCTCGCGCACAAATTTCCAGATCAACAGGGCGGCGAGCAATCCAGGAGCGCCGGCAACAAGAAATGCCGCGCGCCATCCCCAATGGGCAGCCACCTGGGTCGTCAACACGGGAGCCGCGGCCAAACCGACCAGAGCTGCAGCACTGACCACCAGGCCGATATTTCGTCCGCGCCGGTTTGCAGGTGAAGATTCCTCAATCAGCGCCGTCATGATCGACCAGGTTGGACCTCCCGCCAGGCCCATCAGGGCCCGTACCAGCAGAAGTTGGTAATAACTGTGGGCGAGAGCTGTCAGGCACGACAGAATCGAAAAGATAAACACGGCAGGAATCAGCATGGCCTTGCGGCCGAATCGATCGGAAAGCGCGCCGAACACGAAGGTGGATGCAGCCCAAGTGATGGCCATGGCAGACGCCAGCGTTCCGATCTGTCCAGGCCTTAGGTGGAACTCTGGGGCGAAGTAGGGCGCGAGATACATCTGCGACATGCGGCCCAGAAAGACAATGCCCCAGGTGAAAAATAAAATTGGAATTAGAGTATTCTCGTAGCGCCGCGAGTCATCCATGCCGCTGCATGATAACAAACACGCGAGCGGGATGCTGCTTTGGCTAGTTCTCTAGGCTTCGCCAAGCGGAGGGCACGCGCAAGGAGGTCTTATGAAATCCACTGCAGCGCCACTCGTTTTCATCGTGGTTGCGGTCAGCTGTATTGGCCAGATGGTCGCCCAGGATCTCGCGAAAGAGCGGGTCATCGGGCAGTTGGAAGTGGTCGCGACATTCAACGGACCAATGCCGGCGGGCGTTACGGTTGCTAATCATACTGCGGCGAGTAACGGTCGCATCTTCGTCAATTTTCCAAGATGGGGCGATCCCGTAGAGTACACCGTGGCCGAAGTCGCAGATGGCAAAACGCTGCCCTACCCCAGTGTTGACATCAACTACTATGTCGAGGGCGACAATCCTGCTGAGAAACTGATCTCAGTTCAGAGCGTTGTGGTTGATCCTACTGGCAGGCGGCTTTGGATTCTGGATACGGGGAGCATTGCGTTTGGGCCGGTGAAGCCGAATGGCGGCAAACTGATTGCCGTTGATCTCGATACCAACCAGATCGTCAAGAAGATAGTTTTTCCCGCCGATGTCGCTCTCCCCAGAACATATCTGAACGACGTCCGATTCGACCTGCGTCGCGGGCGGGAAGGGATGGCATTCATCACCGACTCTGGAGCCAACGCAATTATCGTGGTGGATCTGGCTTCACGGGAGACCTGGCGCCGCTTGAGCGATCATTCCTCGACTCAACCGGACCCGCAGTTTGTTCCGGTGGTCGAAGGAGAAATCATGCAGATGCGGACGCCGGGGCAAGCTCCCGCCAAGCTCGAAGTTGGAGCCGATGGCATTGCTATCAGCGCCGACGCCAAAACGCTTTACTACTGTCCGCTGATTGGCCGGCATCTATACAGTGCCAGCGTAGATGCGCTTGCCGACCGCAGCAAGTCGGACGCGGAGGTGGCTGCCACGGTGAGGGACCTGGGCGAAAAAGGAGGGGCCGGCGATGGTCTGGAATCCGATGGCGAAGGCCGAGTCTATCTCAGCGACTATGAGCATGACGCGATCCGTCGTCGAAGCGTCGACGGCGTGATCGAGACATTGGTGCACGATCCGCGCGTGCTTTGGCCCGACACGTTATCCTTGGCGGACGACGGATATCTCTACTTCACCGCGAACCAGATCGAACGCCAGCCGGTTTTCAACAACGGGCGGGACCTGCGGCAGAAACCTTACGTGCTGTTTCGCGTAAAGGTCGACAGCACGCGGATTCAGCCTTGAGGGCCGATTCTCGTCCTACGAAACAACGAGGTTGCCTTTAGGGCGGATCGCTCCACGAGTGCTCTAGTCCCTTTAACAACTGCCACACCGCACGATTCAGTGGCACTGGAACACCGAGCTTTTCCCCGTGTTCTGCGATTGCACCATTGATGTAATCCACTTCGGTGGGACGCTGCGCGAGAACGTCGACCAGCATGCTTGCATATCTTTTTGTGGGAGCTCTTGCGCCTTCCGCAACCAGTTCGCGAGGGTCGGCACTCAGCACAATTCCGAGAGCGCGGGCGACAGCTTCTCCTTCCTGCAGCAAAGCGTCGTACAGTGCCGCCGTAGGAGCGAAGCGAGCCGCCGCCCCGTGGTGCAGGCGCGTTAATGCGCCAACCGCATTCGCCGCGGAGTTGAAGACTAGCTTCGTCCACTGCGCGCCGCGCGCGTCACGCAATGGAACGAAGTGCAGACCGGCGCGATTCATGATCGCGGCAAGCTGTTCCACCAACGGGTAAGGCGTGCCGGAAGGCTCAAAGGGCCCGATCCACACATCGCCGGAGAATTCAATGCCGGCATGTCCCGGACCTTGCATATGAACGGCGAGGCCAGTTGCGCCGCGGATCACGTACCGCACCCGCTCAGCAATCATTTCTTCATTGCCCAGTCCGTTCTGCACGGAACATACGGCGGCAGAAGTACCGAAAACGTGCGCAGTCTGCTCGATTGCCGCCCGAGTATGGATGCTCTTCGTTGCGAAGATGCCGAAATCGCAGGGCGGAATCTCGGAGGGCTCAGAAGTTGCATTAAGTCTGGCGGTAAATTCTGCCGCGCCGCTGATTTGCAATCCGCGTTCACGGATGGCGCGCATATGTTCCTGAAATACGTCGTAAGCATAGACCTCTATGTCGGGAAGCCTCGCCAAATGCGCGGCGATCACGCTGCCGAGCGCTCCGCAACCGACAATGCAAATCCTCACCGCCATAAGGAATGACGCCGGGTGAGCGTGCTGACGACACGTCTACCGCGATACGAAGGGAGCGACGATAACATTTCTTGGCGCGTGGTTCAACCCAATGAGTTCAAAGCTCGGCGAAGATTGACGCGACTTGGTGGCAAAGTGATATAACATCGCACAACCTGATACAAAACGGGGCCAGCGTGAGCACTGTACGAGAAACCACATACGAGATCCTGCGTGACCTAGGCATCAACGTTATTTTCGGGAACCCGGGATCGACAGAACTGCCGTTCCTGCGCGACATGCCCTCGGATTTCAAGTATGTCCTCGGTCTGCACGAGCGCGTGGCCGCGGGAATGGCGTTGGGATATTCGCTCGGGAGCCGCGAGCCTGGATTCGTGAACCTTCATTCGATTGCCAGCACCGGCAACGGTCTTTCCGCGATCCAGGACGCATGGTATATGCACGTGCCACTCGTGATTACTGCCGGGCAGCAGGACCGTCGCCAGCTTCTGGCGGAGCCTTTTCTGGCCAGTCGCGCAGTTGAGACCGTGAGGTCCTACGTGAAGTGGGCCTACGAGCCGCTGCGAGCCGAAGACGTGCCGGCCGCGATTGCGCGCGGAATTCATCTCGCAATGCAACCGCCGCGGGGACCCGTTTTTATCTCCATCCCCATGGATGACTGGACTCATGAGTGCCCGCCTATGCCAGCGCGAAAGGTCAGCGAATTGGTTCTCGCCGATCCCGCAGCACTCAACGAAGTTGTTCGTGCGCTTGATTCCAGCCAAAATCCGGCGCTGGTTGCTGGTCCGCAGATCGAAGAAGATGATGGCTGGCATGCAAGTCTGGCGCTGGCGGAACATCTCAACGCCTCCGTTTATCAGGATCCGATTCCATCTCGCTGGACTTTTCCGCGCAGCCACCGGTTATTTCTTGGCGGACTGCTGCCGGCTCAGCAGCCTCTCGCCGATCAGCTGGCCAGGCATGACGTAGTGCTGGTGCTCGGCGCACGTGTTTTCTTGTACTACGCCCACGTGCCGGGGAATCCGGTCAAACCGGGGACCAGGCTCTTCCAGGTCACGAATGATCCGCAGGCAGCGGCAGCGGCGTTAGCTGGTGACAGCATCGTGGGAAATGTCGCGCGAGCGGCCATCTACATTCGTGATCATGCCAAGGCCAGACAGCACTCAAGGGAAACGACAACAGCTCCGCCGGACCCAAGCCCGCAGCATCCCATCAGTGCTGCTTATCTATTCAGCGTCCTCAATAAGGTTATGCCGCGAAACACGATCATCGCCGAGGAATGTCCGTCTTCCAAGGGAGACTTGGACCGCTATCTCATTCTGGATGAGCCTGGATCGTTCTACTCGGTGCCTAACGGAGTGCTCGGATTCGGCCTGCCTGTTGCGGTCGGATTGCAGCTTGCGCTTCCTAAGCGGCGCGTCGTTTGCCCAATCGGCGACGGCTCCATCCAATACTCGATTCAAGCTCTGTGGAGTGCAGTTCAGAATCATGCGCCGGTCATTGTTGTCGTCATCCGAAACTCTGAGTACTCGGCGCTGAAAGGATTTTGCGACTTCACGCAAGTCGGCCGCAATGTTCCCGGCATGGATATTCCCGGGATCGATATGGTGAAAATTGCGCATGGCTACGGGATGTCTGCGCGGGAAGTAGATGAACCCGCTGAGCTGGAACCAGCGCTGCAAGCCGCCTTTGCGGCGAATGCGCCATGCTTGATCAGCGTGAACGTCGCCCAGGGGGGACAAAAAACCATGGGGATGGATCAGTCTGTCAACCCGCCGAGGTACCGTTAGCCTCGGCCTCACGCTTGAATTCGACCGCTCGCTGAAGTAAGCTGAAACGCCGCAAACGTAGAAGATTCCATGAATCAGTTGCCACGCCGCGATTTTCTCAAAACCGCCACTGGTTTGCTGACCGGCATCGTGGTCGCGGGGAGCCCTCTCGCATTAATTGCTCCAATAGGAAGACGGGCGTGGGCGGTTCCCTTGTCAGCGCTCGCCACGGCTGAGGCCGCAACACTCATGGCCATGGCGCGTACGATCGCTCCCCACGACAAACTCGACGATGCCGCCTACGCTTTCGTCATCAAGGCCGTGGACGAGGCTGCGGTCAAGGATGATCGCGTTCGCAAAACGATCAAAGAAGGGATTGCGGGTCTTGGAGCCGGTTTCGCAACGCGCCCGGAAAGCGGCCGCTCTGCCGCTCTTAGAAAGATCGAATCCTCCGAGTTTTTCCAAACCATGCGGTTGAAAACCTTGCAAGTGCTGTATGCAACGCCGATGGCATACGCGTACTTTGGTTATGAGGGAGAGGCTTTCTCCAAGGGAGGCTACCTGCAGCGAGGCTTCAACGATCTGCACTGGCTGCCAGAGATCCCGCTCGAAGACGGTGGTCCATTGCCGATATGAGATGAACTGCGGTCGATTCCTGCCATGGCGACGTTTGCTCTCAAGGACGATAGTGTGGTGGTCATCATCGGCTCAGGTGCCGGCGGCGGCACGCTCGCCCACGAACTGACTCGGCGCGGCATCAAAGTCGTTCTGCTCGAGGCGGGCAGCCGCCAATCGCTCGAAAGCTTCTCTCAGGTTCCGGGGGAATCTTTTAATCAACTGACGTGGCTCGACACCCGCACCCAGAGCGGTGATTGGGGCGTTGCGCGCGATTTTCCTACCCTGCCGGTGTGGCACTGCAAAACCGTTGGCGGCACAACCGTACACTGGACGGCGTCCTGTCCCCGGCTTCAACCGTGGGAATTACGGGCGCAAACAACCTATGGCGCGGTCGCCGGAACTTCCTTAATCGACTGGCCGATCACGCCCGAAGAACTCGAAAGGTATTACGCGATCGCCGAGCTCCGCATGGGCGTCACGCGGCGCAACGACATACCGGGTTTGCCCGCCTCGAACAACTTTAAAGTGATGTATGCCGCTGCGAAGAAGCTCGGCTACAGACGGGTCCGCACCGGTCACCTGGCCATCAACTCACGCACTTACGATGGGCGTGGATTTTGCATCCAGCAGGGATTCTGCGTGCAAGGCTGCAAGATGGGAGCTAAGTGGAGTACGCTTTATACCGAAATTCCCGACGCGGAGGCGACCGGCAATCTCGATCTGCGGACTGAATCCACAGCTACGCGCATCGAGCATGGGCCCAACGACCGCGTCAATGCTGTGATTTACCGCGACGCCAAGGGACACGAGCAGCACCAAGCAGCGCGCGTCGTTTGCGTTGCCGGCAATGCCATTGAAACGATCCGCCTGCTGTTGCTCTCCGAGTCCTCGAAGTCCCCCCATGGACTTGCTAATTCCTCCGGTCAAGTCGGAAGGAATTACTGTCACCAAATTACCGGGTTCGTGTGGGGAATTTTCGACAAGCCCATCTATTTCTGGCGTGGGGCGACGATCGCCGGCGTGATCGAGGATGAGGCGATCAACGATCCTCGCCGCGGCTTTTTCGGCGGATACCGGATCGAGCTAGTCGCACTCGACTTACCCACGCTGCCGCTCGTCGGTTTGCCCTACGGCTGGGGCCGGGATTTCGCTTCCATCATGGAGAATTACCGTAATCTTGCGGGCATGTTCATCAATGGCGAAGATATGCCGCGCCCATACAACCGCATCACGCTCAATGCGAATGTCAAGGACGCTTACGGATTGCCCGTTGCCCATATCCACGTCGATGAACATCCCAACGACCGGGCTCTGCGGAAACACGCGCAGGGGCAGATGTCGCGAATGTACGAAGCGATTGGGGCGAAGCGCGTCGTAGTCGGGCCCACTCCACCCGCAACCCACAATACAGGTACTGCCCGGATGAGCGCCGATCCTCGTGACGGAGTCACGAACGGTTGGGGTCAGACCCACGACATCGCCAACTTGTTTATCTCGGATGGCAGCGTCTTAACCACGCCCGGCTCGGCAAATCCTACGTTGACGATTGTTGCTCTGGCGCTTCGGCAGGCAGAGTACATTAGCGAGCGGATGAAGGCAGGCCATGTTTGATCGAGCCAGGTTTGATCGCGGATATCAATGAGCGGCCGTGCGTTCCGCTCCCAATCCTGTGTTCGCCCGCACCATTAATTCGTCGAACTTGGTTTCAGCCGCAGGTTCTTTAGTGAGCAAGGTTGCAAGTACGGCCGCCAGAAATCCGAGCGGCACGCTGACAATGCCGACATTCTCATAGGGAAACCAGGGCTGGGCTTGTATCAGGTGGCGGCCGCCAGTCGCGCTCGCTGCGTCAACGCCCATAAAGTTGGGGCTTGCCAAAATTAGCGCGAGGCTGCTAAACAAGCCAACCGTCAGACCCGCCACCGCTCCCGCGGTATTGAATCGCCGCCAATAGATTGAAAGCGCAAGCACTGGAAAGTTCGCCGACGCCGCCACCACCATTCCAAAAGTCGCCAGAATCAGGACGTTCGAACCTGGTCCCAGCCGGGTTGCGATCAGCACTGATGCTGCCCCGATGGCCAGCGCCGCAATCCGTGCGACCAGCACACTCTCGCTCGCCGTGCGTTCCCTGCCGTGGTGAATGACGTTGGTCCAGAAATCATGAGCAAACGACGTCGACGCACTGATCATCAATCCAGCCACGACCGCCAGAATTGTCGCAAACGCGACCGCTGATACGAATGCCAGGAAAAGATCGCCGCCGACCGCCTGAGCCAGCCGAGGTCCCGCCATGTTCGTTCCCCCGCGCGCAAGAATCGAATCGGGACCGATGATGACCGCCGCAGCGAGTCCGAGAACCGTCGCGAGGACGTAAAAGCCGCCAATCACAAACATGGCCCATACCACGCTATGGCGGGCGGTTTTCGCGTCCGGTACTGTGTAGAACTTGACCAGCACGTGCGGCAACCCGGCGGTGCCAAACACGAACATCAAGCTGAGAGAAAGCAGGTCGACCGGTCCGTGGGGGGGATGATAGTGCAGGCCGGGCTGAAGAAAATCACGAACCACCAGCTGTTCCTTTTGGTGATATGCGATCTGGCTGGCGGCGGCAAAGAAGTCGATCAGATGAAATTGAAAACGTTTGAGCACCAGCACGGTAAGAATCACGCCGCATGCTGAGAGCAGCATGGCCTTGATGATTTGCACCCAGGTCGTTGCCAGCATGCCGCCAAAGACCACGTAGATCATCATCAGCGCGCCGACTCCAACCACCGCCATATTGTAAGTAATGCCAGAATCGGCGAGGAGCAGATTCACCAGCGCTCCGGCGCCGACCATCTGGGCGATCATGTAAAACGTGGCGATGGTCAGCGTACTGAACGCCGCGAGCGCACGTACGAGTCGCGGGTTGAGCCTGTATGCTAGAACGTCTCCAATGGTGTATTTGCCGAGGTTGCGCAGAGGCTCAGCCATGAGCAACAGAATCGTGACGAAGGCAACAAACCCTCCCACCGAATAGAGAATTCCATCCAAGCCTTGCAGCGCGATCAGGCCGATCAACCCGAGAAACGAGGCGGCGCTCATGAAATCGCCGGCGACGGCAAAGCCGTTCTGCCAAGCTGCAATTTTCCGGCCGGCAGCAAAATACGCGCTCGCTCCACTCGATCGCTTCGCTGCCCAGTAAGTAATTCCAAGCGTGCTCGCCACGAACACCAGGAACACGGCCAGAGAAATGGACACTCACTCTCCCCCTTGCCGTTCGGCCGCGTGGGCGAGAATGTCGACCGTTAGAGCGTCGAACTTGGCCGCAGCAACCAGGTAGAGTGCGGCGATCAGCCATCCCACCGCAAACTGAGAGAGTGCGAACAGATATGCAATTGTCACCGTTCCAATCACCCGGGTCGATGCAAGTTTGGGTGCATATCCTATGAGAACAGCGAGGGCCAGATAATGGAGGAGGAAGATAGCAAATGCCGGCACGATGAAGGTCTTTTTGATCGCAATCAGATCCTTGAACGCTTTGCTGTTCGCAATCGCGTTCCAATCTTTCTCGTTCACCGTTGGTACCGATTCGTTCTTGGCTACATTGCTCATGGTCGCTCCGCGCCAAAGCATTGTATCCGAGACGGCAGATGCTGCCAGGTCGAACCGCAGGAGATGTACTCTAACCTGGCAGTCCCCCGCAAACTTGAACCACATGAAAATGCACGTGGGTTGAAATCACGGGTTCAAGAACTCGTCGCTCGTACAGTCGATTAAGAGTTTCCCTCGGCTCCCGCGATCGGAAGCTGTTCTTTTTCACTTCGCAAAACTCTGCCAAGGCACTCCAGTCGATGGGAGTTCCCCTCCTTTTCAATCGCTGGAGTGCCCTTTCAAATCTCAGCTGATGGAAGCAGGCGTCATCGCAAGGCGTCTTTTGTTCGCCAGACAGGCGCAAGGAAAGTGCAAACTTGTGCCATCGCGACGTTACGTCAATGATTCAGCACAGGCGGGCATCAGTTGGACGCAGGGAGTGTCGCGAAACTCTTGACCAGCAGATGCCATTTGAGCAAGTCGCCCCAATTTTGCAGCCAACTCCCCAGGCGGAAAGGCCGCCTATTTCAGGCGGCCTTCAGTCAAGTCTTGCTCTCGCCTTTGTTGTCAATTACGGCTTGAAGACGATTTTTAAAAAGGTGCCGGCCAATTCGGCGGTGCCAATTCCCTGACCTACGGTGACGAATAACTCGTTTGTTGCTCCATTGGATGAGTTTCCTCCGCCGAAGGCAATTCCCCAGAGGTTGTTCAGGACGATCACCTTTCCGTTCTCGTCCTTTATCGTACCCACGAATTTCCCGGTGGAAGGGTCAAACGCGTTGATGGTGCCGTCGACAGAGTTATTTGAAACCAGCAGAGTATTGCTCAGCGGTCCAAAGTTGCCGGGAGCCGCAGCCATGCCCCAGGCCTGGTTGAGTGGCAGTCCTTGGATCAGCGTCTTCACGAAGGTACCGTTCTCCGTGAAGAGGTCGATGAATCCGCCGGCTCCGACGTTCGGCACAGCATACGCGACATAGACCAGGCCATTGATGTCCTGGATGCCGAACACGGAGAAGTTGGATGGAATCGCCGGATCGCCGAACGACTTCAGCAGGTTGAAGTTGCCGTCGAACATATCGATGTGATTGTTCGTGTTGTCCGCCGCGTAGAGGAAATTCCCCGAGGGGTTGCTGGTGATGGCCAAGCCCGTGTACATCGCTTTGTTGGCCGAGTTATCGACCGCGATGATCGCTTGGTTCGCGTTCAGGCCGGCGCCCAGGCGCTGATGGTGCCATCCAGCGTCGCGAAAAGGAAAGGCGCGGACCAGCCCTGAACCTGGAAATCCGTCGACGATCCGTTGAAAACGATTCCCGTCGGTGTGCCGGGGCCGTTTAGACCTGTCGGCGAAGCCGGTCCGTTTCCGGCGGTGGGAATCAAAACCCGGAGTGGCACTTGTTTTCCGGCTGCATCATAGATCGTCGACCAGCCGGTGTCGTTATCACTGATCCACCAAGAACTTGTGGCGCCCCGAGCTAATCCCCAGGCGTTGGCCAGCAGTGGATCGATGGTCGGGGCTTGGTGGACTTGATTCGAAACTAAGTTTGTGATGCGATATTGTGCATCGGCCGGAGACGAAACCATGAAAAGGACCAGGCCGAAGCAAGCGACGACTGCTGTCCTGCAAATCTGCATAATAGGCTCTCCTTAGCGAAATCAGCAGCAGAGGGGGCTCGGACCATCGGTAGGAGTGACCGACACAGAACCTTCTCTGACCTGCTTGGCCCGTGATTGTGGTCGAGTGGCGACTCGGAAGTGTCAGGCGTTTGTCACTAGTTTGTAAATCTCTCTCGTCCTATTAGGCATGGGTGCGAGTCTGGGCCGTTCGGGAAGCTTCCATTGTTCGGTGTACGTTACGGCGGGGAATCTATCGCAAATATGAATCGAGATGCCAGTAGCTGGCGAAACCAGGCGATTTTCACTCGTCGACCGGGCTTTTGTGTGCGTCAGTGTTTCCTGCGGCATAGTCGTCGGTTAACTTCATCTGCAGAGAAGGATGCAGGGACCAAATCGCCAAGCCATTCATAGGCCTCATCGTGACTCGCATGATTGGCGGGATAGTGCGCGTAGGCCACAACCCACGGTACAGTCTTAGAACTCTAGGTCGGCAATCAACTTCAAGAGTCGAAGAAGTGTTGTGCGTTCTTCCGGAGTCAGTTCTTTTTGGAGTTTATAGTCAGCGGCTATCCTCGCATGGATCAGGCGTTTCCGGTATGTGTGGCCTTTTGGCGTCAACGTCACATGAATTGCTCTGCCCGATTTTGCTTTTCTCTCCGACACAAGCCCTTCCCGAACCATTGACTTGATGGCTCGGTGCACGACAGTTCGGTCGAAACCGAGAAGTGTGGCGATTTGATTCTGATTGAGCGCGGCACCGCCCCGGAGTGTGGATAGGATGAAGCCACGAGTCGCAGAGCACCGAGTTTTTCGTTGGAGTCTCTTCCCGACGGAAAAATAGGCTGCAGCAACATGGGCAAGTACTGAATCCCTTAGGATGTCTTGAGGAATATCCTTCTTTGGAACGATGATCATAGTGCGGTCGATCATAGGACGGTTACCGTGGCCTCGAGAGGTCGCCGCCACTGAGGCGGTTCCGCATAAGCAGGCGATTTCTTCCCGATCGCAATCACCATCACAATTTCATGACACCGGGTTGACAGCCCGAGAAATCTGGAGAGTCTGCGGCCATCGAATCCTTCCATGGGGCACGTGTTGAGCCCCAGTGCTTCGGCGGCAATCATCAGATTCTCACAGGCCAACGATGTACTCTTCGTCGCCCACTTTAACAAGTCCTGTCGAAACACTGGTGGCATCCCCATCGTCTTCCACAGATTCACCAGTCGAAAAACCGCCCACTTGACCGCGCCAAAAATGCCAAACGGTCCTGGCATGAACAGGATCCGGCCGATCTTCGCCGTTCGCTCGTAATCTCGGACTTTGGCGTGACGGAAGCCGCTCCTGCGCATCCATTCCAACTGGGCTTGCGAGGTCGCTGCCAGCGACCCGATGTCGGCCACCGCAACCACCAGCGCCGACGCCGTTGCCGCAGGCATCTGTCCCATGCAGAGTTTCGCCGCGGTTGCCCTTCTTGCCGACGATTCCACCCAAAAGAACCGGTACGGTTGCGAATTGAAACTGGAGGGAGCATGGCGGGCGGCATCGAGGATTTGTTCACGCAGTACTTGTGGGATTTCGACCGGCTCAAAGGCCTTAACTGCTCGCCTATGGAAGAGCGCTTCCAGGATTTCGCTCATGGGTCATCTCCTATGTTGCTATTACAACATAAGAGTGTTGCACACGCAACATAAAACGCAATGCCGGCGCCATTGCGTCCATACTGCGGTACTCAGAAAACGACTCGGGGCCAGAAGTCGGCTTCGCGGAGATCGCTGGAGGATCCGGAGGATCTCCCCGAAGCCCGTTTCTGGATAGTTTCCGCTTCGCCGACCATCCAGGAACAGACGTGAGATGTCTGACCTAAATCAGAAGCTTTGCGGCCGACCTAGAGCGACCACGATCCATCGGAATCATGAGCCAGGCGATCACGGCACTTGTAGCGGACAGGCCTGCGCAAATCAGGATGACGATTCTGAATCCGAATACAAATGCATCCCCAATCATTTCCCTAATGGCAGTTCTCGCATTGGGATCGAGGGCAGCCGGCACCTGCAGGCCGGCGAGCCTGATTTCGTCCGATCGAAATTTCTGTAGCATGCCGGGCGGCAGTGACAACCGACCGAGGCTGTGGTCCAGGTGAGAACCAAAGGCCTTCACCATCACAATCCCAAACACCGCAATTGCAAGTACGCCCGCGACTCGGGCAACTGCATTGTTGATTCCAGACGCAGTACCGGCCCGGTCTTGATCCACTGAATTCATTACGACGGTGGTGAGCGGAGCCACAGTGACCGTCATCCCGAATCCCAGGACAACCAACGCTGGGAAGAACGACTTCCAATAGCTGCTTCCAACGGACGGCAAAGCGAACAGAACGAAACCCACTGCGGCAATGAGCGGGCCGATGGTCAGCGGACCCCTTGGCCCAAAGCGGGCAACCAGTCCGCCAGCCCAACCAGAAAGAAGGAACATCAGTAGGATCAGGGGGAGGACGGCAGCTCCGGCTGCGGTTGCCGAATAACCCTGGACTTGGATCAGGTTCAACGGGAACAGGAAAAAGAAAATTCCAATCGCAGCGTATAGAAAGAGCGTGAGCAGGTTCGCGCCAGTGAAAAAACGCGATTCGAATAGCGTGAGCGGTACCATCGGCGAGGTAACGTGAGCTTCGACGAAAACACACGCGGTAAGGCACCCGAAACCAACGATCAAACTTCCCAACACCAGGGGATTACTCCAACCTAGATTGACAGATTCCAGGAAGCCAGTTACCAAGCCGCCGAGCCCTAGCGTGGCAAGAAGCGCTCCGAGCCAATCGATGCGCGCTGTAATAGTGCTCCAGCTTTCCGGAATTCGCCAGAGCGAAATCGCCAATACGGTCGCTGCAATTGGGAGATTAACGAAAAATGCCCAGCGCCAGGAGGCATGCTCAATCAGCCAGCCGCCTAAAACAGGTCCAACCGCAGTGGTTATGGCGGTAAAGCCAGACCAGGTGCCGATCGCATGGCCACGGCTTTTCTCGTCGAAAGACGTACTGATAATCGCTAAGCTACCGGGCACGAGCAGTGCCGCCCCGACACCTTGAATGCTCCTGGCTATGATCAACTGAGGAATGTTTGAGGCAATTCCGCAAGCCAAGGAAGCCCCTGCAAAGATTGCCACACCCGCTACAAAGATCAGACGGCGGCCAAATAGGTCGCCCAGCGAGCCGCCGACCAGAATCAGGGCGCCCAGGAACAGTCCGTAGGACTCGATCACCCATTGCACATCCACCACCGTTGCATGAAAGCTCGCCTGGATCGCAGGCAGAGCCACGTTGACAACTGTGCTATCGATGAAAGCCATGCTGGACCCGAGTATGGTTGCAGCGAGTATCCAGGGTCTCGCCTCTGTTCCGCACGGAACCTCGACATCGCCCGTTCGGATTACGGCTTCATCGCAAGGTGGTCTCATGAGCGTTATGGATGCTCTCCAGTGTGGGCAGGGTTCTGGACGTTGGTGCAGCAGAGCGAGTCCGACCCTCGCCCTAAACGGTTGTGTCCGAGTGACGGGCAAACCGGAAATTACTCCGGGCCAGAAGTCGGCATCTGGAAGCCATTTTCGAAGTCTGGCGGCCGACTGACCGACAGTCAGCCGTTCTCTCGGCTTTTCGCCTATAGCAAAACGATCGACTGATTAGATGACCTAGCGCCACAAGAGACTGCTTCGCATTTCACTTTCATGCTGAACTCCAGCTTCTGAAGGTATATGGCAGCCAAGCCACAATTTACGCCATGCGAGGGCGTCGCCATCTTTGGGGACTGCGCCCGACTGTATGGCTGGCAGCCTCCTCTGTTGCCGACGTTCATATTATTTCAACCTTAGCTATTCGCGGGATGGCCATGGCACCACTGCCCATCAGTCTTGGCCGTTGAATTTGCAGCGGCGATCGCTTTCGGATTAATTCTGGACGGAGTGAAGATCCCTGTCTTCGCTCGTCTTGGCATTTCGTAATTTGACTGCCTGCGAACAGGTTCGGAGGTAGGAGAAGATGCAGTGATGCCGATGAGATGTTCTTCTTGAGGCGATTATTGCCCGCCAGGAACGGGATGTTCCTGCGCGCTGGCATTTGACACTAGCTCCAGGTATACCTGCCTCGGGAGGCTTGTGTTCCAGTGACCGCTGAATTTAGCGTAGCCCGTTATGCCAAGAAACAAAACCGCGACTCCTGCGGCAATACTCCATGCCGAAACTGGCCGGCGCTTTCGCACCCCCAACGGTACGCTCATGATCAGCGTATCTTTGGCTGGACAAACTGCTACACACTCCAGACATCCGGTGCACTCGGCCGACCGCATCTGCAGCAGTTTGTCGACCGGCAATGCCGAGGGGCACGCCCGCGCGCACTTGGCGCAATCAATACATGTGCTTGCGTTACGAGTGATTCGCATCGGACTGAGCAGGGAGACCAGTCCGAGGAACCCTCCGTACGGGCAAAGATAACGGCACCAAAAGTTCTGCACGACAATCGAAGCAATTACCAGCCCAAGAACGACCCATGCTGCCGTTCCGCCCATGTAACGGAAGAAGTTGAGCATGCGCACGTCGACGAAGAGCGCATAGGGGCTATTGAGAAATTCGGCAATGGAAGCTGCCGACATGCCGATTACGGCGTAGGCGAAGAAGCTCAACACAAGGTACTTCAGCGAGCGCAGCGGTATATCGGCCCAGCGTGGCAACTGGAAGCTTCGACCAAAGATTGAATGGCCCAACTTCCACAGATATTCCGAGATGGTACCCACCGGACACATCCAGCTGCAAAACGCCTTGCGGAAGACGAACGAAATAACCAGGAACGAGGTGAAGAGGAAGAAACCAGCCGCATGCACATGTGGCACTTTCCCGGTGATTAGAAAGTACTTCAACTGCATGAGGCCTTCGATGGGTAACCAGCCTTCAACACCAGCGGGTCGGGAGACTTCGAATGCTCGGCCACCGCTTTCGGCCCAGCGCACCCAAAGATAAAACTGCACGCCGATCCATAGGTTTAAAGTCGCGAAGAGAATCTGCACGCTAAAGCGCAGCGGTTGCGAGTGGTCGCGATCATCTCGCCGGATCAGTTTCTTGCGCGCGGGCTTCTGCGTTTCGGATCTCTCTTGGTGCTCATCTGGCACGGCCGCATCCCTCAATGCCGAGCATAGGAGAGCGGCAAACCGTAAACGATGACTTATGTCACGGCGCGCCACATTTGCCAGACCTCAGACAAGAGACGCAGCGTATGTTGGCCACCGTGCTCCGGTACAATAGCCCCGTGCCCGAATCTTACTCGCCAAGTAGGACTCTAGTGTTACGTGAATGTGACTGTCGATGAGATGAACTTCAAGAACCAGGCTTTGAGTAACGACGGTCCGGGTGGCCAGGAGGTTAGGCTCCGCGCATGCCGGTTTCATGCACTGAAAGACTGCTACCGAGGAATTGTTCTCTGTGAAAAAGGGAGACTCTTCAGTCGAAGCTCTTCGGATCGAATAAAGTCGATAAGCTTGGCCTTGACCACAACGAAGCTCCTGGACTCGCGTTTCAGGAGGCCCATGCGTGCGAACTTGCTGAGTTGTGTCGTCACTGTTTCCCGGCTCGTCCCAATCAAATTGGCGAAATCTTCATGGGTCAGGCGGACGTTGATTAGCGTACCAGTAGGAATCTCCTGTCCGTATTTTTCGCTCAACTGAAGAAGCACTCTAGCCAGCCGGTGATAGGACCAGGTATGGCTGAATTCCGCCAGTCCTCTCTCCACCGTCGCTAATCGCTTCGAAAGCAGGCGAATGAAGTTGAGAGCGACGGTGGGGACGGTGGACAAGAGTTCCACAAAAGACTCTTGGGAAATAATGGTCACCAGAGAATCCACAGTGGCAATGGCCGTGAAAGCTCTTTTCTCCTCGGCGAGCAAAAGCTCGCCAAAGACCTCATTGGGCCTGAGGATGTGCAGAATGGTTTCCCTACCCTGGTCCGAGAGGGAAATCAGCCTCACCATGCCTTTCTTCAGAACGCAAAGGGAATCGGCGGACTCGCCTTCTCGGAATATCAGTGCCCCCTGTGAGAACCACTTCTCTGTGCAGAGCCTAGTGATCTTTCGCACGTCCCGCTGTGCGACGCCGTGAAACAAGTCCGGTGCGGTAACGAAACTTGGCAACACGTTCTTCGGAATGACCGGCACTCGCACGGAGGATGCTAGCACCGAGCTGGTCCGCAGTTCAACACCTGAACATAACAGTGAACCTAGACCACAGCGAGGGGCACACTAGCTCTCGGTAACGTCTATCACCTGGACGATCAACATTAATAGGGCCGATGCGCCAACGAAAAATCCCATCGTCTTTACGTCTAGCGACAAAGCGGACATTGTCGCCAAGCAAGTCAATTCGCTCCCAATCACGGTTACAAAGAACACGCAGAAGATGATGGTTGTAACAGTGTTCAAAGCTTTCTTCAGTTTCTGTGAGGCTGAGCCGGGTGACGCTGGGATGGGGACGAGACTGCAACGCGACTCTTTCTCGTGACCTTCCATGGCAAAGTCCATCTGTCACGACTTTACGTTAGGGTCCAATGCCAGTTCCGTGAGAGGTTTCACACTCGCAGGAATATATCGGCCCCCGGGGATCCGGTTCCGAGAGTGATCGTCCCCGGCGATTTGTGAAAGGTTTCACAGATATTGTTAGAGGTTTCACAGACAATGTGTCCGACTTAGCCGAGAGACGCGCGCGTGACGTCTGGCCAAACCAAGGCGTCACTCCATCGGAGTGGGTGACGTTGGTGCCCTCGGGCTAGGATAGGAGAACAAATATGGCGGAGTTAACAGACAGCGGTATGTTGAAGGAGTGGTGGGCCAATCCGGCTGTGGTAGGACTGATGGGATTCGGCTTGACCACGATGGCGACGGGCTTGCATAACGTGGGCTACTGGAGTGCCGGACCAACTCTAGCATTAGCAATCACGTTCGGTGGCACGGCGCAATTCATTGCCGGCATCGTGGACCTTCGAAAAGGAAGCATCTTCGGCGGTTCGGCCTTCATGTCGTACGGCGCATTTTGGTGGTCGCTGTTCGTGCTGCTGTACGTGCAGCCGAAGACGGGCATCCCGGCGGGTCATCCCGAGGAACTTGGGTTTTTCCTCATGTGGACGCTGTTCACGTTAGCTTTTTGCGTTGCGGTCCAGGGCGTCGGAAAGTTTCTGGCGGTCCTCTTCTGGCTGCTTTTGCTGGCCTTCATTTTGCTGGACTTCGTGGTTTTGGGCAAGTGTCCGGCGCCGGTAGCTGGGTGGGAGATTTTTATCGTCGGCCTGATCGCCTGGTATATCGCCATGGCGACCTTGGCGAATACAGTTTACAAAAGGAAGGTTTTACCGCTCTCATAGAATCGTTGATTCGCGTGCGAAAAAGCACATCTATCTTCTGAAAATACGATGCCTGAAGCCACTGTAGGGCGATCTTACTCGGATCAGTGTCAGGAATTCATCTACGGGTGGAAGGACCGTGCTTGCGGCGCGGGCCGTGAAGCTCTCACCGATATCCTCGTCAAGGCCTTCAAGGAAGCTTCGACAGTTCAAGTTGGAAACTTGGGAGCCAAAAACTCAGCAGGTCCGCTGCAGGAAAACTCGAGGTTGCGGGATCTGATCTCCGGTTCGATTGACGATGGCCTGCCTTTGCTCTTCATCTTCTCCGACCACTCGGTGCTGGAGGTGAAGCGGGACGATGCTGGTCTGCACATCAGCCCAGGGGTGCATTAACGCAGAGTGGTTACCCAAGATCGTTGAATCAGGAGTTCATATTCGAGCCGAACGGCTTTATCAGCAAATGGACGGCTTGCAACCTTTTGGGTCTGCAAGCCCGACGCTGATGGCGCTCTTTCAGTGGGTTTTAAGCGCCATTACGACGCTTGTGATTCCGAGCCTGCTAACGTCACATGGGAGGCCCACAATCCCCTGGAGGATTTGTAAGGACTCAGAAAAAAGAGAGGCAACGGATGTTGGCCACTACTGTCCTGCGAAAGATTCGTAATGCCCTCCAGTTTCCCGCCACCGTGCTCCGGTACAATAGCCCCCGTGCTCGAATCCACGTCTACACCTGCGCAAACGCTAGCGAAAGTCCAGATCTTTTCCGGGCTGACGGAGAACGAATTGAGTTTTCTGGCGCAACGTGCAGCGCCGCGCAGCTATTCAGCGGGGCAGAGCGTGTTCGGGGAAGGTGAGCTTTGCTCTGGACTCTATGTCGTCGAGTCCGGCCACGTACGAATCTTTAAGAGTTCGGCCAATGGACGCGAACAAGTACTCAGCATTGATGGTCCGGGCAGTTCCATCGCCGAACTCCCCGTCTTCGATGGCGGAAGCTATCCTGCGTCCGTAACGGCCATCGACGAGGCCAAGCTGCTCTTTGTCAGTAAGCAGGATTTTCAAGCATTATGTTTGGCCCATCCTCAGGTAGCGCTGAAGGTCTTGCGGGTGGTCGGTGCGCGCTTGCGCCGACTGGTCGGCATCATCGAAGAACTCTCGTTCACCACAGTGCGTCACCGGCTGGCCTCGTTTCTGTTGCGTCTTGCACAGAAGGAAGGCAAACGTTCCGCCGCGGGCGTGGAAATTACGTTGCCGGCAACCAATCAGGAATTAGCGTCGCATATTGGCACGGTCCGCGAGCTGGTTTCCCGCAATCTTTCTCGCCTGCAAGCAGAGGGGATGCTGCAGATCGACGGGCGGACGGTGACGATCTCCAATCTGAAAGCGTTGGAAGCTGAAACCGATTCACCGGAATAGAGCCGAAGCTCCTGGCGCGTTCATCTTCTTGTTGTTCTGTTGATTCCTCTGATACTGACTCGTCTCGTCCACAGTTTGCCCTGTGTGACAAAAGTCATCGGCAAGCGTCCTTCATGCCGCTAGCTTTGGAACATCAAGCGCGGCCTATATGCTTCGAGCTGGGCCGTGAGGAGAATGCAATGAGCATGACCGCCGAAAAAACCGTCCGTGAATTAGCGCTGGAGAATACTACTGCCACGAGAGTCTTTGAAAAGCTAGGCATTGACTACTGCTGCGGAGGCAACAAGTCGCTGGAAGAAGCCTGCCGGGCGTCGAACGTTTCGGTGGATCAGGTGATCGATTCGTTGGAGATGGCCGAGCAAGCGGCACACGCTGCGCAGAAAGACCGGAACTGGCGGATTGAACCCCTCGCGGATTTGGTCGCGCACATCAAGAACACGCACCATAAGTACACGCGTGAGGAAATGGCTCGCCTTGTTCCTCTGCTAGATAAAGTTTGCTCGGTTCACGGGAAGAACCATCCCGAACTGCAACAGGTCCGCGCCAGCTTTCAAGGCTTGGTCCAGGAGCTGACGACACACATGATGAAAGAAGAGCGGGTTCTGTTCCCCTACATAGTGAGGATGGAGGAGGCCGTTATCCAGAAGGAACCGGTTCTGCCACCACCGTTTGGGAGCGTGCAAAACCCCGTGTCCATGATGGAACACGAGCACGATTCTGCTGGCAACGCACTGCGTGCCATGCGCGAGGTTAGCAGCGGTTATACGGCTCCGGGCGACGCGTGTATCAGCTACCAAACCCTGTACAAAGCACTCGCGGATTTTGAAGCCGATCTGCACCAGCACATTCACCTGGAAAACAACATTCTGTTTCCGCGCGCAGTTGCGATGGAAAAAACGCACTAACCTAAAGCTTCAAAGATAGGAAAGAAATGAACGAGACAAGTGATGCTGTTCGCGCAGCTCAGCGGACCCGCACGCGGGCTCTGGTTGTTCCCCGCGAGCATGGTGCCTGGGGTCTGCTGCTTGTACCTCTGTTCACCGGTGTTGTCGCAGGCTATGCTTCGGAACATCGAATCTGGCCGTTGCTCATGTTCACTGTCGCCGCACTGTCGTTGTTTTGGTTGCGGACACCGGTCGAAAGCCTGATCGGCACCGGTTCACTGACGGCCAATACTGCAAGAGAACGGCGGACGGCGCTGATCGCATCAATTCTGTTGGCGGCTCTGGCGACCACTTGTTTGACCGGGCTGATGTGGAAAGGACAAAACTTACAGTTGCTTCTTCTCGGGGCGGCAACAGTGTTTGCCCTTGTGGTCCAAACGGTAGTCCGACGGCTGGGCCGGAAAGTGAGAATGGCAGCTCAGTTCGTCGGTGCAATTGGCCTCACTTGCACTGCTCCGGCTGCTTACTACATCGGCACCGGGCGGCAAAGCGGACGCGCTTTCATCTTGTGGGCGGCCAACTGGATTTTCGCAGGCAACCAGATTCATTTTGTTCAACTGCGGATCCATTCTGCCCGAGCGTCTACTTTCTCTCAGAAATTTGCTCAGGGGGAGCTCTTCTTACTGGCGCAGCCGGTATTTTTTGCGTCCCTCGTTGTGGCATCGTTCTGGCGCGTGCTCCCTCCCTTGGTGATCATTGCCTTTGTTCCCGCACTCGTTCGAGGAACGCTGTGGTTCTTTCGAAAACCGGAATCGGTGGATGTCAGGAGCCTGGGCTGGTCGGAGATGAAGCATGGAGTGGTATTCGGAGTTCTGCTCGCGGTTGCTTTCATTTATTCGTAAGTCCACTTCAAAAGCCGGGTGCGTCTGGTGAAATAGGCTCCTTCCCAATCTGAAACCGGGAAAGCACCAAGAAGGCGGCGAAGATACTGTCGCCAGCGGCTGAGGAATACAATTTGCAAATGGCCCTGCGGACGAGCATCGAAGCGGAGAATCCGGAGTCGGCGCAGAATAAACATCTGCTGCTCGGCACGGTATCTTTTACCGTTTGCTTCGCGGCTTGGGGCCTCATCAGTGCATTCGCCCCGCATTTCCG
>Ga0181532_10000163_pt1 | contig 66409 bp, 49 predicted proteins | sample PEATcosm2014_Bin_33_FD_119768 | JGI IMG/M metagenome (GOLD analysis project Ga0181532, IMG submission 119768) | Peatland microbial communities from MTU Mesocosm Facility, Houghton, MI, USA - PEATcosm2014_Bin11_30_metaG | ecosystem: Environmental > Terrestrial > Soil > Wetlands > Peat | place... | reverse complement strand
TTCGAGCCAACCGTAAGCACGGAGATCGCAAGGATTATCGCACCGCGTAGCAGGGTGCCAACACAAAAACTAGACGAATAACGGTTGATTGCGAGTGATCCATGTCACTTTTGGCTGTGATGCCTGGCTGTTTTTCGCACAGGGACTCACGCTCTTCAGGGCCGCGACGGTGGAAGCGCCGGGCTTTAGCCCGATGAAATTGGACGATCCAGGAATGGCTTCAGCCACGGTCTCCGGGATTAGCCATTCAACATCGTCAGAAGCATCACAACATCGCTCTTGGCGTAAACGGCGTGTGGCAGGTTCGCTTCCATAAACACCCACGAGCCCCTGGACAGTTCCTTTTCCTCGCCGTCCAACGTGACCCGGGCCTCGCCGCTCAAGATTTCGATGATCGCCGGAACCGATGCGGTGTGTTGTGAAAGCTCCTGTCCGCCGGCGAAGCCGAAGAGCACGACCTTAACGCGATCGTCGCGGTGAAGGGTGCGGCTCAGCGTCCCATCCTTTGGGATTTCGAGCTCGTTCAGCAGGTTCTCAATCGCGACGTAGTTGGGCACATGCTCCTCCCGGAAATTCGGCTGCGGTGATCATGATATCCGAGCGGAGCGCTTCCAGTCGTTTGGGGACTGCGGGCGTCCACCGGATACAACTCCGGCTCAGTGGTAGGGATAGAAGATAAAGAACAGCAGCGACAGCGCGGTGAGCACCCAGAGACCTGGCCTCAAGTGGCTGGTCTTGCCGGCGACGATCTTGCAGACCGGGTAAAGCACAAACCCCGCGCAGATTCCAATCGCAATATTGAAGGTAAACGCCATAAGAGAAACCACCGCGAAGGCGGGTATCGATTCGCCGTAGTCGGCGAAGTCGATGTGGGTAATCGGCTCCAGCATGAACAATCCCACGATGATCAGCGCCGGCCCGTAGGCTACAGCGGGAATTGCACTCACCAGCGGTGCGAAGAAGAGCGTGAGCAGGAAGCAGCTTCCCGTCACCAGGACGGTAAATCCAGTCCGTCCGCCCACCTCGATTCCCGTGGCGGACTCCATATAAGCACCCGAGATTGTGGTGCCGAGGGCTGGAGCGATGCAGGTGGTGATGGCATCCACCAGCATGGGCCGCTCAATCTGCGGAAGCTGTCCGTCCTTATCCAGAAAGCCGGCGCGCGCGGACACTCCGATCAGCGTTCCCATGGTATCGACGAATGCCATAACGAACATGGTGAGCACAACCGGTAAGGCTTGCCACGTCAGCGCTCCGCGGAAGTCGAGCTTCCATAGGATGGGCGTGATGCTGGGCGGCAAGCTGACCAGCCCGTGGGGCGCGGCCGCGACCTTGCTGACGAACGCGACAATTGCGGTGATCACGATGCCGATCAGGATTGCTCCCGGAACTTTGCGAATAAGAAGGATGGCCTGCAGCACAATGCCGAATATCGCTACCAGAGCCGTCGGCGAGGTCAGATGTCCCGCCTGCACCGGCGCCCCAGCAACCCCAAGCCTGACCAGGCCCGTTTCATTGAGTCCAATGAACGTAAGGAAAAAGCCCATGCCCACCGCGAAGCTGAAACGCAACGATGTGGGTACGCCTTCGACCACCCATCGCCGCAAGTGAAACACCGTCATCAGAACAAACAACACGCCGGAGACAAAAATAGCGGCCAGAGCCGCCTGCCATCGAATTCCCAGTACCCGGCAAACGGTATAGGCAATAAACGCGTTTTCGCCCATATACGGAGCAATGGCAAAGGGGCGGTTGGCATAGAACGCCATGAAATAACAACCGAACACGCACACCAATGCCGTCGCCACGAACGATGGGCCTTCCGGAATGCCTGCCGACGAAAGAATCGCGGGATTCACCACCACGATATAGGACATTGTGGTGAAGGTGGTAAGTCCTGCAATCAACTCACGCGTGAGAGTCGTCTTGTGGACATCGAAAGCGAAGAGCCTGTTCAGCCAGTTCAAGAGCCCTCGGGTGACCAGCATGACTCGCAACAACCAGTTGATGATAGCAAGTGGGAGGGTTGACGGCCTTTAAGCGGTTTTTCCCTTGCGCGAAACCACAGAAGGAATCACCTAGATATAGGTGCTGGGCTTTGCGACCAAAACGTGCCTGCACGCGAAACCTTGGCATATCGGTAACGTGCTTCTCAACCACCGCAAGAGTCTGCACTTTTCCTTAATAATGTCATCGCTAAGTATATGAATGTAATGCGCCAGGATTGGCAGCAAAAGTGCGCACACAAAGTCATCGGTTAGAGCTCTAACTAGACTCCGGAGGAGATATGCGACTGAAAACCCTGCTGGTCATCGTCGCTCTTGCTGTTTGTCTTGCCAGTGCGCCGGCGACCTTCGCCCAGAACCTATTGACCAACGGTAGCTTCGAAACAGGAGATTTTACCGGTTGGACGACAGGCGGTAACTTCGAAGACACCCAGGTAGTAAGCGGTGCGTTTTACGACTACAGTGGCGCCGAAGACGGTACCTATTACGCCACGATGGGTCCCGTTGGCAGCGATGGAACGATTAGCCAGACATTTGCCGACCACGCGGGTGCGCAATACACCGTCAGCTTCTGGTTTGCTTCCGTTGGCGATAACCCCAGCGACTTTAGCGCTTCTTGGGATGGCACTCAACTGCTCAGCCTGACCAATCCTAATACGGGCGCGGCCTGGTCGCAGTTCACCTACCAGGTGACCGGGACAGGCAGCGATACCCTCACATTCGCTTTCCGCGACGATCCGGCCTACATGGCTCTGGATAACGTTTCGGTTACGGAAAACAGCGGCCAGAGCGTTCCGGAACCCAGCAGCTTGCTCTTGCTCGGAACTGGCGTGCTCGGCTTGGGCGGAATGGTTCGCCGCAAGCTCCGCCTCTAAACCAATCTGACCAGTAGGTCCGACCAGCTGGGACTTTTGGCACAATTTGATTCACAACAGGCACCCTTGTCGGGTGCCTGTTTTTTCTTTGCTGACCGCCCTCCCTCGTCGGCGTGGGCAATCTTCCCGCCCTTTCGGTAGCGGTGCAGCTTGATTTCGGGAGTCTCTGGTTACATCCCCGAACCGATCCCAACCGTGATCTTCATCACTGACTTGGCCTATCCTGCAAATTTAGCGTAGAGCCATCGAAATCCCTTTCTGGCCGGATTCCAAACCGGAGGAACGAGGTGTAATATGAGGCCGCATATCCTCCCATGGATCGCTTCCGCGCTGCTCGTAATGAACGCCTTCGCCCAGGCGCAACCGGGCGCGAGCCGCACCAAGTCAGGCCCCCTGACCAAAATCACCCTCGAGGGAAAACAAATTACCGGTGACGACCTGCTGGTCCGCGCGGGGACAACTTACGTGAGTCTTCCTGCTCTTGCCCGGGCGCTTGGCGCCTCGGTGGCATCCCAAGGACAGGTAGCTGTGCTCACCGTTCCCGCCGCGTCGGAAAGCGAGTGTGGAGACGTACCTGCCACGAAAAAACTTTCCGACACTTACAGGAAGGCAGCGGTGCGTATTCCCGAGGCGATCGAGACTCTCAGATTACGGGTGAACAAGCACGAAACGCCTATTCCCGCAGCCAGCTTCGACGAGGTGGACCACCAGATTTTCGAGGCGGAGTTTCGCGCTCAAACCGACGCGGATAAATCCGTCTCGTACGCTCTAAGACACGCTAATGACAGCCTCGCAATTATGTATTACAAGCTGTGGCGTGGCGTCCCCCCGGAAGACGCCGAGCAGGGCCAACTGGATTCGGTTTTGTGCTCGATGGAGAGCAAGTTCGCTTTGCAAGTCGGACGCTTTTCGGGCAAAGAAAGTTGCAGCGTCTTTCGCTCCGCTTCCACGGACGAGCAACCAGCAACTAATAATTAACGCCTCGACTCAAGCGCCGGCCGCGCTGCCGCTGAACACGGGTGAGTTTCGAACTGCACCAGTTCCCTTCCATCGCAATCCACCCTGCTCGGCGGGATCCTGCCGGGAATTATAAAATCCCTTGGTAGTGTCTGAACTCGAACAACGCGAAGCTGCGACCTCGCCTGAACTTCACTTTCGCGACCCTGATGCGGCCACCAGAAACCTGGCCCACATCCGCCAACTGGTGCCGGAAAAAGTCTACGAGTCATTGTTCGCTCTGTTGCTGACTGCGGCCAATCCCGACGCAGCAGTTAACCAGTTCGAACGACTGGCCGAGTCGGCCTCGCCCGAGTTGCTGCGCCTGCTCGAAAAGCATCCCTCGCTGGTGCATTACGCCGTGGTGGTGTTCAGCTACAGTCCATGGCTGGGTGAGACGCTAGTCCACAATCCCGACCTCTTCTACGCCTTCGTACGCGAGCGGAACCTGGATGGCACCCACTCTCGCGAAGAATTTCAGGAGAGCTTTGCCCGCATGCGCTCGCGCTCTCTGGAAACCGACACTGCCGCACTGCTGGCGCTCTTCAAGCGGCGCGAGTACATCCGCATCATGCTGCGCGATGTGCTGGGCATTGCAACTCTGGCCGAGACCACATCAGAGATCTCCGCGCTCGCCGACGTGCTGATAGAGGAAGCGCTGCGCGAGGCCGAAACACAACTCCACCATCGTTTTGGCACGCCGCAGCGGTTGGACGCCGACGGGCGGGTAGTTGACTCGCGTTTCGCAGTGCTCTCCCTGGGCAAGCTGGGCGGGAACGAGCTGAACTATAGCTCCGACATCGACCTGCTTTTTCTTTACGACGGCGGCATGGAACCGCCGGCAGCGGAGATTTCTAACCGCGAATACTTTATTCGCCTGGTGCAACAGACCACGGAGTTGCTGGCGCGGCATACCCGCGAAGGGCCGGTGTTTCGCATTGACCTCCGACTGCGCCCGCAAGGCGGCGAAGGAGAGCCGGCGGTGCCGCTGGCGCACGCCGTTCACTACTACTCGCACGCGGCCCACGATTGGGAGCTGCAAGCCATGATCAAGGTGCGCCACTCCGCCGGCGACGTCGGCCTGGCGCGCGAGTTTGCCCGCGCGGTGCAGCCCTATGTGTATCGCCCGGAACTGAACTTTGTCGCCATTAAGACGGCACTCGAGACCCGGGAGAAGATCGGCAGCCACCGTCGCAAGAACCTGCTGAAAAAGGTGGCGCAAACCGGCATCGATGTGAAGATTGATCGCGGCGGCATTCGCGATATTGAATTCCTGGTGCAGTGCCTGCAACGCGTCTATGGCGGCGGCGAACCGTGGCTGCGCTCGCGCGGCACGCTCTTCGCTCTACAGAAACTGCACGACAAGGAACATATTGGCGGCAAGGACTTCCAGAACCTGACCAACGCCTACGAGTTCCTGCGCAACCTGGAACATCGGCTGCAACTGCGGCAGGGCCAGCAGATTCACTGCCTGCCGAATTCGCGAGCGGAACTGCAGGCGCTGGCCCGCAGCCTCGCCCGCGAAGGAACCGTCGCACTCACGCCGGAGGAGTTTCTGGCCTATGTTCGGCGCCGCATGGCGGCGGTGGCGGAAATTTATCAGCGAGTCGTTTACCGCGAGCAGAGCCAGGACCAGGGCTCACTGGAATTTCAGTTGCGCCCGGAATTCACAGCCACACACGAGAACTCGTACAGCCAGATGATGCAGCGTCTGGTGACGGATTCGCCGCGCTTGCAAGAGGTGGTCAGCCGAGTCGACCTTTCGCAACATACCCGGCGCAATCTGGATCGCTTCCTCGGCTCGGCGGGAACAACCTCGGAGCGATACGGCGCGGTGTTGCGCGCACCGGCAGCGGTGGAACGGGCGCTGACCATCTTCGAATTCAGCGAATTCCTCACCGACATTCTGGTTCGTCATCCCGAGGAAATTGCCCTGCTGGAACAGATCGACGACCGCTCCACCGCCGGCGAGGAGGACTTGTTCGCCGGGGGTGCTCGAAATGTCGGCCCGGCTGACGATCCGGTGTTTGCCTACTTGGGCGATGGAAGGGTCGATCACGCGGAGGCCATCTCGATCTTGCGGCGGCATTACAGGCAACGCGTGTTCGTCTCCGGAGCGCTCGACTTGTTTCAACTTCGCGAGGTCTTCGATTCCCTGGACGACAACACCGCCGCTGCTGACGCCGCGTTCCGGGCAGCTTTGGCGGTCGCTGGCCCGCCCGACAACTTCGCCGTGATGGGGCTGGGAAGATTGGGTGCGCGCGAGTTCGATCTGCTGTCCGACGCGGATGTGCTCTTTGTCTGCGACGAACATGCCAATAAGGAAGACGTCCGCCGCGTAGCTGAGCGCCTGATGGAAGCCCTCACCGCCTACACGCGTGAGGGAACGGTATTTCCCGTGGACGCGCGTTTGCGCCCTCACGGCCGCGAAGGCGAGTTGATCGTTACTCCCGCGCAACTCTCCGCGTACTTTGGCGACGAGGCCCAACCTTGGGAGGCCCTGACCTATCTGAAGTTGCGTTACGTCGCTGGAGACCGTAGCCTTGCCGATCGGGCGCTGCAAGTTGTGCAAGAAGGAATTTCAGCGATGGCCAGGTTGCCTGTGTTTGATGCCGAGTTGGCCGACGTTCGTGCTCGCCTGGAGCGCAGCGAAGGTGCACAGAATCTCAAGACCGGGCCGGGCGGGATTTACGATCTCGACTACTTGGCTGGATCGCTGCAGGCACGGCATCAGCTTTGGCTGGCGGGAAACCTGGCGGAGCGCTTGCAGTTGCTGCGTGACCACCGTTTGCTGGCGGAAGACGAATATCAGCCGCTGGCGGAGAGCGCTCGCTTCCTCCGCACCGTGGAGCACGTGATTCGCCTTGTCAGCGGCCGGGCGCGCAAATGGATACCTCTCGCCGAACATCCCCGGCGCGGCGTGCAGAAGTTGCTGTGGAGGAGGCTGGGGGCCGAAGACAGCTTCGATCCGGAGATGCAGTTGTCGGATGTAATGCGGCAAACGCGGAACATTTATCTCGCACATCGGAAGATCTGAGAGTCAGAAGCAGGCGCTCGACCGCTTCTGACAAGAAGGCATAAACTGGAACACCGGCGATTCTGCCGGCCCAAATGCTTTGAACCATGCCGCCCGTTAGCCAAGCCGTGCTGCTGTCGTGGTCGGTGCCTCCGGCAGCGACATTCGCGCTGGTGCTGACTGCTCTGGTGTATCTCCGGGGCTGGGTTCTGATGCGGCGCGCTGCTGTGCCCTTTGTCCCGCTGTGGCGGGCTGTCAGTTTTCTGCTTGGCCTGCTCTTGCTCTGGATCGCGCTGGCCTCGCCTCTCGATACCTTTTCCGGCATCGTTCTTACCGCCCACATGCTGCAGCACATGATCCTGATGATGCTGGCACCGCCGCTGATCTTGCTGGGCGCTCCTGTTATTCCGCTGGTACGGGGATTGCCGGCCTTCGCTGCCCGCGAGTTCGCCGGCCCGTTCCTCAACTGGCGCGTGGCTAATCGCGTCGGCGACGCGCTCACTCATCCCATCGTGGCCCTGCTGCTGATGGGCACGGTGATGTTCGCCTGGCACACACCGCGTCTCTATGAGTTGGCATTGGCATCCAGTTCCTGGCATGAGGTCGAGCACGCCTGCTTCTTTCTGGCATCGCTTGTCTTCTGGTGGCCCGTGATTCAGCCCTGGCCCAGCCGCACCCGCTGGCCACGTTGGGCAGTCGTGCCTTATCTGCTGGTGGCTGATTTGGAAAACACTGCTCTGTCCGCCATCCTGATATTCTCCGACCGGCTGCTCTATCCGTCCTACGATGCCGTCCCGCGGCTTTTCGGTTTCTCCGCGTTGCACGATCAGGCAGCCGCCGGCGCCATCATGTGGGTGGTGGGATCGCTCGCCTTTGTCGTTCCGGCAATTGTTATTGCAATTCAATGTTTGCAGAGTAATCGACGGCAAGTGCAGGTTCCCTCGTCGCCTCGCAGGCCAGAGCCTTGGTCTCTCGACGGCCTGCTAGCCCTGTCAGAACGGCTATCGTTCGCTGGCCGCTTTCTGCGAGCTCGACTGAGCGGCCGACGCGTCGAGGCAATTTCGTTTCTGCTGCTGTTTGCCGTGACCGGTTTGTGCCTCGCACATCTGGCATCAAGCTCGTCCGACGATGACGACCAAGTCCTCCGGTTGCGCCAACAAGCCGGACCGTTCGCGGTTTCAATCTTTGCGCCGGCCGGATACCTGGAAGCCGGACCGTCAGTCTTCAGCGTGCTGGTCCAGAACCGCGACTCGCCAGAAGTGTTGCGGGATACGACCGTTGCCCTCCGCGCTAATCAGGCACGGAACCCGCATAAGGCGCAATGGGTCCGCGCTACCACGGAAGATTCGGAGAACAAACTTCTGCAATCAGCATCGCTGAATTTGCCGGACAACGGCGACTGGACTCTTGACATTGCAATTGAACGCGGCGGACAACAGGCTGATTTTTCGTTCCCTGTCCATGTGGTCAAGCCCGCAGCCGGTATGTCATTTCCCTGGTCTTACGTGGTCCTATTGGTATTTTCGGCGATATTGTTGTTTACTTACCTGCGACGTCACCGGTCAGCGAGAGCACCGCACCTGTCCCATCCTGTAGCTGGTGACGGCGGTATCGCAAACCTGTCTGAGACCGCACCGACAGTCAGGTAATCAATCCGCGAACTTTTCACAGCAGTGTACTGGAGGACCAGGAATGGCGAATGTTAATAATTTGTCGTATAGCGATCAAGGGTTGGCTTTGACGGAGCAGTTCGAGGGTTTGCAGTTGACCGCCTATCAGGATCCGGTCGGCGTGTGGACCATCGGTTATGGACACACCGGTGCCGACGTCCAGCCCGGCCTTACCATCACTCAGCAGCAAGCCAGCGACCTGCTTTTGCAAGACGTGGCTGGTGCCGTGGCCGCTGTCAACCAGCTGGTGACAGTCCCTCTCTGACCCAGAACCAATTCGACGCGCTGGTGGATTTTACCTTCAACGTGGGTCAAGGAAACTTAGCCAGCTCGACTTTGCTTCGTGAGCTGAACGCCGGCAATACTGCGGGTGCAGCAGCCCAGTTCCTCGTCTGGGTCTACGCCAAAGGGGTCGAATTGCCTGGACTGGTGACGCGCCGTCAGGCAGAGGCTGCGCTCTTCCAATCAGCGGGCGGATAAGCGCAGAGTGCTTAACCGCGTCGCGGCGATGGTCGTCCGAAGCGCCTACGCGTAGTCAATCGGATTCTTGTCGAGCCAGTGCTCGTCTTTCACGCGCCGCACTTCGCGCATTGCCGAATGAGCGAGACTCGATGTAAGTTTCCGCGTCTTCCAGGAAAATCCCGCGCAAAAGCCGAGCGCGCTCCCTGCAACGCCAAGTGCCAGCGCACTGGAAAGACGGGGGCTCCGTCGCCGCATCAGACATGCCGGTAATATCCCGAGACACGCACCTACCACCGCCAGCTTTAGCGACTCCTCGGCGGAGTTGCTCACCAGAGCGGAGGCGCGCTGGGGATCAAAGTTTTCTCGGCCGGTTCGGATTCCTGAAATCCCGGCATTCACCAGTCTGCGTCCGTAAGCGAGCCTGGTTGTTGCTGGCGTGGTTCGATTCATGCCCGTATCCTCATGTCACAGCGAATGGATGTTGCCTTGCCTAACAGCGGTCCCGATTCCGTACAACTGCCCGTGTGTCAACAACGCTCCCAATGTAGAGCTTCTCACATTCCATGAATTGTTGCAGTGATGGCAGGCACCGCCTGCGGTGACGGACAGCACTTTGCGGCACGAAAACTCCGGGCAGCTCCGCTGCTCGCCACGCGGGGTCCCGCATCCTTCCGATTCCGCCAGAATTAATGTGTTGCAACAAACAAAAGTCATTACTCCGCTGGCATGAATTGGATGCAATCGCCAATTGGATGTGCTGCTCTTGCGATGCGCCCGGATTTAATGTGTTATAACAAGCAAATCTCGATACTCCTCGTGGCATGAATTGGCCTTAATCACATACTTGATGTGACACCTGTCACTCACCATGCCGACATTGCTCACTGACCGGAACCCTGCCGTTAGAACAACATACTGAGTAGACCAGACGAGCACGAGTCCCCTCGGCCGCGCCAGGTCGCCACTTCCAGGGAATCACATTCGGACTCGTCCCGTGCCGAAGAATCGCGGACGTAAAGTCTCAGTCTGAAGCACCTCGTCTTAATTCCGTGTGACGCATCTGGCCGCGAAGCGGAGATGCCATTTTTATGATCGATCGCGCGCCCATTCCCGGATATACCCTCAGCGGGCATGTTTCCGCCTCGGCCCTGTTCCTTGTGATACAACTCCCGGGACTCGCCTGCTTCGCCTACATCGTAGCAAAGCGTGTTGCACCACTCATTCGCGCGGAACGCGATCTGCGTTTCGACCGGCCCTGGCTCCGGCTGCAAAGGCTTCTGAAGTTCTGGTTCGCACAATGGAAGCATCTGCGATACCGGGTTGCGGGCACCCTCCACCTCTTTATGTTCGCCGGCTTCATCATTCTGGCTACGCGGGCTTTCTATTTGCTGATCTTCGGGCTGTCGGCTGACTTTGCCGAGCCGAGCGCAATCGCCCGCGTCTACGACATCGTTGCCGACTACGCCGCAACCTTTGTCTTCCTGGCAGTATCGGCAGCGGCGGTTCGCCGCCTGTTCTTCAAGCCCGAACGTTATTCCGTCCCAGAAAAATACGGCAAAGGCCATCCCGTCGACGCTATCTTCTTATTAGGGCTGATTGCGCTTCTCATGACTTCGGAAAGCCTCTTCGAGGCGACCCGGGCCGCAATCCAGATGCAACGAGGCATGGCCCCCGAGTTCCTGCCGCTGCTATCGCTACCTTGGCTGCTGAAAGATGTTTTCGCTGCGGCACCGGCGGCAACGCTGTGGGCGATCCATCTCGGCGCTTATCTCCTCGACGTCCTGACCTTTTATTTCCTGCTTTGCTATCGGCCTTTCGGAATTCAGTTCCACGTCGAGACCTCGCTGTTCAACGTCTTCTTCTCCAAGCTCGATCGCGGGACCGTGAAACCGGTCCGCTGGGGCGTCGACGAGAGCCAACTCGATCAGGTGAAATCTTTCGGCGTGAAGAAATTCGAAGACTTCACGTGGAAGCACATGCTGGACTTCTACTCCTGCGCCGATTGCGGGCGCTGTTCCGACAACTGTCCGGCAAACGCAGCAGGACGTCCGCTGTCGCCAAGGTTCCTCACGACAAAGGCGCGCGACTATGTCTTCCAGCATTTTCCCGTCTGCGGCAAGTCGAACAACAGTCATGCTCTGATAGGCGGCATTTACTCGGAAGACGAGATCTGGTCCTGTACGACCTGCGGCGCCTGCGAAGAAGAATGTCCGCTGTTGATCGAGTACATCGACAAGATCGTCGATTTGCGGCGCGGCATGGTCGATGACGGCAACGTGCCCAAGTCCATCCAGAAGGCGCTGAAGGCGCTGGAGAGCCGCGGCAATCCTTACGGCAAGATGGAAAAGAAGAAGGCTGACTGGACCAAGTACAAAGAGTTCCAGCAGAACTGCGGGGTCAAGGTTCTCGATGGAAGCTCCACCGCAGAGACCTTGTATTTCGTCGATAGCATTACTTCCTACGACGACCGGATCCAGGCCATTGGCCGCGCGAGCGCGCGCATTCTGACCGAGGCGGGCGAGGACTTCGCGATCCTCGGCGCAGCGGAGAAAGACAGCGGTCACGACGTGCGCCGCTTCGGCGAAGAAACGCTGTTCATGGCGTTGCGCGATCACAACACCGAAGCCATCAAGGCCTCGGGCGCGAAACGGATCGTGACCTCCGATCCGCACGCCTTCAACGCGCTGAAGCACGATTACAAAGACATGCCTCCGGTGGAGCACATCAGCCAGTTGATTGCGCGGGAGGTTAAGTCCGGCAAGCTCCAGCTCAGTCCGGTGGAAAACGGGAACAACGTTTACACCTATCACGACCCTTGCTATCTCGGCCGGCATAACCAGGTGTACGACGATCCACGCGATGTGCTGGATGCGATTCCCAGCTTGAAGCGCGTGGAGATGAGCCGCTGTCGCGACCGGTCTTTCTGCTGCGGCGGTGGCGGGTTGATGTTGTTCTACGAGCCGCAAGAAGAGGAACGGATGGGCGTGCAGAGAGTGCGCATGGCCGCCGAGGCGGGAGCGAACGTGATCGTAACGGCGTGCCCATTCTGCATGGTGAATATTGAAGATGCGATCAAGGTTTCGGGTCTGGAAGGCAAGGTGACGGCCATCGACCTGGCCGAATTGGTTGATCAGCAGTTGGTGCGCGAGCCTCCGCAAACGGCGAGACCCAGGGAGAAAGAACTACCGAGCGAGGTTCATGCGTAGCTGGCTTTGAAGGGGCGCAGCTTTAGCTGCGCCGTTGTAAGTTCTCTTACTCTTGTCATCCCGAGGAGGCCTTCAGGCCGACGAGGGATCTGCTGTTCGAGTTATTAGCACGATGTTTCTATTGTCGCCGACGGCTTTATAAACACCGTCGGCCTTTAGCAAAATTCGGGAGGGCGAAGTGGAGATTTTAGTTTGCGCAAGAAGAGTACCCGACACTTCAGAGAATGAGATTCAACTCAACAGTGCGGGCAACGACATCGAACGCGACGACCTGGTCTATTCCATCAACGAGCCGGACAACTATGCAGTGGAAGAGGCTTTGCAAATCGTCGCCAAATCCGGTGGCAACGTCACCGTGGCTACCGTTGGCACCGACGAGGATGAAGAGATTCTCCGCCGCGAGATGGCCATGGGCGCCAATCAGGGCGTGCTGCTTTCCGACGGCGCCTTCAACGGCTCGGACGGAAAAGGGATCGCAACGGTGCTGAAAGGCTTTGTGCAGAAGAAAAAGTTTGATCTCGTCCTGACCGGTGTGCAGGCCGAGGACGGCGGCGCGCAGGTCGGCGGAATGCTGGCGGCGATGCTCGACTATCCCTTCGCTTCGCTAGTGAATTCCATCGAGGTGCTCGACGGCAACAAGCTGAAGATCAGCCGCGAGATCGAAGGCGGCAATCGCGAGATGAGCGAGATCGATCTTCCCTGCGTGCTCTCCATCCAGACCGGCATTAACGAACCGCGGTATGTCGGAATGCGCGGCATCCGCCAGGTCGCCTCTCTGGAGATTCCGACTTATAGCGCGTCGGACTTGGGAGTCGACACGGCTTCCGTCGGCGAAGCTGCTGCGAACGTGAAACGCGACGACTACTTCGTGCCGGTGCTTGGCAAAGGCGCCGAAATCCTGCAAGGCAGCAACGAAGAAATCGCCGACAAGCTCATTGAGTTGTTGAAAGCCAAAGGAGGTTTGCAATGACAGCGCGGATTTTTGCCTACATCGCACATAAGGGTGGCGTGGTTGACGATTCCGCCGCCGAGCTGTTAGCAGCCGCCAAGAAGATCGATCCTGCCGCGTCTCCTACGGCGATTGTCACCGGCTCCGGCGTCGAACTCGATGCCGTCTGCAACACTCTCTCCACTTCGTACGTCGAAGTGTGGAAGGTGGCGAGCGAGAGCCTTGTTTATCCGAATGCTGAGCTGGTTCGCCAGGCATTAGTGAAGGTCTTGCCTGCTGGCAGCCTCGTATTGCTTCCCCACAATCACTTCGGAATCGACCTCGGGCCGGGACTCTCCGTCAAGCTGAATGCCGCCTTCATTCCCGACGTAGTGGGCGTTGATGGAGTGGAGGAAACCAACCTGAAAGTCGTTCGCCAGGAATTCGGTGGACAGGTGAGCGCTCACGTCCGCTGCAACATCGCTGCGGGCGCGGTGATCAATGTGCGTCCGGGCGCGTTCAAGCCGGCCGACGGCGCGGCTGCCGCCGGAAAAGTTGTCGACAAGTCCTCCGAAATCGGCACCCTCACCGCGAAGCGCCGTTATCTTACGACAATCGCGCCCGAAGCCGGCGATGTGGATATTACCAAGGAAGCGGTCCTGGTTTCTGTCGGTCGAGGCATTCAGGAGAAAGACAACATCAGCATCGCCGAAGAGCTGGCCGAAGCAATGAGCGCGGTTGTGAGCTGTTCGCGTCCGGTGGTCGATGCCAAGTGGCTGCCGAAGTCGCGCCAGGTCGGCTCGTCCGGACAAACCGTGAAGCCGAAGATCTATCTGGCTTGCGGCATCAGCGGATCGTTCCAGCATTTGGCCGGCCTCAAAGGCAATCCGTTTATCGTCGCCATCAACAAGAATCCCAAGGCGCCGATCTTCCAGGTCGCTGAGGTTGGCATCGTTACCGACATGCTGGAGTTCCTCCCCGAACTCACCAACAAGATTCGTGAAATGAAACAGGTCTCGGTCTAAGAACCGGGTCCAAGAACAAGAAAGGTTTCGGCAATGATCACCAAGAAAACTCTGCAACTGAGCTTGAAGTCTCTCCGTGACTTCGCCAAGAAGCGCCTGCCTGACGAAGAGTTGATCGCCTTAGACGAACGCGACGAATGTCCGGTGGAGATTGTCCGGCACATGAGCGATCCGGACAAACTCGGCATTCAACTTCTGTTCATTCCGGAAGAGTACGGCGGCATGGGTGGAAGCACTTTCGACGTCTATCTCATCTGCGAGCAGATGGCGCGAATCGATCTCGGTGTCGCCACTTCCCTGTTCGCCACATTCCTGGGCAGCGATCCCATAAATTTCGGCGCCACTCCTGAGCAGAAGAAGAAGTGGCTGGGTAAGATCGCAGACGAAGGCGTTCTGTTCGCCTACGGCGCGACCGAGCCGGAAGCCGGCAGCGATCTGGGCGCGCTGAAGACCACTGCGGACCGCGTCGAAAAAGACGGAAAGATTGTCGGCTACAAGATCAACGGCAGCAAGCAGTGGATCAGCAATGGCGGCATCGCCGACCATTACACCATCCTGGCCAACACGCCGTCCGGGCCAACCTGGTTCATCGTGGACAAGGACACCAAGGGCTTTGCTCACGACGAGCCCGAGGACAAGCACGGCATTCGTCTGAGCAACACGGCAGCGCTGGCTCTCAACGACGTGTACGTTGATGCCGACCGGCTCGTCGGCGGCGTCGAAGGGCAAGGGCTGGTGCAGGCGCAGATGGTCTTCGGTTACACCCGAGTGATGGTCGCGGCCTTCGGACTGGGCGCGGGATGGGCCGCGCTGGACCGCGCGATTCCCTATTCCACCAAGCGCATTCAGGGCGGCGCGCCGCTCTCGGAGAAGCAAGGCTATACCCACAAGCTCATCGTGCCGCACGTTGTCCATTTGGAGGCCGGCCGCGCTTTCATCGAGGAGACCGCGGAGCGCATCGATGCCGGCAATGAAGGCAGCCTGAACACCGAAGGCGCAATCGCAAAGTACATGTCGACGGAAGCCGGCGATGCCGCTGCCGACGCCAGCATTCAAGCGCTGGGCGGCTACGGCTACACCCACGAGTACATGGTGGAGAAGATCAGCCGCGACGTTCGCATCACCCGGATCTACGAAGGCACTTCCGAGATCATGGAGATGACCATCAGCCGCGATCGCTGGCAGCTCCACCTGAAGACGCGCGGACAGCACTATCACGAGCGTGCTCGCCAGGTCGAAGCACTGCACGCCGCCCATCCGAATGTGGGTGCTGATGTCGCTGCACTGGCTTTGCACGCGCTGGCCGAGGTGATGGAGAAGGCCCGCGCAAATCGCCTCACTCGCTATCAGCACATCTTGCTGCGCATTGGCGAGTGGATCGCTTATGCCGAGTCGGCCGCTACCCTGGCGCGGCGAGCCGCGCTGGTGGCTGAAGGCAGAGTCAACGAGAAGGCCAACGACCGTTTCGATGCCGCAGCGATGGCAGCTATCAGCCGGATCTTTGCCCGCGAGGCGGCCATGAAGGTGGCTGACGACGGTCTGCGCTATATCACCGGCGCCGGCGGCATGGGCGATGCCGAGATGCCCGCGTTCGAAGCGGCCCTCGGGTTGTCTGCGATCCATCGCGCCCAGTCAGGTTTAGTTGCCGACATGGATTACGTGGCTGACGCGCTATATGGACGCGCGAAGAAGCACGCAGCCGAAGAACCCACGGAAGTAGCCCTCCACCGTTAGCCGTGGAGCAGGCGTCCGTCCACCTTCCCGACAGATGCCTGCTTCACCTGAAGAGGAACAAGGTCATGGAAAATACCGCATACCGCGCAATCGCAATTGTGGGGGTGGGAGCAATCCTGCCCGACGCCCCGAACGTTCCCGCATTCTGGAATAACGTGAAGACCGGCCGCTACTCCATCAGCGAGGTTCAGCCGGATCGATGGGACACTTCGTTCTACTACGACGCCGACCATAGCGCGCCCGACAAGACATATTCCAAGATCGGTGGCTGGGTTCGCGAGTACACGTGGGATCCCATGAAGTGGCGTTTGCCGATCCCGCCGCGCGTGGCGGATGCCATGGACGTGGCGCAGAAATGGGCAGTCGCCTGCACGCGTGAAGCGCTGGAAGACTACGGCTATCCCAAGCGGACGCTAGACCTCGATCGCACGGCGGTGATTCTTGGCAATGCCATGGCTGGCGAAAAACATTATCGCAGCTCGCTCCGCGTGTTCTTTCCGGAGTATGCCCATGAGCTGACGGAGACCGCCGCATTCGCATCACTGCCCGCAGCTGTGCAGCGCGACATCTCGCTCCAGTTCCACAATCGCATGTCGCATTACCTCGCGGACATCACGGAAGACACTATGCCCGGCGAGTTGGCCAACTGCATGGCCGGCCGCGTTGCCAACCTCTACAACTTTCACGGTCCCAACTTCGTATGCGATGCCGCGTGTGCGTCGGCGATGGCGGCCATCAGTTCGGCAGCGGAAGGCCTGATCCAGAACGACTTCGATGTGGCAGTCAGCGGCGGCGTCGATCGCAACATGGGAGCACCAACGTTCGTTAAGTTTTGTAAGATCGGCGCGCTCTCTGCTACGGGAACGCGCCCCTACGCCGAGGGAGCCGACGGCTTCGTCATGGGCGAAGGAGCGGCGATCTTCATACTCAAGCGGTTGGCCGATGCAGAGCGCGACCAGGACAAAGTTTACGCTGTGCTGCGCGGTATTGGTGGATCAAGCGACGGCAAAGGCAAGGGCATCACAGCGCCCAATCCAATTGGACAGAAGTTCTGTATAGAGCGCGCTTGGCAGAATGCCGGCCTGTCTCCCGCTACGGCGACCTTGATTGAAGGCCACGGCACCTCGACCCGCGTGGGCGATGTCGTGGAAGCGCAGGGCATGGCCGATGTGCTCGGCACTACGAATCTTCCCGCTCACTCAGTAGCGCTAGGTTCGGTCAAATCGAACATTGGACATCTAAAGGGCGCGGCAGGCGCTGCCGGCATGTTGAAAGCCGCCCTGGCGCTGCATAACAAGGTTCTGCCGCCCAGCCTGCATTGCGAGCATCCCAGTCCCGACATCGACTTCGCCCACTCCCCGCTTTACGTCAACACTGCGTTGCAGGCGTGGACCGTTCCGGGCGATGGCGCGCGTCGCGTCGGCGTCAGCGCCTTCGGTTTCGGAGGCACCAACTTCCACATGGTGATGGAAGAGCACCTTCCCGGCAAGCTGAACGGAAACGGCAAGCACTCCATCGCAGTTCTCGCAACACCGCCTGCGGTGACCGAGGAAGTTCCCATGCAAGTTAGCAATGCAGTCCCCACTGCCACAAATGCTCCGACTGCAACCGCTGTTGCTGTTGAGACCGCGAACAAGGCGCCGTTACGCGGAGCGTTGGTGATCGGCGCTGCCTCGGAAGCCGTGTTGGTCGAGCGGCTGCGCGCAGTACAGAAATCTGCACAGGCCGGTCAAGCGCCGGCTCCCGCCCCGCCGGCAGAGTCCGATCTGCGCGCGCCGGAGCGTCTAGCGATTGACTTCGCCGACTCCGCCGATCTGGCAACCAAATGCGGCATCGCGCTCAAAGCGTTCCAGGCGAACCAAGCCGCATTCTGGAAAGCAGTTCGCGCCCAGGGAATTTTCCGCGGACATGGTCCGGCTCCCAAGGTCACGTTCCTCTATACGGGGCAAGGCTCGCAGTACGTGAACATGCTGCGCGGTATTCGCAAGACAGAACCCATTATCGGCGAGACCTTCGCAGAAGCCGATCGCGTGATGACGCCGATGTTGGGCAAGCCTCTCAGCGACTTCGTCTTCGTTGACCAGACGGACCCCGTGGCTCTGGCGGCATCGGAAGAGAGTTTGCGCCAGACCGAGATTACACAGCCAGCCGTGCTGACGGCGGACATTGCCATGACCCGGTTGCTTGCCGCTTATGGCATTCAGCCCGACATGACCATTGGACACAGCATGGGCGAGTACGCAGCCCTGGTTGCCTCCGGCGGGCTCTCGTTCGAAGACGGGTTGGATGCCGTCAGCGCACGCGGCCGCGGGATGGCTAGCGTGGCAGTTGCGGACAAGGGCAAGATGGCGGCTGTCTTCGCACCCATTGCTGAAGTCGAGCGCATCCTCAAGACCATCGACGGCTATGTCGTCATCGCTAATGTCAACAGCAACACTCAGTCGGTAATCGGCGGGGCCAGCCACGCGGTGGAGCAGGCTTCGCAGGTCTTTTTGCAGGCCGGCTACAACGTGGTGGAGTTGTCGGTCAGCCACGCCTTCCACACCTCGATCGTGGCAGGGGCGAGCGTGCCGTTGCGAGAGATGCTGGAGCGTCTGCACCTGCAGTCGCCGATCATTCCAATTGTGGCCAACGTCGACGGCGAGTTCTATCCGACTGGACCTGGCGTTGCGCCCAAGATGATCGATCTGCTCGCTAAACAGGTGGCCGCGCCGGTGCAATTCATCAAGGGCCTGCGTACGCTCTACCACGCGGGAGCGCGCGTGTTCGTCGAAGTGGGACCGAAGAAAGCCTTGCAGGGATTTGCTGAGGATGTGCTGGGCAGCGACGGCGACGTCGTATCGCTGTTCACCAATCATCCTAAACTCGATGATCTGACCGCGTTCAACCAGGCGCTATGTGGACTTTACGCGGCGGGGTTAGGCCGCGGGGCTGCCGAGACTTCCCCCGAGATCCCGGCGAAACAGGCCACGGTATCCGCTATTGCCCCGCAGGTGGATACCCGGAAGCCAGTCGCGGCCGAAAAGCCTGCGACAGCCACGCTCGAAACTCCTGTCGCGACCGCAGTGCCGACCAACGGCGACCGCTACACCGAACTCGGGCGCGTCTTCGCCGGCGTGCTCGATCGTAGCTGGGAGATCTACCAGGGACAGAAGCCTGCACCAAAGAGCGAGCCGGTTGTCATCACGGGAGCGTCTTTGGGGCTGCCCGGAACCGAGCACATCTTCGATGATGGCAACGTCGAACGCATCTTGCGCGGCGACCAGTTCATCGCCTCAATCCCCGCCCGTTTCCGTCAGGCCATGCTGGATAAGCGCATCACCCGCCTGGTCAAGAGCGACCAGGGAGAAGCCACTTTCGAGTCCATCACCGATGTGGCGGACGTTATCAAGCTGGCCGGTCGCGGCGGAGCTTTCGATCTGGAAAGCGAATTCGGCGTCCCTGCCGATCACCTGGCTGCTCTCGACCGCGTTACCCGCCTGGCGATTGCCGCCGGAATCGACGCCTTGCGCGACGCCGGCATCCCGTTGGTCATGCGTTACAAAACGACAACCAAGGGTACGCAGTTGCCGGATCGCTGGGGCTTGCCGGACGCCATGCGTGACGATACCGGCGTGATCTTTGGCTCAGCCTTCCCTGGCTACGACTCCTACGCCGAAATCATGTCAAGTTATTTCAAGGACCATGCTCGCCGCGAGGAGCTGGCAATGCTGGAGGGCTGGCGCGCCCACGCGGCCAACGGGCATTCCGTGCTTGGGCAGGAGATGGAACGGCGCATCGAAGAGTTGCGCGACACCATCCAGAAGGAGCCCTATGTCTTCGACCGGCGCTTCCTGCTCCGCGTCTTGTCGATGGGACATTCGCAGTTCGCCGAACTCATCGGCGCTCGCGGTCCCAACACGCAGATCAATGCCGCTTGTGCAACTACTGCGCAAGGCGTGTCGCTGGCGGAGGACTGGATCCGCGCCGGACGTTGCCGCCGCGTAATCGTGATCTCGGCCGACGATGTCACCTCCGACAACATGATCGGGTGGTTCGGCCCTGGCTTTTTGGCCAGTGGAGCGGCAGCTACCGACGAAAAGGTTGAAGACGCCGCCATTCCCTTCGATCGCCGCCGTCACGGTCTGATTATGGGCATGGGCGCCGCAGCTCTGGTGGTCGAGAGCGCCGAAGCCGCGCGGGAACGCGGCATCCAGCCTATCTGCGAAGTCTTGAGTGCCGTCACCGCCAACAGCGCTTTCCACGGCACTCGCCTCGATGTGCAGCATATCGGCCAGGTGATGGAGGACCTGGTAAGCCAGGCGGAATCGCACAGTGGCGTTCAACGTCAACAGATAGCTCCTGAGATGGTTTTCATTTCCCATGAGACCTATACCCCCGCACGAGGTGGCAGCGCCTCGGCCGAGGTCCACGCACTGCGTCGCGTCTTCGGCAACGCCGCGGATCAGATCGTGGTCGCGAACACCAAAGGAATGACCGGCCACGCAATGGCAACCGGCATCGAAGACGTCCTTGCCGTAAAGGCGCTGGAGACGGGATTGGTACCGCCCGTTGCAAACTTTAAAGAAGTCGACCCCGAGTTGGGTCCATTGAACCTGTCCAAGGGCGGCGCCTATCCCATCGAATACGCATTGCACCTGGGCGCCGGATTCGGTTCGCAGATCAGCATGATGCTGCTGCGTTGGATTCCGACGAAGAACAGGGTTCATGCCCAGCCAAACACTTTGGGCTACGCCTATCGCATCGCCGATCCGGCTGTATGGAAAGGCTGGCTGAGCCATATCGCCGGATATCCGACAACAGAGCTGGAAGTTGTCAAGCGGACATTGCGCGTGCGCGATCAAGGCCCGTGGGCGCGAGTGGCAACAACCGTTGCAGATTCGCGTCCGATTGCGTCCGCAACCCCCGCGCCGACGCAACCTGCGTTGAAACCAGCACCGACGGTACAGACGTCCGCCGCGACGGCAATGGCAACAGTCGTTGCCAAGGTTGCAGTTCCTCCGCCGCCTCGCGTCGAAACCCCGAAACCAGTCGTGGAAGTTCGGGCCGCTGCGCCTGCCCCTCCAGCTGCAGAAAAATCTGCGCCGAGCGGTTCAGTGAAGGAACGCATTCTCGCGCTGGCTGTAGAGAAGACAGGCTATCCGCAGGACATGCTCGATCTGGATCTGGACCTGGAAGCCGATCTCGGCGTCGACACGGTCAAGCAGGCGGAGATTTTTGCTGCCATCCGCGAGATGTACAACATCCCGCGCGACGAGAACCGCAAGCTGCGCGACTATCCGACCCTGGCGCATGTGATTCGCTTTGTGTACGAGAAGCGGCCCGATCTGGCTGGCGGAACTCCGGCAGCGCCGAAGACGGAGCAAGTCGCTGCGCCGAAGACGGCAGAAACGCCAATCGCAGCCGCAGTGCCGGTGGCTTCTGGGGTTTCAGTCCAGACGCCGACGGCGAGCGCTTCGATCGCGAATGCAGCGACCGCAAACGTTGCTGCTGTTCCAGCACCAGTTGCGGCTACAACGCCGGACAGCTCGGTGAAGGAGCGCATTCTGGCGCTGGTCGTTGAGAAGACCGGTTATCCGGAAGAAATGCTCGATCTCGACCTGGATCTGGAAGCTGATCTTGGCATCGACACGGTCAAACAGGCGGAGCTATTCGCGGCCATCCGCGGTACCTACAACATCCCGCGCGACGAGAACCTCAAGCTGCGTGATTATCCCACTCTGTCACATGTGATCCGCTTCGTGTACGAGAAGCGGCCCGACCTGGCAGGATCTGCTCCTGTTGCACCGAAGGCTGAGCAGGCCGCTGCACCCGTCGCAGCTGCGACAGGGGCTGCGCAGGTGACAGCTACGACAACCGACACATCGGTGAAGGAACGTGTCCTTGCGCTCGTGGTCGAGAAGACTGGCTATCCGCAAGACATGCTCGATCTCGACCTCGATCTGGAAGCCGACCTCGGCGTCGACACCGTCAAGCAGGCGGAGATGTTCGCCGCGATCCGCGAGATCTACAGCATTCCTCGCGACGAGAATCGCAAGCTGCGCGACTACCCGACGCTTGCGCATGTGATCCGCTTCGTATTCGAGAATCGGCCCGACCTGGCGGGCGGAACTCCGCCAGCGCCGGAGGCCGAGCAAAAGGCTGCGTCGGTCGCGCCGATTGCGGCCCCGGTCCAGGTTTCAGCACCTGCGGTCATCGCGAATACTGCGGCCGCCGTCGTTGCTCCTCCGCTCCAGGTTGCCATTGCCACGGCGGACAACTCGGTGAAGGAGCGTGTGCTGGCGCTGGTCGTAGAAAAGACTGGCTATCCCAGCGACATGCTTGATCTCGATCTCGATCTGGAAGCGGATCTTGGAGTCGACACGGTCAAGCAGGCCGAGATGTTCGCGGCGATTCGAAAGGCCTACAACATCTCGCGTGACGAGAACCGCAAACTGCGCGACTACCCGACCATCGGTCACGTGATTCGGTTCGTTTACGAAATGCGCCCTGACCTGGCTGGCGGAAAAGCCCAGCAGCCTGCAACCCCAAAGGCGCCGGAGGCTGTGTCTTCTCCTGCGTCCATTCCAACACCAACATCGACGCCTACGGCGCCTCCATCTATCAATACCGTCGCCAGCGACGAGGCGATCCAGCAAAGAGTCTTGGACATTGTTGCCGAGAAGACTGGCTATCCCAAGGAGATGCTGGATCTTGATCTCGACCTGGAAGCCGATCTCGGAATCGACACCGTGAAACAGGCGGAGATGTTTGCCTCGGTGCGCGCGGCGTACAACATACCTCGCGACGAGAACCTGAAGCTGCGCGATTTCCCCACTCTCGCGCACGTCATCAAGTTCGCTCAGAAAGGGGCTGCCGGCGCCACGGCTGGCGCAGCAAGAGTCGCGAAGGCAATCCCGGCAGTTCCCGCGGCAACCGTTTCCTCGCCATCGCTCCCCAGCTTCGAAGCGGCAAACAGCATCCCGCGCCGCATACCTTTGCCGACCCTCCGGCCGCCGCTCGCATTGTGCAAGACAACCGGCGTGACGCTTGGTCGCGGAAGCCGCGTGGTGATCATGTCTGACTCCGGGGGAGTCGCAGAATCGCTGACCAAGGAATTGCGTCAGAAAGAAGTCGAAGTTCTGTCCCTCACCGGCGCGCCGGATGCAGACACTCTACAGCGCACGATAGACGGTTGGCTGGCCTCTGGTGCAGTGCAGGGCGTCTATTGGCTGCCTGCGCTGGACAACGAGGGACCGCTTTCCGGCATGGACGCTGCGCAATGGCAGGAGTCGCTGCGCGCGCGGGTGAAGTTGCTCTACATCACCATGCGCAAACTGTACGATCAGATCGCCGCTTCGGGGACGTTCCTGGTCTCCGCAACACGCCTTGGCGGTCAGCATGGTTACGACAAAGCCGGGGCGGTCACTCCCATGGGCGGCGCAGTAGTGGGATTCACCAAGGCCTACAAACGCGAGCGTCCTGACGCCCTGGTCAAAGCGGTCGACTTTGCGGCGGATCAGGATGCTTCGGAGATCGCGGCCATCCTGATCGGGGAGACGCTGAGCGACAACGGCGCAGTTGAAATCGGCTACAAGAACGGACTGCGCTGGACCGTCGGTCTGCAAGAGCAGACCGCGGACGATGGCCAGCCCGGTCTTGCACTCAATCAAAACAGTGTCTTTGTGATCACGGGAGCCGCGGGAAGCATCGTCTCGGCCATCACGGCGGATTTGGCCGCAGCTTCCGGCGGCACTTTTTACCTGCTCGATCTGGTACCGGAGCCCGATGCCAACAATCCTGATCTCGCGCGATTTGTCAGTGACAAAGACAACCTCAAGCGTGATCTGTTTGCGCGAATGCAGGCGCGCGGCGAGCGGGCTACTCCGGCACTGGTCGAAAAGGAACTTGCAGCCCTGGAGCGGGCGCACGCAGCGCTCAGCGCCATCAATGCCGTGCGGGCCGCCGGCGGAACGCCTCACTACTTCAGTGTCAACCTCGCCGACGCGACGGGCGTAGCCAAAGTGATCGACCAGGTCCGGCAGAAGAGCGGTCGTATCGACGTACTGCTGCACGCTGCCGGCCTGGAGCGCAGTCACTTCCTGCCGGACAAGGACCAACGCGAATTCGATCTCGTGTTCGACGTCAAGGCCGACGGCTGGTTCAACCTGCTGCACGCGATCGGAGACATCCCTCTGGGAGCGACCGTTGCGTTCAGCTCCGTTGCTGGCCGCTTCGGCAACGGCGGCCAGACCGATTACAGCGCCGCCAACGATCTGCTTTGCAAGTACACATCCAGCTTCCGCACCACTCGGCCGCAGACGCGCGGCATCGTGATTGACTGGACGGCATGGGGTGGCATTGGAATGGCCACGCGCGGTTCCATTCCCAAGATGATGGAGCTGGCGGGCATCGACATGCTGCCGCCCGAGGCCGCTATTCCGGTGATCCGCCGCGAACTGACGGCTGGATGCAGGACCGGCGAAGTCCTCATCGCGAAGCGGCTCGGCAGTTTGCTGAACGAATGGGACGTCACCGGGGGGCTGGACACCGCGGCATTGGGCGCGTCAGGCGAGTTCCAAGGTCCAATGGTCGGCAAAATCACCGGACTTGGCATCTACAGCGGGCTGACGATGGAGACGACACTGGATCCCAAGCTGCAGCCGTTCCTCTATGACCATCAAATCGATGGCATTCCTGTACTGCCCGGCGTCATGGGCATCGAGGCATTCGCCGAAGCGGCCCTGTGCCTGCACCCCGGCTGGTACATCGAGGCCATCGAAGAGGTGAACTTCCTGGCCCCGTTCAAGTTCTACAAAGACGAGCCCAGAACCGTGATGATTCAAGCCATCCTCTATGGGCAGGGTGAAAAACTGATCGCGGACTGCCGGCTCTTTGGCCGCCGCAAACTGGCCGGCCAAACCGAGCCACAGGAGACGACGCACTTCACCGCCCGCGTGCGGGTGAGTCAACAAACACCTGGCGCAGTCAGCGGGCCCAAGCCGCGGCTTACGGCTGAGGCGATTGTCGACGCAGCACACATCTATCGTATTTACTTCCACGGTCCCGCGTATCAGGTGTTGGAAAAGGCGTGGTGGGACGGCGAGCAGATGGTCGGGGAACTGACGCCACACCTGCCGGATGAATGTCAGGCGTCGGATCGGCCGACGGTCATCGGTCCCAGGCTGATCGAGCTGTGCTTCCAGACGGCCGGGCTGTGGGAGATGGCAGCGCAGAACCGGATGGGTCTGCCATGGCAGGTGCAGGATGTGTCGTGGTTGCGAGCTCCGGATCTTACTGACCACCACGCTTTCTACGCGCTGGTTACGCCACATCCCGCCGAGGGAACGTTCGATGCAGAAGTGGTGGATGGCGAAGGAAACCGCTATCTGCGGCTAGGCGGCTATCGCACTTCACAGGTCCCCTCCAGCGTAGATGGCGAGCCACTGAAAGCGCTTCAGGAGGTAATGTACCCTCAGGCGGTCATTCATAATCACCAACGGGTTCTGGCCAGTTGAAGGTGGGTGATGCAAAGGAAATTTGAACGAGTCGCCATCGTTAACCGTGGCGAAGCGGCGATGCGCTTTATCCACGCGGCGCGCGAGTTCAATCAGGAGTACGGCACCGCGCTGCGCACGATCGCTCTGTTCACCGATCCTGATCGCCACGCTATGTTCGTACGCCAGGCGGATGAGGCCGTATCGCTCGGCGCGCCGCAGATCGCCGATCCCAATACCAATCACCTCAAAAGCTGTTATGTCGATTACGCCCACCTGGAGCGTGCCTTAAGGAAAGCCCAGGCGGAGGCGGTTTGGGTGGGATGGGGATTCGTGGCTGAGCACGCGCAATTTGCCGATCTCTGCCGCGAAATGGGAATTGTCTTCATCGGCCCGGACGGCGACGTGATGCGGCGTCTGGGTGACAAGATCTCGTCGAAGCGTCTCGCCGAGCAGGCACAGACACCGGTTGCCGACTGGAGCGGCGGACCGGTGGAGACGCTGAGTGATGCGTGGCGTCAGGCCGAGCGCCTTGGCTACCCGGTGTTCATCAAGGCCACAGCCGGGGGCGGAGGTCACGGTATTCGACGGGTGCATGCCCCCGGCGAATTGGAAACCGCGTTCGCGAGTGCTCGCGCCGAAGCGTTCAAAGCATTCGGCGATCCGACCGTCTTTCTCGAGCAGGCAGTAACCGGCGCGCGCCACGTTGAAGTCCAGATCATTGCCGACCATCATGGAACAACCTGGGCGGCCGGCGTCCGTGACTGCACCATCCAGCGCCGTCAGCAGAAGATTCTGGAGGAGGCGCCTTCGCCCGCACTTACGCCAGAGCAGGACCAGGAGTTGCGCCGCATAGCAGTTCGTCTAAGCCAGGCGGCCGGCTATCACAATGCCGGCACTGTCGAGTTTCTCTATCAGCCAAAGCAGCAGCGGTTCGTCTTCATGGAGATGAACACGCGCTTGCAGGTCGAACATCCAGTCACAGAGTGTACGACCGGCCTTGATCTGGTCAAGCTGCAGATCCATGTTGCGCGTGGTGGACGCCTGGAGGGCGAGCCACCTGCCACCGTCGGTCATGCCATTGAAGTGCGGCTGAACGCCGAGGACGCCAATAACGGATTTGCGCCCTCCCCTGGCCTGATTGAGCGTTTCCGCATGTTGACCGGACCGGGCGTGCGAATCGATACCGGCGTGGAGGAAGGTGACACGATTCCTGCCGAGTTCGATTCGATGATTGCCAAAATCATCGCCTTCGGGCACAACCGCAAGGAAGCGCTCTCGCGGTTGCAACGAGTGCTGCATCAAAGCGTCGTGGTGATCAAGGGCGGCGTGAGCAATCGTGCATTCTTGCTGGATTTGCTAGGCCGGGACGAAGTCCAAAGAGGGGACGTCGATATCGGCTGGATGGATCGCCTGGCAACCAAGGGTCAGCATATTTCCCGCCGTCACCTTGACGTTGCGCTTGTCCTGGCCGCGATCAAATCCTATGAGTCTGAGCTGCTGGTGGAGCATTCTCAGTTTTATGCCTCGGCGCTGCGCGGCAGGCCGCAGGTTCGCAGTGAGATAGGCCACACTGTCGAGTTGCGCTATTCCGATAACGCGTACTCCATGAAGGTTTACCGCATGGGACTGCGGCAATACCGGATCGAGGTGGACGGATCGTCTATTGACGCTCAGGTAGAGCCGATTGGGCCATATGAGTGCTGGTTGACTGTCTTTGGGCAACGGTTTCACGTGGTGGCGGTTGAGCAGGGATCGAGCTTCCGCATCGAGTTGGACGGCGTCTCACACCGCATCGATCGCGATGACGGCGGAGTGGTACGAGCGCCGTCACCAGCCGTTGTAGTTTCGATTGCGGTCAAGCCCGGCGATATGGTTTCAACCGGCGACCGGCTCGCCGTGCTCGAAGCCATGAAAATGGAAACACAGGTGGTCGCACCATTCCCAGGAAGAATTCGCCAGGTAATGACGATACCGAATGTCCAGGTGGCCACCGGCGATCCACTCTTGCAGATCGAGCCTGATGCCGCCCAGGCTGCAACCGAATCGACTGAGCGAGTAACGTTTGGCGCGTCGCTTGCCGCCACCAGGGACGGGCAAACCGCTGACTTGCGCTGGCGGCAGAATCTTGATGAACTCCGCCAGTTAATGCTTGGATTCGATGTCAGCCCTGAGCGCGCTTCGCGGTTAGTCGCCGAATGGAAACAATTGGCGGGAGCGGAGGGCGACGACGACCAGGTACGCGGTCAGGAAGACGAGATTCTTAATATCTTCGTTGACCTTTGGTCGCTGTTCCGAAGGAAACCAATAGTGAGCCAGCAGATCGGCGGTGAAGCACCGAGCACTGAGGCTTATCTTTTTTCCTATCTGCGCATGCTGGACATTCACGGCGAAGGGCTACCGCGGGACTTTGTCAAAGCGCTGAAAAGAGCGTTAGCGCACTACGGGATCACCACGCTGGATCGTTCGCCCGAACTTGAAGAGTGCCTGCTGTGGATCTACAAGTCGCACCAGAAGGCGGAGCAGCAAATTGCGCCAATACTGAGCGTCCTGCAGCGCCGGCTGGCCGCACGGAATACGGCATCGGCCGACGAGGCCTTCCGTACCCTGCTCGATCGTATGGTCTCCATCACTCGCGAGCTGTTTCCCAGCGTCAGCGATCTGGCCCGCGAGCTGCGTTATCGCTGCTTCGAACGGCCATCGTTCGAGCTTGCACGCAAAGAGATCTATGCGTCGATGGAAGAACACCTGGACTATCTTGCGGCACATCCCGACGCTCCGGATTTGCACCAAAGAACGCGCGCTCTGGTGGATTGCCCTCAGCCGCTTGCCAGCCTGCTGGCGAGACGGTTTCCGACGGCGTCGCCAGCTCTGCGGCAGATCATGATGGAGGTCACGACCTCCCGCTACTACCTGCGCCGGCTGACCGACTTTCGCACGCTATCCGTCAATGGACATAGCTTCGCAACCGCGGAATACGAAGAGGACCACAGGCGGCTTCATGTTTTCATGGCGTATGCGGAGTATCCCCGACTCGATGAAACCATGCGCGCGTTGTTCCCGTTCCTGGTCGAGGTACCGGCGGACGAGGACATCGTGCTGGATTTCTTCACCTGGAAGCAAGATTCGCTGCCCGAGGCGGAGCGCACGCAGGGCGAGATTGAACCCGTGATCAATTCGGCTGCGTTTCCCCGCGCCATTCGACGCCTAGTGGTGGCCGTTTCGGGCGCTGCTGGCGATCCCGGCATGGGCGCCATGCAGCACTTCACCTACGAGCCTTCTGCGGACGGCTACAAAGAAGTGGAACTCTTCCGCGGAGTTCATCCCATGATGGGCGAACGCTTGCACCTATGGCGTTTGAAAAATTTCAAGATCGAGCGTTTGCCATCGGCAGAGGATGTCTATCTGGTGCATGCCGTCGCCAACGACAATCCGAAGGACGAACGCCTGTTTGCCGTGGCGGAAGTGCACGACCTTACGCCGGTGCGAGATAAATGGGGAAGGATCGTTCAACTTCCATATCTCGAGCGCATGTTCACCGAGGCCATCGCAGCCATACGGCAATTTCAGATGAAGCGTTCGCCACGCGAACGGCTGTACTGGAACCGCATCTTTCTCTATGTGTGGCCGGCACTCAGCCTTAAGCCTGAGGAAGTCAACGACATCGTGCATCGGTTGGCGCCGCTGGCGGACGGCGTCGGTTTGGAACAGGTAGTGGTTCGTGTTCGTATCCCCAATCCACGAACTGGAGAATTGCGGGATACGGTGATGCGCATCTCTGCTCCCGGCGACGCCGGAATGCTCATCACGTTTCGGCCCTCGAGCAAGCTGGAACCCATGAAACCTCTGACGGCCTACGATCAGAAAGTCGTCAAGATGCGTCAGCGCGGGATGCTGTATCCCTACGAGATCGTGAAGATGCTCACTCCCTCGCCCAGCGACACGCGAGCCGACTTCCCGCCCGGAGAGTTCGTTGAGCATGATCTTGATGCCGAGGGACGACTGGTCCCCGTTCATCGTCCCTATGGCCAGAACACAGCCAATATCATCGCCGGTATCCTCCGCAACTTTACCAACGAGTATCCCGAAGGCATGAAACGAGTGGTGCTTCTGGGCGATCCCAGCAAGGATCTGGGAGCGCTGGCCGAGCCCGAATGCGCGCGCATTCTGGCGGCTTTGAAGTTAGCCCAAGCCATGCAGGTTCCTTTGGAGTGGTTTACATTATCCGCCGGTGCGAAGATCTCGATGAACAGCGGCGTGGAGAACATGGACTGGATCGCCCGCGTCCTGCGCGCGATCGTCGATTTCACCCAGGCTGGAGGGGAAATCAACCTGATCGTAAACGGCATCAACGTGGGCGCGCAGCCATACTGGAATGCCGAGGCGACCATGCTGATGCACACCCGCGGCATTCTGATCATGACCCCCAAAGGGGCAATGGTGCTGACCGGCAAACGAGCTCTGGATTATTCCGGCAGCGTCTCGGCGGAGGACAATCAGGGTATCGGCGGCTACGATCGCATCATGGGCTTCAATGGGCAGGCGCAATACTTCGCCCGCGACATCGACGAAGCCTGCCAAATCCTGCTGCAGCATTACGAGCACACTTATGTAGTGCCCGGTGAGCGGTTCCCGCGGCGGGCTGCCACCAGCGACCCTATCGATCGCGATGTGCAACTGTACCCGCATGGAGACGGCGGCGATGAGGGTTTCACTCGTATCGGCGAGATCTTCTCGAATGAGACCAACCCCGGACGCAAGAAGTCGTTCGAGATTCGCCGGGTGATGATGTCGGTAGTAGATCAGGACCATACGCCGCTGGAGCGTTGGCGAGGTATGCGGTCAGCCGAGACAGCCGTGGTGTGGGATGCCCATCTCGGCGGCTATCCTGTATGTCTGCTGGGCATCGAATCGAAACCTGTGCCGCGCTTCGGATTCGTTCCCGCCGATGGCCCCGATCACTGGACCGCGGGCACGCTGTTTCCGCTGTCCTCCAAAAAGCTGGCGCGCGCCATCAATTCGGCCAGCAACAACCGGCCAGTCGTCATTCTCGCCAATCTTTCCGGCTTCGACGGCTCGCCGGAATCCATGCGCCGCCTGCAACTGGAGTATGGCGCGGAGATTGGCCGAGCAGTGGTGAACTTCAAGGGACCGATGGTGTTTTGCGTGGTCTCGCGTTATCACGGCGGAGCTTATGTGGTCTTCTCGCGTGCTCTCAATGAGCAACTGGAAGTCATCGCACTGGAAGGAACCTACGCGTCGGTAATTGGAGGCGCTCCAGCCGCTGCCGTGGTCTTTGCCGGAGAGGTCGACACCAGAGCGCGCAAGGATCCGCGAATGGAGACGCTGTCGCAAGCTATTGCCCAAGCCGAAGGCGGGGAGAAGAATCGGCTGCACACGGAGTGGAACGAACTCTTCCAGGTTGTGCATTCCGAAAAGCTAGGCGAGATGGCGGCCGAGTTCGATCGCATCCACAGCGTACATCGCGCCCTGGAAGTGGGAGCGCTGCACAGAATCATTCCGCCGCTCGATCTTCGGCCATACCTGATCGAAGCAATTGCGCGTGGCATAGGCAAGGAAGAGGCGGCGCGATCTGAAAAGAGGATGGGCGCGACCTCGGAACTCCTGGAGACGCCAGTTCCCGTTCTACAGGCGGATTGATGAAGGTACTTTGGTTCGAACAGTCGCTGGCCGATGTGCGCGCAGAAGATGACTGGTTCAGCGCCTGGGAAACGTCGCATCTCAGCAGTCTGCGATTTCCAAAACGGCGAGCCGATTGGCGGCTGGGGCGGTGGACTGCGAAACATGCAGTTGCTGGTTACTTACATCTGCCGCACGATCCCGAAACTCTGACTACTATCCAAATACGGCCGGCTGCCTCTGGGGCGCCGGAGGTCTTTATTGATGAGGCGCCCGGGGATATTTCCATCTCGCTCAGTCATCGTGGTGGGATAGCAGTTTGCGCCGTCGGGGAACCCGATGCAATGCTCGGCTGTGACGTAGAGGTTGTCGAGCCGCGCAGCGACCCGTTCGTAGCCGACTATTTCACGCCGGAAGAACAGGCGTTGACACGGCAAGCGCCTGAGCCGGTCCGCTTCGCTTTGATAGCCCTGATCTGGAGCGCCAAGGAAAGCGCGCTTAAAGCGCTTCGCACCGGCCTGCGCAGCGACACACGGTGTGTTTCGGTGACACTGGATAATTCCTGCATTCCGGGCCTGAATCCTCAGCTTCCGACTGATGGGAATTTGCTCGCCGTCTCTTGTGCCCGCCCGATTTGGCGGCCACTGCGCGTCAGCTACGGCGAGGAGCAGGTTTTCCACGGCTGGTGGTTATGTTGTGGCGGCCTTTTGCGCACAATGGTGAGTATTCCATCGACGGAAGAGCTAACAATTCCACAGGCGCCCGCTGTAGGTTTGCCGCTCCCAGGCACCGCCGGATGCAGATCCAATCAACTGCGCACCGGCTAACATAGGGGGTAAATTTCGGTGATGTTGATCGTTGCATCCGCGACGGCGCCCGAAGCAAAGTCCGAAAGCGGCAATAGCTTCTGACGTCTTTTTGCTAAACTTACGCTCTCGGATGTCCTCAGCAACGGAAGTCGCCGCCGGCAAGCGCACCCGCATCGAATCGGTCGATATTTTGCGCGGCGTGGTCATGGTCCTGATGGCGCTCGACCACGTGCGGGACTTTCTGGGCGTGCCGGTCAGCCCCACCAACCTCGTTACCACCACGGTTCCGCTCTTCTTCACCCGCTGGATCACGCACTTCTGCGCGCCAGTGTTCTTTCTGCTTACGGGAACGGGGGCGTACTTGTCGCTCAGCCGCAAGACTAAACGGGAGCTGTCGCACTTCCTGTGGACCCGCGGCGTGTGGCTCATCTTTCTGGAGGTGGTGCCGGAGCGCTGTCTCGGCCTGCAGTTCAACTTCGACTATCGCGTCACACTACTGTTAATCCTGTGGGGGCTGGGCTGGGCGATGATTGCGCTCGCCGCGTTCGTTTACCTGCCGGACTGGGCGGTAACAACGGTCGGTGTGGTCATGATCTGCGGCCACAACCTGTTCGACTCCGTACGCTCGACCAATCCCTTCTTCATCCTGCTGCACGCTCAGGGAACGATACTGACGATCCGCCAGCACATCGTCTTCGTTGCTTACCCGCTGATACCGTGGATCGGCGTCACTGCGGTGGGGTATGGCCTGGGACGAATCTATGGTTGGCCGGCGGATCGCCGCAGGAAATTTCTTCTGCGCCTCGGTATTGCCTTGAGCGCGGCATTTGTTGTCTTGCGTGCGATCAACACTTACGGCGACCCGAATCGCTGGAGCGTGCAAAAATCAGCCGGCATGACCGTGGTCTCGTTCCTCAACACCACGAAGCAACCCCCATCGCTTCTATTTCTGCTGATGACGCTCGGCCCGGCGATGCTTGCCTTATGGGCTCTGAATGGCCGCTCGCCGCAACTGCTGCGTCCGGTACTCACCATCGGGAGGGTGCCGCTCTTCTACTATCTGCTGCACATCCCGCTGATCCATCTCATCGCGGTCATCGTCTGCTACGCGCGTTACGGCCACATCTCCTGGATGTTCCAGTCGCCCGACATGAGCAACATTCCCATTTCCACGCCGCCGGGCTGGGGACTCTCACTGCCCGGCGTTTATCTGGTTTGGGGGATTGTCGTCGTAATTCTGTATCCGTTATGTCGCTGGTTTGCCGGAGTGAAACAGCGCCGCAGCGACGCATGGCTCAGCTATCTCTAACGGTTGGCAGGGAGATTAGGTTTTCGGCACCTGTGCGCTCACCACTGGAACCATCCACACCGCGTAGCCGAGCGGATCGCGAATGTTGGCGATCATCTGGTCGAAGTACGCCCTGGCCGATTCCGCGCTAATCGGGGTTATTTCGCCAATGGACTCGCAATATCCGTCGCGCCAAGCCGCGATGATCGCGGCGAACGTCTCGCGCGGCACGCGCAGCGTGTCCACAACGACATAGTCCACCGTGATCGCGTCCATGTGCATCGCCGCCAGAATACTGAAGGTGTTGCGCCCGATGAACATGTCGGTCCCGATCGCTGCCCCGAAACTGGCCGGCCCCACATGCCAGAAATCGTGCGGATCCAGCGCTCCGCGCTGGAAGTGCAGCATCCCGTAGTCCTCGGGAATCAGGTGCAAGTAGCCTCCCGGGCGGGTAACGCGTGCCAGTTCGGCGATCACCCGATCGGCATGAGGAATGGAATGCATCACGTGACGGCATACGGTGAGATCGAAGCTGCCATCCGCCGCTTCCAGCTCAAAGATGCTCTGATGCTCAAACGTCAGGCGGGGCGCCAGCCTCGCGTAACGCGAGCGCGCCAGCGCCAGGTGATCGTCGATGATGTCCACCCCCAGCACGCCGAACCGGGGAAAAAGCTCCGCCAGCCGCGACGAACCTTCGCCGGTACCGCAGCCGGCATCGAGGATGCGAGCCTCGTCAGGCAGCACATACCGGCGGAGTAGCTGTACCTCCTGCGGCCAAATCGCGCGCGCCTGGGCATCCAGGCCGCGCACCATCGACTCGTCGGCCATCTGCCTGGCCTGCGGATTCAGATCCGTCATGGCGTTTCCTTTGCCGGCGACGAGTGACGCGGATTCAAAGCAGTGACGCCATCTCTGTAATTATCTAGCTCTCGCTGCTGTTCGCTTCCATCCGCCATTGGGTAACCTCTCCCAATGCATGCCATGCATGTCGAGCCACTGTCCTGTGGGCTCGCCTTCTTTCGGATCCGAGCCGAGGCGAAGCACATTGCCGTCCGGATCCTCGACCTGCATCTCGTAGGCCCATTCGTAGTTGGTCGGCGGATGCCGGATCTTCGCGCCGCTGGCTTTGTATTCTTCGAAAACCTTTGCGGCGTCTCCGACGCCGATCCAGACCCAAGCGCCGGGATGCCCCTGGTCGCCTTCGCATAGCATGATGTGGCAACCGTCACGGGAAACTGATGCGAACCCGGTGGCACCACCCCAGTCAACCTTGAAGCCGAGAACACCTACGTAATAGTCAATACTGGCGGGGATATTTTTCACTGTGAAAATCGGAGTAACACCTTCGAAGTGGATTGCAGTCGCTGCGTGCTCGATTGCAGGCATGGATAAGACTCCGCTGGTTAGATTGTAGGGCGCGATGAAATTATACTGGGTGCTACCAAGCGTTCTCCATCGCGCTTCGCCCGTACCCTCTATAATCAACGTTTCCTATCCTTCGCCCGGCACGATGCAGGGCATCAGGAAGCACTGTGGCACTTGATCAGAAAATCTACGAGCTACGCAAAGACAAGCTAAAGCAGATCGAGGCGCTGGGGCAGTCCGCATATCCCTATCGCTACGAGACCACGCACCTAATCCCGCAAATCGTCGAGGAGTTTTCCGCCAAGACCGCTCCGGAACTGGAGTCGCCGAGGGTCGACGTCAGCGTTGCCGGGCGGTTGATGTCGATCCGCGTGCAAGGCAAGGCCGGCTTCGCTCATCTGCAGCAGGGCGGCAAGCGCCTGCAGATTTACGTCAAGCTCGACATCGTCGGCGAAAAAGGTTTTCAGCTTTACAGACTGCTCGACATAGGCGACTACGTCGGCGTGAAGGGCTATCTCTTCCGCACGCGCACCAACGAGTTGACGGTCCACGTGGATGAGATCACCTTCCTGGTGAAGGACCTGCTTCCCTTGCCGGAGAAGTGGCACGGGCTGCAGGACGTCGAGACGCGCTATCGCCGGCGCTATGTCGATCTAACCATGAACCCCGAAGTGCGCGAGGTTTTCACCAAGCGTGCGAAGGTAGTGCAATCGATGCGGCGCTTCCTGGACGCGCACGGCTTCGTGGAAGTCGAGACACCTATGATGCATCCCATCGCCGGGGGAGCGGTGGCCAAGCCGTTCACCACGCATCACAACGCACTGGACGTCGATCTGTACCTGCGCATCGCGCCCGAGCTTTACCTAAAGCGGCTGGTGGTGGGCGGGATGGACCGCGTCTATGAGATCAACCGCAACTTCCGCAACGAGGGTATCTCGACGCAGCACAATCCGGAGTTCACCATGCTGGAGTTCTACATGGCGTACGCGGATTATCGCGACATGATGGACTTCACCGCGAAGATGCTGGCGCAGGTGGCCCGCGATGTAAACGGGACGGCCGTCGCGCGCTTCAATGGTCACGAGATCGACTTCGGTAACGTGCAACGGCTCTCGATGCGCGAAGCCATCATCAAGTTTTGGCCGGCAAATGCCGGCGACAAACCACAGATGAGCGACTTCTCCAGTTCAGAGGAAATCGGCGCCATGGTGCACCGTTTCAACGCGGCAAATCCGCACATCCCTTACGACCCTGCCGCGCCGGATGGAAAGACAATCGCCGAGATATTCGAGTTTGTTGCCGAGCCGCATCTCGTCCAGCCAACGTTCATCTACGATTTTCCACTGGCGATTTCGCCGCTGTCGAAGAATAAGCGGGAGCCCGAGGAGAACGCCGACTGGGTGGAGCGCTTCGAGATATTCGCTGGCGGGCTGGAGATTGGAAACGCCTTCAGCGAGCTGAACGATCCTGAGGAGCAGCGCCGCCGCTTCGAGCAGCAGTTGAGCGAGCGTGCCCGCGGCGACGAAGAGGCTCATCAGATGGATGAGGATTACATTCGCGCGCTGTCGTATGGATTGCCACCGACGGCCGGGGAAGGCGTCGGCATCGATCGCTTGGCGATGCTATTGACCGACTCGCGCTCGATTCGCGACGTGATCTTGTTCCCGCTGCTGCGTCCGCTGAAGCGTGAGGAGGAAGAGAAACTGGAAAGCACAGAAGGGGCACAGAAGAGCTAGCTTCGGCACTTGGCAAAAGGGCTTGCGACGTTGCTTCGGGGAACGAATCCAACGACTAGAACGTAAATTGTTTGGATAAGATAGTGTTGCCAGGTCTTGGGGACAATACAATCGAGCCAGACGCAGCGTTAACTCTGGGGCGTGTGTACCCTTCGTTCTTATGGCTGATCAGCGCATATTAGTGGTAGATGATGAGACGACGGTTCGCGATGTAATGTGCTCGATCCTGTCCCAAGCTGGATTCGAGTGCCGTCCCGTGGCGTCTGCTTACGATGCACTAGCCGTGCTGCGATCCAATGAGAACATTTCCATCGTTCTGTCCGACTTGATCATGGAAGGCGTGGATGGCTTAACTTTGCTTTCCAAGATGAAGGAGGTCAACCCGGACATCCCAGTAGTAATGGTGACAGCGGTCCATGACATTTCGGTGGCGCTCGCCGCCATCCGGAACGGGGCCTATGACTACCTCCTGAAACCTTTCGAGAGGGAGCAGTTGCTGGCGATGGTGCGCCGGGCCCTGGAGACTCGTCGCTTGCGGCTGGAGAACCTGGCTTATCAGACGAACCTGGAGTCTCTGGTCTCCGCGCGCACGGAGATGCTGCGTAAAGCCCTCGCCGATCTGGAGCGCTCGTACGACATCACGCTGGAGGCGCTGGGCGACGCGCTGGACCTGAAGGATGCCGAAACGGAAGGTCACTCCAAGCGCGTGACTGCTTTCACGATCGCCATTGCACGTGCGATGGAGATGCCGCAGGACCGAGTGCGCATAATCGCTCGCGGCGCCTTCCTGCATGACGTGGGCAAGATGGCGATTCCCGATGCGATTTTGCGCAAACCCGGACGTCTGAGTGCGGAGGAACAGGCCATTATGCGCGAACACGCCTCTTTCGGGTATCAAATGCTGCGCAAAATACCGTTCTTGCAAGAGGCGGCCGACATCGTGTATTCGCACCAGGAACGCTACGATGGCAGCGGCTATCCTCGCGGCCTCAAGGGCGACCAAATTCCGTTGGGAGCGCGAATATTCGCGGTCGCTGACACCTTCGACGCGATCACTTCCGATCGCCCTTACCGCGCCGCCCAATCCATTTCTGCCGGACGGCGCGAGATCGAACGGAACGCCGGCAAACAGTTCGACCCCGAGATTGTGAAGGTGTTCCTCGGAGTATCCGAGCACATCTGGCTGGAGCTGAGAACCGAGATTGGAAGGCACAGCACGCAACGGCGTTACAGTGCCCGCCGGCGAAGCAATTGAGACACCGGTCGCGGTCCGCGGTCTGTCGTCATGGGAATCGGCTCGACAGCGCTGACTGATGGCATGATATTCGAAGCCAGCAAGGAATTCATGATGAGCACAGTTCTATCCGATGCCCAAATTCAACAGGCCCTGCAACAGCTCCCCGGCTGGAAGACGAACGGCAACACCATCGAGCGCGTCTTCCAGTTCGCAAATTTTGTCCAAGCCATGGAATTCGTGAACCATATGGCGGAAGCCGCCGAAGCCGTGAACCATCATCCCGACATCCTCATCAACTACAACAAGGTAACCCTGACGCTGGTTTCTCACGACTCCGGGGGAGTAACGCAACGCGACATCAAAATGGCAGCCCGGATCAACGAACTGGCGCCAGTCTAGGATTCGCCGCAGGCCTGCGCCTTCCGTAGATTACTGTACCCGCTCGAACACCGAGACAAAGTTCGCCTTCCCGTCGGACCCCTGTGTGGTTCCCTTCAAGGTCAGCGTGTTCCCGTCGGCCGAAAGCTGACTGCTCCCTGTTTCGATAACGGCTCCGCTCTTATTCTTGACCACCCATTCCAAGCCAGATGCTGTCCTGGTATAGGCGATGTTGTTACCTGCTGTGCTGTCCCCGAAGGGACGGTCGTTGCCATCGATCGGTCCGTCGTACATGGAAACGTAAGTCTTGCCGTCGGCGGAAGCCCCCGTCAGAATCCACTTCACCGCACCGGGCTTATCCGTGGTGACGACTAACTTCTCGAACTTCGGAGCCGGCATGTTGCCATAGGATGACTTAGAGACATCCAGTTTCCACGTCCCCACCGCGGAGCGGCTGGTAGCGGCGCTGGCGTTGACTGCCGCGAGAGCCAGCAGGCACAGCGCTACCATCAAGGTTCGAAACATTTTTCTTCCCATTCGTCCCATCCTTCGCGAAGTCCATAACTGGCATTCCGCGTGCGAATCGTGACACTGTAGCGTCCAGTTGTCAACCAACGCCAATGAGGATCACTTGGCGGCGGCAATCTTCTTCGCTTCGCGAAACACTTGCTCGAACATCGGGGCCGTTAGCTTGCCCGTCGCTGTGTTCTGGTTCGAAGGGTGATATGACGCCAGCAGCACTACTCCATTTGGCATGGGGTAGCTTGCGGCGTGGGCAAATGCATAGGCTGCCTTGCTCTGAACCACGCCGTTGCGCTTCAAGCAATTCAAGTACGCATCGAAGCCGATTTTGCCCAGCGCGACTACCACTTTCAGGTTTTTCAGAATTGCCAGCTCGCGATCGAGAAACGGCGCACAGTTGGCAAGCTCGGAGGGTAAAGGCTTGTTATCAGGCGGAGCGCAGCGCACTGCAGCCGTAATGTAGCAGTCGAGCAGCTTCAATCCATCATCACGATGCTCGGCATTGGGCTGCGACGCGAAGCCCACCTTGTACAGAATGGGATACATGAACTTACCCGACGCGTCTCCGGTGAACGGCCTGCCGGTGCGGTTGGAGCCGTGGGCGCCCGGCGCCAGTCCGAGGATGAGCACACGGGCGTGGGGATCGCCGAAGCCTAGGACCGGACGCGCCCAGTATTCGTGGTCGCGATACGCGCGCCGCTTCTCGCGGCCAACCTGCTCGCGATAAGCCACCAACCGGGGACAACGCGTGCATTTCACCACTTCGTTATCTAGGACAGCAAGTGCCGAAGGCATCGGGTTTTATTGTAGTGGCAGAACCCGACCTGCTCTTACCGCATTGGCGCCGCCCGGCGGCCAACGCCGCCAAAAGGATGCCGTTGAACGCTGGGACCACTCAGCTCTGTTCTGGAAATGGCCTGTAGCCAGACCCGCTTTCCCCGCCGTTTGACCGCTCCGCACTGCTCTCATAAACTTAAAGATGAAGCGATTGGCTGAAGCCTATGCCAGCCGCTGCCGACTACTCATAAAACTGCTGGGTTCGAAAGAACCAGCGCACATGCCTGTCGTGGTCGCAATCCGGCCTCGTGGGAGTCACATCCAAGTTCTGAAGGCAATTCATTGACGATTGATGCCACACCAACCGAAACTAGCTCTCCCGGACAACCAAACCCCTGTCAGCGTGAGCTCACAGTCGAGGTTCCGGCAGAGGTCGTAAAAACTGAAACCGATAACCTGGTGAGCCGTTATCAGAAGCTGGCGCGCATTCCCGGCTTTCGCAAGGGCAAGGTTCCGGCCTCCATCGTGCGCCAACGCTTCGCCGAGGACATCAAGAGCGAGGTGGTTGAGGCTCTAGTGCCGCGCTATTTTCGCGAAGAAGCCAAGAAGCAACACCTGTCGCCGGTGTCGCAGCCGCGGGTCACCGATTTGCATATCCAAGAAGGCGAGCCCCTGAAGTTCAAGGCCTCGTTTGAGATTCTGCCGGAGATAAAGCTTGCTCCCTATGACGACATTCGCGTGACCACCTTGGACACGAATGTCACCGACGAGGATGTAGAGAACGCGCTTAACAATCTGCGCCAGCAGCATGCCACCTATAGCGCCGTCGAGGACGAGCGGCCGGTGGCCGATGGCGATTTCGCGGTAGTCAGCTTCAAGGGCACGCCAAAGGAAGGCTCAGCCGAGTCCAAGCCGGTGGAAGTCGACGAGATCATGGTTGAGATTGGCGGTGAGAACACGATTCCAGAATTCTCTGCGAACCTGCGCGGAGCAAAGTTCGGCGACCAGCTCACCTTCGATGTTAAGTACGCGGACGACTTAGCCGACAAGCGGCTCGCCGGCACGTCTATGACCTACGAAGTAACCGTCAAGGGTGTGAAGACGCGCAGTATTCCGGAATTGACCGACGACTTTGCCAAGGAACTGGGCGCCGAGTTGAACACCGTTGACGATCTGCGCAACCGCTTGCGGGAAAATATGAAAGCGGAGAAGGAGCACGAAGCGCAGCACCAGGGGAAGGACCACCTGGTGGAGGAATTAGTGAAGCGCAACGATTTTCCCATCCCGGAAGCGATGCTGAATGAACAGATCGATCTGCGGCTGGAGCGCGGGTTGCGGGCCCTCGCTGCGCAAGGGATGAAAACCGAAGACATGAAGCGCATGGACTTCGGGCGTCTTCGCGCTGGCCAGCGGGACGCGGCGCTGCGCGAGGTAAAAACGTCGTTAATCCTGGAGCAGATTGCCGACGAAGAAAAGATTGAGGTCAGCGACGAAGAATTTGACCGCGAAGTGGAAGCGCTGGCCAGTCAGTCGAAGCAGACGGTTGAGCAGGTCCGCGATCGTTTGACGAAGGATGGTGGGCTGGATAGAATTCGGCATCGCCTCCGCAACGAGAAGACCTTAGATTCTCTTTACCGCAGGTCCGCATAGGGCGGCCTGCATTCCACTTTCCCTTTCGATCCTCAGGGAAGAGGTGTGGTCGGGGAAGCTGAAGGAGCTGGAAACAATGCTTGTGCCCATGGTGATTGAGCAGACCAGCAGGGGCGAGCGGGCCTACGATATTTATTCCCGCCTGCTGCGGGACAATATTATTTTTCTCGGCACTCCTATCGATGACAATGTCGCGAACCTGATCATCGCGCAAATGCTGTTTCTGGAGGCGGAAGACCCGGAGAAGGACATCTCGCTGTACATCAACTCGCCGGGCGGTTCCATCACGGCAGGAATGGCGATCTACGACACCATGCAGTTCATCCGGCCTGATGTGACCACCATCTGCATTGGCCAGGCTGCGAGCATGGCCGCGACCCTGCTGGCCGGTGGGGCGCCGAAGAAACGTTTCGCGCTGCCAACCTCGCGCATTCTGATTCATCAGCCGTTGATGTCCGGCCTCTCCGGTCAGGCTACGGACATTGACATTCATGCGCGTGAGATTTTGCGGATGCGCGAGATCACGAACCAACTGCTTTCCAAGCACAGCGCTCAGCCGCTGGAGAAGGTGGAGCGCGATGTTGAGCGCGACTTCATCATGAATGCCTACCAGGCGAAGGAATATGGCATCGTCGACGACATCATCTTTAAGCACAAGTAGCACGATGACTAAGGTAGGGAGAATTTTCGCTCCCTGCTTCCAAAGTGGTACCGAATATTGCACTAACGGTACGTAGCAGAAGGCGGAATTGTGGTTCAATAGCTCCAGCGGCGCAACAGCGCCGAAGGGTTCGCGGAAAGTTTGGCGGTGGCCGACAACGGCAGCTTTCTCACAGGGGCAGCACGGCCCCTCCCGGATTCGAGCGGACGGGAAAAGCAATTCGGAATCGAAATTCCATTTTGGCGGCGTGCGCTGTAAAGGAGTTTCCGTGAGGACCAGGACCGGTTCCGAAGAAGTACTTCGGTGTTCGTTTTGCCACAAGTCACAAGACGCCGTCGCCAAACTGATTTCGTCGCCCACCGATTACCCGCGCGCCTACATCTGCGATGAGTGCGTCGCCGTCTGCAACTCCATTCTGGAAGACGACCGTTCCGAGGCCCAGCCCAGCGCCGCACCCAACCAGCTTCCCAAACCGGCTGAGGTGAAAGCCTTCCTCGACGAATACGTGATCGGCCAGCAACAGACCAAGAAGAAGCTTGCGGTGGCCGTTTACAACCACTACAAGCGGATTTACATGAACCGCCAGCACAGCGGCGAAGTGGAACTGGCCAAGTCGAACATCATGCTGATCGGGCCGACCGGCACGGGCAAGACGCTGCTGGCGCAAACCCTGGCCAAGATGCTCGATGTTCCTTTTGCCATCGTTGACGCCACGACGCTGACGGAAGCCGGCTATGTGGGTGAGGACGTTGAGAACATCATCCTGAAGCTCTTGCAGGCGGCCGATGGCGATGTGGCGCGAGCACAAACCGGAATCATTTATATCGACGAAGTTGACAAGATCGGCCGCAAAGACGAGAACCCTTCGATCACTCGCGATGTCTCCGGCGAGGGCGTACAGCAAGCATTGCTGAAAATCCTGGAAGGTACGGTTGCGAACGTTCCACCGCAAGGCGGACGCAAGCATCCTCACCAGGAATTCACTCCGGTGGATACGACCAACATTCTGTTCATCTGCGGCGGCGCATTCGTCGGGCTTGAACGCACCATTGGACGACGTCTGGGCAAGCGGTCCATGGGCTTCCGTACCGACGAGGCCAAGGAAGCCGCCTTCACCGAGAGCAACAAGCGCGACACCGAATTGCTCGCCCAAGTCGAACCGCAAGACCTGATCAAGTTTGGGCTGATTCCCGAGTTTGTCGGCCGCCTGCCGGTGGTCGGCGTGCTCAGCGATCTTGACGAAGACGCGCTGGTCGAAATTCTCACCAAGCCCAAGAATGCCATCGTCAAGCAATATCAGCGGCTATTCGAGTTCGAAAACGTCAAGCTGCGCTTTTCGGAAGACGCCTTGCGTGCGATCTCCCGCGAGGCGATGTCCCGCAAAGTCGGCGCCCGCGGTCTGCGTATGATCCTTGAAGAGCTGATGCTCGATCTGATGTACACGCTGCCCAGCCAGAAGCGGGTCAGGGAGTGCGAAGTTACGAGAGATATGGTCGACAAGCGCAACGCCAGCCTGGCGCTTATGGAGAAGGCCGGATAAGCGAGGTATCGACATCCAACCAGTTGACGCTCGAAGAGAGCGCAAGAAAAAGCGGCCAAATAGGCCGCTTTATTCTTGACTGGATGAAATCTCAACACTCGGAGTCCACGATTTCCGGCGGCCCGCCTTCGTCGGGCTCAATGGCAAATTCCTGGCGCGGTTCTTCCGGCGGAGATGTTGCTCCGTCCTTCTTCTTCAGGCGAACAACCGTGATCTTGGCGAAGCCTTCCTCGAACTTCGGCGGCCGCAGCTTGGCTGCCATGCGATGCATTACATCTTCGGGAACATTGCGCTCGCGCCGGCGATTGCGCTCGATGCAGATTTCCGGCGGCACATCGAAGAAGACGGCGTGCGCCTCGTAGCCGAAATCGTGTGCCAGCTTGATCCAAGTGCGGCGCTCGTGAGCAGAAAGGTTGGTCGCGTCCAGATAATTCGATGGACGGCGTGCCAGCAGCCGAGCTCGCAGCATGGTGCGGAGCGTGGAAAATACCAGGTCCTGATAGCGCTGCTCCGTCACATCGTCGAAGAGCAGGATGCGGACCATGTCGCTGGATAGGGGAAGAATGTTGTGGCGCTTGAACCAGGTGCTTTTGCCCGAGCCTGGAAGCCCGATCGACAAGACCACAGCGCCCTTAGGCTGTTTGGCCGCCGTTACAGGCTGAGCTACGGGTTCGGCGGCTTCGGTTGGCGCTTCGGCCTCGCCGGCTTCGCCAGTTGGACCTCCCGGGCCAGGCAGAGTTGGCGGCTGCGCCGCTCCCGGCGGACGATTGCCACGTCCACGACGGCCACGACGGCGGTTGCGGTCGCGCCGCATCTGTTGCTGAGGTCCCACGTTCCCGTCAACTTCCGCCGCGGGTTGGGATTCCTGAAGCTCCGCTTCATCGGGCTGAGATTCGAACTCAGGCTGCTGGTTCATCGTAGCTTCCGAACCGGCCGGCTCGGGAAACTTCGGTTGCAAAGGCGCGGGACTGTCTGGTCCCGGTTTTTCTGTCGGCGGCTTCCGCCGCTTGCCGCGGTCGCGGCTCCATCTACGCATGTTGCACTTGTAACACGCTTCCCTAGCTGGGAGCAATCCGGTCTTTTCCCCATTTGTGCCACAGCATGCTCGTCTTTTATGGTTCTATCATTGCCTCCCCTCAGTCGGGATGCTACGCTTTTTGGTTGGGCCTCGCTGTCCGGTCCGGACCGCGCAGTGTACTATCACACTTTCGTGTTCTAATTCGTACTTCTTGAAGAGGAAAAATGGCAATCAAAGTAGGCATCAATGGCTTTGGCCGCATTGGCCGCAACATTCTTCGTACCGCCCTTAACGATTCCGGTTTGGATTTCGTCGCCGTCAACGATCTCACCGATCCTAAAACGCTGGCCCATCTGCTGAAGTACGACTCGATCCTCGGCAATCTGCCGAACAAGATTTCCGCCGGCGCCGACTTCATCAGCGTCGATGGCAAAAACATTAAAGTGTTCGCCGAGAAAGATCCATCCAAACTCGACTGGGAATCCGTCGGCGCACAGGTCGTCATCGAGGCAACCGGTAAGTTCACCAAGGCCGAACTGGCCAAGCAACATCTGCGCGGGCCGGTGAAGAAGGTCATCATCACCGCACCTGCCACCAACGAAGACATCACCATCGTGATGGGCGTCAACGAGGACAAGTACGATGCGGCGAAGCACCATATAATCTCCAACGCGTCCTGCACCACCAACTGTCTCGGCCCGATCGCCAAAGTAATTAATGATAATTTCAAGATCGTTTGTGGCACCATGACCACGATTCACTCCTACACCAACGATCAGGTCATCCTCGATTTCCAACACAAGGACCTGCGTCGCGCTCGCGCCGCGGCGCTGTCGATGATTCCGACCTCAACCGGGGCGGCCAAAGCGATATACCTGGCGATTCCCGATCTGAAGGGCAAGCTCGATGGCTTTGCCATGCGCGTGCCGACGCCGAATGTATCGGTTGTCGACCTGGTGGTATTCGTCGAGAAGAAAACCACGGCGGAAGAGGTAAACGCCGCTCTGAAGGCTGCGTCCGAGTCGGGTCCGCTGAAAGGGTATTTGGGATACGAGACGGCCGAACTGGTGTCGATCGATTATCGCGGCGATCCCCGTTCGTCGATCGTAGACGCTCCCATGACGCGCGTCGTGGCCGGTAACTGCGTGAAGGTCATCTCCTGGTACGACAACGAGTGGGGATACTCTTGCCGCATCCGCGACCTCATTCACTACCTCGGGCAAAAGGGACTGTAGGACAGCAATCGGCAGTCGGCCTTTAGCGTGACGGGTCCGGCTGAAGGCTGACAGCTGATAACTGACGGCTCTGCAAGGTCTGGTCTTATGACAAAACTCTCTATTCGCGATCTTCCGCTGAACAACAAGCGCATCTTGATGCGGGTCGATTTCAATGTTCCGCTCGATGATGGGCGTGTCATGGACGACACTCGCATCCGCGAAACCTTGCCGACCATCGAATACGCGCTTCGTCACGGCGCGCGTTTGATCCTGGCCTCGCACCTGGGAAGGCCTAAAGGCAGGCCCAATCCCAAGATGAGCCTGAAGCCCGTCGCTGAGCGGCTGCGCGTTCTCATCGACGACGTGTTGCGTCGCGGCGAGAACGTTGGCTTTTCGCCTGACTGCGTCGGCGTGCAGGCCGAGGAGATGTCCGAGAAACTGGAACGCGGCCAGTCCTTGTTGCTGGAGAACCTGCGCTTTCATGCCGAGGAAGAAGCCAACGACCCGAACTTCTCCAGGCAGTTGGCAAAGCTCTGCGATTACTACGTGAACGACGCTTTTGGCTCGGCGCATCGTGCACATGCCTCCACCGAAGGCATTACTCATTTCGTGGAGAAGCGCGCTGCCGGCCTGTTGATGGAGAAGGAACTGGAGTATCTCGGCAAGGCGCTGTCGCATCCGCAAAAGCCGTTCGTTGCCATTCTCGGCGGCGCCAAGGTCAGTGACAAAATTGGCGTGATCAAGCACCTGATGGGCAAGGTCGATGCCCTCATCATCGGCGGCGGAATGGCATACACATTCCTCAAGGCGCAAGGCAAGGAGATCGGCAAGTCGCTGCTGGAAGCCGACAAGATCGACCTGGCGAAGCAAACGCTGGCCGATGCGAAGTCCCACAATGTAAGACTTTTTTTGCCGGTCGACCACGTTGTCGCCGACAAGCCGGAAGCCGGCGCTCGCATCCGTCAAATCGGTGAAGGCGAGCCGATTCCTGCGGACATGATGGCGCTCGACATCGGGCCAAAATCGATTGAGCTGTTCTGCGACGAGATCGACGCCGCGCGGACCATCGTGTGGAACGGTCCGATGGGTGTCTTCGAAATCGAAGCATTCGCCAAAGGAACGAAGAAGATCGCTGACGCGGTGGCCGATAACGGCGCGGCGGTTTCGATTGTCGGCGGCGGCGACAGCGTCGCGGCGGTAAAAGCGGCGGGCGTGGCTGATAAGATCACTCACATCTCCACCGGCGGCGGCGCTTCGCTGGAATTTCTTGAAGGCAAGAAGCTGCCGGGAGTGGAAGCGCTGAGCAATAAGTGAGCGACGTGGCTTCGGGTGGAGCACCGCTTCAGCGGTGCAGCTGAACTGTACCAAGGAACTGGGCTTTAGCCCCTGAGGTAGAGACGCTACGCTATTTACCCCAGCGGCTGAAGCCGACTTACTGAAGAGTGTGTCCCTTGATGCACGCCTGGAAGGCGTGCTCCACCCAAGAGTAGCCAACAACCCTGAAGACCGGCTCGCCTTTCCCTGACGCAGGATCGGGCCCTTACACTCTCCGCTGCTTATACTCATCGAACGCATCCAGATATCGATCGATGTCTTTCTTCCGCAGATAGTACGGCGTCGACAGCCGCAGCTTCGACGGCTCGCCGCCGCGAATCCGGATCTTCTCCGTCTTCCACATCCAGTCTTCCAGCTTCATACGCTCAATCGGCGGAACGTTGACCGTCACAATCGCGCAGCGCATCTTCGCATCGGGCGAAGTCCACGATTCGGCGCCGCGCGTCATCATCGCCGCCAGCATGTAATCGCCCAGCTCGCGATGCCGATGCTCGATGCGCTCCATGCCAATCGAGTTCGCCATCTGGATGGCCGCGCGCAGTCCGGACAGCGACGGCACATTCGACGATCCGATCCGCTGGAAGCGTTCGGCGCGCAGCTTTGGCTCGTCCCATCCCGCGGTCGCGACCGTGTTCCACATGCGGTCAATCACTTCGTCGCGCACATAAAGGAAGCCCGAGCCCTTCGGCGCCTGCAGCCATTTATGCGGGCTGGAGCTGTACATGTCGCAGCCAACATCGTGCAAGTGCAGCCGCATCATGCCGGTGACGTGCGCTCCGTCTACCGCCGAGAGAATTCCCTTCGACCGCGCCAAGGCGCAAATCTCTTTCGCCGGCAGCACGACACCGGTCACCGTCGTGATGTGGCTGAAGAAGATCACGCGCGTGCGCGGCGTGATGGCGTCGCTGAACAGGTTCAGCACCTGCGACGTGTCCTTCACCGGCATGGGCAGCCTGACTTTTTTCACCACAATGCCATAGCGCTTGGCCTTCAACTGCCAGGGCTGCTCGCCGCCCGGATGTTCCTGATCGGTCATCAGCACTTCGTCGCCGGGCTTCATGTCCACTCCGTTGGCGATGTAGCTGTTGGCTTCGGTGGCATTGCGCAGCAGCGCAATCTCGTCGCGCCAGCAACCGACGAATGCCGCCAGCGGTTCGCGAAACTCGTTCCACGGCCCGTATCCCCAGATCGGATAATCCTCTGGATCGGTCTCGTCCAGCTTCTCCGTCGAGTTGTAGCCTTCGAACACCGCCCGCAGCACCGGCGCGGGACTCGATCCCACCGTCCCGTTGTTCAGGTAGATTTCGTCCTCGGGGATGAGAAACTGCTTGCGCAGCTCAGTCCAATATCCCTCTTCATCATGCCGGTAGAGCGTAGGATCGGGCAGCGTAGTCGGAGCATTTTCCACTTGCGCCACCAGATCATTACGCAAAGCGAGAACTGCGGCGAACCCAGCGCTGGCGGTGAGACTAGCTGTCAGAAAGCGGCGACGGTCGAGCACGAACACCTCCCATCCTGCAAAGCCGACATCTTACACCAGCAGCTGCTGGAGAAGTCCGGCTACAAGCCTTGGGAGCGAGAGCTGAAGGTCACTGGCGGTGAGATCAAACTCACTGCGGAATTGGAGAAGTAGAAGTGTTCCGGGCGGGCTGGCCCAGCCCAACCGTTCGTGCGCTCCCTCACGATGGGAGCCTGGACCTCAACGGCCTGGGCGGGTCACGGATTTGAACCCTGAGCTGGCGCGGCGTGCGAATTGTCCATATGCATGCGAGAAAACACAGAGTGAGGTCCGCCATGCACAAACTCGCGGGCAATGTTCCAGCCCACATATCCCAGCAGGGCGTAGTTGCCCATCCGGAACGCATCCTTGTCGTCGTAGCGTCCGGGGTACCAACCATAGACGGCGGTCATCGAGCCGGCATAGGGCGCGACCAGCGCAGGCAACGAGAAGACGCGATGGCCGTCTTCGCCGCGGCGTGCGGTCAAGGTAGAGAGCACGGCATGGCGCAGCCGCGGAAACGCGCCTGTGCACTCACAGCGGTAGTACAACGTATCTTCCTTCAGGGCTTCCGCCAGCGCATAACGCGTCGTGGTGCTGATCGCCGCAATGCTGAAGTCGGACGCGTATCGCTTGCTGTAACCTGAAGCGCCTTGTTTCCACTCCGGGGGAGGATTATTCGCCTGGCTGATGCCGGCAGCGAACGCCGCGCCCAGGATCGGGTACGGGCCGACCAGGTCGAAGAGGTAGTTGTGGAGCTTCGTGCTTTGCGTCGGACGCATGTACGTCACGCTGAATTGCACCGGGTCTGTGTGGGCAACCGTGGTGGTGGTGGTGCTGGAGGAGTCTTCCACATCGGCCATTAACAGGGATTGGGCCTTTGCCAGCACTGGGAAGGCTGCGATGGTCGCGATGATCAGCAGCAAGAGCATGACTCGGCGGGTCTTCCGGTCGACATTCTGCCTGGTCGACCAAAGATCCAGCCCGCAATTTGTCGTCATCATTGTCATCCCTCTTCCAAAGCTTTCAGGTATCGTGCGAACCACTACTCCCACCAGTCCAGGCTCTCTAGCTGCTCGTGATGGCCGCTGCGCAGTCAGAATGCAGAATGACAGATGGAGACTAATAAATCTGAGCAGGATAGCTCACATAAACGCAGTTGAAAGATTGCGCTCTCAGCCGGATGGTGGGTTATTGGTGAAAAGTCTTTGTGGCGTACTTCTCTCGCGGGCCTTTATCGGCTAGCGCAGCCCCACCCTTCTTGCCGGCAAGCAAAAGGGTGGGAGCAAAAAACCTGGACCCGTGCGAGTGTCGATGTTCAACGATCCTACTCGCCGCCCGCCTCCAGACATCCGGTCGCCGCAACGGGTTAACGCCCAAAGCTTTTCTTCGATCGCGTGAATGGCAAGGTGGGTGGATTACAGAAAACTAAGACGGAGTACCCTCAGCTATAGCTGGGGCGTGGTTGTGGTCGTCGATGTGGTGTCTCTTCTCACTTCCGGCGGCGGCGCGGTTGTGGTGGTCGTCGTATCGGTCTGGCTTACCTTCGGTTGGGGCGTGACAGTGGTCGTCGTCGTATCGGTCTGCTGCATCTGCGGCTCCGCCGGCGTAACTGTCGTGTCCGTAGTCTGAGTGGTCTGGGCCTGCGTCGGAGCTGTCGGATCCTGTGAAGTGGTAGTGGTGGATTGTGTGGTGCTCTGTGCCAGTAGCGGCAGCGACAGGGCGATCAAGATGAGCGCCCCCAGGACTACAGCAAATAGCGTTTTGGATTTCATTGATTCTCCTCCATTACATCGGTCAGAAGCCATGGTATGGCTTTCATTACCATTTAATCTGGTCACAATTGCTCGCCGTCCTGGGAGAATCAACCAGCGAAGTGTGCTGTTTTGACCGCCGCACCAAGCCAAAGCCAAGCCTTTTTTCCTGGGCAGCGATTGTCGACAATCAGACCAAAGCACCCACTCAAACAAAGTCGGCTTGAGTGGGACTCCAGCATAACGCCAGAAATTGCACTGGCGAGTGGAGCACCTGCAAGCTTGGCCGCCAAAGTCTGGCGTAGCTAGGCGCACAGGGCGTCGATCATGGTTACGACGGCTAACGGCTTCTCCTGAGCGGCCCACTCGAATGCCTCTACTGCTGTCCGGTGCCGAAACAACTGGTCGCTGCCCAACTGCATGCGTTCCCGCTCCTGCCAATGGGTCGTGCACAACGGCACGTGATCCCAAGTCACCGCCGCCACGCCGGCCGACCGGCAGATCGCACAGGCGCGTTGGTTGTTGTTATATTGCATGGTGTTCCTCCGTTTAGTAATAACTATGGCAAAGGCCCGCATCAGATTGATGCGACGAACTCCAGGTAGAACACCAGTCTGTAAGGCACGTATATGACCAATATCGTCGTCATCGCCGTGGCCCATCTCAATCGCCGCTGCTGCCCTTCCTTCAACCTCGAGATCAGTGATCACTCTCGTCGCCGTATGCACGCATTTCTGGCAAGCGCAGTACTACGACCAATCTGTAGACGGCGCAGAAGCATTGGAAAGATTGGGCTAACTTGCTGCGCAATCGGGTGATGCGGGTTGGTGAACAGGCCCGCGGACCAGGCCCTGGTGCGGTTTTGTCACTGCACAACCGGGGTGAGGGGCGGGGCAGAGATCGAGTCCGAGTGGATCCGCAGGAAGCGCAAGCGGATGGGGCGTCCGTTGCGGGTGAAGGTAAGAACTACCCCAACCAGGCAAAACCTGCCTGGGTGGCGGCGGGGTCGCCCAGCCTATCATCTTTACGAGTGCCCGAGTGGGTCACTCAAGCCGATTTCTTGCACTGGCGAGTGGGGCACCTGCGAGCCTGGCCGCCAAAGACTGGCGGAACTAGGCGCACAGGGCGCCACTCATTGTTGCGGCGGCTGCCGGCTGCTGCTGCTGAACCGCCCGCTCGAAAAACTCTACCGGGGGCCGGTGCCGAAACATCTGATCGCTGCCCAACTGCATGTCTTCCCGCTCCTGCCAATGGGTCTCGCACAGCGGCACGTTGTCCCAAGTCACTAAAGCCATACCGACTGACTGACAGATAGCACAAGGCCGTTCGTTGTTGTATTGCATGGCATTTCTCCAGTTGCCAGTAACCGTAGAAGCTGTCCGCCCCATGGAATAACACCTGCCGCGGGACGCAACACGATGACGATTGGATTTGTCTCCACAACTGTGCCTTTCTTCGGCAAAGCAGCAGAAATAATCAGATGGCGAAGGCCCATATTAGATTGATCCAAATGAACTCAGATGAGGACCGCACTCACATAAAGCAAGTATCTGACCAATATCGTCATCACCATCCTCATCTCAATCGCCACTGCTACATTTCCTCCCATGTCGAGATCAGCCGTTCACACTCCGTCACCAGGCTGACACACAGTGGCAGCGCGTTGACAGCCGACAGGGCAGCTCTCTCCGGCTGCCCCCTTGTTCTAAAGTGCAGCACGGCTCATCGTAGCCATTCGGGTACAATTCGTCTTCTGAGCCAGCAACCGGCTGCAGGAGGTGACGGTGCGAATTTCGCAAGCGGCTTTCACATTCGTCGTTGAGAACCCAGCGGGTTGGACCGCCGACTGGGCCTGGGGTTTGCCTTTGATCGTGCTGACCGTTCTCATCCATGTCCTGGGCCTCGGACTCATACGACAGAAGACCGTTCGAATTTCCACTCGCACTAAAGAACGCCGTCATCCGATGGCTATTTTCGTGATCGTCATGGGCGCCACCACCTTGTTGGCTACCAGCCTGCACGCGCTGGAGACAGGCCTGTGGGCCTTCGCCTACCGGCTGCTCGGCGCTCTACCCGACAACAAGGACGCGATGCTCTATTCGCTGAACGCGATCACCAGCTACGGGCACACCAATATCGATCTGGCAAAGCACTGGCAACTGATGGGAGCTCTGGAGGCGCTGAACGGCTGGCTGCTGTTCGGGCTCACTACCGCTTTTATGTTCGGCATGCTGGAGAGAGTCTGGTCAGACCTCAGCGGTCAACGGCGGGCATGATCTTTCCGTCAGTGATGGGAAGTACCGGAGGCTGTGACTCGTGGAACCCACTCATTCGAAACCCGCGAATGAGTGGGGCACCCGGCACCAAAGCCTCCCGCGCGTCCTAGGGTGTGTTAACACTAATTTGTAATTCCATGTTATGCTGCCATGCATGGAGATCAGCGAAGCGCAGTACCAGCGTATTGCCTCCAGTCTTCCCCGCCAGCGCGGCAACGTAAAGGTCGACAACCTGCAACTGCTGAACGCCCTGCTCTACGTTGCCGAGCATGGTTGCAAATGGCGCGGTTTACCCAAGCGTTTCGGGCCTTGGCACACCATCTACACTCGCATGAACCGCTGGTCCAAGAGCGGCGTGCTGGACTACGTCTTCGAGCAATTGCAACGCCAGCAGATGGTGCGCATCCGCATCGAAGCCGTCAGCCTGGACTCGACCACGGTCAAAGTTCACCCCGACGGCATGGGGGCGTTAAAAAAAACGGACCGCAAGCCATCGGCAAGTCGCGCGGGGGATGGACCACCAAGATTCATCTGGTTGCCGCGAATGCTCGAACGGCCGTAACCTTCGCCCTCTCGCCCGGCCAAGCCTCCGATGCTGTCGAAGGCCGCAAGCTGCTTGGGCGGCCTCGGACCGTTGCCCGCGCCTTTGCATCTGGTCATGGATCGCGCCTACGCAGACAACGAAACCCTGCAATTGGCGCTGGATTTCGGCTTTCTTCCCGTAGTTCCACCCAAAAGCAATCGCCTCCACCCTTGGCAATACGACAAAAGCCATGTATCGCCGGCGCAACGAAATCGAGCGACTGTTCCGGCGACTGAAAGGCTTCCGTCGCATCTTCTCGCGCTTTGACAAACTCGATCTGGTGTTTCTCGCCTTCCTCCACTTCGCCCTGATCGTCGAAGCTCTGAGATACCTAGTTAGTGTTAACATGCCCTAGTTTCCGCCTGCCGCTGGTCCTCCTGAAACCTGCGCCATTAAGCGGAGGTGAATCATAATATTCAGGTGGTTCCCGACGACGGCATTGAAGTTCGACGGAGCGCCCGCATAGTCGTAGTCCCCTGCTGCGGTCTGGAGAACAGGCCCTCCGGGAAGAGCAGAAGGCTCCATAAAGGTTCCTGTGCACCGGAAGCCACGGTAACTCTCGCTGCCGCCGAACGGGTTCTGGCAATCTTCGTCCTTAACTACGGGCGGCCACGCGGTGGCGATTACCGCCTTCACCAACTGCGGAAAATTCTCGCGGCCTACGTTCGTAGTCGCCGTCGCCTCAATCGCGCCGTCCTTCTGGTTACCGTCGGCCGGGCGGAGGTCGAAGACGAAAGCAACTTCGCGCGAAACCCGGTGGACGATCGGGGGGCCAAACGTCGGCCCAGAATAGGCTTCCGTGGGGTCCAGCTCGACGTTGCGGTCCACGCGAGTCAAGATCAGATCGCCGGTAGCTTGCAGCCGGCCGTCAGGCGTCTTCTGCACCGTCTTGGAATGGAAGGACACCAGCGTCTGGTTAGCCACGTTCATCAGCCACTGGCTCAGGAATTTTCCATTTTCTGCAATGGCTGGCGTCATGTTGGTAGCGGGATAGAACCGGAAAACGATGCTCGACTTTGTAGGATCGGCGTCATCGATCTTCATCTGACCGTTCGCTCGTCCGAACCCCATCGTAAAGTCCACTGGCGTTTTCCCGAAATCCGTCATTCCGTCGGTTACCAGTTGCACATCGGAATGGCGAGTGTCCACTTGCCAGGCTCCGGTCGTGGAAACAGTGGTAGTGGAAACGCTCAGGCCGAGAACACCAAAAGCGAGAACTACAGCGATCGGGATTACCGCTATCCGCTTCAGCATTTTCCCCTCCTCGAAGGCTTTGAGCCGTTGATGCGGACAGCCGCAAAAGGATGCGTGGAATCGTCGGGGATTAGGATCCGGCCGGGTGCCCCATTCAAGGCCGTCTTTTGGCCTTGAGTGGGGACTTTCATTTCTACAACCGAAAAACCCCCGGTCCACTTTGCTTGAACCAGATTCCGGAGATACTCACCTGATCCCCGCAGCTCTGACGAACTTGGGTCGGCGGCGGTAACAACTGAAGGTTATGAAATGCGGCTGTCCCGACTCCTGGAAACGGCGCAGACCATCTCGTCGGGTGCCCCAGGTCTCGCGCCGTTCGAGACCTCGGACTCCGTGCCAAATAACCATCCCTGCGGTGTCCTCCATCACAGCAGGAACCAAGCTTTTATTTCTACCCTGTTGGCATGCCCTGGGGCTTAGAGCGCTGGCACGGCGGACACGACCTCCACTTCATCACCTTCAGCTGCTACGGTCGGCAGCCCCTGCTATCAAGCGCGCACCGCCGCGAGTTGTTCCTCAAGGTGCTGGAAGGGGTGCGCCGGCGCTACCAGTGGGTGGTCATTGGATACATTGTCATGCCGGAACACGTCCACATCCTGGTCAGCGAGCCCCACCAGCGCCCGTCGGCTACTGCAATCCAAGCTCTCAAGCTAGGTTTCGCGCGGCGCGTGCTGGCCGAGGAGCGCAGACTTCGCCAGAGCGCGGAACACGCCGAACAAGACACGTTTGGACACGAAGATCAGTGGCTTCGCCTGTGGTTCTTGGGGGGACCGCGAAAACCTATCTCCGGGCAGAACAAGACGACAGACACCGCCGTGTCGACGCGTATTGGAAGTTTCTGGAAGAAGTTTGGGCTGGTGTCGCACCGTTGCTGAAAGAATCGGCGCAGGTGGTTGTGAGGATCGGTGGAACGCGACTGAGCGGCGATGAGTTAGGCTCCGGTCTATTGAAGTCGTTGAACGCCAGCGGATATCGATTCAAGATGAGAGAAGCGAGGCATACCTACATCAAGAACGGTCAGCGCAGGATGTTCTCATCGTCGGTGAAGGAATGTTCGGTAGAGCACGACTTCCGCTTTCAGATGGCTTAGAGCGCTGGGGGGCGGGACGTCATCGATACGCGATCTGGGCGGCTTTCAGTTGAAGTAACCGAATTAAGCGCCAGAAGGCTACGATTGAAGACCACAACCTTCACGCACTTCAATGTCATCCTCCAGGGTTTCGAACACCGCGAGACCCGGGGCACCCGGCACCGATACGTTGTGTCGCCGGCTAAAAGCCGGCTCGGAATTTCTAGGCGTGCATTTGCGGCACGACTGAAGTCGTGCCCTGTTACAAAGCGACTGCCGCAAGGTCGTGTTCATCCGAGAACTTTTGCGGTCTGCGCGCAACCTGTATTGAAGACGTAAGAGGCCAAACCCTGCGCCCCGAACGAGCGTTCGTTCATTAGCACCGAAGTGCGGCAGCCTGTTTGTTTTCAATCGCTTAGCAGGTTACTTTGTGATATTTCGCAATTGTTCCACGTGGAACAATTGCCTCCAGACAAGGAAAAGGCCGACTGCGAGGAGCAGTCGAGAAAAGATCGATGGCAAGCACAAGCGTCTCTGGCTCGCAGGGTTTTACGCTCAGCCGTCCTGCCGGGCGCGACATGCGAACTCGGCAACTCCCGAGCAGGGCTTCACACCCATGGCTAACACTATTTCAATCTGCTGGTGTGCGCGCTGTGCCACTCCGACGCGCTGCGGATGATTGCTTCGATATGTGAGTGCCGCGGCTGCCAGCCGAGCACGCGCTTGATCTTCTCGGAGCTGGCGATCAGCACAGCCGAGTCGCCGGGGCGGCGCGGCGCTTCCATCACCGGAATCTCTCTGCCGGTGACGCGGCTGGCCACGTCGATGATCTCGCGCACGCTGAAGCCGCTGCCGCTTCCCAAGTTGAAGATGAGCCGCGAGTCTTCGCTGTGAGTCTGGTTCTGGGCCAGCGCGTCGAGCGCCAGCAGGTGCGCCGTCGCCAGATCGTCGATGTGGATGTAGTCGCGAATGCAGGTGCCATCCTTCGTCGGGTAGTCGGTGCCGTAAATGGAGATGGCCTCGCGCTGGCCGAGCGCCGCTTGCAGAACCAGCGGAATCAGGTGGGTCTCCGGGCGGTGCATCTCGCCGCGGTCGGCGGTCGCGCCGGCGGCATTGAAGTAGCGCAAGCTGGCATAGCGCAGGCCGTGAGCCTTGTGGAACCAGGCCAGCATGCGCTCGACGATCAGCTTCGACTCTCCATAAGGGTTGGTCGGCTCCAGCGGATCGTCTTCTACGATGGGCAGCCGCGTGGGGTCGCCGTAAACCGCGGCGGTCGAAGAGAACACCAGTCGCGACACACGATGCCGCAGCATCGCACGCAGCAACGTAAGCGCCTTCGCGGAGTTGTTGTCGAAGTAAAGCTCCGGCGAGAGCATCGACTCGCCCGCCTCGATGAAGGCGGCGAAATGCATGACGGCGTCGAAGCGTCCGCCCTGGAAGATGCGATCGAGCACCGGCTCGTCGCCGGTGTCGGCCAGTACAAAGTCGGCCTGGCTGGGAACTGCTTGCTCCGCGCCTTTGCTGAGATTGTCCAGCACCGTGACCGAATGGCCGTCGCGCAGCAGACGGTCGGCAACCACGCTGCCGATATACCCCGCTCCTCCCGTGACTAGAACGCGCATTGCCCTCCTCAAATGAGGGTAGTAACCCGGATTCGATTGTATGCGTGGGCAGCAAGCTTGCGGGGCGGTTGCGTCGGCAGAAGACGACGGATTTCGGGAGCGTCCATAGTTGGGTGCGGAAATAGGTGAGTATTTCGGCTGACTGTCCATGTTTAGGACGCCGCCGTTCAAGACTTGGACACTCACCCTTGCTCCAACTTCCTTGTGTCGGCGCTGTCGGCTGTAACCTGCAGACCAGCATAGATTTAGATTTACACAGCCGAAGGATTCGGGATGGTAGAACACTTGCTCCCGCCATATAGCATGTTAGGGGCTTACAGCTATAGCACCTTGATGGCTTGTGACTCGCGGCTCTTCACCGAGCGCAGTCTTCGTCGCGTGCTCGCTCAGCCCACCTGTTGGGACTGAGAGTGGCGAAGCCTTGAGCTGAAGGGTCACGATTTCTGCTCATGGAAGTGGAAAAACAAAATCGCAGATGCTGGCTGGCTGCCTACACGCGCTCGCGTCACGAACAGCACGTCGCCGATCAGCTTAAGCTGAAGGACCTTGAATTCCTCTTGCCGATGTATCAGCACATGGCGCGCTGGTCAGACCGCGTCAAGAGCTATGCAGCCCCACTATTCCCCGGCTATATCTTCGTTCACGTCTCCGATCGCGAGCGTGTGCCAGTGCTTGAGACCATGGGCGTCGTCTACCTTGTCTCCATCGCAGGCAAGCCCGCCGTCCTGCCCGACCTGGATGTCGAACGGCTGCGCTCATGCGCTCTGCGGCCGGGCGATGTCGAACCGCACCCCTATCTAAGAATTGGACACCGGGTGCGAGTGAAACACGGTCCCTTTGCCGGATGGGAAGGGACGCTCGTGGAAAAGCAAAACTCCTTCCGTCTGGTCGTTGCCATCGATCAGATCCTGAGATCGGTGGCCGTGAACCTTCACGGTGCGGACCTGGAATCGCTCGACTAAGTATGCATACCTCAACGGCCAGCCAACGCACGTTCTCGAAAATCCACCCGCGGTTCGTTCCGTCTCGCGCGGTTTCGAAGGGGCGTACCTTTAGGTACGCCGCGATGAGCCTTCTTCTTGTCATCACGAGCCGACTTTAGTCGGCGAGGGATCTGCTGTTCTCCGGGTTTCTCAGTCTTCCGTCTTCCCCCAATACTAATGAGTAGCTCTACCCGCTCGCTAACCGCACTCGACCTTCCGCTCGATGGCCCCACTGAGTGGAGAGTTCCACTCTCATCATTATTCGCAGCTTCAGAGAAGCTATTGGACCTCGTCGCCGTGCTCGGCGCGGTGTTGGTCGCCGACGTCCTATATCGAGCGCTGGAACCGGCGCGCGCCGCTGCCTGTCCGCCGTCCACCCTCTTCCTCTGCGCTGCCGGGTTTGCCCTGCTCTTCGTGTTCTTGCTGGATCGCTACGGTGGCTATCGCCCTTGTCTCAGTCTGCTGGCCATACGCGAGACCGAACGTATCCTGCGAGTCACCCTGCAGGCCTTTCTGCTTGCCATTCTCGCCGCCTATTTCTGCGCCGTCCCAGTTTCGCGTCTGGCTTTCCTGCTCGCCCTGGTCACGGTTCCACTCTTCCTCACGCTGGAAAAATGGGAGGTGCACAAACTTCTTCACGCCCTGCGCGGCAAAGGATTCGGAACGCGACGGGCCGTGATTCTGGGCGCTGGCCCCGCAGCCAGGAGAATCTATTCCGCGCTGGTGCGCTCGCCGAAGTTTGGCATCGATCCGGTTGCTTTCGTGAACGACGAGCCGCAAAGCGGCACCACCGAGATTTACGATCCCTCCAATCTCGGCAGACATTCTGCCAAGGTAGTGCCCGGGCCGCTCTGTCACGAACTGTTTTGCCAACTGAACGCCTCCGTGCTGGTGATAGCAACCTCTGCAATCGACCGGGATGCGCTGCTACCCACGATTGCACAGGCAGCGGCGGCTGGCGTCAGTACATATTTCGCGCCCAGCGACCTTCTGGAACCCGGCTACTGGGTGGACTATGCGGAGCTGGACGGCGTCATGCTCGCCCATCTTTCCCGCGGCACCAACCGCGTGTTGTACGAATTTGGAAAGCGCGCGCTGGACATATTCGCCGCGGCAATGATGCTGCTGCTTCTGGCCTTCCTGGCACCCATCATCGCTATCATGGTGAAGTCGACCTCTCCGGGGCCGGTGCTTTTCCGCCAGCACCGTGCCGGCAAGGCAGGCCGCCGCTTCATCATCTATAAGTTCCGCACCATGTTTATACACCACGTCTTGCATGATGAAAGCGGTTCCATCGAGCGCGCCGCCCGACGGCTCGGAATTCCGCGCAGCTCGCTTTACAACAAGATGAAGCGCTTCGAAATTCCGCACGGCACTGGGCGCATGTAACGGGTGGATAGAGCAGGCCTGCGTCCAGCGGGCTTGAAACATGCTTTCCGCTGCTGAGATCCGCAGATCTCGGCGGCGGAAGCGGCTGATGTCCAGATCGCGAACACGGACCTGATGTCTCGCGCCAACGGCTCACCAAAGCAAAACTGACTAGCACCCCCCGCCGCCGACTACTTTTCTTGCTGTATAGTAACTAGCTTATGTGGGCGCTCGACCGGCTTCCGGAATTCAACGAGATTTACCACTCCAACGATGCCACGTGGACCCCGAACGATGCCGCCAGCCTGAAGTTCGCCCAAAGATTACTGTTTTCCTTCCTGCTCGTCACTCCCTTCTGGACCGCGGTCGGCATCGGTCTTCACCTGCTGACGAGGTAACGTCCGGCGGCCGATCTGTATCCCGTCCTGCCAGTCCTTTCGCCGTACTCGGGTATCATGGGCTTCACAGCTGTTAATTCCGTTACAACCTTCTGGGGTAAATTTTTCGAATGTCCGACGCTTTCATTTGCGATGTAATTCGAACTCCTTTCGGTCGGTATGGCGGCGCGCTTTCCACGGTTCGCACCGACGACATGGCTGCGATTCCGATCAAAGCCTTGATTGAGCGCAATTCTCCTGTGGATTGGACCACCGTGGACGACGTAATCCTCGGTTGCGCCAATCAGGCGGGCGAAGACAACCGCAATGTCGCTCGCATGGCGGTGCTGCTTGCCGGTCTGCCGCTTACCGTGCCGGGTACCACCGTCAATCGGCTATGCGGTTCCAGTCTGGATGCAATCTCCATCGCAGCCCGCGCCATCAAGAGCGGCGAGAACGCTCTGGTGATTGCCGGCGGCGTGGAAAGCATGTCGCGAGCGCCGTTCGTGATGGGAAAGGCGGACGCCGCTTTTTCGCGCGGCATAAAGCTGGAGGACACGACCATTGGCTGGCGATTCGTAAATCCTCTGATGAAGGCGCAGTACGGTGTGGACTCCATGCCGGAGACGGGCGAGAACGTCGCCGAGGAATTCGGGATCTCGCGCCAGGACCAGGACGCGTTTGCCTATCGCAGCCAGCAGCGGACAGGCGCTGCCATGCAGAGCGGCGCGCTGGCGGAGGAGACCACACCGGTCACGATTACGGCGCGCAAAGGAGCGCCGGTCGTCGTGGACAAAGACGAACATCCGCGACCCGATACAACGCTGGCGGCGCTGGCGGCGCTGAAGCCCATCGTCAAAGCGAATGGCACCATCACTGCGGGCAACGCGTCCGGCCTGAACGATGGCGCTTGCGCCGTGTTGCTGGCTTCGGAGGACGCAGCCAAGCGTAACGGTTTGAAGCCGAAAGCGCGCGTGGTTGCGGCCGCAGCGGCGGGCGTGGCGCCGCGCATCATGGGCATGGGACCTGCTCCGGCAACGCGCAAAGCGCTGGCGTTGGCAGGTCTCACTATCGGCGACATGGATGTGATCGAGTTGAACGAAGCCTTCGCCTCTCAGGCGCTGGCGGTGCTTCGCGACCTGGGAATTCCGGACAACGCTTCTCACGTGAATCCAAACGGCGGGGCCATCGCGCTCGGCCATCCCCTGGGTGCAAGTGGAGCGCGACTGGTCACGGCTGCCGTCTTGCATTTGCAGCGTGCCGGAGGTCGCTACGCATTGTGCACCATGTGCATCGGAGTGGGGCAAGGCTTGGCGATGATTCTGGAAAGAGTTTAGCTGCGAAGGAGGCGCGCACGCATCATTAGAACGAGGTATTCACTTGCGCCATCGGTCGCCGAAATCCGGAACCGCATCAGGTCTTCCAAATCCGATTAATTGGGTGACGCCGCGGTTGGAATTCGGTCGGCAGATTCCGCACGTTGCGCTGATAGGTGATCTCAAGGTTCAGCAACCACAGCGCACACAATGCGATTATCCCCAGTAGCAACCAAAGGACCGGATTCCTTCGCCAACTCAGCACCACGTTCCGCCTCGGTGGGCCTGGTTCTTACTTCGAGCTCGCGAGATCATAATCCACCATGGCTTTGACTGCATCGTAGGGAGTGCTGTTAGCGGAAAATCCAACAATGCGGCGCCCGTTGATGAAGAACGTCGGGGTGCTAGTGACATCCAGATTCTCAGCCAGCGCCATCGATTCGCGAACTCGCTTCTCGGTCTCCGGCTTGGCAACACACGCCGCCACCGCATTGGGATCGCCGCCCGAATCCTTCACATATCCCTTCAACATCTGATCGACGTTCTGCTCGTTAATTTCAGACTGGTGGTCATAGACCGTGGCGATAAACTTCCACACCGCCGGATTATTCTGCCCCAGGCAATCCAGATATTTCGCCCCAGTCAAGGCCCATTTGTGGATTTGCTCCAGTGGATAGTTCTCAAAGATGAGCCTCGCCTTGGGCTCTTCTTCCATCAGCTTGGTGATGTTGGGTTGGGCTGCCTTGCAAGCCGGACATTCCAGGTCGCCAAATTCGACAATGGTAATCGCCGCGTCCTGAGGACCGTGCGACGGTCCATTAGCCGCCTTCAACACCTGTCGGGTCTCGGCAAACGGATCGGCGCCGAACGGCACAAGTTCTGCCATGAAAGCGTACTTCTGGTCGGGCGTCACGTAGAGGCGGATCACCTGTGACCCCTTCGGCGTATTGAAGACTACCGTTGCCACTGCGACGCCGGCGGCTTCCGAAGGCTTGATGTCTACCACCTTCCAGCTCAAGTCCGAGTTCCAGCCAAACATGTGCTTCAGATAAGAATCGACCGTGCCTTCGCTTGGAAGCGCAGCGCTGGCAGTACTGGAAGCCGACTCCGCCTTGGCGGGAGGAGTTGTTTTGGCCGCACCTGTATTCTGGGCGGAGGAATATAAACTGGCGATACTAAGACCAGCGATTAAGCCTATTCGCGTAATGTAATTCATGGATCCTTTCTGGAAGGCGGCACCTAGCCGCGAGCTTCGAGCCTCTGGATCTTACCAATCTGCCGCTCAAACATCCTCCGCTCGAATCTTTGCGGGCTAATACTCGGAACTCAGTAGCTCGCGGATCGAAGCTCGTAGCTAGCTGCTTCCTCCACACACTTCGACCTTAGCAGCGATCGGATATCTACGGCCAAAGCCGAAGGCCTTCTCGGAAATCTTCAATCCCGGAGCTGCCTGCTGGCGTTTGTATTCGCTCTTGTCCACCATGCACGCAATCTTGCGGACCAGTTCTGGATCATACCCGTGTTCCGCTGCGATCGCATCCGGCGCCTTGTTGTTCTCTATGTAGTCCTCCAGAATCGCATCCAGAACCTCATACGGAGGCAGCGAGTCGCTGTCCTTCTGGTCCGCGCGTAATTCCGCCGACGGCGGCTTCTCGATGGTTGACTTCGGAATAACCGGCGATCGTGAGTTTACGAAGTTGGCCAGCCGGTACACCAGCGTCTTCGGCACGTCGGAGATCACCGCCAAGCCTCCGCACATATCGCCATACAGCGTGCAATAGCCCGCGCCCAGCTCCGACTTGTTCCCCGTGGTCAGCACCAGGCAGCCGAACTTGTTAGAGATGGCCATCATCAGCGAGCCACGAACGCGAGCCTGAATATTCTCTTCGGTGACGTCAGGCTGGCGGCCCACGAACACGGGGCCGAGCGCTTTGCCGTAGGCGTCGAAGATGTCGCCAATCGGAACCAGCTCAAAGCGAATGCCGAGATTGCGCGCCAATTCCGCGGCATCGTCTATGCTGCCGCGAGACGAGTACGGCCCGGGCATGCCTACGCCGACTACATTCTCACGCCCCAAGGCATCAACCGCGATGCAGGCGGTGAGCGCGGAATCGATGCCGCCGCTCAGTCCGAGCACAACCTGCCGGAAACCGCACTTGTGAACGTAATCGCGCGTGCCGAGCACCAACGCGGAATAAGCGCTGGATTCCAGCCCTTCATCGCGAGCATGAACATCGCCGGTCAGCGTTTCGGTATCGAAGCAGATGAGATCTTCCTCGAACGACTTGGCCTGGGCGATCACTTGTCCGTCAGGCCCAAGGACAAAACTGGAGCCGTCAAACACCAGGCTGTCGTTGCCGCCGATCTGATTGACCATGGCGACCGGCACTCGATAGTTGGTTGCGATGGCGGCCAGCATGTCGTGCCGCAGTTCGCGCTTGCCCAGGTAAAACGGCGACGCCGAAATGTTCAGCAGGACTCTTCCGCCCGCGCCGATCAAATCTTCCACCGGATCGACCCCATACAGCCGGCGGTCCCAGAAGTGCTTATCGTTCCAGGCGTCCTCGCAGATGGTGAGCGCCAACTGCTGCCCTTCGAAAGGGAAAAGTTGCTGGCGATCGGCGGGAGCGAAGTTGCGCATTTCGTCGAAGACATCGTAGCTGGGCAGCAGTCGCTTCGATTGTACAAACGCGATCTCGCCATCTCGCAGCAAAGCCGCCGAGTTCAAGACCGACTTGCCGGTTGTCGAGTGGGCGGGAGTAACGAGACCGCAGATCACCGCGATCCCTTGCGTCTCATGCGCAATGGTTTCCACGGCCTGCCGGTTGCGCTCCACAAACCATGGCCGCTCTACCAGGTCGCGGGGCGGATAACCGCAGACCGAGAGCTCGGGAAAGAGGCTAAGGTCCAGGCCCCCGCTGCGCGCGCGTCGCGCGTACTCAATTATCTTTTCGGAATTGCCGGAGAAGTCCCCAACAATGGTATTGATCTGGCCGAGTGCGATCCTCACTCTCTCAGTGTAACGGCGCGGGGTTCAGCGCGCCAAATGGCCGGGTATTGAGCAATCACTACAGACCCGCCGACTGCCAGTGAGGCGATGTTCCGCCAGGAGGATCGGTTGGGGTTGTGGTGCCAGGCGACGGATAAGGCGTCTGTGGTGCGTTGCGGGTATCGGGCGAACTTGCTGCTTGCTCGCCCGGGCGAAGCAGAGTGGGAGCTTCCGCCGGCTTTTGCTCGGACTTCCTTGCCGCCAGCTCGTTCTCCTGCGATTGCAAGTCCACTTCCTTCTCGGTGCGCACAATCTTCCCGCCATCCACGGTCATAATTTCAAGGCGAGACACGAAAACTCCCTGGAAGCGCACGAAGTCCACTTCTTCCGGCGGATTGCCATAGATCCATTCTTCGTAATCGACGCCGTTGTCATCCTTGTCCCGAATCTTTTTCGGCGGGCGTCCCTTGGCGTAGATCACCATGTCGCGGTCCATGCCTACCAGCACCTTATGGTTCTTTATCGCTTCTTGAACCTTCGGAGGCAAGGTCTTCTGATAGGCCTCGGCTTGGTTCAGCGCCTTGAAGTCGAACACCGGAGCCAGCATGTCGCGCACTTGCTCCCCCGTAAGCTCGGGCACGTATTTGTCGAACTCGAGCGTAACGCTCGAGCCCTTGGCTTCGAGGCTCTTAGGGGCACCGCCCACCGGCGCAGTCGTCCCGTTCGCTCCTAACTCCACATGCTGATACCACTTCTCGTGCTTCTTCCCTCCGCCATTGATCTCGATGACGATGGACGTCTCTTTGATCAAGACGTTGGTGATGACAACCCGGTCGCCCGGCTTGGCGGCAAATCCATGCTGCATGACCAACGCCGCCACCTGCGCCTCGCTGGGGCTCACCTTGCCGTCCTTGATTGCCAGGCCCCGCTCGCCCATCGGGAGCGGAGTGCGCACAAACACACGCTCGGCGGTGAGGTCGCGCATGATCAGCAACTTCGTTTGCGGCGTCAACTTTTCAGTGGAGCTGGGCGTCTTCGGGTCGCTCGCCGATGCCGTAAGCGGCAACAGCAAGAATGCCGTTGCGAAGAGGGAGAAACAAGCGCGGTTCATCAGAAGTCCCCAGCTACGGTTAATTATATTCTTATTCGGCGTCCCACCCAATGCACGCAAGAACCGCATGTCTGGCACCCGAACGCCGTCGCCGGATGCTAGGGTTTGATGCCGGAGAGGCTATGCAAAGCTGGCTCTGCTGACGATTGCGTGGCCGGTTGCGGCAGCTTCTGAACCGGCAGCTTCCAGACAACGAGGATTCCGATGAGAATGGCGACCGTTCCAGTCGCGGCGCCTTCTACTCCGTAATAGTCACCTGTAAGCCATTTCGGTCCGTACGCCTGGGTGTAAATCCACAAGTTGAAATACCGGAAGCCACTGACGGGCAAGCCGAGCCCAAGCCCCAGTGTGGCATTCCAACCGAAGTGGATGCCCCACGACAGCCACAGCGCGCCGGTGCGGACGTACGCGATTGTCAGAAGTATCCCAATAAGAATGGTATTAGCGACTCCCCACGGGCCAGCCTTGGGGTTAAGAAAATGCAACAGTCCATAGAAAACCGAAAAGACTAGGACTGCGCGTACTGTGCCGATCGCCTGCTCCAGGTGCTGGAAGGGATAGCCGCGGAACATTAACTCTTCGGCCAGCGCACCGCACAGCAACGTCAGGATGACTGCAACCAGGTTGGGGACAAGGTGCCAGGTCATCAGGTTCTTGGCCCTGAAGTGTCCCAGAAAATAAATGGGAGCAACGGCCAAGACGGTGAAGATACATCCAAGGAGGGTGCCGAGCAGAAACTGCTTCAGCCAGCCCTTTGCCCGAGGCAGCCCCTGCGCGGCGATGCGGTGCTCCTCGATGTGATCGCCAACTGTGAGCAGCCAGACAAAGATGCCGAACAACAGCAGCGTCCACAGTACGCGAAAAACCAATTCGCGACGAAAGGGGTGGTCACCTGCGGCTTCGAATGCAATATTGCCGGAGACAACAAATGCCAGGGCACCGAGAAGCACCGCGAACAAGAATGCCCAAATCGGTTGTAGTTTTCCCCTGCTGTCAGTAAACATGCTTATACCTTGGCCGTTTGCCGCGCGCTCACGGAGTGAAACTGTAACCCTTCGCGAGCAACCTGAAAATCGAGGGGCTGCCCGCCGTGCTGGCGGATGGCATCCTCCACGCTCTGTCGACTACCCTCTTCGATAAATGCAATCACGCAGCCGCCACCACCGGCGCCGCAGACCTTGGCTGCTCGCGCCCCGTTTTGCATGGCAACTTCGATCAGCTTATCAATGAGCGGGGTCGCAATCCCAGGCGCGTTGATGCGGCGCAGTTCCCACTCCTCGCCCAGCAACCTCGCAACCTCGTCCCACTGTTCGCCGGCAAGCGCACAATGTATGTCCTGGGCGATCCGCGAAATCTCGGCAAAGTTGCCGGTCACGAGTTTATCGCCATTGATATGTTGCTTGAAGACTTCCCAGTTGTTGATACCCGACCGCCGCGGCGCTCCCGTATAGAACAATACAAAACGCTGGTTCACTTCGTCGAGGGAGACTGCAATTCGCTCCCATCTGACGCCGGCGACTTCCAGATGCACCGCGCTGACGCCACCGTACATTGCCGGGTAATAGTCCTGGCAGCCGGTGGGCACGCCGATAAGCTGCGCTTCCACATTTTGCGCGATGACCCGAATCTTCTCAATCTCGAT
>Ga0181532_10000160_pt1 | contig 66851 bp, 67 predicted proteins | sample PEATcosm2014_Bin_33_FD_119768 | JGI IMG/M metagenome (GOLD analysis project Ga0181532, IMG submission 119768) | Peatland microbial communities from MTU Mesocosm Facility, Houghton, MI, USA - PEATcosm2014_Bin11_30_metaG | ecosystem: Environmental > Terrestrial > Soil > Wetlands > Peat | place... | reverse complement strand
CTCCGCCTCCTCCGCCTCCGCCTCCGCTCTATAGCTGGACCGGCGTCTACGCCGGCGTGAACGCCGGCGGACACTGGAGCAATTCAACCACTGACCTCGGCGCGACCGACAGCTCGACACCCGATGTCGGCGCCGGCCTCGGCGCCGCGCAGGCAAATGGAGTCATTCCTTTTTCGGCCGCTGCCAACGCGTCCGGCTTCATTGGCGGCGGTCAGATCGGCTACAATTATCAACTGAACAATCTCGTGTTGGGCGTCGAAGCCGATTTCGATGGAACGACCGGGCGCACGAGTTCGGACGCGCTGCTCTCCAACGCGATTTTTCCCCTTCCGACAGACACCCAAACCGCGCAGCGGCTGGATTGGCTGGGAACGTTGCGTGGACGGTTCGGCTGGACGCCGATCGACCGGCTCCTGATCTACGCAACGGGCGGCCTCGCCTTTGGCCAGTCGACCGCGTCTCTCTCAGTAATCAATACCGCTGGGTTGCCGCCGATCGCGTCCTACGTTCAGGCCAAACGCAACACCGGCTGGACGGTCGGCGGCGGCCTCGAATATGCATTGCCTGACGCCTGGTCCAACTGGTCGGTGAAAGTCGAATATCTCTACTACGACCTCGGCTATTCCAACAGCACGATCTACTATTCGACCACCGACATTACCGGCACCCCCGAATTCTCGTCGCTGAACGGCAGGATCAGGCACAATGGCAACATTGTCCGCGCCGGTCTGAACTATAAGTTCAACTTCGGTTCGCCTGCGCCTGTCGTCGCGAAATACTGAACGGTCGACGGCGCATTCCGGTTCGGGTTTTAAGCGTTCCGCACCGGGGCCGCCGCGCGCCGCCGCGCCATCAGGCGGAGATGATGACCTTCAGCGCCTGCGTGTCCGCGGCGCGGCCGAAGGTGTCGTAGGCGTCGAGGATCTGGTCCAGCGTGAACCGGTGGGTGATGAGCCGGGCCGGGTCGAGCTTCATCGGCGTCGTCACCTTGCCGTCGGCCTGTCCACCGTCCGCGCCGCGCCGAACCGGCGGGCGACCTCCAGCCGGTTGTCGTCGAGGCTGATCGGCCCCGCCCCGACGATTGCGACGCTGGATCCCGGCGCCACCTTGCCGGGTCCGCCGTAAACGAGCGCTTTCATGAATTTCTCCGATCGGGTCGAGCGAGGTCAAAAACCTGCGACGCTCGCGCTTAACGATCATGCGGGACCGCGCCGCGCCATGACTACGCTCAAGGCAGGCTCGATCGGCGAAGGGATCGGATTGCGCCCGGGCCGGCGATATGCTCCAAATCGGCGGCGCGCCCGCGCGACGGACGGATGATTGGCGGGTTTCGGACCGCGGCATGCTGGTCTAGACTATTATCATGCAATCGAAGAGTCTGCCGCACTCAATGGATCCGCCTCCCGGCGCCAGCGCATTCACGCGCGCTACGGAGGCGGCCGGCGTCGGCGTCTGGCGCTATGTTCCCGCCACCGGCGTCGTCGGCCTCTGCGCCCGATCGGCGGCGCTGCTCGGCCACCCGTCTGGCGATCCGCTCGATTATGCGGGCTTTCTCGACCTCATTCACGCGGACGACAGGGCCATCGTGAATAAAGCTCTGGCGGCGGCCGTCGCCCGCCTTGACGCCTTCGACTTCGACCTTCGGCCGGCTGAACCGGCGACGGAGGACTGGATCAGGGCGCGCGGGCGAATCATCGGCGGCGGCGGCGAGCCGATCGAAGCGATCGGGATTCTGCTCGGCCTCGCGCACCGAAAATCCGATGAAGAGGCGATGAGCCGTCTCGCGGCGATCGTGACCTCGTGCGACGACGCCATCGTCGGCGCGACGCTCGAGGGCGTCGTCACCGACTGGAACCGGGGCGCGGAGGCGGTGTTCGGCTATGCCGCCGAAGAAATCATCGGTCAGTCGCTCGCCATCCTCGCGCCAGAGGATAATCGGAAAGACACCTTGGAGATGCTGGGGCGCATCAAGCGCGGCGAGCGGATCGAACATTTCGAGACGCGCCGCCGCCGCAAGGATGGCGAAATCATCGACGTGTCTCTCACGATCTCGCCGGTGCGAGACAGCGCCGGACGTCTGCTCGGCGCGGCGAAGGTGGCGCGCGACATCACCGCGTCGAAGCGGGCGCAGACGGCGCTGATGGAGCGCGAAGCGCATCTTCGCTCGGTTCTCGACACCATTCCCGATGCAATGATCGTCATCGACAGTCGAGGAATCATCCGCTCATTCAGCGCCGCGGCGGCGCGTCAGTTCGGCTATCCCGCCGACGAGGTCGTAGGCCAGAATGTCTCCGTTCTGATGCCGTCGCCCTATCAGGAGCAGCATGACGCCTATATGCAGCGCTACGCCGCGACCGGAGAGCGACGCGTCATCGGGCGCGGCCGGGTCGTCGTGGGCCTGCGCCGCGACGGCTCGACGTTCCCGATGGAGCTGTCAGTCGGCGAGGTGCGTTCCGGCGAGGGTCATTTCTTCACCGGTTTCGTGCGCGATCTCACCGAAACGCAAGAGACCCAGCAGAGGCTGCACGATATGCAGGCCGCCCTCGTCCACATTTCGCGGTTCAGCGCGATGGGTGAAATGGCGTCGACTCTGGCGCACGAGCTGAACCAGCCCTTGACGGCTATCGCCAGCTATCTCAACGGATGCCGGCGTCTTCTCGACGCCGTCGAGACCCAGAAGACGGGCATGGTCCGCGACGCCATCGAACGCGCGGCCGACCAGGCTTTGCGCGCGGGGCAGATCATCCGCCGGATGCGCCAGTTCGTCGCCCGCGGCGATACCGAGCGGCACGTCGAAAGCCTGGCGAAGCTGATTGAGGAGGCGAGCGCGCTGGCGCTCGTCGGGATCAAGGAAACCGGCGTGCACGTCACGTTTCGCCTCGATCGCCGCGCCGCCTTCGTGCTCGTCGACAAGATCCAGATTCAGCAGGTGATGCTGAACCTGATGCGCAATGCGATCGAGGCGATGCAGGAAACGTCCCGCCGGCAGCTGACCATCTCAAGCGAGGAAATCGACGAGGACTCCGTCGAAGTCGTCGTGACTGATACCGGGCCGGGCATCGCCGCGGAAATTGCGCATCAGCTGTTTCAGCCCTTCGTCACGACGAAGGCCGACGGCATGGGCATCGGGCTCTCGATCTCGCGGACGATTATCGAGGCCCACGGCGGGCGGCTTTGGGTCGAGCCGAATCCAGATGGCGGGACCATCTTCCGGTTCACCCTCAAGGCCGTGAGTCCCGAGGAGCTGACCGATGGCGCATGACGCCGTGGTGCATTTGATCGAGGACGACGAGGGCGTGCGGCAGGGGCTCGCCTTCCTGTTGACCGCTTCCGGCTTCGCCGTGCGGGTCTATGAATCGGCTGTCGCCTTCCTGGAAGCCCTTCCGAGCGTGCAACCGGGCTGCATCGTGACCGACGTCAGGATGCCGGGGATCGACGGGCTGGAGCTGCAAAGACAGCTCAACGACAGGCAAATCGGCCTGCCGATCATCGTCATGACGGGCCATGGCGACGTGCCGCTCGCCGTCGAAGCCATGAAGGCGGGCGCCGTCGATTTTCTCGAAAAGCCGTTCAACGACGAAGTTCTGCTGTCGGCGATCAGGATCGCGGTCGACCGTCACGCCCGCGATGCGCGCCGCAACGACGAAGCCGCCACCGTCGCCGGGAAACTCGCGTGCCTGTCGGCGCGCGAGCGCGATGTCCTCGATGGCCTTTTCGCGGGCCGGCCGAACAAAACGATCGCTTATGATCTGAAGATCAGCGTCCGCACCGTCGAGGTCCACCGCGCCCATCTCATGGCCAAGATGGGCGCCTCCAATCTGTCGGAGCTGCTGCGGATGGCTTTTCTGATCCGGCCAGGCGACGCGGACTGAGCTTTCTCCCACCAACAACTGTCTCCCGCCGGGACTTGTCCACCGCCAGGATCCGGTTTCTTGCGAGGCCGATCCGGCTGCGCCGAATACAGGTTTGCGTTGAATCAAGGCGTCCGCCGTCTGCTTTCCCTAAACATTGCAAATGAATTATTGCGACATAGCGGCTCGTGAGGGGCGACGGAGCTGGTCCATGCCTGACAGGGAGCCTCTCGTGCTGATCGCCGACGACGACGTGGCGGTCCGCGATGCCCTTCAATTCGCGCTTGGGCTCGCTGGGTTGAAGGTGCACGCCCATGGCGGCGGCGCCGAGTTGCTGGCCGATGCGGACCTGCCCCACGCCCGCTGCATCATATTGGATGACGGAACGCCGCATTTAAATGGTTTTGAACTGTTGCGGCGTCTTCACGCCCGCAATATCCGCTCGCCCGCGATTATGCTCACCAACCATGCAACCGCCCGGCTTCGCGCGCGCGCCGACGCCGCCGGCGTTCGGCTCGTTCTCGAGAAGCCGTTGATGGACAATGCCCTGGTCGACAGCATCCTGACGATCCTGCGGAGCGAGCCTGACGTGGCGCCGCCTGACTAGTGTGATCCGACGGAGCCGGAAGCATCGCGAACTTCTTGTTTTTCCCATATAATCTTAACCCGAAGCGAGGATCCCGCTTCGGGCCAAAATGTTTGAACGGGGAATCTAAGTAAATCTACTTAGGATAGAACACGATTTTCCCGACGGCGCATCGACGCTACACCTAGGCAGGCTTTTCGCCAGCTAGGAGCGTTCGATGCTGACCTCTCTTTCGAACTTCGCCGACGACAGATTTTCGACGCTGAAGGCGGCGCCTTTAGGCATGCATCGGACGGCTCAGTCCTTCTCCGATCGACGCGAGTCCGGCGCCGTGCACGGACAGGTGCTGCATTTCGCAGCGGACGGCGAGATCTATGGCGATGGCGACGACAACGCATCATTCTACAAAGTGTTGAGCGGCGTCGTGCGCACCTGCAAGTTCAGGAGCGACGGCCGGCGGCAAATCGATGCGTTCCATCTGCCCGGCGAGATTTTCGGCTTCGACGCCGGCGCGAGCCATCGCCTTTCGGCTGAAGCGGTCTGCGATTGCGCCGTTGTCGCCTATCGCTGGCGCGCGCTAGAGGCGCCCGGCGAGATCGACGATCGGCTGGCCGGGCAATTCTTTGCCTATGCGATGCAAAATCTGCAGCGCGCGCAGGAGCACTCCTTGCTGCTCGGGCGCCGCAGCGCAGTGCAGAAGGTCGCCGCCTTTCTTGTCGAATTGGCGGACCGCGCCGCTTGCGATCACATCATCGATCTTGCGATGGCGCGTCAGGACATCGCCGATTATCTTGGCCTCACCATCGAAACCGTCTCGCGGACGCTCTCCAACCTCGAGCGCGAAGCCGTTATTTCGCTGCCGACGGCGCGGCGCGTCTGCGTGAACAATGCACAGGCGTTGCGGCGCATCAGCTCCTGAAGCGGTCCCCAAACCGGTTCCGGGTTTCCGGTCCGACACGTAATTAATGCGCCTCGACGGACCCCGCCGGGCGTGGTGGTTTGCGAAGCAAAACAATGGCGCAAAGGCTGATGATCAGCCCGACTCCGACGATCCAGAACGCGTCGGAATAAGCCGACACATACGCCTCGCGCCGAACCTGAGCCGCGATCGACATCAGCGCCTGCGCCTTGGCGATGGCGGGATCGGCGATGGCGGCGCGCGCTCCGGCCATCAGCATGGCGATCCGTTGCTGCGTCAGCGCGGCGTTCTGCGTCATCGCTTCGGCGAGGATCGAGAAGTGGAATTGCTCGCGCCGCTCGATCATCGTCGAAAGCAGGGCGATGCCGATCGATCCGCCGAGATTGCGCATCATGTTAGAGAGCGCCGAGGCGTCGGCCGTCTCGCGCGGAGGAAGGTTGGCTGTCGCCAGCTGCGACAGGGGAATCGAAAACAGCGGCTGGCCGGCGGCGCGCAGAAGTTGCGGCAGAATCAGCTGGTCCATGCCGACGTCATGCGTCAGGTTCACATTGATGAAGCAGCTCGACGCAAAAAGCAGCGTTCCGACGACGACGAGCAGGCGGGGATCGACCCGTTTCATCAGGTAGGGCATGGCTGGAAACAGAACGAGCTGCGGCAGGCCGCTCCACATCACGACATAGCCGATCTGCTCGGCGTTATAGTCTTGGATCTGCGCGCAATAGAGCGGGATCACATAGGTCGAGCCGAGCGAAACGGCGCCCAGCACCGTCATCAGCGCGCAGGAGGCGCCGATCGTCGGATTGCCGAGCACGCGCAGATTGATGAAAGGCTTCGCCGCCATCAGCTCGCGCACGATAAAGCAGACGACGCCGACCGCGGCGATGATCGACAACTGGCCGATCGCGCTCGACTCGAACCATTCTTTCCGCTGCCCTTCCTCGAGCACGAAGGTGAGGCTTGAGAGGCCGATGGCCATCGCCCCGATGCCGAACCAGTCGCCCTTCGCGAGTTCAGCCCACCGCGCGGTCTGCTTCGGCAAAGCGGTCAGCTGGATGAGCGCGGCGATCGGACCCGGGATGAGGTTGAGATAAAAAATATAATGCCAGGACAAGCTGTCGGTCAGCCAGCCGCCGACCGTTGGCCCGAGCGCAGGCGCCAATGTCGCCGTGAGGCCGAAGAGCGTGATGCCGGTCCCCTGCTGCGACTTCGGCAGGCGCGTGCGCACAATGGTGATCGCCGTCGGGATGAGGACGCCGCCCGTAAAACCCTGACCGGCCCTGAAGAGAATCAGCTGCGGCAGCGACGTCGAAAGCGCGCACGCGATCGAGAAGGCGACGAAGAGGCCGGTGTTGACCGAAAGATAGCGGCGCAGGCCAAAGATCGATCCGAGCCAGCCGGTCAACGGGATCACGATGATCTCGGCCATCAGATAGGCGGTCGAAATCCAGCTGCCCTGTTCCCGCGATGCGCCGATTGCGCCTTCGATGTCGGCGAGCGACGAATTGGTGATCTGAATGTCGAGAATGGCGGTGAAGGCGCCGAGAATGGCCCCGGCGACCGCGAGCCAGTCGCGGGCGCTCGCCTTCGTCTCAGCGCCGCTCATCGTCCTCTTTCAGGGCGCTGCGCGTCACGCTTTCGCCGGCGCCGTGATCGGACTGGCCGCGCGTGTCGACTGCCGCTTCGGCCGAGAGGCCCGGCCGTAGACGCTGGAGCAGGAAATCAGCGTCGTCGAGAACGATCTTGACCGGGACGCGCTGCACGATCTTGGTGAAATTGCCGGTCGCGTTTTCCGGCGGCAACAGCGCGAACTGCGCGCCAGTCCCCGGCGCGAAGCTGTCGATGCGGCCGTGAAACACGTGGTCGCCGAATGCGTCGACCGTGAAGGTCGCGGGCTGCCCCTCGGCCATCGCCCCGACCTGCGTCTCCTTGAAGTTGGCGATAAGATAGATCGCCTTGCCCATTGGGACGAGGGTCAGCAGATTGGAGCCGGGCTGCACGAGCTGCCCCTTGCGCAGGGCCCTGTCGCCGACGACGCCGTCGATCGGCGCGCTGATCGTCGTATATTCGAGATTGAGTTTTGCTTGTTCGAGATTGATTTCATATCGCTGCAGGCTGGCGCGCGCCGCGGCGTCGAGCGAGTGCAGGCCCTCCGTCTGTTTCTGCGCGGCGTCATAGGTCGCTTTCGCCTTGTCGAGCGCAGCCTGCTTCTGCAGAAGATCCGACGTCGCTTGATGCGAGCGCTGAATCGTGCCGGCGCCTTTTTGCAGAAGGGCGTCGTAGCGCGTCTGTTCCTCGGTGGCGAAATTGAAAGCGGCCGTCGTCGTGGCGACATCGGCTTTCGCCTCCTCGATCTTCGCCTGCTGCTGGATCAGCGCGGCGGCGACGCCCTCGAGGCTGGCGCGCGCCTTGTCGACATCGGCCTGCGACTGCAGAACAGCCACCCGAAAATCGCGATCGTCGATGCGCGCCAAAACCTGGCCGGCTCTCACCGGCTGATTGTCGCCGACGAAAACCTCCGTGACGAAGCCGCCGACCTTCGGCGCCACCACCACCTTGTCGGCCTGCAAAAAGGCGTTGTCGGTCGTCTCCACGAAGCGGCCGTCCGTCCACCAGCGCCAGCCAAAGCGCCCCGCCGCCGCCAGCGCGAGGAGCAGCGCAAGGGCCAGAAATGCGCGCTTGCGGCGGGATCGGGAAGGCGCTTTTTCGGCGACGGCCGGCGCATCGCCCTTTGCCGGCGGAACCAGTCGGGCCGCGGCCGGAACCTCGCCGCGCAGGCGGACGAGGGCCTCGCCGCCGATGGCGTGTTCGCGCGGCGGGGCGCCGGGCAGAGGAAGAGTGCTTGCGGACAGGTCCATGGATCGGTCATAATGAAACGGAACGGTACCGTTCTATTCTTTCGGGCGGCGATTGGCAAGCGCGTATTTTGGGGCAGACGATGAAAAACGCTCCCGACCATGGCCACGCAGACGGGCGCCGCGCGGATGCGCGCGGCGGGCGCCCGACCAAAGCGGCGGCGGCGGAGCGCGACGAACGCCTGCTTGAAATCGCGGCGCAGATGTTCATGCGCGACGGCTTCGACGCGACGTCGATGGAGCGCCTGGCGGAGACCGCCAAGATCGGCAAAGCGACCCTCTACGCCCGCTATGCCGACAAGAGCCAGTTATTCGCCGATATCCTGCGCCGGCGCATCGTCTTGACCTATGGCCCCCTGGAGGCGGAATTCCTCCAGGGCCTCAGCGGGGGAAGTCTCGAGGATACGCTCTTGATTTTGGCGCGGCGATTCGTCGACCTCTCCCTAAAGCCTTCCTCGATCGCTCTCGGGCGCATTCTCGCGGCCGAGGGAGAGCGCTTCCCCGAACTTGGCAAGCTCGCCGTCGAGGAAGGGTTGAACCGGCAGATCAGGCTCGTCGAGGCCGTGCTCTTGCGGTTTGGCGCCACGCATCGCTACGCGATCGACGACTTGGCGCTGGCGGCGGACCTTTTCCTCAGCATCGTGCTCGGCCGGATTTCGCGCATGGCGTTGCTGGGCGTGCGGATGGAGCCCGATACGCTTGACCGGCGCATCCGCGAAGCCGTGCGGACATTCGTCAGGGGCATCACGCAAGAGGTCGATCAGTCGTCGATTTGACGAGAGTGCGCCAACCTCTTGCATTGTTCTCGGGGCGGTCGAAAATCTTGTCGTACGGTCGTCGCCGGGGGTTCAGCCCGTGTTGCGCAAGCCGGCGGCGATGCCGTTGATCGAGATCAGGATGGATCGCAGGGTCTTGTCGTCGTGCTCGCCCCCCCGCCACCGGCGCAGCAGCTCCACCTGCAGATGGTTCAGCGGCGAAATATAGGGGAAGCGATGGCTGAGCGAGGCGGCGAGCGCCGGATTGTCAGCCAGTCGCGTCGTCGCGCCGGTGATCTCGTTCAGCGCTTTGACGGTGCGCCGCCATTCCTCTTCGAGCGAGGCGAAGACGGCGCGCGCGAGGTCCTGGTCCGGAACCAGCTCGGAGTAGCGTTGCGCGAGATGCATGTCGGCCTTGGCGAGCACCATGTCCATGTTCGATAAAAGGGCTTGGAAGAACGGCCATTCGGCGCTCATGCGCCGCAGCAGCGCCATGCGCTCCTTCGGCGCCGCCGCGACAAAAGCGTCGACCGCCGAACCGAAGCCGAACCAGCCCGGCAGATTGAGGCGCGCCTGACCCCAGGAAAAGCTCCAGGGAATGGCGCGCAGATCCTCGATGCGCCGCGTCGAGCGGCGCGAGGCCGGACGCGAGCCGATATTGAGTTCGGCGATTTCGGCGATCGGCGTCGCGGTGAAGAAGTAATCGACGAAGCGGGGATTGTCGTAGATCACCGCCCGGAACGCTTTCATGCTGGCCTCTGAAAGCGCCGCCGCCGCGTCGAGAAACGCCGCGGGCGCGGCGCCCGACGACGGAAGCAAGGTCGCCTCCAGCGTCGCCGCGACAAGGGCTTCGAGATTGAGCAGGCCAATTTCGGGGTTGGCGTATTTCGAGGAGATCACCTCGCCCTGTTCGGTCAGCCGGATCTGCCCTTCGACCGTCCCCGGCGGCTGCGCGAGGATCGCTTGATAGCTCGGGCCGCCGCCGCGCCCGACCGTGCCGCCGCGGCCGTGGAACAGCCGCAGCGCTATGCCGTCCAGCCCGGCGAACAATCCGGCGAGCGCCGTCGACGCGCGATAGAGCTCCCAATTGCTGGTGAAGAAGCCGCCGTCCTTGTTGCTGTCGGAATAGCCGAGCATGATTTCCTGCTCGGCGCCCGAGCCGCGCACGAGATCGGCGACGCCGGGCAAGGCGTAAAATTCGCGCATGATCGCTTCGGCGTTGCGCAGATCCTCGATCGTCTCGAACAGGGGGACGACCATCAGTTCGACGGAAGAGCCGGCGTCGCCGAGCGCGCCATGCATCATGCCGCATTCTTTCTGCAGCACGAGCACTTCGAGCAGATCGCTGACCGTCTCCGTATGGCTGATGATGTAGTGCACCACCGCGGGTCTGCCGAAGGATTTGCGGACGTCCCGCGCGGCCTCGAAGATGTCGAGTTCTTCCTCCGTGCGCGGCCCGTAGACGACGCCTGGAACCCGCAGCGGGCGGGGATCGCGCAGGAGGGCCAGCAGCAGCTTCCGCCGGCCCTCTTCATCGAGCGCGCTGTAATCTGCCGAGACGCGCGCGACCGACAGCAGCTCTTTCAGCGTCTCCTCGTGCCGGTCGGAACTCTGGCGCAGATCGACCGAGGCGAGGTGGAAGCCGAACACGTCGACGGCGCGGCGCAGCGGCGCGAGTCGGGCCGGAACGAGCGCGGCGCCATGGTTGGCGCGAAGCGAGCCCTCGATGATCGCGAGATCGGCCTCCAGTTCGCCGGCGTCGATATAGGGTTCGCCCGGCGCGACGGCGTGGCGCAAGGCTTCGCCGCCGGTCAGCATGACGAGGGTCGAGGCCAGCCGCGAGTAGACGCCGGCGAGCGCGCGCCGATAGGGTTCGTCCTCGCGATGAGGGTTTTCATCGCCCGATCGATCGGCGAGGGCCTCAAGCTCCGGCGTGGAGCCGACGAGTTTGCGCGAGATCGACAGCTCGCCGCCGAGCTGATGCACCTCCGTCAGATAGTAACGCAGCGCGGTCTCGCACTGGCGCCGCAGGGCAAGCTCCAGCGTATCGGCGTTGATGTTCGGGTTGCCGTCGCGATCGCCGCCGATCCAGGACCCCATGCGGAAGAAACTGCCGATCCGTTCGCCTGGAAGATGCTCCTCGAGTTCGGCGTAGAGGCGCGGAATCTGGCGCAGGAACGTCATCTGGTAGAAGCTCAGCGCGTTCTCGATCTCGTCGCGGACCGAGAGGCGCGCATAGCGCAGAAGCCGGGTCTGCCACAATTGCGCGATGCGGGCGCGAAGCATGATTTCATTCTGCTTGCGTTCGCGCTCGCCCTTGAGGGTTTCGCGGGCGAACAGAAGCTGCGCGATCGAACGTTCGGCCTCGAGCAGGCTTCTGCGCTGAACCTCCGTCGGATGCGCGGTGAGCACGGGCGAAATCATGCTGCGCGCCAGCGCGTCGGCGACAGTCCGCGGCGCGATCTTTGCGCCGGCCAGCCGCTCGAACGTCCCGGCGAGGGTGCCGCCTTCGTGGCGGTGCGGCTCTTTCTCGGCCAGCGCCGCCCGGGTTCGAATATTGTGCCGGTCCTCGGCGATATTGGCGAGATGGGCGAAATAGCTGAAGGCGCGGATGACCGCCATGGTCTTTTCCGAGGTCAGGCCGCGCAGCAGCGCGTCGAGCTTATGGCCCGCCTCCGGATCGGAGCCGCGCTGAAAGGCGACGCTAAGGCGCCGGATGGTCTCGATCCGCGCGAATGTTTCCTCGCCCTCCTGTTCGCGGATGGTGTCGCCGAGCAGCTGGCCGAGCAGACGGATGTCGTCGATCAGCGGACGCTCGATGATCGAGGCGCTTGCCGGCTGTGCAGGGTCGAGAGATTTCGTCATCAATGCCTCTTTGGGATCGAGCTTGGCGGGTTCTTGGGCGGTTGCCTGCCGGTTTCCTGGGCGGGACAGCGGCGCGACGTCTTTGGGCGTTTTGGCGCGAAAGGCTGTCGCAGCAAATACCGCGCCAGTCGAGGCGGGAAAACGCCTATGCCCTCGATGGGCCGGGACGGTCGATTGACAAAAGCCGGGATCGTCCGAATATCAGTTTCAAACAAGAAAAGCCAATCTGCAGCCGGGCCGCCTGGGTCGGAGGTCGGGGCCAGATGGAGGCGACGCCATCATGACAGAACACCTCCCGAAGGCCGCTGCCGGACCGCGCTCGATCGCCCTCATAGGTCCTCAAGGGGCCGGCAAATCAACATTGTTCGAAGCCCTTCTGGCGGCGGCGGGCTCGCCGGCGAAACGACAGGCCGAGACGCGCGGCCGGGCAGGCGGGGCGGAGGCGAGGCTTGGCCATTGCTCCTTCCTCAACGAGCGCTGGTCGATCATCGATTGCCCCGGATCGGTCGAATTCTCATACGAGACCGAGGCCGCGCTGATGGCGGTCGATCTCGCCGTCGTGGTCTGCGAACCGGCGACCGAGCGTGTCTCCAACCTGCCGCTGTTGCTGAAAACGCTCGAAGAGCGCGGTCTGCCTCATCTCATCTTCATCAATAAGATCGATACGCTGGCGGGGTCGTTCCACGACGCCATCGCGGCGCTGCAGGCGCATTCGGCGCGTCCACTGTTGCCGCGTCAGCTTCCGATCCGCGCCGGCGACGCCGTCATCGGCTATGTCGATGTCGTGACCGAGCGGGCCTTCCGCTATGGCGAGCAGCAAAAGGTCGAGCCGATCGAACTGCCGCCGCAAATGCGCGAAACGGAGAAGGAGGCGCTGACCGGGCTGACCGAGACGCTGGCGGACCAGGATGACGAATTGATGGAGAAGCTGCTCGACGACGTGACGCCGACGCCGGACGAACTCTACCAGCACCTGCGCAAGGATCAGGCGAAAGGCTCCATCGTCGAAGTGCTGATCGGGTCGGCGAGCCGGGGCCAGGGCGTCTGGCGCCTGTGGAAGGCGTTGCGCCACGATGTGCCCGAGGCGTCCGAAACGGCGCAGCGCCGCGGCGTCCCGGACGGGGATCAGCCGGCGGTCCAGATCTTCAAGACCGTGCAAGCGGGCAAGCTCAGTTACGGCCGCGTCTGGCGCGGCCCGCTGCGCGACGGCGCAACGCTGGATAGCGTTCGCATCGGCGGCATCCACCGCTTCGCCGGGACGGAATCCGTGCGGGCCTCAGAAGCCGGCGCCGGCGAACTCGTCGCGCTCGGCCGGCTCGACGGCGTTGCGACCGGCGCGTTTCTCGGCGCCGCCGCGCCGGAGCCCTTCCCGGAACCGCCGTCGCCGGTCTATGAGCTCGCCATTACGACGATGGATCGAAAGGACGACGTCAAGCTTTCAGCGGCCCTGCACAAGCTCGTGCAGGACGATCCTTCGCTCAGCGTCGAACACAGGATCGAGACCGGCGAGACGGTGCTGAGAGGCCAGGGCGAAATCCACCTCAACAGCGCGATCGAACGTCTGTCATCAGCCTATAACGTCCAGGTGGCGGCGAGCGCGCCCAAGATCGCCTACAAGGAGACGATCAGGCATGCCGTCTCGCAGCATGGCCGCGTGAAGCGCCAGACCGGGGGCCATGGCCAATTCGCCGACGTGAAGCTGGAGATCGAGCCGCGCCCGCGCGGCTCCGGGTTCCTGTTCACGGACAAGATCGTCGGCGGCTCGGTCCCGCGAAACTATATTCCGGCCGTGCGCGAAGCGGCCGAGGAAGCGATGCAGAAAGGCCCCCTCGGCTATCCCGTCGTCGATGTGGGGGTCACTCTTGTCGATGGCGGATTCCATGCCGTCGACAGCTCCGACATGGCGTTCAGGAGCGCGACGCGCGCCGCCATCGCCGAAGGGTTGGCCAAGGCCGAGCCTGTTTTGCTGGAGCCCGTCGATCATGTCACCGTCAGCGTGCCGAACGCCTTCACCGCGGCGGCCCAGCGCTTGCTGAGCGGGCGCCGCGGCCAGATCATGGGCTATGCCGAAAAGCCCGGCTGGCCCGGCTGGGACGACGTCGAAGCGCTGGCGCCAGCGGCCGAGCTTCATGACCTCATCATGGATCTGAGATCCGATACGATGGGGCTCGGCGCCTTCCGCCGCCGCTTCGATCATCTCTCCGAGGCGCGCCGATAAATCGACGCGCGCAGGGAGCCTTTCGCCTCAATCGCCTTCATCGACCACTTCGGTCGCAGGCCGATCGTCGCCTTCGGCATGCTCGATCTTCCAGTTCCCGGTCCGGGTTTCATATTCGATCTCTTCGGTCTTTCCGGGCGTGCGCTGCTCCGCGGCCGCGCGCTGCGCGGCCTTTACCGCCGCGTCATGGCTCGGGAAGGTCTCGGAGAAAACGCCATCGACCGTATAGGCCCAGCCTCCGTCGTGCTCGACCACGTGATAGGCGACGATAGCCATGTCGTTGCTCCTTCTTGAGAGCGGCGCGGGATCATGGTTGCTAACATGCATTCGATCCGGACTCAATTGACGGCCGGGCGCACGCGAGCAACGAAAAGAGTCGCGGTCGTTTGGCCCGCATACCCCTCGCCGATCCGGACGGCGCAGCCTATATGGGGTGAAATGTCCTTGAAATGGTCCCAAAAAGGCAAGCGATGAACAGAAATCTCCAGCCGATCGCCGAGTCTCTCAAGCGCAATGGATTCGCTTTCGCGGAGGCCGAGGCGATGCAGCGCGTCCTCGGCGAGGCGGGCCTTGCCGATTGGGAGAGTTTCGCAAAAAGCTGGAACGATCTCGGCATCGATTCATATATGGCCGACGGGGGACGCTACCGGCGCCGCCGTCACGCGGCTTTCGCGGCCTCAAGCGATGGCGTCGCGCGAAAGCCGCATCAGCCGCATTATCAGAGCCGTGACTACAACCCGTTGAACGGCGGCATCGAGCGGTGGTTCGCGCCGGTCACCGAAGCCATCGGCGCCCACCCCGCGATGGGGGCGATTCTGCGGACATGCTTCGATCTCTTCGACGGCCTGACGCCGCAAGGCACAAGGCCGCCGGTCTGGCATGTCGAGACCCACCAGTTCCGCATCGAGGCCAAGGCGGGCGCGGAAGGGCGCCCGACGCCCGAAGGGCTCCACCAGGACGGCGTCGACTGGGTGCTGGTCCTTTTGATCGCGCGGGAGAACGTCGCGAGCGGCATGACCTCGATCCACGATCTCGCCAAGCGGAATATCGGCAATTTCACCCTGACCCGGCCGTTCGACGCCGCATTTGTCGATGATTCGCGCGTGTCGCACGGCGTGACGCCCGTCGAGCCCCTGGATCCTGCGCGCCCCGCCTACCGGGACGTGCTGGTCGTGACCTTCCGGCGGTGAATTAACCAACAATCGTTTCGAGCGGGATGCGGGCGCGGACACGGGTCACACCCGCTCCTTCCGGGGCGCGTTTGCGACGATGCCGCAAAGATTGTCGTTGAGCAGCGCCGCGGCCGCGTTGAACGCCGCCATTTTGGGCGCGATCGTTGCGCCAAGGCCAGCGGCCTCCTTCGCGCCGATCGCCTTTTCGAGGCTCTCCCTGTACTCGGGAATCTGCTCCCATTCGCCGACCGCGCTCGATTCGATCTCCGTGTGGAACTGGAGGCCGTAGGCATGCTGGCCGAAGCGAATCGCCTGCGCGGGGCAGGCCGAATTGCCGGCCAGAATCCGCGCGCCCTCGGGAAGCCGCGTCACTTCCGCGCCATGCCATTGAAAGGTCTCGAAGCCCTCCGCAAATCCCTGGAACAGCGGATCGACCTGACCCTCCGGCGTCAGGTCGACGCGCGCGAGGCCAACTTCGGGGCGCCCCATCAAGCCGACTTCGCCGCCGAGCGCGGCGGCCAGCAATTGATGGCCAAAGCAAACCCCGAAATAGGGCCGGCCCAGATCGCGCACCCAGTGCCGGATAGCGGCCTTTTCGCGGACGAGCCACGGATAGGCTTTCTCTTGCCAGACATCCATGGGGCCGCCCATGACGACCAGAAGGTCGAAGCCGTCGAGGGTCGGAATCGCCTCGCCGGCGTCGAGTTCGACAGCGCGCCAGTCATGCCGGGCCTGCGTCCAGAAGGTCCGGAAAATGCCAGGGTGCTCGACGGCGACGTGCTGAAAAACCAGAATGCGCATCATGGAAGCCTCGAAGCAAAACGCGGGCCGCGGCCATATTCAAGAGAATTCATTTATATTCAAGAGAAAATTACCAATTCATCAGGGCAAGACAGCGCGCGGTTGCATGGCGCGCCTGATGCATGATCAATCGGGTCCAGCGGGGTCAAGAGTGGCAATGGGAAAAATCGCGGCGCTCTATCGCTACCCCGTCAAGGGCTTCAATGCGCAGCCGCTGTCGGAAGTCGCAATCGAGGCGGAGGCCGGATTCCCGAAGGATCGATTTTACGCGTTCAGCCGGGGCGAGCTTCCGCCCGATTATTATGCGCAGGCGCGCCCGAAAACCGAGTTTTTGATGCTCTTGCGCGATGAGCGGCTGGCGGCGCTCGATGCAAGGTTTGAAGACGCGGGCGATGATCGCCTGTCGCTCTTCAGCGCCGGAAAGCTCCTCTTCGAAGGCTCTCTCACCGAAGCCTCCGACGTCGCGCGTCTCGAAGACTTCATCGCGGCCTATATGGCGCCCTACATGCGCGACCAAGCGCCGGGCAAGCCGAAATTGCTGCGGTTCCCGGGGCGCCAGTTCACCGATGTCGCGGGGCGGGGCGAATCGATGATGCGCGCGGTGTCGCTCATCAATCTGAAGTCGGTCCGCGCGCTCGAAGAGGCGATCGGAGCGCCGCTCGATCCGCTGCGCTTTCGCGCCAACATCTATTTCGAAGGGGAGCGGGCCTTCGAGGAGTTCGACTGGATTGGCAAGCCGGTCAGCATCGGCTCGGCTGGCGCCCTCGCCGCATTGCGCACCCAGCGCTGCGGCGCGACCAACGTCAATCCGGCGACGGCGGCGCGGGACGCCAATGTTCCGGCAGCGCTGGTTCGCGCCTTCAATCATCCGGACATGGGCATTTACGTCGAGATGAAAGAGAGCGGGACGATCGCGCTCGGCGACGCTGTCGCGTGCGCGTAGTCGATGCGCTGCTTGCGGATCGCGACACGCGAACGCCGCATCTATCGTCCCGCGGAGAGCGCGGATATGATCGCGGTCCCACCGCGACATCCAGCATTTGACGGAGGGCGAAGCCATCCCCGACGCATCCCCGCACACGCACTCGGACTCCTGGCCGGATCTTCCCTATGCGGCATGGCGCGACACCTGCGAAACGCTTCACCTCATGACGCAAATCGTCGGCAAGATCAGGTTGGCGCGCACGCCCTGGCTCAATCATTCGTGGCACGTCACGCTCTACGTCTCGCCGCGCGGGCTGGCGACTTCGCCGATTCCAGACGGCGAACGCAGCTTCGAGATCGCGTTCGACTTCATCGCGCATCGGCTGCTCGTTGAGACGAGCGATGGCCAAAGCTGGCGCATGCAACTTCGGCCCACGCCAATCGCGGATTTTTACGCGGCCGTCATCGAGGGTCTCGCTTGTTTGGGCATTGAAGTTGCGATCGACCAGACGCCCAATGAATTGCCAGATCCCATCCGCTTCAGCGAAGACCGGGTCCAGGCCGCCTATGACGCCGAATATGCGCATCGGCATTGGAAGGCGCTCATGCAGATCGATCGCGTGTTCAAATTGTTCCGCACCGGCTTCATCGGCAAGTGCAGTCCGGTTCATTTTTTCTGGGGCAGCTTCGATTTCGCCGTGACGCGGTTCTCCGGACGGCGCGCGCCGCTGCATCCGGGCGGCGTTCCACATCTGCCCGACGCGGTCGTTCGCGAGGCCTATTCGCATGAGGTGAGCAGCGCGGGCTTCTGGCCGGGCGGCGGCGGGATCGACTATCCGGCCTTTTATTCCTACGCCTATCCGGCGCCGCGCGGTTTCGCATCAGTTGCGGTTCAGCCGAAAGGCGCATTCTTCAGCGAGGCCTTGCAGGAATTCATTCTGCCCTACGACGCCGTGCGGACCGCGGATTCGCCCGACGCGGCGCTGCTCCAATTCCTGCAAAGCACCTATGACGCGGCGGCCGATCGCGCCGGATGGGATCGCGCGGCGCTTGAATGCGCGCTGGGACAATTAGATCGGCCGCGAGTCGTCTCCGCGCCAGGCTGAAGGCGGCGCGCGGCGGTCTTTTTGCAGCCGTCCGGGCGCAGAATGGGTGGGCGATGCGATCGCTCCCATATATCGATTGGAGCGCCGGCGCCCCGCCGCGTGGAATGGACCCGCATGATCAGTATTTTCGAATTGTTCAAGATCGGCATCGGGCCGTCCTCCTCGCACACCATCGGACCCATGAAAGCGGCGGGCGCCTTCGTGCGCTCTCTCGCCAGGGCTGGCCTTCTTGGCCGGACCGCGCGCGTGCGGGTCGATCTTTACGGCTCGCTCGCCTGGACCGGGCGCGGCCATTCGACCGACAAGGCCGTGATCCTCGGCCTGGCCGGCGAAAAGCCCGAGACGGTCGATCCCGACCGCGCCGACGAACTCGTTGCGGCGATCGAAAAAAACCACGCCCTGCCGCTCGGCGGCAAGGCTCCCGTCGCCTTCCACGCCGAACGCGACATCGTTTTCGATCGCTTGAGCAAGGCGCCGCATCATCCAAATACGCTGCGCTTCACCGCCTTCGACCGCGCCGGCGAAACGCTCATCGAGGAGCGCTGGTGCTCGATCGGCGGCGGCTTCATCGTCCCCGAGGCCGATCTCGCGCACCCGCCCGCCGCTGAGGCGCTCGAGGTTCCCTATCCATTCGCCAACGCCGCCGAACTGCTCGATGCAGGCGCCGCCACGGGTCTTGGCATCGCCGAAATCGTCTACGCCAATGAATGCGCCCTGCGGCCGAAGGCGGAGGTCGAGCGCCATCTTTCCGCGATCATCGAGGCCATGATGGGCTGCATCGATCGCGGCCTGCGCTTTGATGGGGAGTTGCCGGGCGGCCTTCGCGTGCGCCGCCGCGCCAAAAAGCTGCTCGCCCGCTTCGAAGCGGACAGGCTGAACAATGCGCGCCCGCCCCATGAGATCATGGACCGGCTCAGCCTCTTCGCTATCGCGGTCAACGAAGAGAACGCCGCCGGCGGGCGCGTCGTGACGGCGCCGACCAATGGCGCGGCTGGCGTCGCGCCCTCTGTGTTGCGCTATTACCGCGACTATTGTCCGGGCGCGTCGGACGCGGGCATGCGCACGTTCCTCCTGACGGCGACCGCGGTCGGCGCGCTGTTCAAGATGAACGCCTCGATCTCCGGCGCCGAGGTCGGCTGTCAGGGCGAAGTCGGCGTCGCCTGCTCCATGGCCGCCGCGGGCCTTGCCGCCGCGCTCGGCGGGACCAACGAGCAGATCGAAAACGCCGCCGAGATCGGCATGGAGCACCATCTCGGCATGACCTGCGATCCGATCGGCGGCCTCGTCCAGATCCCCTGCATCGAGCGCAACGCCTTCGGCGCAGTGAAGGCGGTCAACGCCGCCTCCCTTGCGCTCAACGGCGATGGCGTCCATCGCGTCTCGCTCGATCAGGTGATCGCGACCATGTATCAGACCGGCGCCGACATGCAGTCGAAGTACAAGGAGACCTCGCTCGGCGGCCTCGCCGTCAATTTCACCGAGTGCTGACCGTGGTGGGCGAGCGCGCCGAAAACGCGTTGCTGACGCTGCTGGAGAGTCGCCGCTCCGCAGGCGTCGGCCTCATCGGCGAGCCGGGGCCGAGCGAGGCCGAGCTTCGCCGAATGCTTGCCTACGCCTGCCGCGCGCCGGACCACGGCGCGCTTGAACCCTGGCGCTTTATCGTGATCGAAGGCGACGGGCGCCGCCGCGCGGGCGAACTGCTGAGCGCGTGCTACGTGATCGAGAACGCGGCTATGGAGCCGTCCAGGCTGGCGAAATTCACGGCGGTCATGGCGCGGGTCTTCCTGGCCGCGCCGGTCGTCGTGATCGTCGTCAGCCGGCCGGATCGGAGCGCCAGAATACCGGTCTTCGAACAGGAACTGTCGGCCGGCGCCGTCTGCATGAATCTACTGACGGCGGCGCACGCCATGGGCTTCGCGGCGAATTGGGTGACGGGATTTGCCGCCCAAAGCGAAGGCGCGCGCGAGGTTCTTGGCGTCGCTGCCGGCGAAAAGATCGCCGGCATCATTCACGTTGGGACGGCGCTGGAGACGCCCGCCGAGCGCAGGCGCCCCAACCTCGACGCCATCACGACGAGGTGGGGCGCCAGCGAACGCCCTTAATGCAGCAGTTCGGGCGGCACTTTTCCGCCGTTCTCGGCGAGCTTGGCGATGACCTGCTTGCTCAGCCAGATATTCAGGGTCGCGCTGTCGTTCGCATCGCCCGTATAGTGCAACTCCTTGGCGAGATCCTTGCGCGCCGAAAGGCTGCTGTCGATATCGAGCGCTTTCAAGAGATCGACGATGGAGCGGCGCCAGTCGAGCCTCTCATGGTGCTTTGCTTGGTGCTTGGCGACGAGGTCGTCCAGAATAGCAGTGACGTCGACGCCTTGCACCGAGGCGGTGGCGGCGGGCGCCGCCGTCGGCGTCGGCGCGGCGGGCTTCGGGGCGCTGGCGGGCGCGGGCGCTGCGGGGGCGGCGCCAGGCGAGGGGGCGGCGGCTGGAGAAGCGCCAGTCGCGGCAGGCGCGGCCGGGGCCTCCGCGGCATGGGCTTTGGAGTGGCCAAACAGCTTTGATGCGATATCGCCGAAGATGCTCATGTCAGGTTCCCTTCGATTGAAGCGGGAGTTGGTTAATCACCAAAATGAGTTCTGGAAGCGCTTTGCGCGATGTTCCGCCAACGCGGCGCGCGCCGGCGGGCGGGCGCCGGCAGGATGGACGAAAGGCGGCGACTGGTCCAGCGTTCGGCGCCGCGTTGCGGGAACAGCTTTCAGTTTGGGATGGAATGGCTGGGAAACCGGCTGGAACGGCTGGAATTTTCCCCTCGTTTGGGGGTCAGACGCGGCAGTCGGACGCCTGATGCGCTTCCGCCAGGCCTCTGGCGAGCCAGCTGTCGAGGAAGGCGCTGGACCAGCGCGCGATGGCGCGGTCGTGCCGGAACCAGCCCTCGAAGTGGCGATGCAGCGGGCGCGCGCCGGGACAATCGAGCCGCTCGCTGGAGCGCGCCGACCAGCGGCAGATCATCGGCAGGGTCACCTCGGGGTGAAACTGAAGCCCGAAGGCCGCGGGGCCGTAGCGGAACGCCTGGGCCTCGAAATCGCGACCTTTCGCGAGGAGGACGGCGCCATTTGGTAGGTCGAACCCCTCGCGGTGCCACTGGTAGACCCTGTCGGGAAAGCGGCAGTCGCAGACCTGATGGCCGTGCTCGGTCGGGTCGATCGGGTAATAGCCGACTTCGACGCGTCCTTCAGGATGCGGACAGACCCGATGGCCAAGGTGGCGGGCGAGCATTTGCGCGCCGAGGCAGATGCCGAGAAACGGTTTCTTTTCCTTGAGCGGAACGCCAATCCAGTCGATCTCGCGGCGGATCCAGTCATCTTCGTCATTGGCGCTCATGGGGCCGCCGAAGATGATGACGCCGACGTGGTCGGCGACGGTCTTCGGCAGCGGATCGCCAAAGGCCGGGCGGCGGATGTCGAGATCGAACGCGGCGCCGCGCAGAAGCCGGCCGATCCGGCCCGGCGTCGAACATTGCTGGTGCAGGATGATCAGAACCCTGCGTGACGATCTCTCTGTTGTCGGCATCGCTCGCAAATCAGGCGCGAATCAGCATCAAAGGCGCTTTTGCTGCATTCGCGAAATCAACGTCAAGAGTATGGACTTTGGAAAAAAGGGCAAGAGCGCTGACCCAATTTTATTGAATGGGCCGGGAATGATCTCGAGTTGCCCCGCCATCAGGCCCCGGTAGCCGGCCTCCGCCACCTCCATCGAACTCGTCATCGGAAGCTTGTCCAGCATAACCTCCGGCCCGAACCCGGCGCGCTCCTGAAATCCGGACGGGGTCGCGCCTGGACAGAGAGCCGACACTACTACCGAATCCTTGCGCAATTCCTGCGCCAGCCCGAGCGAATACGAAAGAACGAAGGCTTTCGAGGCGTAGTAGACGGTCATGCCCGGGCCGCCGGGAAAAAACGCGGCGATCGAGGCGACGTTGAGGATTTTGCCGCGCGTCGCGCGGATCGAAGGCAAAAACCGCAAAGTGATCTCGACGAGAGAGCGGATGTTGAGATCGACGATGGCGAGCTGCTCGGCCGGGTTCAGCTGGGCGACGTCGCCGATGAGGCCAAAACCGGCATTGTTGGCGAGAATGTCGGGCGCCGCGTTTGCAGCCTCCAATCCGGCCGCGAGAGCGTCGGTCGACCCCGGGCTCGTCAGATCGAGGGGCAGCAGCAGGGGTCGGCGCCGGCCGGACGCCTCGATCTCATCGGCGAGCAGGGCGAGCTTATCGGCGCTGCGCGCGACAAGGGCGAGATCATGGCCCTCCCGCGCGAAGACGCGGGCCAGGTCCGCGCCGATTCCGCCTGAGGCGCCGGTGATCAAGGTCACGCGGCGTTGTTCCGGCTCTTGTCCAGTCTCTTGCGCCATGGTTAGCCCTTTGCTGTTGCAGGCGGGAACTCGCCGCCCCTGCGCCCAGTGCGCCTGCGAATTTAATCTTCGCCCGCGTCCGGCGCGCCCCAGGGACCGTTTCGTCCCGCGCCGGAACGAAGTTCGTCGCCGACGCGCTGGCGCAGAAGGACGCGGTCGCGCGTGGACACGCCAAGCAATTCAGCGACGCGCCAGACCGTATTTTCCTCGAACTCGTGGATTTCGCCATCGGCGAAGGCAATGTCCCACATCATTTCGACGACCTTGAGCCTGCCGTCCTCGTCGAGGGCGCGCTTCAGCACGCTCGTGAACTGGTAGAAATCGACCGCATCGCGGTCGCTCTCTTCGGCCTTTTCGATGAGGCGCGCGGTCGCGGCGTCGTCGAGGCCAAAGCGCTCCTCGATCACCGTCTTCAGACGCCGCCTTTCCGCGTCATCCGTCTCGCCGTCGGCGGCGGCGACATGCACGAGGAGCGCGGCGGCGGCGAGCCGGTAATCATCCTCAGCGAAGGATTTTTCGGCCGAGTCCGCGCCCGCAAGTTCGGCGATAAAGCTCTTCAACGCATCGAACATCAAATATCTCCCGGACCCGCCTCAGGCCCGCGCAAAGGATCGGCTCGCCGCCGCTGCGTCCAATAAGGGTCAGCGCAGCAAAAGGCAGGTGCGATAGCCTTCCGGCCGATGATAGCTCCTGTATGAACCGCGCACCCAGGCGCGGCATTGCGCGTTCGTCGGGAAGCAGACGTATTCGTCGCGCCAGTCGATCAAGGTCCGCCCGAACGCGTCGAAATAGGGGCGCCCGCCCGAGAAATGTCCGAGATAGACGGCGGGCCAAGGCAATGTTTCGGCGGTCTCTCTGGACGGGACCCAGAACGGCTGACCGATTGAGCAGGCGACGCCGCCTTCCGGCGCTGTCGGCGGCGGCCCTTCGGCGATGTCCGCCGCCCACGCGGGGGAAGAGAGACCAAAGGCGCTTCCCAGCGCGAGGCCGCAGGCGAGGACGAGAGCCCAAAGGCAAATGACGTGGGGAGCGCTCTCGCGCACTTCTGCTTCGCCGCGGCCAGCACTTAGGATCATCGCGCCATCCCTTCGATTTCGACTGCGAACGGTTGAGAGAAAGCGATGTCTCCCGACGCGAAAGCTGCCCAACCTTTGCCTACAAAAGAGCCCGATCGCAAGCTTCAATGCCTTCCATCGCGCGGGCGCCGCGTCTAGCCGGTCGCGCATAGCAGATTTCCCTCGGCGCGGAAAAGCCCTAGAGAAGGCTGCGCGATGTTCAGCGCCCGCCACGCGCGGCGCCTCGCTCGCGATCCCGCGTTCGCCGCCCTTCCTCTGGAACCCTGATGAAGTTCACGCTTTCCTGGCTGAAGAACCATATCGAAACCGACGCTTCGCTGAGCGAGGTGGTCGATGCGCTGACCCGGATCGGCCTTGAGGTCGAAGCGGTCCAGGATCCGGCCGCCGCACTTAAGGATTTCGTCATCGCCGCCATCGTCGAGGCAAAGCCGCATCCCAATGCCGACCGACTCCAGGTTTGTCGCGTCGACGCCGGATCCGGCGCGCTGGTGCAGGTCGTCTGCGGCGCGGCCAATGCGCGGGCGGGGCTAAAAACCGTCTTTGCGCCGCCGGGCGCGGTTATCCCGGCGAGCAAGCAAACGCTCGGCAAGGGAGTCATTCGCGGCGTCGAATCGGGCGGCATGCTCTGTTCGGCGGCCGAACTCGGGCTCTCCGAGGAGCGCGAGGGCATTCTGGAGCTGCCGGAGGACGCCCCCGTCGGCCACGCCTTTGCGCCCTTTGCCGGCCTCGCCGACCGGGTCATCGACATCAACCTGCTGCCGAATCGTCCTGACGCCATGGGCGTCGAGGGCATCGCTCGAGATCTCGCCGCCGCCGGGCTCGGCCGGTTCAAGGGGCGCGTCATCGCGCCGGTCGCGGGCGCCTTTCCCTGCCCTGTGACGCCGCGCCTCGACCTTTCCCGCGAGGACGCCCATCTCGCCCCGGCCTTCGCGCTGCGCCTCGTGCGCGGCGTCAAGAACGGTCCAAGCCCGTCCTGGCTGCAAAAGCGGCTCGCCGCGATTGGCCTGCGGCCCATCAACGCCCTCGTCGACATCACCAATTATTTGAGCTTCGATCGCGCCCGTCCGCTGCATGTGTTCGACGCCGGCAAAGTGCGCGGCGATCTCGCGGTCCGGCGCGCGCGGCGAGGGGAGAGCCTCGAAGCGCTCGATGGGCGCACCTATGCGCTGGACGACGAAATGGTCGTCATCGCCGACGACGCCGGCGCGCAGTCGCTGGCCGGCGTCATGGGCGGGGCCGCCTCCGGCTGCGACGAAGCGACGACGGACGTCCTGATCGAATCGGCGCTCTGGGACCCGGCGAACATCGCCCGCAGCGGCCGCAAGCTTGGGATCAATTCGGATGCGCGCTACCGTTTCGAGCGCGGCGTCGATCCGGCCTTCACATTGCCCGGTCTCGAACTCGCCACCGCGCTAGTCCTTGATTTCTGCGGCGGCGCGCCCTCGCAAATCGCGCTCGCCGGCAAGATCCCTGAGCCGGACAAGCGAATCGTCTTCGTCCTCAGCGAAGTCGCCCGCCTGACCGGGCTCGAACTCGAGCCTTCTGAAATGGCCGGGATCCTTGAACATCTCGGCTTCGAGCTTGGCCGCTCCCCCGGCAACAGCGATCGCTTCGTGGTCAAGGTTCCCTCCTGGCGCCCCGATATTGAGGGAAAAGCCGATCTCGTCGAGGAGATCGTGCGGATCGCCGGTCTTGATCGCGTGCCGGCGCGGCCCTTCCCGCGCGAACATGAGGGCGTGCCGGCGCCGGTTCTGACCCTTCTGCAAAGACGCGTCGGCACGGCCAAACGGGCGCTGGCGGCCTCGGGCCTCATCGAGGCGGTGACCTGGTCCTTCATCTCGAACGCCCGCGCCCGCGCGTTCGGCGGCGGCGAGGCGGCCCTGACGCTCGCGAACCCCATATCCGCCGACCTCTCCGACATGCGGCCAAGCCTGCTGCCCGGGCTGATCGCGGCGGCGCAGCGCAACGCCGACCGCGGCCACGGCGACGTCGCCTTGTTCGAGGTCGGCCAGATTTTCCTCGGCGCCGGCGAGGGCGATCAGAAAATCGCCGCCGCCGCCATTCGTCAGGGTTCGGCCAAATCGAGCGGGGCGGGACGCCATTGGTCGGGCGGAAACGCGGCCGTCGACGTGTTCGACGCCAAGGCTGACCTCCTGGAGGTGCTTTCAGCGCTCGGCGCGCCCAGCACCGGCCTGCAGATCGTCCCCGGCGGCCCGCCCTGGTTGCATCCCGGCCGTTCGGCGCTCGTCCAATTCGGGCCAAAAAACAAAATCGGCGCTTTTGGCGAAATTCATCCGCGCGCTTTGGCCGCGATTGGGGCGGCAGGCCCGCTGGTCGGCTTCGAAATCATCCTAAATGACATACCAGTGACAAAATCGAAGGCGACAAAAGCCAAACCAAAGGTTGAACTCTCCGAGTTCATGCCTGTGCAACGCGACTTCGCCTTCGTGGTCGACCGGTCCGTTCTTGCCGGCGACGTCGTGAAGGCGGCGCTCAGCGGCGACCGGACGGTTCTGACCGACGCGGAGGTTTTCGACGTGTACGAAGGCGCCGGGATAGCCGAAGGCAAGAAATCTGTCGCAATCTCAGTCACTTTGCAGCCCCGCGACAGGACCCTGACCGATGCGGAGATCGACGGCGTCGCGACGCGGATCGTCGCGGCGGTGATGCAAAAGACGGGCGCGACCTTGAGAGGATAGGGCTTTGCGATATTTTCCAACGACACTGTTCGCGGCAGGCTTCGCCTTCGCGCTGGCCGCGCCGGCGGTAGCCGCGCCGAACTCGATCAACGATTGTGAGAAAATCGAGGCGGCCGACGCCTATAATCAGTGCCTCGCCTCCTTCGGCCCGGTCGCCCATACCCATGGCGCATCGGCGAAGGATTTCGGCGGCGATGGAGTTGGCGGCGACGGCGCCGATGTCGTCGAGACCGCTAATCCAGAGGCCTCGGTTCCGCCGCAGGAGCAGCACGCCGCGCACGGGCGCCATTCCCACGGGCATTGGGCGCACCACGCCCACCACCAATATTACGGCCACAATTATAGCGGCCATCATGGCCACAGCAGCGCCCACGAAACGCACGGCAAAGCCAAGAAAGTCGCCTTCAACGTGATTTCGGGCCACACCAAAACAAGGTGACCGTGGCCGCGGCGCCGAAGGCTTTCCGTCTAGCGATATTTCTTCCGTTCGCGTTCCTGGCCGTTATGGCGCCGCCGCTTCCCGCCTCAGCGGCCGGCGATCCTGCGCGCGGCGAAAGCCTGTTCAACAGCCGCTGCCGCGCCTGTCATGCGGCTGACCGGGATGCGTCCGGGCCGCGCATCCGCGGCGTCTTCGGCCGGACGGCGGGCGCCGTCGCCGGATTCCGCTATTCCAGCGCGATGGCGCGCGCGGGGACGGTCTGGAATGACGAGACGCTGGACGCGTTCCTCGCCGCGCCGGCCAAGGCCATCCCCGGCGGCGCCAAGTCGAGAGGCGTCGCCGACCCGCGCGACCGCGCCGACATCATCGCCTATCTCAAAACACTGACGGCGCCGTGAGCGGCGATCGCTTTCGGATCAGGCGAGCGCCGGCAAGGCGCTCTTCGCCTTCTCGACGATCGCCTTGAAGGCGTCCGGCTGGGCGATGGCGAGTTCCGAGAGCACCTTGCGGTCGATCTCGATGCCGGCCTTCGACAGCCCGTCGATGAAACGCGAATAGGTGATGCCGGATCCGCGCACGGCGGCGTTCAGGCGCTGAATCCACAAGGCGCGGAAGACGCGCTTCTTGGCGCGGCGGTCGCGCGTCGCATATTGCATCGAGCGGTCGACGGCGGCCTTCGCCGCGCGGATGGTGTTCTTGCGGCGGCCATAAAAGCCTTTCGCCGCTTCGAGGGTTTTCTTGTGCTTGGCGTGTGAAGTTACGCCGCGTTTGACGCGAGCCATGGCTTGTCTCCGGACTGGCTAACAGGATTAAAGACGAGGGATGGAAATATCTTCAGCCGTTCGGCAGAAAATACTTGATGATGTTGTCGCCATCGCTCTTGAACAGAACATTGGTCCCGCGCAGATTCCGGATCTGCTTGTTCGTCCGCTTGATCATGCCGTGCCGCTTGCCAGCCTGCGCGTAAAGCACCTTGCCGGTTCCGGTGATCTTGAAGCGCTTTTTCGCGCCTGATTTCGTCTTCAGTTTGGGCATTTTGCTCGTCTCCGTCGGGCGCATGCCCTTTATATTGTTTGATCGAGTAAGCGCAAACGCTCACTCCCGTTCGTTTCCGAACGAGCGAACGAACCGCCACGGCAGCCCTTTAGCCGGTCGGTTCGGAAGCGGCGGTTATAATCAAAGCGCAGCGAAAAGCAATGGCTTCGTCGCCAAACCGTCGCAGAAGCGCGTCGCGCCTTAACGCACTGGCTCCAGAATCTGCTCGGCGCGCAAGAAATACGCCGCGTCGATCGAAATATCGGCGGCCGCTGCGTTTTCGACCACCTGTTCCGGCCGGCTGGCGCCGACGATGGCCGAGGCGACGACTTGCTTGCGCAAAACCCAGGCGAGCGCGAATTGGGCGAGGCTGACGCCCGCCTCCGCAGCGATTTGCTTGATCTTCCGCACGGCCTCCAGCACCGGCGGCTCCAGCCAGCGCTTCGGCAGCATCGATCCCATCGTCTTGCTGCTGGCGCGCGAATCTGGCGGCGGCGGCGCGTTGGGACTGTATTTTCCGGTCAAAACGCCTTGGGCCAGCGGCGACCAGACGATCTGGCCAATGCCGAGACCAGCGCACAAGGGAAATATATCGGTCTGCGGATGCGGCCAGAGCAACGAATATTGCGGCTGGCTGGAGACGAAGCGGGCGACGCCCTTCAGCGCCGCGGCCGCCTCGATCTTGTCCGCCGGCCATTCGCTGAAGCCGATGTAGCGCGCCTTGCCAGCGCGGACGACCTCCGTCAACGCCGCCATCGTTTCTTCGAGCGGCGTGTTTTCATCGTAGCGATGGCATTGGTAGAGATCGACGTGGTCGGTCCTGAGGCGCGCGAGCGATGCGTCGATTTGCTTCAGGATTTGTGCGCGGGAGAGGCCCCTGTCTGACTCGTTCATCGGGAAATAGACCTTCGTCGCAAGGATATATGAGCCCCGCGCAACCCCCTGAAGCGCTTCGCCGAGCAAGGTCTCCGCCGCGCCGCGCCCGTAAACATTCGCCGTGTCGATGAAATTCACGCCGAGATCGAGCGCCTTGCGGACGCAGGCGATCGCCTCCGCCCTGCCGACCCCGCCGGAATAGGTCAGCCATGATCCGAGCGCGATCGTCGAGACCTGGAGGTCGCTGGAGCCGAGCCGGCGATATTTCATCAAGAGATCCCCCGGTCGGGCGAACGCTCCAGACGCGCAGCCAAGATGCGGCGGTAACGGTGCGGGGAAACGAATTCGCATCGATTGCGATCGTTCCGCGCGTTAATTCAGCCCAGATCCCCAGTTCTCGGCGAAAGATGCTAAAATTTCGCTGAATTCGGTGTTTCGGCGGTCGACGTTTGGGCAACTGAAAGTGACGGCGTAGGGGCGAAGGGTCGGCGGCGCCCACAAAAGACGCGCCCGCCGTGCCACGCGCGGGCTTGTCTCGGTCCGCTGCTCCCGCGTGGCCCTCGGGCAGTTCTATTTGAGATGCTGGGCGAGATATTTGTTCATCTCGAACATCGTCACTTTATCCCTGCCGAAAACAGCCTTCAGCTTTTCGTCGGCGATGATTTCGCGCTTGTTCGCCTCATTCTGCAGCTTGTGCTTCTTGATATACTCCCACACTTTGCTCACGACTTCGGTGCGCGGCAAGGGATGGGATCCGACCACGGCTGCGAGCTCTTTCGAGGGCTGCAGCGGCTTGGCGAAAGCGCTCGCCGTCGCGGGCTTCGCCGCCTTGGCGGCAGCCTTCGGCGCGGCCTTTGCGGGTGTTGCGCCCTTAGCTGGCGCGGGCTTTTTGGTTGAACTCGTCATCCCGTCGACCTTCCATGATTATCAGCGAGGAATTTTCAACGCGAAGTCCAGCGCTAGCCGCTGATTCTAACGCCTAACTTGCATGCGTGACTGACGGAACCCTAACCATCGCGCTCCGTCAAGCGAGGAACCGAGGTTTTTCGCTTCGGCGCATGGGGAAAGCGCTGGCGAGGCGCCTCTTGGGCCCTTGGCGACGATTGCCTGGACCTTTGATCTGACGGCGTTTCGTCCATTTCCGGATTTGAACGCGCGTTGTCTGGCCTTGACCGCGAATCGCCGAACTTTGCTGGAAATGATGCAAAACTCCTGGGGAAAAGGAAGATTCACCGCCGCGGAGCCCTGCGATGTGGGCCTCTGGCCTCGCTGCGATCTCAATAGACGCAGTGTTCGAACGCCGGCTCGACGCTTCCCGCCCATTTGAGCTGAAACGCCTCGATCAGCCGTTCGGCCTCGGTCCGGCCCGCCGCGATCGCATCGAGCGGGTCTAGAAAATGGGTTTCGTCGCGGCCCCGCGAATCGAGACGACGCCGCCTTGCAAGGCCCGCCCGGGCCAGCGCCAGCACGTCCTTTGCGACCTCGCGCAGCGGCCGACCGGCGATCTGCGCCTTGAGCGCGAAGCGCGGCGCATCCGCGCGCAGTCTTTCCCGATCCTCTGCGCTCCAGGGCTTGATAAGCTCGAGGGCAGAATCGAGCGCGGCGGGATCGTAGAGGAGCCCTGCGAACAGGGCCGGCAGGGCGGTCAGCATCGGGCGCGGCCCGGCGTCGGCGCCGCGCATCTCGAGGTAACGCTTCAGCCGGACCTCGGGAAAAATCGTCGAGAGATGGTTGGCCCAATCGGAAAGGGTCGCCCGCTCGCCCGGCGCCGCCTTTAGGCGGCCATCGAGCAGGTCGCGGAAACTGGCCCCGGCGACGTCGATATAGGTCGCGCCGCGCTTGAGGAAATACATCGGAACGTCGAGCGCGTAATCGACATATCGCTCGAACCCCATGCCCGGCTCGAAGGCGAAAGGCAGCATTCCGGTGCGCGCCGGATCCGTGTCGCGCCAGACCTCGGATCTCGCCGAGAGAAAGCCATTGAGCTTGCCGTCCGTAAAGGGCGAGTTGGCGAACAGCGCCGTGGCGACCGGCTGCAGCGCAAGCGAAACCCGCAGCTTCTTCACCATGTCGGCTTCGCTCGAAAAATCCAGATTGGCCTGGACGGTCGCGGTGCGAAACATCATGTCGAGGCCGTGGCCGCCGACCTTCGGCATGTAATTCGCCATGATGGCGTAGCGCTGCTTCGGCATGATCGGGATTTCGGCGAGCCGGTGCTTCGGATTCATGCCGAGCGTCAGAAAGCCGATCCCGCAGCCCGCGGCGACGCTTTTTATGCCTTCCAAATGGGCGTCGAGTTCGGCCTCGGTCTCATGGATCGTCGCGAGCGGCGCGCCGGAAAGCTCAAACTGGCCGCCGGGTTCAAGCGAGATCGCGCCGCCGCCCTTCTCCTGATAGAGGCCGATAATATTGGGGCCATCGCAGATCGCCGCCCAGCCGAGATCGGCCCGCATGCCGTCGAGGAGGGCGCGGATGCCGCAGCGTCCCTCGCCGGGTTCGCCGCTATAGGCGACGGCGGAATGCCCGGCCCGATAGAACGGTATTTTCTCGTGCTCGGTGCCGATGGCGAAGCGCTCGGGCGGTTTCGATCCGGCCTCGAACCAGGCGACAAGCTCATCGCGCGACGTGACAGGCGTGGTATCCGAAACGTCGCGCGCCATTTGCTCCAAAGTCCGTCTAGGCAGTCTGGCCGGCCAGAGGGCCGCCAGAAGGGCGCCGGGACGATAGCCGACCACAGCTACATAGGCGGCCCGGCGCCGCAGCGCAACGCAGCGCGCGCCCGGAGGTTTGAACAGTTCAGAGCGAAGCGACCCGGTTCGCGTCCAGAAAACGCGGTGAAACAAAAAGTTAGAGCCGTTCTCCGAGGCCCCGGGATTCGAAAACAGCTCTTGTCACGACCGCTTTCCAGTCAAAATGGCGTTGATCTCGTTCTGGAGCCCGGCCTGCTGGCCGGTTGGCGGCGGGGGCGTGCCCGGCTGCAGCATCTTGATCAGCGCGTCGAGACCGGACTGGACCGCGCCGGGGTCGATCCCCCCGGGGCCCTGCGGCGCCGCTCCTTCCTGCGGCGTCGGACCGCCCGACTTGCCGCTGAGCAAACCGCCGAGGATCGATTGCAGGACGCCGCCAAGACCGCCAAGACCGCCAAGCCCGCCAGCGCCGCCGGGCGCATCGGGATTTATTTGCGGATTTGCTTGTGGAGCGCCTTGCGGCTGCGCCTGCGCCGGGGGAGCGCCGCCGAGCAGACCGCCGAGAATGGAGCCGAGGCCGCCGAGGCCATCCAGTGGGTTATTGCCGGCACCCGGATTGACCTGCTGTGCGCCGCCGGCCGGCTGCGCCTGCGCCGCCGGGGCGCCGCCAAGCAGGCTGCCGAGAATAGAGCCGAGGCCGCCTGGTCCGGCGGCGCCGGCGAGCTGCCCGAAGACGCCGCCGAGGCCCTGATTGGCGAGGCCTTTGCTGAGGCCGCCAAGGATCAACGAGGCGATCACGGGCGCCATCTGCTGGATCAGCGCAGGCGGCAGCCCCGCGACTCCGGCAGCGTGCTGCGCGATTTGCGCGCTCGTATCGGGCGAGCCGAACAGCTGCTGCAGCGCCGCCGCGCCCTTTCGCGTCGTCTCGCTTGAGAGCGCCGCGTCGGGATCGGCGAAGGCGGCGGCATGTTGCGGATCCCCCAGCGCGCCGAGAATTGAGCCGAAAGCCGCCGGTTCGGCCGTTCGCTGTAGAAAGGCTGTCGACAGCGCCGGCAACAGGGCCTTGACGGCGGCATCCGCCTCGCCCGGCGAAATATTGAACTGTTTGGCGAGGTTGTCGACGGCCTGGCCGTCCTGGGCGTTTTGCACGATCTCGTAAAGATTGAACATCAGCGTTCCTTTCCGCGCCCCTCGGGGCCAGCTGATCGGCGTCCGGCCCTCGCCCGCCCGTGTGGCGGCGCGCCAAAGAAGCTACCCGGCCTTTGACCGCGTGGCGAGCCTTCCCACGACAAAATATGGCGCATACGCCACGCCACCGCTACGGAGCCGCGCCCCGCGCAGCTCGCTCACAAATCTTTGCGCCGCGCCGCGCTTTGTCCTTAAAACGTCAACGGCGCCGTGCAGACTCCAAAGATTCGCGGCGACGGGAGCGAAATACCGTGAGTCATTGCGACGAACATGGCGAAGGTGACGATGCGCATGCGAGCGGCGGCGAGCCACATTCCCATGCACAGGACCGCAACCACGCCCATGCCCATTCTCACGCGGCGCCGCCTGACTTCGGTCCGCGCTTCGCCATCGGCATCGCGCTGAACATTCTCATCGTCGTCCTCGAACTCGTCTATGGAATCATTTCCGGCTCAGTCGCGCTGATCGCCGACGCCGGGCATAATCTCTCCGACGTTCTGGGCCTTGGCGTCGCCTTCGCCGCGATCATCCTTTCCGCGCGGGCGCCCTCGGCCCGTTTCACATATGGGCTGAAGGGCACTTCGATTCTCGCGGCCCTGTTCAACGCCGTCTTTCTCATGCTCGTCGTCGGCGCGCTGAGCTATGAGGCGATCCATCGCTTCTTCGAGCCGGAGCCGGTCGCCGCGAAAACGATGATGATCGTCGCCGCGATCGGCATGATGATCAACGCGATCACTGCGGCGTTGTTCGCGTCGGGGCGCAAGGATGACCTCAACGTGCGCGGGGCTTTCCTGCATATGGCGTCGGACGCTGCGGTTTCGGGCGGCGTCGTCATCGCCGGCCTTCTCATTCTGCTAACCGGCCAACTGTGGCTCGATCCGCTGATGAGCCTCATCATCAATGGCGTCATCATCGCCGGCACATGGGGCCTGCTGCGCGAAAGTCTCGCCATGTCGCTCGGCGCCGTTCCGGCCGGGATCGCCAGCGCCGACGTGCGCCGGTTCCTGACCGAGTTGCCGGGCGTGACCGCGTTGCACGATCTGCATATCTGGTCGATGAGCACGAGCGACATTTGCCTCACCGGCCATCTCTTGATGCCGGCCGGCCACCCGGGCGACGCCTTTTTAATGGAGACTGCGGAACGCCTGCGCCAGCGCTACCGCATCGGCCACGTGACCTTGCAGATCGAAACCGATGAGGCGACAATCTGCGCGCTCGCCCCGGACGAGGTGGTTTAAGCGATCGCTGTGACTTCAGCGGCGGAGTTGCGAACGCGCCAATAAACACAATTCCGGCCCGGCATGCGCCGGCCGGATGAAGAAAGTTTGCACGCAGAGCCCGCCACGGCGCCTGCGCTAACTCTTTGGACGCCGGCCGGACAACGCGCCGTCCGGACGTCGAAGGGCCTCCGATCAGGCGCCGGCTTACTTCGAGCGAGCTTTCGGCGGCGACCACTTGCCATCGGTGTTCTTGGCGAGGCCGCGCTTTTTCAACGCCTGCAGCGCAAAGGACACCGTGCGATTGGTGATGTCCCGGCCCGAGGCCTTGATGTGCTCCGCGATCTCGGCGGCTGAAACCGAGCCATGCTTGTCGAGCACCTCGGTGATCGCCGCGCCGATGGTCTGGCTTCTTGGCTCGCCCTTTGCTTTCGGCCCGCGCTTCGCCTTTGCCTTGGGCGTTGGCTTTGCTTTCGGCGCTGCGGCGACTCTTGTCTTTCGCGTCTTTGGCGCCGGTAGTCTTTCAAGAGCCTGGAGTTCACGTTCGGCGATGCGAAGATCGGCGACCTTTGCCTCCAGTTCAGAGATCTTGGCGCGGATGCGTTCGATTGAAGTGTCCATGATGCCTTTGCTTGTCAAGATAGGCGCCGGGGGAGGTCCGCATTCTAATCAGGCCAGGATGGCGGTTGGTAAAAACGCAGAGAAATCCGGCGGCGCGGCGCTTCGTCAATGGCCCGGTTCGCGTCTGCTGTAGGAAAGCCACGCGACCCGGAGAATCGTTAGTGGCACAATTCCATCGTAGAATCTATAGAGCGCGCGAAATCTACAGCATATACCGCAAGAAGATCCGCCTTATCGCCTTGTTTCCCTCTGTGGAAGGCCGCTTGCCCAGTCTTGGGGCGCCCTTTAGCGGTGGTTGAAAAGACAACGCGGCGAACCGGCGCAGCAACGCAAGCGGCGGCATTGTGCGAATCAGGCGGCGGGAGCCCGGTTGTCGCCGATCCGCGGAGCCGTTCCGATCCATTGCGCAGGAAAAGGGCGCCCCGCGGCGACGTCGCAACCGCGTCCTTCTACACCTTCCCGCTCGCGCTCCGTCGAGACGGCGGAGGAGGAAGGCGCCGGTATGTTCGGGAATTGGCTATTTCTTGCCGAAGATGAACTGCTGTGGGTTCTGTTCGATCGAACGCAGCGCCTGGTTGAGCTGATCCAGCGTCTTGCGGCCGTCGCTCGCGAGCGCCTCATACTCGCGCAGTCCGGAACCCGAGAAGCGTGTGAGGTTGGCGCCGATATCCTTCCATCGCGCATCGACATCGTCGGTGAGTTTCCGGATCGATTTCGATGTCGCGCCAAAGTCGGAAATGATGCTCGCCACCTGCGCCGGATCGGCCGCTTTAACCAGATTGTCGGCGTCGCTCGCAAGCCCGTCCAACTTGGTGGTCAGGTTCTTGAGGCCGTCCGCGTTGGCGGCGAGCGCGTCCGAGAATTTCTGAATGTTCTTCACCGACGCCGAAATGGAGCCCGAATTGTCGTCAAGCACCTTGTTGGTCTTGTCCAGAAATTCTGTGGCCTGACCCGCGATCTTGTGGGCCGTCTCGACCAGATCCTGGAAGTCGGAGCGGTCGGCCATGATCGTCGGCGGCCCGCCGCCGGGACCCGGCTGCAGCACAGGCGAGCCCTCCGACCCCCCGGAGAGGGCGACGGAGGCGACGCCCGTCAGGCCCGTGGAATCGAGCCGCGCCTTGGTGTCGGTGCGGATCGGAACGCGCGCATCGATTTCGATCAGGGCGGAGACATGGCTTGGATCTTCAGGAATGAAGTCGATGTTCGTCACGTCGCCAACGCCGACGCCGTTGAACCGGACCGGCGCGCCGCGCAAAAGGCCCGACACCGATCCGACGAAGACGATCTTGTAGGTGCGCTGGCCGCCCGGCTTGTCGCCGCCGGAAAACCACAGCACGAAGCCAAAAGCGGAGGCGATCACGGCCAGGGTGAAAATGCCGATCAGCGCATAGTTCGCGCGGGTTTCCATCTATCGTCTCATCCTGTTCATTCTGCGCTGCGTCATCCCTTGATCGTTGCGCTCTCAAGGCAGGCCCCGTTCGCCGCCGGCTTGATGGCGGAGGGGTCGAACTGGCGCGCCCTCTTGCCATGGAAATAGGCGCGCAGCCATGGGTGGTCCGAAGCCAACATGGTATCGATCGGGCCGGTCGCAATCACCTTCTGATCCGCGAGGGCCGCGATCCGGTCGCAGACTGAATAAAGACTGTCGAGATCATGCGTCACCATGAAGACCGTCAGGCCCAAGGTCTTCTGCAGGGTCGAGATCAAATCGTCAAACTCGGCGGCCCCGATCGGGTCAAGGCCGGAAGTCGGCTCGTCGAGAAACAAAAGCTCGGGATCGAGCGCGAGCGCCCGCGCCAGGGCCGCCCGCTTGATCATGCCGCCAGATAATTCCGACGGAACTTTGTCCGCCGCGTCAGGGCTAAGGCCAACCAGCTCGATCTTGAGCATGGCGAGCTCGTCGGCGAGGCGCGGCGAAAGGTTCAGATGCTCACGCATCGGCACCTGGACGTTCTGCTTCACGGTGAGGCCCGAAAACAGTGCGCCCTGCTGGAACATGACCCCCATGCGCCGCTCCAGCGCATCATGTTCGGCGCGCGTGACGCGATCGAGATCAAAGCCGAAAAGCTCGATGGTTCCGCTCTGCTTCGGGATCAGCTCCAGAATGGTGCGGGTCAGGACAGACTTTCCGGTGCCGGAGCCGCCGACGAAGCCCATCACCTCTCCGCGGCGGACGTCGAGATCGAGTCCGTCGAGGACCGGTTTGCCGTCGAAGCCAACGATAAGATCGCGCACGCGAATGGCGATCTCGGGCGCCGCGCCCCGCGTGATCGGCTTGCCGCCACGTTTCGGCAGGGCGAAGGACCTTTTTGGCTTCGTGGGAACGATCGGTTGCATCTGCGCCGCCTAGAACCGGATGGCGGCGAAGAAGACGGCGAAAATGCCGTCGACCACGATCACCATGAAAATGGACTTCACCACCGAGGCGGTCACCTGCCGCCCGAGCGATTCGGCGGAGCCTGCGACCGCGAGGCCCTCGATGCAGGCGATGAGGCCGATGACGAGCCCCATGAACGGCGCCTTGATGACGCCGCTGAGGAAGGTGTGGACGGCGATCGCCTCAGGCAGCAGCGCGAGGAAGCTTTTTGGCGTGATGCCGCCATAAAACCAGGCGACCAGAATGCCGCCCGCGATCGCCGCCATGTCGGCGAGAAAGGTCAAAAGCGGCAGGCTGATGATCAGCGCGAGGATGCGCGGAACGATCAGCACCTCGATGGGCTTCAGGCCCATCACAACCAGCGCGTCGATCTCCTCACGCATTTTCATGGAGCCGAGCTCCGCCGTAATGGCCGAGCCGGACCGTCCGGCGATCATGATCGAGGTCAGGAGCACGCCGAGTTCGCGCAGGATCAAGATGCCGATGAGGTCGACGACCAGAATCGTCGCGCCGAAGCGCCGCAGCTGGAAAATCCCCTGCTGCGCGACGATCGCGCCGACAAGGAAATTGATGAGGACGACGATGGGAACGCCGCGAAACGCGATCGCTTCAATATGGGACACCAGCGATGTCGCCCGGAAAAATGACGGCTTCGACACGCTTCTGCCGATCGCGGCGACCACCGCGCCGAGAAACTCGACCCCGTTCGTCAAATCGCGGCCGGCGTTGACGACGCTCTCGCCGATATCGGCTGAGAGCGCCATCAGAAACGAGCCATGGCGCTTTTTTGGCTCGTCGAACGCCCGGAAATGGGCTTCTTTTAGCAAAATTCCGAATTCGGGGCGGATCGACTCGAATTCGGCGGAGACTCCACTGGAGTCGAGCTCTTGGCGCGTCCTGTCGATCAGCCACGCGCCCGCCGTATCGAGGCGCTGCACATCGGCAAGATCAAGGATCGCCCGGCTCGCGCCGCGGGCCTCGGCCGCCAGCGCCTCGGCGCCGCTCTCTATCCCGGCGCAGGCGTCCAGCGTCCAATGCCCGGCAAGCTTGAGCCGGACGGCGCCTTCCGAACGCTCGCTCGAAAATGTCGGGCCTTCTGCAACATTCATAGTCCGGTCCCGCCGCACGCACGCAAGACGCGTAAAACTCTCATCGATGGCCCCATACGCGCCAAGTGCGGCGAAGCCGAGGCCAGTATTTTCGCGCAAAGGCGCGGAGACGCGGCAAGCATTCGCCTCAAGAGTGCTTTACGGGCAAGCATTCGCCGACCCGCGCTGTTGCCGCAAAGTCACGGCACCTGGCGAATGCGCGCTTTATGCCCCGGAGACGCCGAAATCAAGGCGGGGCGCTCCAGTTTCGTCTTGCGCGCCGCACGAACGCAGTCATAAACGCAGAGTTCGTCTAAAATCTTAACGAGCCAGGAGCGACTGGATTGCGTGTGGGCCGGCTGCATAGCCCTCGGCGGCGCGAATTGGCGTCTGTCCGCGGCGGCGTGGCGCAAGCGTTGCAGCGCGCGGTCAGCCATGGCGCAGCTTTCGCGGCTTTGCTGGCCCTCCTGCTGGCGCCCCTTCATCTTTGTTGCGTCCACCATTCCGTCTCCAGCGCCGCGAGCTTTGAGGCGGCCCTCGGCCCGGGCGCGCAGCTCGCTCTTTGCGCCCATGGCGAGGCCGACGGGGACCGCCAGGATCAGGCGCCGGGCTCGCCCGGGCAGGATCATTGCCCCGCGTGTCACCTCCTCAGCGGCGCGGCGCTCATCCCTCCGCTGGCGACGGCGGAGGCCGCCTACGCGCAGAGCGCAACCGAAATTCTCGCGCCGCCCGAAACCCTCGGATTTCGCGCCGCGACAGCGATTCTCGCCGCACGGCCGCGCGGGCCTCCCGTCCTGATCTGACCCGTCATTTGCCCGGCGTTTCCGTCCGCTTCGCAGCGGCGGCGCCGGAGATCGCTCGTTTCAGATCAGGATTCAATCATGTCTTACAAGGCTTGCATGGCCAAAGCAGGCGCGCTCTGCGCTGCGGCCGTTCTCATTGGCGTCGGCCCGGCGCTCGCTCACACGATCGTCGGAAACCGGGTCTTTCCGGCGACGCTCACAATCGACGACCCAGGCGTCAACGACGAATTGGCGCTGCCGTCGTTCGGCTATATGGCGGCGTCCAATTACGACGGCACGCCGGGGCCGATCTCCTACACGCTCGGCTGGGAGTACGCCAAAACGATCACCGCGGATCTGGGAATTTCAGTCGGCTCCGCAGGCTATACTTGGCAGAAAAACCCGGCCGCCGGCGGCTGGGCGAACATCGAAACCCAGATGAAATTCGTTTTCTATCAGAACCCGGAGCACGAGTTCATCATCGCGGGGGCGCTCAACGCGGAATGGGGCAACACGGGCAGCGGTCAGAATTCATCGCTCCCCTCCGACCCCAATACGACCGTCACGCCAAAAGTCTACTTCGGCAAGGGTTTTGGAGACGTCGGCCTCGATTGGGCGCGCCCCTTCGCGATCACCGGCGAAGTCGATTACAACATCCCGACCCACCCGATCGACGCGACGATCGTGCCCGATCCCGTCTCCGGGCTCAATACATACGCATTGACCCAGAACCCGACCGTCCTCACCTATGGCGCGACGCTGCAATACAGCCTGCTCTATGAGAACTCGTTCATTCACGAGGTTCCGGACCTCTTCAAACGGCTGATCCCGGCGTTCGAGGGCATCTTCAGCTCGCCTGTGTCGAACATTGGTCCGTCTGTCCCGGGCAATTGGACCCACACGACCACTGGCGTGGTCGGGCCGTCGCTCTATTACATCGGCCAATATTTCGAGATCGGCGTCATGGCCCAGATTCCGATCAATCAGGCGAGCGGCAGGCATGTCGGCGCGCTGGCCGTCGTTGATTTCTTCATCGACGACATCTTGCCGGATTCGCTCGGCAAGCCGCTGTTCGGACCGCCGCAGGCCCACAGCGCCGCTCTGCACTAAGCGCTAACACTCGATCCATCGCACTGTACTTTGCGCGAAGCGGGCTCCGCTTCGCCGGAAAATGCCTCAAGGAGGACGTCATGCACCGCATCCTGACAATCATACTCAGCGCCGCCTTCGCCTGCTCTCTCGCCGCGACGGGCGCCTTCGCCCATGCCTTCCTGGATCACGCCGTACCAGGCGTCGGCGCCACGGTTTCGGGGTCGCCGAGCGAACTGAAGCTCACCTTCACCCAGTCGCTCGTTCCCGCCTTCGCCAGCGTGCAGATCGCGACGGCGGGCGGCGCCCCGGTTTCGGCCGGGAAGGCGACGTCCGATCCAGCAGATCCCGCCACGCTCCATGTGCGGCTGGGTCAGCCGTTAAAGCCCGGCGTCTACAAAGTGACCTGGCATGTGGTCTCGGTCGACACCCATCGCACGGAAGGCACGTACACTTTTACAGTCACGCCTTGAGAACCGGCACTCGGAGGGGCGACGCTGGGGCGCGTCCTTTCGACAAGCTAGCCACGCGCCGGACTCCATCCGATAAGCCGAGACAGCTCAGTTCGGAATTGAGGGACCCGTGACGATTTTCCAATTCCTCGTCATCGCGCGCTGGATCCATTTTGCCTCGGTTTTCGTGCTTTTTGGTGCGGCGCTGTTCTGGTTCTACGCGCCCGCGAGCGCATCGTGCGGCGTCACGGGCTTGCCGCGAAGCTTCACGGCGACGCGCCGTCTCCTTTGCGCAGCCGCGCCCGTCGCGGCTATCTCCGGTCTCGCCTGGCTCGCCGGTATTCTCGTCAATATGACGAGCGATCCGACGACGCCCGACTGGAGCAGCCTCAAGGATCCAGAAACCTTGCGGCTGTTCTTTTTCGAGACAAGTTTTGGCGTGGTTTCGATCATTCGGTTGGCGCTGCTCGCCGCGGCCGTCGGCGTCGTCGCGGTCCGCTTGACGGGGCGCATCTTTCTCATTTCGCTCGTCCATATCGGCGGCGCCCTTCTCGTCAGCCAGGCCTGGCTCGGGCATGCCGCCGAGGGCGGCGCCGGGCTCAAGGGCGCCGCCATGATCGCGGCCTATAGCGTCCATGTCCTGGCCGGCGGCGCCTGGGCCGGTGGCCTTGCGCCGCTACTTTTCGTCCTTTTCGAGCAGCGCCGGATGGCGAAGGACCCAGCGACGGAAAATTTGAAGATCCTTCATCGCTTTTCCGCAATGGGCATGGCGGCCGTCACCCTGATCGTCGTAAGCGGAATAACCAATGCGGCGTTTCGCGTCGCCGGCTCTTTTGGTAAGCTGTTCGATACGGCCTATGGCGACGTTCTTTGCGCCAAACTGGCGCTTGTCGCTTTGATGCTCGCTCTGGCTTATTTCAACCGCTTTGTCGCGCTGCCGCGATTGCGCCGGGGTTCGGCCGAGGGCATCGCGCAGATCAAGGCGCTGACCAGAAACGTCGCCGCCGAACTCGCTCTCGGCGTCGTCGTGCTAGGCGCCGCAGCCGTTCTCGGCATCACGCCGCCGCCGCAATGATGATCGTCGATCGCCAGATACGCGGGGACGTCATATCCCCTTTGCGCCAGCCGATGCTTCCGGCGCCGGTGGTTCTTGCGGCGCCGGCGGTCCCGGAGCAGGCACCTGCTGCAAAACCTTCGTAATCGGATCGCTCGAAACATAGATCGGCGGTTGGAAAGGTCCTTCGCTCGCCCCGATCAGGAACATGATCAGGACAATGCTGGTCGTCAAAATCGCCATCGCGGCGATATGCGGCCGGGGCTTGTCGAGATGCAACATGGCGATGCTGATCTGGCCCATCAGCGCAAGAACGAAAACAGACGCCCATTTGATGCTTTCCGAACTGGGGGCGCTGAGCACAAGTCGGGCGGCCCGCGCGCTCTGAACCTTCAGCGCCATATCGAGCAGCAGACCATCGAATCTGGCGTTGGGGTCCTTCGGATCGTGCTGCATCGAAGCGACTGTCTTGATGAGGGCACCAAGCGCTTGCCGAGCCTCCGGCGCGGCGGTCCCATTGTCGGCCATGCTCGGCCATTCCTTTTCGGCGACCGCTGCGACATAGACGCGGATGTCGCGCCGGATGCCGTCAGTAGGCAGGCCGCTGGCGGAAGCCAGCTCATTTAGCATCGAAAGGCTCGCGCCTTCGCTCTCCACGGCTGAGACCGCCTGGCGCCAGCTATCCCAGACGTCGCCTGCGACGAAGCCGATCAGAATGCCGAAGATGACCATGATGGCGCCGAAGAGTTCGGCGACCGCGCCATTGAAGGTGAGCATCCAACGGCGCGTCTGACGGCCGAAACACAGCCAGTATAAGAAAATCGCCGTCGCCCCGTAAACGCCGGCGATCGCCCCGAACATCAGCGGAAGGGGAAGGTTTAGCCACGAGTCGATCATGGGCGAGCCTTGGAGGCGCCGCGCGCGGCCGATCGCAGGATCGTTCCAGATCGACGTTTGCGCGACAATGAACGCTTAGCGTCGGAGAGTGCCGATGCCGGCGGATTTTGGCAATGGCAAAACCCTCGCCTGAAACCTTGCGCAAAGCGTCCGCGCATGAGGGGCGCCCGAGCAGCGCGGGTTGCCTCCGGGCCGCGGTTTATGCGATCAGACGCGCATGCGAAACCTCCATATCGCGGTCGAGCGCTTTCCGATCGCGGGAAAATTCACGATTTCCCGCGGGGCGAAGACCGAGGCGGTCGTCGTCGTCGCATCGATCGAGGAGGGGGGCGTTCGCGGGCGCGGCGAATGCGTGCCTTACGCCCGCTACGGCGAGACGGTCGACGCCGTCCGTGCACAGATCGAATCCGTCCGAGCTGCGATCGAGGCGGGCGCCGACCGCGGTCGTCTGCAAGCGCTGCTGCCGCCGGGCGCCGCGCGCAATGCGCTCGACTGCGCGCTTTGGGATCTCGCCGCCAAGGGCAGCGGCGTCCCGGCGTACGCGCTCGCGAGCTTGCCGGCGCCGGCGCCGGCGACTACTGCCTTCACCATTTCCGTGGCTAGCCCGGAAGAGATGGCGGCGGCGGCGGCCAGGGCGAACTGGCGGCCTCTGTTGAAAATCAAGCTCGCGGGCGCCGGCGACCCGGCGCGGATCGCGGCCGTCCGCGCCGCAGCGCCGGATGCGGCGCTCATCGTCGACGCCAACGAGGCCTGGACGGAAGCCGACCTTTCCTCCCATCTCGAGGCCTGCGCCACAGCCCGCGTCGCGCTCGTCGAGCAGCCTCTGCCGGCGGGCCGCGACGCGGCGCTCGCCAGGATCGAGCGCATCATCCCTGTCTGCGCCGACGAAAGCGTTCACGCCCGGGAAGGCCTCGCCGAACTCGCCGATCGTTACGACGCGGTCAATTTGAAGCTCGACAAGACGGGAGGCCTGACCGAGATGCTGGCTATGGCGGCGGAGGCCGAAGCGGCCGGCTTCGGTCTCGTCATCGGCTGCATGGTGGCGACCTCGCTCGCCATGGCCCCGGCGCTTCTCCTCGCTGGGCGCGCGAGGTTTCTTGATCTCGACGGACCCTTGTTGCTGGAGCGGGACCGGGTGGACGGTCTCGTTTTCGAAGGCTCCGTCATCCATCCCGCTTCGCGGGCCCTCTGGGGCTGACTTCCGCAACGTTCTTCAAGATCGGGTCTTCTCCTGGCGTCGCAATGTGACGCAACGCCGTTCTTCGCCCCGGCCTATCCCCGCGCCCTCCGTCTCTTCATTTGCGTTGCGCCCGTAACGCAAGGCTGCGGCATATGCAATTTAAGCAACAACGTGTTTCAATATTCTCAGATCTGACAGGAAATTTAGCAATATACATCGTCCATTATACTCATTGAGTGCATGCCGTGACATATTTTCGATTTGAAATCGATTGTTGCGACCAATTTTATGCGAATGAGGACAAACGGAAATGAGAATATTGCTTTCTTCGATCTTGCCTTACGGAAAGCGATCCAAATCTTTACGATTCAAAGCCATCCACGCATTCGTCTGTTGCGCATGCTTTTGGATCGCCGGCGCCGCCGCAGCTTCCACCGGGCCGGTGATCATCAACTACCCGTTCACCGCGAACCCGGGCGATGTCATCAGTCTCGAAGGAAGCGGCTTCGGCGCGGCGCCAAAGGTCTATCTGAAGCCATCGCTTCAGGCGGCGGCGATCGCGCTGGCGACGAAGACGGCCAACGACGGAACCGTCGTCGTGGAAGTGCCGAAAACCAGCGCCTTCGATCTCTATAACGTCTGGATTTCGAATGGCTCCGCGACCAGCCCGCAGATCGTCCTGAACGCGCCCCAGCCGATGCATTTCGATAATGCGGAGGTCGTCAGCGGCGTGCATTTCCGCATCTTCGGCCGCAATCTCTACGTCAATGCGAAGGCGCCGACGGTCGCTCTGATCGACGCCCAGACGAATGCGCAGCTGAAAGCGACGGTCGCACTCGCGACGAGCAGCGCCTACTACCTCGATGTGGTCGCTCCGTCCGGCGTGATCGCGGGACACGCGTATCAAGCCAATGTCTCGAATGGCTATGCGGCGGCGCTCACCGGCGCGACAATCCTCGGACATTCGGCAGGAACCGATTACTTCGCGATCGGACAGCCGTGGGCCTATGATTTCATCTACGCCGACGGCCCGACCTACAAGGCGGGCGTCAAGGGGACTAACCAGGCCGATCATCACGTCTTCAACGTCGAGACGGATCCGAGTCTCGCGATCCACGCCAAAGGCGACGGCAAAACAAACGACGGGCCGGTGATCCAGGCGGCGATCAACCTCGCATCCGTCCACGGTGGCGTCGTTTATTTGCCGGCCGGGACATTCAATACAGCTGCGACCTGGATCCAGATGGCGTCCAATGTCGTCCTGCGAGGCGCGGGCGCCGCCAGCACGAAGGTCCTTATCGGGCCGACTGGGGGCGGCTTCTTCATTCCCCCTGGATCACAAATGGTGGGGTTCGTCGACATGTCCCTCCAGAATGTCGATCTGACTAGCAATTATATCGTCAATCTCGGGACAGGAAATCAGCCTGTCAACAAAGTCTTCCTTCAGCGGCTCAACTGGAATTTCGGCTCCGGCAAGGGGTTAGTGCTGTCCGGCGACCGGATCGCGATCCTCAACTCCACATTCACACAGGCCATCAACTATCAAAATGGAGACGCCACGCAAAAAACCGGCGGCATGGGACTTCTGAATTTGGCGTCGATCAGCAATCTGCAATTCAAGAACAACGTCGTCAAATGGGCGACCGACGAGAACGCGATGAGCGATCTCGTCAACGCGGTGGTTGAAAACAATGCCTTCACGCGCAGCGCCTCCGACACCATCATCGTCGGAGCGGCGCAACTGTCATGGCCCAATAACGGATATCCGCTCCACATCGGGGATAGAATTCAGCGGGTCATGGGGCGCCAACTCGCAATCAATTTCGGCAAGAACGTCGTCGTACAGAACAACGCCTTCGCGGTCTCGGATGGCGTCCTGAAATACAATTGGAGCGATGGCGAAACCATCCAGAATGAAGCGGGAGGAGCAAATCCGCGGGAGGACACCGGGACGGTCACTGCGTCCGACGCCTCCAGCGTTACCGACAACTCGAAATGTGCGGCAATGTGCGCCTGGCGTTACTATCCAAATTCGATGGTGGTGATCGTCAGCGGCGCTGGCGCGGGTCAATGGCGCCATATCACGGCCAACGCCGGAAACAAATTCACTACCGACAGACCGTTCGACGTCATTCCGGCGGTCGGCGATCATTTCACGATCTCGGTTCCCGCCTACGAGAATGCTATTATTCGCGGCAACACGATGAGCAACAATCCGGCTGGCATCGACCTGTATCACGGCGCCATGCTTAACGTCTCCGTCATCAGCAATACGCTGACCAATAACGGAGGGATCGACCTCACGCCATCGCAGAGAAACACGCCACCGAATTCCGCCACAAACTGGCCTTTCAACGTGTCGCGGAACATCGAAATAAACGGAAACACGCTCACGGATACGACCGGGCTGTTCGCCGCCTACATTTCCTTGAGCTTCCAATTCGTTTCGCAAACGACATTCTGGGGAAAAAGCGCGCTGGGCGTGGAAGTACGCAACAACCAGATCGTCGCGCGGGCCGGAGCCACCTCCTTATCTCGGTCCCGAAGGATATCAAAACCGCTCATACTATCAGAACCCAAGCGCGCCTTATGTCGAGCAAGGCACAGGGGCTCTGATCGGAACCGTATTTCAGGGCGACAAATGCACCAACTGTCCGGCTGACTACACGGTGAGCACCGGGACGATCGACACCACCATCTGGAACCCCGTCATCACGACTTCGCCCGGCCTCGCTGCGACGCTTGTAAAAGACCTTGCGTTCGCCGCCACCACGAAGACGCAGTCGACCGGAACCCTTGTCGGCCACGATTGACGCTACCGCCGTCGCGACAAACGTTGAGGGGCATGATCAAACGGTCATGCCCCGCTGATCCTGCGAACGCCCGCGCGCCCGCAGACCTTCGCACCCATGGGTCAGATCGTCTGATTGTAGGCGCCGACCTCCGGGCTCTCGCGCAAGATGCCGTCAACCGCCGCGAACATCTCCCGCATGCGCGCCTCCGACACCGGGCTCTCGACGACGACGACGAGTTCCGGCTTGTTGGATGACGCGCGCACGAGGCCCCAGGTACCATCCTCGACCGTCACGCGCACGCCGTTGACGGTGACGAGATCGCGGATTTTCTGCCCGGTGAGCGCCGCGCCCTGGTTCTGCATCGCCTGAAGCCGCTGCAACGTCTTCTCGACGACGCCATACTTCTTTTCATCATCGCAGTGCGGCGACATGGTCGGCGAACCCCAGGTCTTCGGCAAAGCCTGATAAAGCTCGGCCATGGACTTCTGCGGGTTGCGATCGAGCATGTCGAGCACGTGAATGGCGGTGAGCAGGCCGTCGTCATAGCCGCGCCCGACGGGCGTATTAAAGAAGAAATGTCCCGATTTTTCAAAGCCAGCGAGCGCGCCAAGATCGCTCACGCGGCGTTTGATGTGGGAATGACCCGTCTTCCAGTAATCGGCCTTGACGCCCCGGCTCAGAAGCTCCGGATCGGTGGCGAAGAGCCCGGTCGACTTGACGTCGACGACGAAGGTCGCGTCCGGATAGAGCTTGGAGAGGTCCCGCGCGAGCATGACGCCGATCTTGTCGGCGAAGATCTCGTCGCCATTGTTATCGACGACGCCGCAACGGTCGCCATCGCCGTCAAAGCCGAGGGCGACGTCGGCGCCGGTCTCGCGCACCTTCGCCGCCATGGCGTGCAGCATTTCGAGGTCTTCGGGGTTCGGATTGTAGCGCGGGAAGGTGAAATCCAGCTCGGTGTCGAGCGGGATCACCTCGCAGCCGAGTTTTTCTAAAATCTTCGGCGCGAAGGCCCCCGCCGTGCCGTTGCCGCAGGCGGCGACGACTTTCAGCTTGCGGGTCAGCTTCGGCCGGTCGGTGAGGTCGGCGGCGTAGCGGGCCGGGAAATTCTCGACGAACCGGTAGGATCCGCCGTCGGCATATTCAAATTTGCCGGAAAGGACGATCTCCTTGAGGCGGCCCATCTCGTCGGGGCCGAACGTTACGGGCCGCGCCGCGCCCATTTTCACGCCGGTCCAGCCATTGTCATTATGCGAGGCGGTGACCATCGCGACAGCGGGAACGTCGAGCTCGAACTGGGCGAAATAGGCCATCGGCGAAAGCGCGAGGCCAATGTCGTGCACTTTTACCCCCGCCGCCATCAGGCCCGTGACCAGGGCGAGCTTGATCGAGGCTGAATAGGAGCGGAAGTCGTGTCCCGTGACGAGTTCGGGCCTGACGCCCATCTCGCGCAGCAGCGCGCCAAGGCCAAGGCCAAGCGCCTGGACGCCCATCAGATTGATTTCTTTTTCAAATAGCCAGCGGGCGTCATATTCGCGAAAGCCGGTGGGTTTCACCATCGGCGTCGTCTCGAAGGCATAGGTGTTCGGCAGCAACAGCGGCGCGGGCTTCGGAAACATGAGGTCATCCTTTGCGACGGGGCTCGCTCGCAATTCAAAGCGTCAGCGTTGCGCCGCGATTACCACATACCGCGCGCGAGATGAATGGTCAGCCCCCCTGGCCCTGCGGCCGGCCAAGCCGCCGGCGCCGGCCTCAATGCTGCTTGGCGATGATCTGGCCCTTGATCTTGGCGTAGACGCCCTCGGGAATGATCTTCTTCTGCACGAGTTCATCCTTGCCCTTGTAGGGCCGGTTCTTGATGATGTCGGCGGCGCGTTTGTCGCCGATTCCGGGCAGGGCTTGAAGATCCGCCGCGCTCGCCGAATTGATGTCGAGCAGCGTGGCGGGAGCGGCTGGCTTTGCGGCCGCTGGGGCCGGCGCGGCCGTGGAGGCGGCGGGCGGCGGGGGCGCCTTGGCCGGGGCCGCCGGCTGGGCGGTCTGCGCGAAGCAGGCGCCGCCAAAGCTGGCGGCGGCCAAAAAAGATAGAGCGAGCAAGGATTTGCGGCTGAAGTTCATGGTCGTCCCCACGCTGACTGGTCGAGTTTTCACTTCGAAACTCGACTTCTGGCGCTAGAATGCCCTGAATTTCAAAATCCGCAACGGCGCGTGGACATGCTTATTCCGCCGCAATGCGCTTGTGGTTCTCGGCGGCGAGCCAGCGCTCGGCCTCCAGCGCCGCCATGCAGCCCATGCCGGCGGCCGTCACCGCCTGGCGATAGACATCGTCGGTCACGTCGCCGGCAGCGAAGACGCCCGGCACGCTTGTCGCGGTCGAGTCCGGCGCCGTCCGGATATAGCCGTTCGGCTTGATGTCGAGCTGGCCTTCGAAGAGGCCGGAGGCCGGCGCGTGGCCGATGGCGACGAAGACGCCATCCGTCGGAAGCGTGCGCAGCGCGCCGGTCTTGACGTTCTTCAGGGTGACATGGGTGACGCCAGGGGGGTCGTCGGAGCCGTGTATCTCGTCGACCACATGGGCCCAGATCACCGAGACATTGTCGCGCTTGAGCAGACGTTCCTGGAGGATGCGCTCGGCCCGGAAGGCGACGCCGCGATGGACCACCGTCACCTTTGCGGCGAGCTGGCTGAGATAGAGCGCCTCCTCGACGGCCGAATTGCCGCCGCCGACCACGATAACCTCCTTGCCTCGATAGAAAAATCCGTCGCAGGTGGCGCAAGCCGAGACGCCATAGCCCTTGAATTTCTGCTCCGAGGGCAGACCCAGCCATTTCGCTTTTGCGCCCGTCGCGATCACCAGCGTCTCGCAGACATAGGCTTCGCCGCTGTCCCCGAACAGCCGGAACGGATGCCGGCCAAGCTCGACCTTGACGATGTGATCGGAGATCATGTGGGTCCCGACATGCTCGGCCTGCGCCCTCATCTGCTCCATCAGCCAGGGACCCTGGATCGCCTCGGCGAAGCCGGGGTAATTTTCGACGTCCGTCGTGATCATGAGCTGGCCGCCCGCCTCGAAGCCCGCGATCAGCAGCGGCTCCAGCATGGCGCGCGCGGCGTAGATCGCGGCGGTATAGCCCGCCGGTCCCGAACCGATGATGATCGTCTTGGCGTGTGGGGATCGGCCGGAGGGGGAGGCGGACATGACGGTCTTCTCGAAGTGCAGCGCGGCCGGAGTGGCTGAAACGGAAATCTATTCAGCCGAAGCCCCGACCGCAACCTTTGGAGCAGTCAATCGACCCTTATCAGCGCCCCGGCGGCGGCGCGGCGGGTTGCAGGCTGAGGGCTCCGACCCCAGCCGAAAGGTTGACGCCGGCCTGAACGCCGACGGACAGGGGCTGCAGGCTGACCGACCGATTGTTGCCGCCGACCAGCAAATTTCCGCTGACGCCGCCGCCGAAGGAGGCGCTGCCGCTCGCGCCGACGAATTCGCCCGCGAGCGCGTTTTGCGGCAGCGCGCTGCCGGCGGTGAGCACGGCCCAGGCAAGCCGGCCGCCGGTGGTGAAGCCGAGGTCGAGGCCGACGTTGCGGATCGTTCCGACATAATATTGCCGCGGGCCATGGTTCGGCGTCAGGACGCAGGACAAAGCGCGGTCCGACGTCACGATGAAGCCGACGCCGGGCGCGACGTTGCACGAGAGCACGCCGACGCGCGGCGTGGCCTCGGCGGCGCCGGCCGCCATGCCGATCAAGGCGGCGGCGGCCAGACACGCGGAAAACTTCGGCCGAAAAAATGGGTTCATTGCGTTTCCTCCTTGACGATCCTGCCGATTCCGCGTTGGGCTGCGACCGGATCGACGCCGCGATCGGCGGCGATGCGAATAAATGCTGCCGATGGACCTCCGCCGGCGATTTGTTGCTATAGCGATGGCGCAGCTTTTCCGCCAGTTCTCATCTTTCGCCGGCGTCGGCCTCATCGCCACAGGCGTCCATTACGCGCTGTTGATCGGTCTCGTTGAGCTCGCCCACACGCCAGCGCCGCCCGCCGCCCTGGCCGGCAGCATCCTTGGCGCCGCGGTGTCCTATGCGCTCAATCGCCGGCATACGTTCCGCTCGGATCTTCCGCACCGGCTGGCTGGCGGTCGCTTCGCACTCGTCGCCCTCGGCGCCGCCGCGCTGACCTATTTTTTCATGTCGCTTTTCGTGAATGTCGTCGGCGCGCCCTATCTCCCAGCCCAGGTCATAACCACCGGCGTCGTGACGCTATGGACGTTTCTGGCGCATAAGATGTGGACGTTCGCGTGAACGCGGGGCAGCGCGACGCCGGCCGAGTTGGAAGAGACGAAGATGCCCCGACCCCGCGCGCACGCGCTATCTACGCGCTCATCTCGTAACCAGACTAGCGGGGCGCCAAGCGCCCGGATCACTTCGGCGCGGACTGTTCGCTGCTCGCCGGTTCGGGGCGGTTCGATTCATCCATCCGGTCTTTTTGGCCCGACTCGTCGGATGGCTGCTGGCCGACCTGATGATAGGGCGGCACGCTGACGCTGCGGCCGGTCACCAGATAGGGCGCGGCAGGCCCGAAGGTGCGAACTTGAGCCGAAGCCGCGGCCGAAAATGCGCAAGCGACCGCCATGCCCGCGACGATTGTTGCGCCCATCCTCCCAATGAATTTCATTGAACTCTCCAACGCCTCGCAGAATCGCCCTGCGGAAAACGCGCGAACATGCTTTAAAGTTCAACGGCGCCCGAAGAAAATCGACAAAATTCACGTAAAAATTGCACCCGCGCGGGTGAGGCAGGCGCCCACGCCGCTCTTCGCAAATGCGCTTCCCGCATCGGCTGTCATTTTGGGCGGCCGAGGACCTGCGGCATCGTCCGGCGCTCCGAAACTATCCCCGTGCGGCGCCCCCGTATAGCGCCGCCGTGAGCAGCGCGAGGCCGAATAGGAGGACGGCCAGCGCCGCCGCCGCCTCGAACAGACGGCCCGCCATCATCGTCCGCCAGGAATCGCCTCTGGCGTAATGTGCAACTATCTTTTTGGCGTACACCGCCGAGGTCGCCAGCGCCCCGGTCGTGATCGCGACGCCGAGCGACATGGCGAGAACGGCGGCGCAACCCGCCAGAAAAATCCCCTGCGCGGAGGCGAAGACAAGGACGAGAATGGCGCCCGAACATGGCCGGGAGCCAGCGGCCGCGACGGTGAGGCATGCCTGCCGCCACGAAAATCCGCCTTCGAGCGCGGCGGGGTCGGGCGCATGGAAATGGCCGCAGCCTGGACCATGGGCGAGGCACGCGCCGTCTTTGGCGAAGAATTGCGCGCCGGCGGTTTGCAAGTTCGCGCCGGCGCTCTGCAATGGACCGAAGGCGCCGAGGACAAGATCCCCCGCGGCTCTTGGCCGTTGCCGCCACGCGGCGGCGACAGCCGCGCCTTTCGATGCGAAGAGCGTCGCGCCAAGGACCATCACGCCGACATAGCTCGCGATCTCGATCCAGTTGGCGGCGGCCGTCATATGTTTCGCGGTTGCGCCAAGGATGAGGAAGGCCGTGCCGACGAGGGCGACGGCGACGAGGCCTTGCAGAATCGCCGCGGCGAGGCAAATGGCGAGGCCGCGCCGTAAAACCCGCTCATTGGCGACCATATAGCTGGCGATGACCGCCTTGCCGTGGCCGGGCCCGGCGGCGTGGAACACGCCATAGCCGAAGCTCAGGGCGGCGAGAGTCCACGCGGCGGAGCCGCTCTCCTTCACTGCGCGTATCGCGCCGGTGAGGAGGCGGTAGAAGCCGCTCTCCTGCGCCAATATCCAGCCGCCTACGCCGCTGGCGCTCGCCGCCCCCTCATAGGCGCCGACCGCGAACGGGTGATGGACGCCTTGGGCGAGCGCCGGCGACGCGAGCGCCGCCGCGAACAGGAGCGCCAGCAGGATCGGGTGCGGCGAAGGCGAAGATGGTTTCAAGCGCCCTCCGCCTCTATGGACAGGCGACGATGACGGCGGACGCGAGCTTCACGCCGAAATCCGACCCCGGCGACAGCCCGCTGAAAAACGACTCGGTGAGCTTTTTCGATTCCTCCGCCGCCAAAGGCTTCGCCCCCGCCACATTGTTCGAGCAGCCCTTGGGGGCGTTGACGAAGCTGACTCCATTCTGCTTATCGAGCTCGAAGGCGACGAAATAGGTCGGATCGTAGACCTGAAAGGAAAACAGCTTCGCCGTCGCCGGCGTCTTCAGCGGCATGGTGAAGCGCAGCACCACGAGCTTGTCGGGCCGCTCCTCCAGAGAATAGTCGGTAGGCTCGCCGAACTCGACCTTGACGCTCTGAATTTTGGCATGGGTGAAATAGTCGAATTCGGCCAGATCCTCGACATTGCTCTTGGCGAGCGGCGCAAGATCCTCCTTGGTCAGGATCTCGCCTTTCTTGCCGACGCCCTCGGTCACGAAAGCCGAATACATCTCGTCAAAAATCCAAGCGTGCCGGATCGCCGTGATCTCGCCCTTCGGCCCGAAGATCACCTGCTCTTGCCCCGTGATCCAGACATGCGGATGCGCCGCGGCGACATTTGCGAGCGAGGCGGAAAAACCCGCCGTAAGGGCGAGCCTCAGCCAGAAACGAACGCGCATCAAGACCCCTGGAGGCGCATGGCTTCGCCTAATGGCATGATCTTACCAAAAAACTCTGCAACTTCTTTAAGATCATGCTCTAGCCGCGGCGAATGAGATTGGGCGCCCCCGCGTTCATCCTTTGATCGCAGAAGTCTGGCCAAAGCGAGGCGAGCTTTTCGACAGCCTTCCCGCACGCAAATTTGCGATTCGGGTTGATCAAAAGCGCCGGATAAGGCATATGAGGATCAAATCCGTTCGCACCGGCCCCTTCGGCCGGTTCTTTAATTTTTGGGAACCCGTCCGATGAAAGTCCGTAACTCCTTGAAATCGCTACGCGGGCGTCATCGCGACAACCAGTTGGTGCGGCGCAAGGGCCGGGTCTATATCATCAACAAGACGCAGAAGCGCTATAAGGCCCGCCAGGGCTGATTAGGCCGGGTGTCAATTTTTCACGCGCACTCCGGGGAACGCCGGGGGCGTCCGGAAAGGCCTTTGACCTTTCATTTCCGGCTCTCTAGATTGGGCCGATGCGGCGTTGGCTCTTCATTTCAGCGCGTCTGGCGCAACTGGCGGTCGCGGGACTCATCGCCCCGGCGATGGCCGGCGCGGACAAGCAGCAATGGCCCGGCGGACTGCCGAATGATTGGCGCGTTCTCGGCGACGATCCTGGACCCTCGCCGGGCGATCAGACGCCCGGCCAGTTCGACTTCCGGCGCGATGAACGCGGTCAGCCTTTCGGACAAGCGCCGAATCTGACCCAAAGGCCGGCTCCGGGCGGCCCGGCGAAATCTTCAGATCCCGTCAAGGACGCGGTGGCGGCGAAGGCCGCCAGGGACAGCGCGCGGGCGGAAGAGCTGAGAAAGGCTCTGGCGCCAAGGCCGGAGCCGGCAGTGCTGCGCCAGCGCGCGCTCGACGAATTGTTCAAGCATCTTGGCGCCGCCGCCGATCCCGAGGAGGCCAAAGGCTTCGCCGACGCGATCCAGCACATCTGGCTGCAATCGCAGTCCGACACAGCCAACCTCATCATGCAGCGGGCGATGCTGGCGAGCCGGATGAAGAATTATTCGCTCGCCCTCACCTTGCTCGACCGGCTGGTGGCGCTCGAACCGAATTGGGCCGAGGCGTGGAACCAGCGCGCCACTGTCCGCTTCCTCGCCGAGGATTTCGACGGCTCCATGGCCGATATCGACAAGGTCCTCAAGCTGGAGCCGCGCCATTTCGGCGCCCTCACAGGCATGGGCGTGATCCTGCAGCGCGAGGGACTCGACAAACGCGCCCTCGAAGTTTTCAACAGGGCGCTCGAAATCTACCCCGCGCAGTCCGATCTCAAGGATAGCGTCGATAAACTGACGCTCGACGTAAACGGCCGCGACATCTGATCGCCGGTTTTCACGGCGCCCGGAAGCGCTCTATTGGGACCAGCCATCCGACCGCGTCAGGGGATCGATGATGCGGCGCGTCTTCGTGGAGACGGCGGAGCGCCGCGCCGGGGCATAGGCCAGAGCTTCCGGCTCCCCTTCCGGCCACCTGTGCCGCCACTGTCCAAAAACCGGCTCGGCGCTGGGCGCCTCCACTGACGGAGCCCCGTGATGGCGCGAATGCGATCTCCCGAAGGAGAAGGATCGCGGCGCGGTGCCGGAGATATTGATGTTGGCGCCCTGTCCCTGCACCATGCCATAGAGAATCTCGGCGTGGCCCGGCGAAAGCCGGATGCATCCATGCGAGGCAGGGCGGCCAAGGTCGGCTGTCGAATAGGTGCCGTGGATGGCGTAGCCGCCAGCGAAGAAGATCGAATAGGGCATCGGCGACATGTGATATTTGTGGGAATAATGCATGCGCTCAAGATGTCCTGCGTGGTAGTGGCCGCGCGGCGTCGCATAACCGGCGCGCGCGGTGGAGACGGGCCAGTCATAGGCCGCGCCGTTCCCGCTCACATGCATCGTCTGCGAGCTTAGATCGACGTCGATCTCCACTCGCGCCTGCGCCGTTTCGGCGCCAATGAGGCCGCACAGAAAAACACCGACGCCGACGATCGCTTTCATCGCGCCATCTCCCAAAGTTGCTGGCCGATTCGCAAAATAATTCTCGCACGCCGCCAGCGTATGGAAACGCTAAATTATCCATAAAGGTTCGTGAAATCCGTATCGGATCGCACAATTAAGAATGTATCGGGCGATATCGGGCCGCTCTCTGGTTGCTAGGCCGCCGCGATCCGATCAGAAGAAGAAATATGTGACGGCGGCGAACAACGGCAGCAGGATCGCACCCGACCACAGCATGTACGGGAAGAAGCCCGGCATCTTCACGCCCGCATTGCGGGCGATGGCGTAGACCATGAAATTCGGCGCGTTGCCGATATAGGTGTTGGCGCCCATGAACACGGCGCCAAGCGAGATCGCCGCCAGCGTGTGCCCCAGCGGCCCCATCAGCTTTGCCGCCTCGCCGCCGGCGAGTTCGAAAAACACGAGGTAGGTGGGCGCATTGTCGAGGAAGGACGAAAGCAGCCCCGTCGCCCAGAAATAGATCGCATTATTCTCCGATCCGTCGGGATGCTCGAGCAGGCCGATCACAAAGGCGAAGGGCCCATTCTTGCCGGCCTGGAGCATCGCCATGACCGGTATGATGGCGATGAAAATGCCGGCGAAGAGGTAGGCGACCTCGCGGATCGGCTCCCAGTCGAAGCCGTTTTCGGCGCGTGACGCGCTGTTCGTCAACAACATCGACGCAACGGTGACGCCGATCATCACGGCTTCCCGCACCACGTTCTGCAGCTCGATTTTCGTTCCGAGAAGGGTCCAACTGACGCCGGGCCGCCAAAGTCCGCTGGCGACAATGGCGGCGATGGCCGCGCCGATGAGGGCGATGTTGACGAGGCCCGTCACGCTAAGGGCCATGGCGGGGCCGGCGGCGGGGCGGGGGCTTTCGCGCCGGAAAAAATAGAGGTCGATCAGGAAGAAGACGGCCAGAAGGACGACGATGGCGAACAGCGTCTCCGGCCAGAGCCTTTGCGTCGTCCAGAAGAAATCGACGCCATGTAGAAAGCCGAGAAACAGCGGCGGATCGCCGAGCGGCGTCAGCGCGCCGCCGATATTCGAGACGAGAAAGATGAAGAACACCACGACATGGGCGTTGAAGCGGCGTCCTTCGTTGGCGCGAATGAGCGGCCTGACCAGGATCATCGAGGCGCCGGTCGTCCCGATCACGCTGGCGATCGCGGCGCCGAAGGCGAGGATGGCGCTGTTGACGAGTGGCGATCCCTTGAGCGAGCCTTTGACCGCGATGCCGCCCGAGGCGGTGAACAGCGCCAGCAGCATGAGGATGAAGGGCAAATATTCGATCGCCAGATTATGCGCGAGGGCGGCCGCCGTGATGTCGAAGCCCTTGACGGCGACGAGACCGGCGAGCGTCAAAACCGCCCAGAAGGCGGCGGCCTTCTCGTAGTGGATGTGCCACCACTCCTTGACGACAAGCGGTCCGAGGGCGATCGACAGCAGGATGCCGACGAAGGGAAGCCCGAGCGGCAGGGGCAGCTTCGCGCCGTCGAGGCCCTCCGCCGCCGCGGCGGGCGGGCAAAAGGCGACCAGCGCGGCGAACGCCGCAAGGGCGCAGATCGCCAGACGCCTCGCGGTCGCGGGACACCCGCGCGTCGAGTCGATCATATGCCCTCCAAACTTCGATGCGCGGGGCCGGCGGCGCCACGCGTCAAGCCCAAGTTCGAGGACAGCTTTACGTGCCGCCGCGGCAGGCGGCAAGTGGCGCATTTGGCGCGCCGCTCGGCCGCAGCGACGCTGATCTAGCCGCGCGGGCCGACGAGGGCGAACATGGCGCCCTGCGGATCGAGGGCCTGCAGGATGAAGTCGCCGCCCGGCACTTCATGCGGACCGTTGAGGATCTGTCCGCCGGCCGCCTCGACAGCTTTGACCGCGGCGTCAATTCCCGCGACGTTGAAATAATAGAGCCAGAACGGAACGGGCATGGCCTCAAGCTTGGTCATCATGCCGCCGATGGCTTCGTCGCCGCCCGCTTTGAAAAGCTGGTAGACGCCCATGGGGCCCATATCCATCGCATCGCCCTTCGTCCAGCCGAAGCGATCGGCGTAAAAGGCGAAAGCGGCCTCGCGATCGATGGCGTGCAGTTCGCGCCAGCCGATATGGCCGCGAGCGCCGCGCGGAACGGGCGCCGGCTCGGCGTCGGAGGCGCCTTTGAACAGCGTCAGCGCCGCGCCCTGCGGATCGCCGACGACAGCGAAGCGGCCGACGCCAGGAATATCGGCCGCCGCCTTGTGGACGACGCCGCCCGCTTTCGTAAACGCGTCCGCCTCGGCGTCGACGTCCTCGACGCCGACATAGCCGATCCAGCCAGGCCGTGCGCCCATCTTCAGAGCGGCCTCGGGCAGCGCCATCAGCCCGCCGATCTGCGTCTCGCCCGCGCTAAGAAGCGTATAGGCCATTCCCGGCACGCCGGAATCCTGTGCGCTCCAGCCGACGACATCGCGGTAAAATCTCTCCGCCGCCGCCGGATCGGTCGTCAGCAGTTCGTACCAGACGAATTTGCGAGGGGACTGAGTCATTGCTGTTTCTCCAGTCGACGGGCTTTGCGAATAGGGCGCCCGAACGTAACGCGTTTCAAACGAAGCAGATCCGTTTGACGGCTTTGAGACGCGGCCCGGGTGCGCTGCGGCTTGATCGGAGCAGGGGCTATGCTACGACGGGGCGGGAGCCGCCACCCGCGCCCCATCCGGAGGGTTGTCGCATGACGAAGGAATGGGCTCTTTTTATCAGCACCTTCGCAACCCTGCTCGCGATCATCAATCCATTCGAGGCTTTGCCGGTCTTCCTGCTTCTGCTCGAAGGCAAGGATCTCGCCGAGCATCGCAAGGTGGCCGCGCGCTCCAGCCTCTACGCCACCTTGCTGATGCTTTTCTTCTTGTTTTTCGGCTCGCTCATCCTGCGGCTTTTCGGCGTGCCTTTGAGCATGGTGCGCATCGTCGGCGGCATCATACTCACCAAAATAGGCTTCGAATTATTTTCCGCGTCCCGGGGGCGCGGCTCAATGGTTCCGGCGGGCGGCGCGGACGAAAACGCCAATATAGCCTTCGTGCCGCTTGCCTTGCCGATCATGTGCGGCCCTGGCGCGATCGCCACCGTTCTCGGCATGACGACGCAGGTCGAAACCTGGCATTTCGGCGCCTTCGCCCCGATCGTCGCCGCGGTTCTCGCCGCGATGCTGGCCACCTATCTCTGCCTCGCCTACGCAGGCAAGCTGGTCGATCGCCTCGGCCCTATGGGCATTGACGCGATTACGCGCATCGTTGGCTTCTTCGTCTCGGCTATGGGCGTCGGGCTTGTCTTCAACGGAGTCATCGAAGGCTTGCAGGATCACGGGCTGACCGCGCTGCATTGAGGCGGCGTGAGTGCAGACACAACTTTCAAGGATCGCCCCCGCATGAGCCCGGAACCGCAGATCGACGTCGCCGCCGATGCAGACGATCTCGCCCATCGCGCCGCCGCCTTCATCGCGGCCCGCATCGCCGCCGCGCCGCAAAGACTGGCTCTCAATCTCTCCGGCGGCTCGACGCCGCGGCAAGTCTATCGATTGCTGGGCGCGGAGCCCTATCGGACCGGGATCGACTGGCGGAAGGTCGCGTTGTTCTGGGGCGATGAACGTTTCGTTCCGTTCGACCACAAGGACAGCAATTTCCGCATGACGTCCGAAGCCCTGCTTGACAGCCTGCCCGTCCAGCCGGCCGAGGTGCATCGCATTCCAACCGACGCCGGCTCGCCCCAAAGGGCTGCGGCGCTCTATCAGGCCAGCCTGCAGGATTTCTACGGCGCGCGGACGCTCGACCCGGCGCGGCCGCTTTTCGATGTGACGCTGCTTGGCCTTGGCGCGGATGGACACACCGCGTCGCTGTTTCCTGGTACGCGGGCGCTGGAGGAGCGCCAAGCGTGGGCGACGGCGGTGATCGGAGCTACCCCCGAGCCACGCATTTCGCTGACCTATCCGGCGCTCGAATCCAGCGCCGACATTCTGTTCCTGGTGTCTGGAGCGGCGAAGAGGGAGATTTTGGCCCGCGTGCTGGCCAATGATCGCGCGCTCCCCGCGTCCCGCATCGCAGCACGCGGCGCCATCCGCATCTTCGCCGACCGGGCAGCCCTGACGGACTGAGCCATCCGGGGCCGGGTTCCGCGCGGGGCCGGCGTCGTCGCCAAGGTGCGGCGTCAGCTTCCAGAATGGATCATTTCCGAAATGGCGGCGGACCAATGTGCGCAATCAAACATCAAATACGCCACCTTAAGGTCATGCATGAGCATCGGTCGTGCCGACGTCAATCGCGTGCGGCCTCGCGCCCGGCGTTTTGATGACGGGTTTGTTCGGCAGGCGCTCCAATGACGGGCCAGGGGGACTTCGCCATCTTGGCCGCGCGTAACAATCAAAGCATTGAATTTATGAGACAGTCAGCGCGAGCCATGCTGTCCGCGAGTGTTTTCCTTCTCGTCGCCAGCACGGCGGCGCGGACCTCCGAGTGCGACCAGCCGCCGCCTGTAATTCTCAGGAGGTCTGCACACCCGCAGCCGAGGACGCCGCGCCCGGCTGAAGCGAGGCGGGCGGCGCCGGAGCCGCTCCACGCGCCGCTCCGAGAGACGCAGCTTGGTTCAGCCCAACTCCATTCGACGTGCGTTTCCCTCGCCTGTCCCGGCGCCATCATCATCGGAGTCGGATTCTAGATCTGCGCGGATAGTTGAATCCGGCTTCGCAAGTGCAAACAATTTAACGCGGTGCAGCATATAAATTCCAATTTTGTCACGTGATCTTGAAGAAATTTTCGAAACCTTTGCCGCTGCCAGACATTACATATGAGGTTCTGCAAATCCTGAAGAGAGCAAGGCAATGAGCGCAGTTGAGACCACCAAGAAATCGGCGACTTCGACCCGGGGCTTCGCTTCTATGGATCCCGAGAAACAGCGCGCCATCGCTCGCAAGGGCGGCGAAAGCGTCCCCCATGAGAAGCGCAGCTTTTCGCAAAACCCGGGTCTTGCCGCTGAAGCCGGCCGCAAGGGCGGGCAAAGCGTCAACCCAAATAAACGCAGCTTCTCGCGCAATCATGCGCTGGCGTCCGAAGCCGGCCGCAAGGGCGGCCATGCATCGCATGGCGGACCGAAGAAAGCGATCGCCGACTGAGGCGGACGTCGCGGAGCACTGCAAGAGCCGCTCACAAGCGGTATTTCCGGCGAACGCGGCAGCGGACAGTTCGCTGCCGCGTTTTTTTTGCCATTTTCCAGGAAAGCCGCCAAGGTTAAAGCTGCGGACTTTCTCGGGCCGGCTGAAAGTAGTGCATGTTGCGGGGCGAGCCCGCTCAGTGGCTCGGCCGCGGGAACGATGAGCCGCGCGCGATTCGAGAGCGGCGCAATCCATGAATGCGATCGATGAACTGTTCGAGGCGGCGTCGGCCGCGCGCCGCAATGCCTACGCGCCCTATTCGCGATTTGCCGTCGGCGCAGCGATCAGGTCGGCGTCGGGCGCCATCTATCGCGGCGCAAATGTCGAGAACGCCTCATATCCGGTCGGAAGCTGCGCGGAGGCGGGCGCCATCGCGGCGATGGTCGCCGGGGGCGAAAGAGACATCGCTGAAATTCTGATTGTCGGAGAAGGCGATGCGCTGGCGACGCCATGCGGCGCGTGCCGTCAGCGCATTATCGAATTCGCCGGAAAAGACGCTAAGGTGCTCGTGGCCGGGCCCGATGGGGTCCGCGCCAGTTTTTCTATCGGCGCCCTTCTTCCCGAGGCGTTTGGTCCGAGCATTCGCGCATCGATCGACCGACAATGAAAAGCCCCGGCTTCCGCCAGGGCTCTATGTCGAAGGGCGTCGTGCGTCAGGCTGCGCGCAAATTGCCGGCGGAAGATTTGCCGGTCCGTTTGTCCGCGATCACTTCATAGTTGATCTTCTGGCCTTCCTGCAGGTGCCGCAGCCCTGATTGTTCCACAGCGCTGATGTGGACGAACACGTCCTTGCCGCCATCGTCTGGCTGTATGAAGCCGTATCCTTTGTCCGGATTAAACCACTTCACAGTTCCCGTAGTCATATAGTGCATCCTTAGAATCGTAAGTAAGCGAGCGCCAATCGATGGCGCCGGTGTCGCATCGGTGTTTTAAGAAGGAGGTCGTTAGCGGACGCGATATTGCGAGGCCACGTCGTCGGTTAAAAACACGACACGCATGACCATACGGCGATGCCGGCCCGAAGACAAGGGGCGCCTGCGTCATTTTGACAAATGGCGCGAATATGAAATGCGGTCCTCCCGATGCCGCCGCGCCGGACCGCAGCCGGCGACGGGGATCTTCCGCCGCGGGCGGCGTAAAAATATTGTAATGTGAAAGACATAGTGTTTCTCTGTGGTCAGCGGAGCCTTGCGAAGGCGCGAAGAGCGCCCCGGAGCCGGACCGATGGCGCTATTTGATGAGTTGATCGCCGACGTTGGCTCCCGCTTCAGACTGGGGCCGAAGGCGGAAGCTTTGCTTCAGGAGCTGGTTGGCCTGATCAAGGACCACCCCGACGGCGTTGGGGGATTCCTCAATCAATTCAAGAGCGCCGGCTTTGGCGATCAGGCCGCCTCCTGGCTGGGCGATAGCAAGGGGGCGGCGCTTTCGGGGCTGCAGGTGGAAAAGGCCCTCGGCCGCGGCGTCATCGCCGCCATCGCCAGCAAACTGGCGCTGGGATCGGGGACCGTCGGCGACGCCATCGGCTATGCGATGCCCAAACTGGTGGGCCTGCTGACGCCCGGCGGGGTTGTTCCCAAACTGCTTCCCGCCTCGATTGCGGATCTCCCCAGCGTTGAGCCGCCGCGTTTGCCCAGACATTTGGCGAGGCCGATCGAGGTACGCGCCGCTCGGGATGCTGGAGACGGAAATTCGGCTGGTCCCTGGGCCGCGCCCTTCCTTCTTCTCGTGGCGGTGGCTTTGCTGACCTATTACTTTCCGAGCCTGTACAAGGAATACTATCCCCGTCTGTATCAGCAGCTGTTTCCTGCGGCCGAGGCGCCGAGCGCTCCCGAGAGCGCGCCTCAACCGCCGCCCGCGGCAGCATCGGCGTCAGCGCCATCACCGGCGCCTTCTTCAACACCAGCGGCGCCCGAGCCAGCGCCAGCAGCTCCCGTTCCTGCGCCCGCCGTCCCGGCGCCGGCGCTCGTCCCCGCCGCGCCTGCTGTCGCACCGGCGCAGCTCAGGCTGGACAGGGCGGATGGCGTCGTAACTTACGCCGGCAGCGTGGGCAGCGCGGCGAGCCGCGACGAAGTCATCGCGTCGCTCAAGGCGCAATTCGGCGCGGATCGCATCAGGGGCGACGTTTCGGTCGATCCGAGCGTTGCGTCGCCGAGCTGGCTCGCCAACCTCAAGCAGGCTCTCATGCTCTTCAAATCGCCGAGCTGGCATGCCGCCTTCGACGGCTCCTCGCTCGACGTCGGCGCGTCGAACGGCGGCGACAAGATCGTCGCGGGGCTGAAATCCCTCTACGGCTCCGCCCTCACGATCAGCGGGGCGGCCAAGGGCGCTAGCGAGTCAGCGGCGGGGGACGAACAGACTGCGACCGCTCTGGCCGGGCTGAAACCGGGATTCACCGGCGCGGATCTCGTCTCGATCCTGAATAAATACATCATCAATTTCGATACCGGGAGCGCGACGATTTCCGACGCCAGCAAATCCATCCTTCGCCAGGCAGCGGCGCTGATCAAACAATTGCCGCCCGACACGAAGGTGCATATCGACGGATACGCCGACGCCACCGGCGATCCCGCCGCCAATGTCGTCTTGTCGCGCCATCGCGCCGAGGCGGTGCGTGGTCTGCTCATCGACGCCGGCGTCGCGCCCGCCGAGCTGAGGGCGAAGGGCCATGGCGCCGCCCATTCGGCGGCGGGCGACAATCGCAGCGACCGCCGCATCGAGTTTTCGGTGAAGTGACTTTTTTGCGGCGCTTCAGGCGTCGCCGAGCGGGTGCAGGTCGCGCACCATCGCCTTCATGCGCTCGTCGAGAACATGCGTGTAGATTTGCGTCGTTGCGATGTCGGCGTGGCCAAGGAGTTCCTGCACCACGCGAAGATCCGCGCCGTTTTGCAGGAGATGGCTAGCGAAGGCATGGCGCAGCACATGCGGGCTGATGCGCGCAGCGGCAATCCCCGCGGCCGCGCCGCAGGTTTTGAGGTCGCGGGCGAAAGCCTGCCGGGTCAGATGTCCGCTCTCGCCGTCGGAAGGAAACAGCCAGGGGCTGGCGGCGGCGCTGGGCTGGTCCTTTTCGAGCGCCAAGCGATAGGCCGCGATGGCGGCGCGCGCCGCCGGCGAGATTGGCGCCAGCCTGTCGCGGCCGCCCTTGCCCCGGATCGGAATGAGCGGCTCTCTCCCCCGCGTAATCCCCTTCGGCAGCGCGACGAGTTCGGAAACGCGCAACCCCGTGGCATAGAGAAGTTCGATGAGGCCGGCGGTCCGCAGGGCGCGCAGGCGCTCGCCCGGCGCGCGCGCGGTATCGTCAAGCCCCTCCCTTGACACGGCGAGAAGATGATCGACTTCGGCGATCGAGAGCGTTTTCGGCAGGCCCCGGCCGCGCCGCGGCCCCTCGATGATGGCGGCCGGATTTTCCGCGCTGAGCCCCTCGGCGAGGAGGAAGCGGTGGAACTGGCGGATCGACGAGAGCTTACGGGCGCCTGAGGCCGCCTTCAGGCCGCGCTTTTCGAGCGTTTTGAGATAGGCGCGGATGTCTTCGCTCGACGCGTCGAGCGGCGTCTTGCCGGCGCCTGCGAGGCGAGCCGCATAGTCGGCAAGGTCGCGGGCGTAGGCTTGAATTGTGTTTTTCGCGCCGCCGCGCTCGGCCGCGATCATTTCGAGAAAGCTCTCGATCAAACGGGACGATGCGGGCTTGAGCGCCATGCGATGTCCTATTTGTTCAGCCGCATTGGCGGAATCGTCTGAATCATCTCGCGCGGTTCGGGCTGCACGAAGGTGACAAGCGCCATCATGGCGCCGAAAACGGCGCCGGCCAGAATGGCGATCACGAGAAGAAAACGAATCAGGCTGGGCAACACGGTCCTCGCAGGCGCCTTTATGGGCAGAGGGCCGCTTCCGACGCAAGCTCGGGAGCGCTGGGGGCGCAGTCCTGTCCCCCGCCCAGAATGGCGCCGGCGAGCGCCTTGCCCTCGTCGCGCTCGATGGCGACGTCGAGCAGCAGGCCGGGCGGCGAGTCATCGGTCCTGACGCAGGTGAAGTCCGCGGCGCGGCCAAGGCCGCCGCGCTCCGTGAGCACGCGCAGCACCCGGCCGATCTGACGCGCGTGATGCCGGCCTAGCGCCGCCTCGCCCGCGTCGCGCAGGCGCCGCGCCCGCGCCTTGACGATTTCGCCGGCGACAGGCGGCATTTTCGCCGCCGGCGTTCCTGGCCGGGCGGAAAACGGAAAGACGTGCAGATAGGTCAGCCCGCAATCCTCGACGAGTCGAAGCGTGTTGTCGAACATCGCGTTGGTTTCGGTCGGGAAGCCCGCGATAAGATCGGCGCCGAAGACCATATCCGGTCGCAGCCGCCGCAACCGCGCGCAGAAATCCACTGCCCCGTCCCGCGAGTGCCGGCGCTTCATCCGCTTTAGAATCATGTCGTCGCCGGCCTGAAGCGACAGATGCAGATGCGGTGTGAGCCGCGGCTCCGTGGCGAAGGCGTCGATCAGATCGGCGTCGGCCTCGATGCAGTCGATCGAGGAGAGCCGCAGCCGTTCGAGGCCGGGAGCGGCGCGAAGGATGGCCTTGACGAGGCCGCCCAACCTGAATTCGCCGCCGGGATCCGCGCGATAGGAGGTAAGATCGACGCCGGTCAGCACGATCTCGCGAAAGCCTTTGTCGGTGAGGCCCCGGACCGCGGCGAGGATCGCCTCCGGCTTTGAGGAGCGCGACGGCCCGCGCCCATAGGGAATGACGCAGAACGTGCAGCGATGGTCGCAGCCGGTCTGCACGGCGAGAAAGGCGCGGGTATGGTCCTCGACGCCTTCCTGGGGAGCCAGCGGCGACGTCACCGCCTGCATCGCGCCGCCAAAATCGCCTTTCGCCGAAGGGTCGGCCCAGGGTTCGGCCCATGTTTCGGGATCGGTCTTGCGGGCGTTGCCAATGATGCGCGCGACCTCGGGCATCTCGGCGAAACGGAGCGGATCGACCTGCGCCGCGCAGCCGGTGACGACGATCTCGGCGCCGGGGTTCTCCCGCGCGAGGCGGCGGATCGCCTGGCGCGCCTGCCGTGTCGCCTCCCCCGTCACCGCGCATGTATTGACGATGACGAGATTGTTGCGGCCCGCTTGCGCGGCGGCGCGGCGCATCGCCTCCGATTCGACGAGGTTCAGCCGGCAGCCGAAGGTCACAAGCTGTATGGCCGGGGCGGGACTGGAGCGCGTCACGCGGCGATATCCGCGAAAAGCGCGGGATCAAGCCGCGTCTCGAATTCGAAGGCGACGGGGCCGGTCATCACCACCATGCCGTCGCTGTCGCGCCAAAAAATATCGAGGTCGCCGCCCGGCAGAGAGACCCGCGCGCTCCGGCCTGTGAGCCCGCGGCGCGCGGCGGCGACGAGGGCGGCGCAGGCGGCGGAGCCGCAGGCCCTGGTGAGGCCGACGCCGCGCTCCCAGACCTTGAGGTCGATATGATCCCTGGAGACGACGTGGGCGAGCGAAACATTGGCGCGCTCGGGAAAGATCGGGTCATGCTCGAGCGCGGGGCCAATCGCGGCGAGATCATAGGCGCTGACGTCTTCCACGAAGAAAATCGCGTGCGGATTGCCCATATTGACGACGGCGGGATTGCGCAGGATCGGCGCATCGGGAGGACCGAAAGAAAGATCGATCGCGCGCGTGTCGGACACGGCCCGCGCCAGCGGGATTTCGTTCCAGGCGAGGCGCGGCGCGCCCATCTCGACCGAAAAGCTCCATTCGCCGGTGCGCCGGCAGGCGAGACGGCCCGCGGCCGTCTCGATGACGATTTCGTTCCGTGGGTCGTCGCGCAGCAGCGTCCAGGCGACGCAGCGAGTTCCGTTGCCGCAGGCGCCGGCTTCTGAGCCGTCGGCGTTGAAAATCCGTACGAACGCCTCTGTCCCCGGCATCCGCGGCTCGTGCAGCGCCATCAGCTGGTCGAACGCCAGATTTTTCGTACGCGCAATCGCGCGCGCCTCGGCGGCGGTGACGGAAAGGCCCGCGCCGCGCAGATCGAGGACGAGGATCTCGTTGCCGAGGCCGTTCATCTTGGCGACAAGCCTGTTGGCGAGGGGACTCATGGCGGGCTTCATTTGGGCGGCGTCATTTTTTCCGTGGGTTCGCCTTCATATAAGAAATTTAGTCCACAACGACCATTGTTTTGTCGTCCTCGGCGTTCTTAATCGATCCGGCGCGCTTGGCGTCGTTCGATCCACTGTTTAAGACATGCTGCGGGGCTGGCGAGCGCGAATTGGAGCGGCAAATGAGATTTGACGACATCAGACGATCGACCGCGTTGAGCGTGGGCCTCGGCTTCGTTTTGTGCCTTTTCGCCAGCCTGCCGATGGCCGCACTCGCAGAAGAACCGGCCGCGCCCTCGGCGGAGACGGCCCCCGCGACGCCTGCGCCGCCCGCGTCCGACCAAGGCGCGCCGGCGCCCGAAGCCACCGTGCCGGAGCCAGATCATGACAAGGCGGCCCCAGGCATTCCGAGCGACGCCAGCGCCGAGACGGTCGATGTGCCGGCCCGGCCGGTCGCGCTTGTCGCCGGCGACGCGCAATGGGCCGATGGGTTCAAGGCCATCGTCGCCGCGATCGAAAAGGTGCAGGACGCGGTGAAAGCCGCCGGGCTTAAGCAGGCGGGCCCCCCCTTCGCGGTGTTCCTGTCGACGGACGAGACCAGTTTTCATTACGAGGCAATGGTCCCCCTCGCCGAAAAACCAGAGGGCAAAAGCGATCTCTCCGACACCGTCAAGATCGGTGATTCTCCCTCCGGCAAGGCGGTCAAGTTCCTGCACCGCGGGGCGTATGACGACATTGACTCGACCTACGACCTCATAACCGCCTATCTCGACGAAAAGGGCCTCGAGGCCAAGAACCTCTTTATCGAGGAGTATCTCTCCGACACCAAGGAAAGCGACGACGCCCGTCTTCAGGCCGATATCTACGTTTTTCTGAAGTGAGATTTGGACCGGACGTTCGGGAAAACGGCCCTTGGCGTTAAAGGCGATTGGCATAACGGGCAAAGAATCCGCGTTGATCGCCGACATG